>OFDN01001865.1_pt1 | contig 12775 bp, 9 predicted proteins | sample 1520971 | NCBI WGS metagenome assembly OFDN01 (sample SAMEA94257418, study PRJEB24077) | hot springs metagenome | biome: Aquatic biome; feature: Geographical feature; material: Water | place: India | collected 2012-06-12 | depth 5 m | reverse complement strand
CTAGCGGAATCACAGGGCCCCGGATTCACTCCGGGCCCCTTTTTTATTGTTCAGAGCGGACAAGCGCTTCCAAGTCGCCCTGTGCCAAAGCGAGACAACTCCGTTTCACCGGGACCAAAAATCGTCGCCGACGAAGTTCTGCTCCATCACACAGGACCGCACTGATCAGGCGCGAACCTCAAGGGGAGCGCGCGATGCTCGCACGTCAACCCAGCCGACGAAGGACGCCCTCCAAGATGCCAATTCCCTCTTCCGCCTGGTTGCGGGTGAGATTGTAGGCAGGCAGCAAACGAACGATTTGGGCGCCGCTCGGGATCAGCAGCAATCCTGCCTCATGCAGTCGGTCGCACAATTGCAGGCTCGCCGCCCGATCGCTGGCGCGAAACGCAGGAATGCTCTCCCGTTCCTTGAGCTCCAGCCCGAGCATGAATCCGAGTCCACGTCCGCCCCGAACCAATCCCGGATAGTCCTGCCCCAAGCGATCCAATTGGCCCTTCAGCCAATCCCCGAGTGAGCGGACATGCTCCGCAAGCCCGTCTCGCTCGATCACCTCGAACACCTTGTTGGCCACCGCGCAACCAAGCGGGGTCCCGCCGAACGTGGTTCCGTGCGTGCCCGGCCCGAGCAAATCCTGATACGGTTCGCGCAGCCAGAAGGCACCGATCGGGAACCCGCCCCCCAGGGACTTCGCCATGGAAACACCGTCCGGCAAAAAGCCCTCGGCGCCGGCAACGCCCTCGAGGATGCGCTGAAAGCTCTGGAAGCGCCCGGAACGGAAGTGGCCGCATTGCACCGCATCGATCAGGAGCAACAGGCGGTGCTCATCGCAGAGTTTTCTCAGGCCCAACAGGTAGTCCACCCCGGCCGGCGTGATTCCTCCTTCGCCCTGGATGCCTTCGATCAGCACGGCCACCGTGGCCGGTGAAATGGCCGCGCGGACTGCCTCCAAGTCGTTGTAAGGCACATGCCGAAATCCGGGAATAATCGGCTCGAAGCCTTTCTTCACCTTTTCCTGTCCGGTGGCCGCGATGCCACCAAGCGTGCGGCCGTGGAACGAGTTCACCGCGGTGATGATCTCGAAGCGTCCCTCGTCATGACCGAACTTGCGGGCCACCTTGTAGAGTCCCTCGTTGGCCTCGGCACCGGAGTTGCAGAAAAACACCTTGCCCGGGGCAAGATGTTTCACGATTTGCTGCGCGAGCCGGCCTTGCGGACCGTGAAAATAGAGGTTGGAGACGTGAACCAACTTCCGCGACTGCTCGATCAGCGCCTCGGTGATTTCCGGATTCGAATGCCCCAGCGCGGTCACCGCGATGCCGCCACCCAAATCGAGGTAACGTTTGCCGCTCACATCCCAGACGTAGCTGCCGGCCCCGTGACTGAACGCCAGCTCGAAGCGCCCGTAGCTCGGAACGACGTAGCGCGAAAACAGCTCGCGCACCTCGTTGTATTGATTGTGGACGATGGGCGCAGGCGAAGTCGGAAACAGCTCTTTCATCGAAAACAGCGGCGGCGATTACCGGGGCAACTTCGGGGAAAACGCAAAACGAATCTCTTGCTATCCCATGACGGACGGAATTGAGGGACCAAGACGCGTCCCTGTTCTCCCCCGCCGTCTCGCAAGCGCATCACTCAATTCCCGAGCGAAAGCTGAGGGGGAATGGCCGACGGAAGCGGGTTCACCACAAACGCGGTGCTTTCTATACGCCCTCGCCAGTCGGCAATCAGAGCCAGGACGGCGGTCAAGTCCAACTGCTCGTGGACGCACGGGTATTGCCGCAGGTTGGCTTCCGCGAGGTTGAAGAGGGCGACCGCGGGCCGCAGCCGGTTTTTCTGGAGATGGACGAAAGCGCCGGCGAGCTGGATGAGGCCCTTGTAGAAGTCGTAGTTCGCTCCGTTTCTTCCCTGCGCCAGCCACAACTCCTCCAACACGTCATGGGCCTCGTAGAAAAGCTGACGGTTGAAGCACGCAAAGAAGCCGAGGTAGTGCGCGTCCTGCCCCTGCCCGTGCAGTTCGGCAATCAGCGCGGCGATCTTGGGAGATTTTTTGCTCATCTGTGAAGTCAGGCTTTGGCTCGTGCGAACCAAGGGAGGAGGTCCAACAGCCGACGAGACTTTTCAGCCAACGGAATCACCTGTTCCACTCGAAAGTTGATCGCCGAACTGGGCACTGCCCGACCCGCTTGAACTTTGCACTCTTCCAGCAACGCTTCCTCAACTTTTCCAAACCACCAGTCATTGGCCGTGAAGACGTCGAACGTAATCGAGCTGCTGCTGGCACCGCCTGGCCGAATGATGAAAGGCCTTCCCTCTACCAGCATGCGAGCCCGAACGGCCGACTCAACGCCCTGAACATCGATCAACTTGCGCAAATCAAACGGCAGTCGGGGCTCCATTCCACTCGCCGACAAGCGCACTGTCACCTGACTGCGAAACTGGAAGCCTGCCGGGACTTCTTGCTGGCGAATCAACAGCCCCAGCAGAGCCAAAGTGACCAAAGCGCACCCCAGGAGAATGACTGATCGACGGTCCATGCTAATGCGAGTCAGCAAGCGTAACGTCATTATAACCCCTTCTGGCCACCGACCATCAAGGCGGCGTTGCCGCCATCTCCCGCTCCGTCTTTAAGCGCAACTGCCCGCAGGCGGCGTCGATGTCATGGCCTTTTTCCAGGCGAAGCGTTGTGGTGACGCCCTGGGCTTCGACGGCGGCGGCGAAGGCGCGGCAGGCGTCTTCCTCAGGGCGTTTCCAGGCGAGTCCCTCGACGGTGTTGTAGGGAATCAGGTTCACCTTGGCGTGCAGGCGCCGGGCGAGCGAGGCCAAGGGGAGCACCTGTTCGCGGCCGGCGTTCACGCCGGCGATCAGGATGTATTCGAGGGTGATCATCTTGCCCTTCTTGGCGACGTAGTATTCGCAGGCGTCGGTGAGGTCGCGGAGCGGATACTTGCGGTTGATGGGCATGATCTGGACACGGACGTCGTCGGTCGCGCCGTGCAGCGAGATGGCGAGGCGGAACTGCTCCGGTTCGTCGGCCAGATTGCGGATGCGCGGCACGACGCCGCTGGTCGAGATGGTGATCTTGCGGGCGCCGATGCCGGCACCCCACGGGGCGTTGAGCGAGCGCAGCGCGGTCATCAGGTGGTCGTAGTTGGCCATGGGTTCGCCCATGCCCATCACGACGATGTTGTTCACCACGCGGTCGGCCTCGACGCGCTCGGCCACGGGCAGACCGGCGTTCCAGCGTTCTACCGCAAGGATCTGGCCGGCGATTTCGTGGGGGTCCAGATTGCGTTTCCAGCCGTCGAGGCCGCTGGCGCAGAACCGGCAGCCGTAGGCACAGCCGACCTGCGTGGAAATGCAGAGCGTGTGGCGGTCGCTGCGTTCGCCGTAAAGCGCCGGGTTGGCCGGAATCAGCACGCTTTCGATGAAGCTACCGTCGGTAAGCCGCCAGAGAAACTTGCGCGTGGTGTCGCGGGCTCCCTGCACGGTCACCAACGCTGGCAGGGCCAGGCCATACGCGGCGGAAAGCTTTTCCCGCAGCCCACGCGGGAGGTTGCTCATCTCGTCCCAATTGGCCGCCCGCTTCGCGTAGAGCCAGCCCAACAACTGGTCGAGGCGATAGGCAGCCTCGCCCCAGACGGCGAACTGGGCGGCGAGCGTGTCGCGGGTTTGGGAGCGAATGTCGGGGGGCACGGCGGGAAGAATGACCAAGGTGCAATGACCAGCGGCGAGGAGCCGTTACTTCACGGGGAGCGGTTCGTTGCCCAGGACCGGTGCGGGCGGACTTGCCTTCTTGCCCTTGAACTTCAGCGCCAGATCGTCGAGCAGGGTGTAAACGACCGGAATGACGTAGAGCGTCAGGAAGGTTGAGCTGAGCATGCCTCCAACCACGGCGACCCCCATTGGTCGCCGGCTTTCCGCGCCGGCCCCAAACCCGATGGCGATGGGGAGAATGCCGGCGATGGTCGAAAACGCCGTCATGAGGATGGGTCGCAACCGCACCCGGCCGGCTTCTTCCATGGCACTGTGCGAGTCGGCTCCGGCGGCGGTGCGCTGGTTGGCGTATTCGACCAGCAGGATGGAGTTCTTGGTGACCAATCCGATCAGCAGCACCAGACCAATCTGGCTGAAGAGGTTGATGTTCATCGCCGGGATCGGCGGGTAAACACCCATGCGCCCGCCGCTGTCCAGCAACCAGAGGGCACCAAACGCGCCCACGGCCGCCAGCGGCACGGCCAAGATCACGGTGAACGGATGGACCAGGCTCTCGAACTGTGCGGCGAGGGTCATGTAAACGATGACCATCGCCAGTCCGAGCACCCACCAGATCTCCGACGAGGCGTCGGCCAGATTCTTCGCGTCGCCTTCCCACGCATACAGGAAGCCCGCGGGCAGTTCTGTCGCGAGCAGCGGTTCGACCAGCTTCACCACCGTGCCGATGGGCACCGCGCCGGGCGAAGCGGTGACGCTCGCGGAACGGAGCCGGCCATAGTGGCTGATCGAGTTGGGGGCAGCGCCCTCGGTGCGCGTCACCAGCGAGCTGAGCTGGATAAGCTCGCCCTGGGCATTGCGGACGAAGATGCGGTCCAAATCCGACGGGGTGAGCCGTGAGTTGCGCTCCAACTGCCCCATCACGAGGTATTCCTTGCCCTCAACCTTCAGACGGCTCAGGTCCAGTCCGCCGAACAGGATCTGCATCGTGCGGGAAATGTCCTCGATGCTGACGCCCAACGCGGCAGCCCGGTTCCGGTCAATGCCCACGCGCAGCTCCGGCTTGTTGACCTCGTAGCTGACGCGGACGTTTTTCAGCAGCGGCTGGCCAGCCGCGTTCGTCAGGCCGCGAAGCCGGTTCGCCAACCCGTTGGCCGTCACGCTGAGCGCGTCGAGGTCCTGATTTTGCAGCACCAGTTCAAACGGTGAGCTGTTGAAGCTGACTTCAATGGCCTTCGGCAGATTGGCGATGGCCAGTCCGCCTTCAACCTCGGCGAACATCCGGTCCGCGACGCCGCCGGGCGCATTGACGATCTCCTGAACCGACCGTTCCCGTTCGCTGCGGTCGGTGAAGGTGACGAACACGATGCCGAAGCTCGCCTGTCCGGGGCCGCTGAAGCCGGGCGCAACCATCGCACCGTAGCTGGACACCTCGGGCACCGACTTGATGATCTCCTCCGCCTTGTAAAGCTGGCGGTCGGTGAACTCGCTGGTGGAGCCGTTCGGCGTGATCACCATGGCGAACATGCGTCCCTTGTCCTCCATCGGCAGGAAGTCCTGCTCCAGCTTGCGGTAAGCGACCACCATCAGGACGACGGTCGCGACCGTCACCACCAAGGCGACAATCCGGTGCCGCAGTGCCCAGCGCAGCGTCGCCACGTAGTTCCGGGTGAACCATTTCAGCACGGCCTCAAAAAGCCCGAAAACGCCCCGCAGCTTTTCCTCATGGACCGGCTTCAGCACCCGGGCCGCCAGCGCCGGGGAAAGCGTCAGCGCCACGAACGCCGAGATGATGACCGAACCTGCGATGGCGACCGCGAACTCGACGAACAGCCGGCCGGTGGTGCTCTTCTGGAAGGCCAGCGGGGTGAAGACCGCCACGAGCGAAATCGTGATCGCGATGACCGCAAAGCTGATCTCCTCCATCGCCTTGTAGGCTGCCTTCATCGGCGTCATGCCTTCCTCGATGTGCCGGTAGATGGCCTCCAGCACCACGATGGCGTCGTCCACCACGATGCCGATGACGAGCACCAACGCGAGCATCGTGAGGATGTTCACGGAGTAACCGAAGGCGTAGAGGACCGCGAAGGTGCCCACGATGGACACCGGGATCGCGACTGCCGGCACAATGGTCGAGCGGAAGTTGTGGAGGAACAGCAGGATGATGAGCACCACCAGCGCGAAGGCCATCGCCAGGGTCTCCCAGACCTCCTTGATGGATTTCTCCACGAAGATGGAACTGTCGTAGCCCACCCAAATGTCGCAGCCCTGCGGCAGGGTCGGGCGGATGGCCTCCATCTCATCCTTGATGGATTTGGCCACCGCCACGGTGTTGGCCTTCGCCTGCTTCACGATGCCCAGGAAGATGCACGGCTTGCCGCGGGCGCGCGCGATGGTGCGGTAATCTTCGGCCCCGATTTCCGCCCGGCCGATGTCGCGGAGCCGGACCAGCGTGGCCCCCTCGTTGCGCACGACCAGGTTGTTGAACTCGTCGGCCGACTTCAGCTCGCCGCGGGTCTGGATCGTCATTTCGCGGTCCAGATTCTCCACCCGGCCGCTGGGCAGCTCGATGTTCTGCTGACGCAGCGCCCGTTGCACGTCGAGCACGGTCACCTGCCGGGCCGCCATCTTTTCAGAGTCCAGCCACAGACGCATGGCGAAGCGTTTCTCGCCGCCGATGGTGATCGAGGACACGCCGGGCACGCCCTGGAAACGCGGCTTGATCTGTCGCTCGGCCAGCGTGGTCAGTTCCAGCGGCGAATAGCGGTCGCTGTTGACCGCGATCCAGATGATTGGCTGCGCGTCGGAATCCTGCTTGGCGACGATGGGTTCGCGGATGTCCAGCGGCAGCGCGCCGCGCACGCGGGACACGCGGTCGCGCACATCCTGGGCCGCGACGTCAATGTCACGGGACAGGTCGAACTCGATGGAGATGTTCGAGACGTTCTCGCGGCTTTCCGAACGGAGCGTCTTGATGCCCTCGATGTTATTGATGGCCTCTTCGAGCCGCTCGGTCACTTCGGTCTCGACGACCTGGGCATTGGCGCCGGGATAGACCGTGGAGACGCTGATGATCGGCGGGTCGATGTCCGGCAGCTCGCGGACGGGCAGCCGGGTGAGGCCGATCACGCCGAACAGGATCAACGCGAGATTCAGCATCGTCGCGAGGATCGGACGCTGGATGGAAACGCGGGAAAGGATCATGGCTGCTCCTCAGTTCAGGTAGGCCGGCGGCACGTTCGTCGAGAGCTTCACCGGCGCGCCCGGACGCAGCTTCTGGATGCCTTCGACCACCACCGTTTCCCCGGCCACCAGCCCGCCCAGGACCTCCGCCTTGCCCGCCAGCCGCAGGCCGATCTTCACCGGTTTCATGAACGCCGTGTTGGTGGCAGTGACGGCGAACACCATCGTGGCATCGCCGTTGTTGACGATGGCCGGCTCCGGAATCACGAGCGCGGATTCCCGCAGCTTCAGGGTCAGGTGCAAGTTGGCGAACATGCCGCCTCGCAGCTTCCGGTCGGGATTCGCGATGCGCGCCTTCACCAACGCGGTGCGGGTGCCGGCGTCGAGCTGCGGCGAGATGAAGTAGATTTCCCCCGCAAACGTTTCCTTCGGAAAGGCAGCGACCTGGAAGTCCACCTTCTGGCCGACTGAAAGCTCGCCGAGATACCGCTCCGGCACGCCCACCTCGACCTTCACCGTGTCGAGATCCACCAGCGCGGTCAGCAGCGTGGACTTGCTGATGACCTGTCCGGGGCTGATCTGGCGCGCGCTGGTGTAGCCGGCGAACGGCGCCACCACCTTGGCGTCCTTGAGCTGGCGGCGCATGAGGTTCACCGAGGCCTCGCTGGCGTCGAAGGTCGCCGCAGCCTGATCGTATTCCTGCTGCGAGATGAGTTTGCCGGCGAAAAGCTGCTTGGTGCGCTCAAAGGAGGTGCGCGCCAACTGGAGGTTCGCCTCCGCTTGGGCGAGCTGGGCGGCGAACTTGGTGTCGTCCAACGAGACGAGCAGGTCGCCCTTCTGCACCTTCTGCCCCTCGTCAAACCGGATCTCCCGGACAATGCCGTCGGTTTCCGACTTCAGCTCGACCATTTCGTTGGGCGCGACGCTGCCGACGAGGGCAATGGTCTCGACCACCGGCTGCTGGCGGGCCGGCACCGCAATCACCTGCACGGCAAATCCGCCCGGGGCGCCGCCTCCCGCCGGACCAGCGGACTTGGGTTTGCAGGCGGAAAACGCCAAGGCGGCGACCGGCAAAAGGGCAAGGAGCGAGCGGGACATGCGTTCCATCGAAGTTCAGTCCAGCGTCCCCGCTGGCGGGTGGGCCGGCGAGGATTTTTGCGCGGCCGTTGAAGGCCACGGCAACCCCTGCCCCTCTCGGTCCTGGCAGTCCTTGGAGCCAGTTTCTCCGGCCTCAGGCGCTCAGGGCGGCGTCCCAGTCCTTCCAGACCGGTTCGTAGCCCAAGCGCCGGATCAGGTCCGCGACCTCGCCCGCGGACCGTTCATCGGCGATGTCGAACTGCCCCGTGGCACCCGTGGCTTTTCCTGGCTGCGACGACCATTCGCTGGCACCCGAGGCCAGTTCCAGAATCCGGCCGCGCACGGTCTGGTGGACCTTTTCGCGCCCGGCCCCGGTGTAACCACCCGGCTCGGTGTGACTGCCCGCGCTGGCATGGGTAATTCCCAAGGGCAACAGGCCGTCTCGCAGTGCGGCCGGCTCGCGAGTGGACAGCACGAGGCCGGCATCGGGCAGGAACAGGCGGAAGGCCGCGACCAATTGCACCAGTTCCCGGTCACCCAAGTGCGTCAGCGGCTGGAATTCCCCCGCACAGGGCCGCAGGCGCGGCAGGGAAATGGTCAACATCGCTTTCCAGCAGTGGCGCAGGAGATAAGCCGTATGGGCCGCGGTCGCGAGGGCTTCGTAACGCCAGTCCGCAAGCCCGTGCAGGGCGCCGATGCCCAGCCGCCGGAAGCCCGCGGCGTAGGCCCGCTCGGGACATTCCAGCCGCCAGTCAAAATTCCGCTTGGGTCCCAGCGTGTGCATGCGGGCATAGACCTCGCGGTCGTAGGTTTCCTGGTAAACCACCAGTCCCTCCGCTCCCGCCCGGACGATCGGCTCGTATTCTGCGGTCTCCATCGGCCCCACTTCGAGGGACACCGACGGCGCCAGCTCGTGCAGGGCCGCGGTGCATTCGGCCAGATATCCGTTGGAGACGAACTTCGGATGCTCCCCGGCCACCAGCAGCACGTTGCGAAAGCCTTGCGCCAACAGCGCCTCCGCCTCCCGGCGCACCTCGGCGACGGACAACGTCACGCGCAGGATCGGATTGTCCCGGGAAAAGCCGCAGTAGGCGCAGTTGTTGATGCATTCGTTGCTCAGGTAAAGCGGCGCGAACAGCCGGATCACCTTGCCAAAGCGTTGCCGCGTCAGCGCCTGCGACGCCCGGCACAGGGCTTCCAGCTGCTGGCCGGCCGCCGGCGAAAGCAGGACGGCGAAGTCCGCGAGCGAACGCGCCCCGGTTCCCAGCACGCGGGCCACCTCGGCCGGCGTGGCCCGGCGCGCGCGTTCCTGCAGCTCGGCAAACGGCAGGGCATTGAACTCGGCGACAAAACTCATTGCGGCGCAGGGTAAGCGGGCGGCCGAAGCCGGCAAGCGATAGCCAAAGTTGGCCCGTGGAGCCGATTATGGATTCTGCCGATACCGGATTGGAATGGCCACCCAGCGGTTGTCCGACCGGCGGGCCCATGCTCTTTGGCGATGAAACTGAACCTGCACTTCCTTCCCGCCCGCTCGGGCGACACCGCCGAGCTGGTCCGCATCTTTGGCGACGCCCAGTTGCTCCGGCATCCTTCCGGCCGCTGGGAACTCCGCGGCGGCAGCGCTCATGATCGGCTGGAGGCCAAGGAATGGATCAGCCTCTTTTGCCACGAGGCGGTCTTCTCCCATGAGTCTCCGCGGCCTGCGGTTCTCAGCCGGCCCTTCCGCCCGTGTCCGCGGCTGAACGGCTTCGGCCGGGACTGAATCCGGCCTCCGATTGAACGTCCGCCGACCCGGGGCCGTCAGTGAGGCGTCTCTCCCGGTGAAACTTTTGGACAGCCGGAAGGGTCTGACCTAACGAAAGCGCCAACCAACCGTGCGCTTCCGCCGTTCAACCGGTCAAAGTGCCGACTCCGTCATGAAGCTGCCCGCCCGTTTCGCCCGAACGTTCCGCCGTGCGTTCACCCTGATCGAACTCCTGGTTGTCATCGCGATCATCGCGATTCTCGCCGCGCTGCTCATGCCGGCGCTGAGCGGCGCCAAGGCCCGGGGCAATTCGATCAAGTGCCTCAACAACATCCGGCAGCTCGGCATCGCCCTGACGCTCTATGCCGGGGACCACGACGGACACTACCCGCCCCGGCGGGAGCGTGACGAGGCCTGGCCCGTCGCGTTGCTCAACTACTACAAGGACATCAACGTCCTAAGGTGTCCTTCGGACCGCGGCAACATCGTTCCGGCCAGTGCTTCGCCGGGGGCCAAGGCGGACGCGGCGCGCAGCTTCGTCATCAATGGCTTCAACGACTGGTTCGAGACCAACCTGTCGAGCAACGACTACCGCAAGTTCAAGCTCTGGCTGTGGCCAGAGGGGATGAAGGACACCGCAATCCCCCAGCCCAGCGACACCATCGTCTTCGGCGAGAAGCGGGCGGGCTCCCGGCATGTCCACATGGATTTCAGCCAGGGAACCCTGGGCAACGACGTCGAGCAGATCGACATGGGCCGGCACAAGATGAGCGGCTCTGCCGGCGGCGGCTCCAACTTCGCTTTCGCCGACGGCAGTGCGCGGTCCCTGAAAAACGGACAGGCCATCGCCCCGGTCAACCTCTGGGCGGTGACCGAACAGTGGCGCAATGCCCCGGCCAAACCCACCGCGCCCTGACCATGCGAACTCCCCTCGTGGTTCGGGCGTGCGCCGCTGCCTTGGCCGGAACTGTCGGTCTCGCCGACGTGGTCATCAACGAGGTGATGTATCATCCGCCCGGCGATCGCGACGAGCTTCAGTTCATTGAACTGGCCAATTCCGGCACGGCTCCAGTGGACCTTTCCGGCTGGTCGTTTTCCAAGGGGGTGAAGTTCACATTCCCCGCCAAGACCACGCTGCTGCCGGGCGGCTTGGCGGTGGTCTGCCGCGATGCCGCTGCCTTCGCCCAGGCCTATCCGCAGGTGGCGCCCGTCGGCGTCTTCGAGGGCCGCCTGAAGCACGGCGGCGAACGGCTCGAACTCAGCGATGCCGTCGGCAAGGTCGCCGACACGGTCAAATTCACCGACCGCGCCCCTTGGCCGGTCAGTCCCGACGGCACAGGCACATCGCTGGAACGCATTTGCCCGACCGCCGCAGCCGAGGAGCCGGCGAATTGGTCCGCGTCCGCGCTCCCGCCCACAAAGCAGCCGGCGGGCACCCCCGGAGCGACGAACTCGGTGTTCGCCGCCAACCTGCCTCCGATCGTGGATTCGGTGACGTGGTCCCCGGTGACACCCGGCAAGCCGCTGACGGTCACGGCAAAGGTGCGGGATCCGGACGGAATCAAGGCCGTCACACTTCGCTACCGTTCCCTCGACCGGGATCCGAAAGTGCCGGAACAGGTGGTCGAACTGGCCCGGGTGTCCGGCAGCCCCCTCGAGGGCGTTTTCACCGGCACCATCCCGGCCCTACCGGCGGGACGGCTCTTGCGTTTCGTGGTTGAAGCGACGGACGCCAGCGGAAACGTTCGGGTCAGCCCCTCGCCCAACGATCTGCATCCGACCTACTCCGCCTTTGTCGTCGCCAATACCAATCGGGCCACGGTGCCGCAGCTTCATCTGCTGACCTTTGGTGTGCGCGAGTCCCGGGGCAACTCACTCCGCTACCGCATGGGCGGTCCCGGCGGACCGGAGACAGCCCGCGGTGAGGCCGCCCTGCTCTATCTCCCGACCAACGGCCCTGCCCAGACTTTCGACCACATCCGCATCACACCCCGGCAAGGCGGCTGGAAAGTGCGGCTCGCCAAGGATGCACCGCTCAACGAGTCCACAACCTGGAACGTGCTTTACGAAGGCAAGCCCCGCTGGGCACTCAGTGAATCGCTGGGCTACGAAGTGTTCCGCCGCCTCGGTGCGCCCGCCCCGAACACCGATTACGCCCGGGTTTCCTACAACGGCCGACCGGTCGGCTACCATTTGCTCGTCGAGCAGGCGAATTCCTCGTTCCTGCGCCGCGTCGGGCGCGATCCCGATGGAAACTTCTACAAGCTGCTCTGGTATGGGCAGGGCATCGTCGGACAGCACGAGAAGAAGAACAATCCCGCCACCGGTCACAAGGACCTGCTCGCCGCCATCAACGGCCTGAACCGCACCTCCGGCGACGCCCAATGGCAGTTCATCGAACAGAACTTCAACGTCGAGACGTTCGTGAACTGCTACGTGGGCAGCATGTGCATCCAGAACTGGGACGGCTTCTTCAACAACTACTTCGCCTACCATGCGCCCGGGAAAGACGGAAAGTGGGAGATCATCCAGTGGGATCTCGACAAGACGTGGGGCGATTTCGACGGCGCCTCCTGGGATTACGATTGGTATGAGATGCCCCTGAGCTTCGGCGCCAACGCGCCCGGACAGCGCGGCCCACGGGCACAGATGGGCTTCGGCTTTGGCACCTGGGAACGTCCGCCGGGATATTTCTCCGGGCCACTGCTGGCGAATCCGCGGTTCCGACAGCGCTTCCTGACCCGGCTCAACGAAGCGGTGAACACGGTCTTCACCGAGAAGGAATTCCTGCCCGTGATTGAGGCGTTGGAACGCCGCCTGGAGCCGGAAGTCCGCTACCGGGGCCAGCTTTCACAGGGCGACGGCGACTCCGCGGTCGCGGAGTTCAAGGCGAACATCGAGTCCTTCCGCAACCAGCTGAAGAACCGCCGGAAGTTCATCGTAAACGAACTGAAACGCGCCCGCTGACCGGCCCAGGACCGGCCCCATCACCGGTGAACCCACCTGCAGCGTGGAACCAGAATGTGGGCGGGTTGCCCTGCAACCCGCGCGGCTTGCAGG
>OFDN01001863.1_pt1 | contig 12791 bp, 11 predicted proteins | sample 1520971 | NCBI WGS metagenome assembly OFDN01 (sample SAMEA94257418, study PRJEB24077) | hot springs metagenome | biome: Aquatic biome; feature: Geographical feature; material: Water | place: India | collected 2012-06-12 | depth 5 m | reverse complement strand
TCGGAATAAGCCGTTACGGAAAAAAGCCCATCCCGCGAGGGATGGGCTCTGTCAGATCATTCGATGATCTGCACAATCTTCCGGGTCTTGGGCTCGACCAGGACGGTCTTGTTGTTCACGACCGTGTACCGGTACTCGGTCTTGCCATACTTGGCCGGAACTTCGCGGTAAGTGATGGTGTCCGGCAGCGTCGCTCCGACGACCACCTGCTCTTTGTAGGTGACCGAGGGCACCTTCTGCTCTGTCACATAGGTGCGGAATTCGGTCCGGTTGTCTGCCGAAATGCCACCTACGATCGCGCCAACCGTAGCGCCTCCGACTGCACCCACCGCAGCACCAACCGGACCGCCGACGATTGCACCGCCGACTGCGCCAGTCGCCGCTCCGCTGGCCGCGCCACCGGCAGCGCCGGAATTGGACTGAGCGAAGGCAGCCGCCGGAGCGATCGTAAGAGCAGTGATGAGAACTAGGTTCCTAATCATGGCTATTCCCTTTCGAGGACTTCTATTGTGACCCCTGCCACGCAGCATAAACGGCGGCCAGATGCCTCGGTTCCATGAATAACCGTTCATGCTGAGGGGGTTAGCTAGGTTGTGGGGAGACGAATGTGATCGTGATGATGGTTTTGCAGCCAGTTCAAAACCATCGGTCCCATTCGGAACAAAACGCGCGCGACTGCGTCGAACGAGAGGCAACCCGGTACTCGGCGGTTGAAGGACGGCTGTCATGATGAAGGCATATTTCGCGACGCTCCTCGCGCCGAGCGCGGTTGTGCTTTCCAGTTACGGCTGTGCGCTTGCCAACAGCAGCACCTACATCTGCAAGTTTGAGACGGGCGTCGTGGTGATCGACCCTGTGGGACCAGACGGGGCGATCACGGTCGAGGTCGCCGGTCAACGTCGCCCGTACGCTTTGAGTGACGAGAAACTGGTTCCTCAGGAGGCCGGACTGCCCACGTTGCTGTTTCAACCGGGGCTCAAGCGCTGGAAGATATTGAACGAGAATGGCGAGACCATTGAGATCACGATCTGCAAGTCGATCGCTGCGACCATTCACTGACGAACCGGCGTGCAATCGTGATGGTAAGCATCGATTGCTGCCATAAGCAGGCTGATGTAGGCCAACGCCCCTAGAGATTGCCATCTTCCGGCCCCTATAGGTAGCTGACCACCGTGTCGATTGCAGGAACACACGATCTCTCGCTCGTCGCGCTTTCGATTCTGATCGCGATGCTGTCTGCCTTTGCCGCGCTTGATCTAGCGGGACGCATTCGCGCCACCTCCGGTTGGGCATCGTACGCTTGGCTAGGCACCGCCGCTGTTGCCCTGGGGGGCGGCATCTGGGCGATGCACTTCATCGCCATGCTGGCTTTCAGCATGCCCGGCATGGCGGTGGAGTATGACTTGATCTTGACCGTATTCTCCTTCGTTCTGCCGATCCTGGTAACGGGACTCGGCTTTTTCATTGTTCAAAGACCGGGAAGCGGCCCAACCGCACTGATCGCAAGCGGCCTTGTCATGGGGCTTGGGATCGCTGCCATGCACTATACCGGGATGGCGGCGATGGAGATGGACGCATCCATCGCCTATGACCACTGGTGGGCTGCACTATCGGTTTTGATTGCGATTGGGGCGGCCACTGTAGCTCTCTGGCTTGCGCTCAAAAACACGGGCATAGGCCAGAAGATCGTGGCCGCTTTCGTAATGGGCATTGCTATCGCAGGCATGCACTACACGGCCATGGTCGCTGCATCCTTCACGGGCGGTCACGCTACCCAAGACGGCTACGCCCATGCGAGTATCGGGCATACCAGCCTAGCTATCGCGATTGCAGCGGCCACTTTCCTGATCCTGATACTGGCTTTGATCGCCGCCATGTTCGACCGCCGGTTCGCGGTGCTGGCCGAAAAGGAAGCCGAAGCGCTTCGAGGCAGCGAGGAGCGCTTCCGCAGCCTGTATCGGAGAACGCCGCTGCCGCTGCATGCCCTGGACCGTGAGGGGCGCATTGAGCAGGTAAGCGACACCTGGGCTGAACTGCTCGGTTACCATCGCGAGGCCGTTATCGGGCGTCCGCTTTCCGACTTTATGACGGAGGATTCGGCGCTCAGACGCGTCGAGGCGGAGTGGCCCACGCTTATGGTTCACGGTGAGCTACAAGGCTCCGAACATCGCTTGGTCTCCTCCACCGGCAGCGTGCTGGATGTTCTTTTGTCTGAACGCGTCGAACAGGACGAGAGAGGCGAATTCGCGCGCGTACTTGGTGGCTTGGTGGATATCACTGCTCGAAGACAGGCAGAAGACGCTCTTCGGCAGGCGCAGAAGATCGAAGCGGTTGGCCAACTGACGGGAGGGGTCGCACACGACTTCAACAACCTCCTCGCTGTGATCAGTGGCAACCTCGACCTGTTGCGAAAGCACATGCCGAGCGACCCCAAGCTGACCCGACTTGTCGAAAATGCTCGTCAGGGCGCACAACGCGGGGCGGCGCTTACTCAACGCATGCTCTCGTTCGCACGCAGGCAAGACCTCAAACCCGAGTCCGTGGACGTGCCCGCGCTTGTTCGGGGCATGGAGGACCTTCTTCAGCGCTCGCTGGGGCCTCAGATGCAGATCGAGACGCGCTTTCCGCTGGGACCCGCTCGCGCGCAGGTCGATGCCAACCAGCTTGAACTGGCCCTGCTGAATCTTGTGGTCAACGCGCGCGATTCGATGCCGGACGGCGGCAATATTTCAATTGCGCTCAAAATTGGAACAGGCTGGGAACACGGGTCTGAGAAGCTTGATCCAAGTCAGTTTGTCTGCCTATCCGTGACCGATACAGGCGAAGGCATGGACGAGACGACACTGTCGCGCGTTCGGGAGCCGTTCTTTACCACCAAGGGTGTTGGCAAGGGGACAGGGCTAGGTCTTTCCATGGTCCACGGCTTCGCCGAGCAGTCAGGCGGCAAACTGGTGCTGATCAGCGCAAAGGGCCAGGGCACCACTGCCGAAATCTGGCTCCCAGCCGCTAAGGCCACACCTGCTCCGATGATAGTTGAGCAAGAGGCAGACATTCCAACGACCAGCAGCCAGTCGCTACATCTGCTGGTCGTCGATGACGACGCGCTGGTGCGTTTGAACACCGTGATGATGCTGGAGGATGCCGGTCATTCAATCGTTGAGGCTGCGTCCGGCCCAGAGGCTCTGAAGCTACTCACTGAAAAGCGGTTTGACCTTCTCATTACGGATCAGGCCATGCCGAAGATGACGGGTGTCCAACTGGCTGAGATCGTCCGGGAAAAATATCCCGAGATGCCAATCCTCGTCGCAACCGGGTACGCGGAACTCCCGCCGAACGTGAACCTGCCGAGATTGAGCAAGCCATTCGATCAGCACGCCTTGGCGCGAGCGATCGATGCCTGTCTGAAGTCCGATCAGCCCTGCTGGTCACATTGAGAGTTGATCCGGCTGATTAAGGAGCGTGGAGATCGCAGTGATGATCTGCGAGAAAATAAAGGGTTTCGCAATCATCACGCTGTTGGGCACGCCCTGTGAGGACCAGTCGCCCGCGCTGTCACCGCTGATGTATACGACGGGCATTGTCGGCACTGTTCCTCGGACATGCCTTGCCACATCCCAGCCGCTTGGCCCCTGGCCAAGCCTGATATCGGTGATCAAGGCGCTAAAGTCCGCAGGCCGCTCGTCAAAAATCCGCATAGCGTCCGCGCCGTGGGCTGCGTCTACAACGTCCAAACCGGCTTCAACGAGCGAGCTTTCGACATCCATCCTGATGAGTGGCTCGTCTTCGACCAGCAGAACCAACACTGATGTCACAACCGACCTCCAGCCCAACTCGAAGTAAGCGCGCCAAACCGCGTCAAAGGCGAATTGTTCCATACGGGACAGACGATAGTCCATACAGGGGGTTTAGGATGCGGTCTGTGCCGAAGGATCGGATAATCTGACCGTATCTGCATTGCGGTTCCCGCTCCTCATCGTCTTCTTAACCCGTTCTCAACGTGACGCGCACAGTCTGCACCTGCCAACAACCGGACAGGCAGAAACAGTCATGGATTGCTCCGTGAGCGAGAACTCACGCGCTTGGAGCCAGCAGGAGCGGCTTGCTGCGCTCCGCGACTACGCGATCCTGGATACGGACCCGGAGATCGCCTTCGATGACATCGCCAGGATCGCCGCCGAAGTCTGCCGCGCTCCGATGGCAATGGTGAGCTTTGTTGAGGACACAAGGCAATGGTTCAAATCCGAGATCGGAATGGGCATTTGCGAAACGCCCATCGAAATCTCCATCTGTGCCCATGCTATCAAACAGGACGATCTGTTTATCGTTCCTGACACCACTAAAGACGCTCGCTTCGCTGAAAACTCGCTTGTGACCGGCGACGCCCAAGTGCGCTTCTACGCTGGGGCGGTCCTAAAAAACAGCAATGGAACTCCGCTGGGGACTGTCTGCGTTTTGGGAAACGAGCCGAGGCCAGATGGGCTCACGGATGTTCAAGCGGATACTCTTCGAGCCTTAGCTCGGTCAGTCATGCGCGAACTGGAACTTCGCGTCGCCAACCGTGCGCTGAAGGACAGCGAGGAGCGACTTCGACTTGCACTCCAAGCAGGCAGAATGTTCGCCTGGGAGCGAGACCTAAGCGATGATTTTGTGACCCGGTCGGACAGCGCATTCGACCTGATTGGTCTTGGCTCCGGTCCGGCCTTGGAATTCGACGATCGGGTTTACCGCGACGACAGGTGGCGCGCCCCGATGTGGGGGAATTGCGACCAGCAAGAAGAAATCCGCTACGTCCGTCCCGATGGGGAAATTGTCTGGCTTTCGGCGAGGTCAATAGCGGTTTCTGAAGAAGGAAAACCCAAGCGTTTGATCGGCGTGACCTTCGACATCACAGACCGAAAAAGGGCAGAAGAAGAACTGTGGCGCATGGCCAACCATGATGCGCTAACGGGCCTAGCCAATCGCGTCCTGTTCCAGCAGCACCTCGGAGCGGCGATCGATGGTGCAGAAACGAGCGGGACGAGCGTCAGCCTGCTGCTGCTTGATCTCGACGACTTCAAATCCGTAAACGACACGCTGGGGCACGATGCTGGCGACGCTTTACTTGTGGAGGCGGCCAGACGCCTGACGGCGAAAGTGCGGGACACCGATACAGTCGCACGCCTGGGAGGCGATGAGTTCGCTGTCATTCTCATCGATACCGATTTAGATGCGGCATCTCGTTTCGCCCAGGCATTGGCCGATGACATGTTGCAGGTCGTACAACACGCTGGTCGCGCAATCTCAACCAAGGCCAGCATCGGGATAGCGGGGTTCCCCGATCACCATCGCTCTCCGATCGAGTTGTTAAAGGATGCCGATATTGCGCTCTATCGGGCCAAGGCCGAGCGCCGGGGACGCGCCGTGGTGTACACTGAGGCGGCCCGCGAGCGTATCGAACAGCGCGTGAGGGTGCTGGCGGAGGTGCGCGAAGGGTTGGGCGCAGACCAGTTCCTCCCCTTCTATCAGCCGAAGGTTTCTCTCAGAACTGGCCAGATCGTCGGTCTTGAGGCGTTAGCCCGGTGGCAACATCCGAGCCGTGGCGTCCTGACACCGGGGTCTTTCGGTCCAGCTTTCAACGATCCCGAAACAGCGGTCGCCATGGGCGCGCGCATGATCGAGCACGTCGTTGGCGACATTCGCCGTTGGCTCGACCAAGGCTTCGAATGCGGACGGGTGGCGGTGAATTTCTCGTCTGCCGAGTTTGGTGACCCTCAACTCGCAGAGCATGTTCTCGGCCTATTGTCAGAGGCGGGCGTTCCGACGCGTTGTTTCGAGGTCGAGGTCACCGAAAGCGTCTTTCTGGAGCGCAGCAACGAGACCGCGCTGGCAATCCTGAGGCAATTTTCCAAAGCCGGGGTCAATGTTGCTCTCGACGACTTCGGAACTGGCTTTGCCTCACTGACGCATTTGAAGCGTTACCCGGTGCATCACATCAAGATCGATCAGAGCTTCATCCGTGATCTGGAGACAGACAAGGAAGACGCCGCCATCGTCTCCGCAGTGATCAACCTGGGCCAGAGCATGGGAATGGAAGTGACCGCTGAAGGCGTGGAGACAGCCGGGCAAGCTGCTCGATTAGCTGCAATAGGCTGTGACCAAGCGCAGGGTTATTTTTACGCGAAGCCAATGATCGCGACGAGGGTGCCCTGGTTGCTTTCGAACTGGTCGCAGGCAAACAGCCCTCCAGCGCAGCAAGTGCTTCGGGAAAAGATTTTGCGGTTGAAGCCCGCAGGGAGAGAGCGTTGTACCGCGTTTTAGGCGCGATTGCCTCCGCGCTATAAATGGGGCACGGCACGAGACTAGGTACCCCCGGCGGCCTGCCAAATGCTCTCAATGAGCAACATCAAGCCGCGACCATTTTGTGCCTCAGGATATTCGGAGTATCGTGCCGCCCTGCATGCACGAGGGTCCGGGGGGGCTCCAGTGACGCGCTCATGGATCGCCAACCACTTCAGGCGCGAACCGGCATCAAGGCATTGGCCCTGGTGGGCACGACATGCGCTGGCCGCACTCCTGGTCATAGTCGCGTTGCTGTTCCAAACCAGCCTCTGGGAGGGTGGATACCGCTTTCCCCTGCTATTGTTTTATCCCGCCATCCTACTCAGTACCGTTTTGCTCGGTCTTCTTCCGGGGCTGCTTGCCGTCTTATTGAGCGCAATGGCAGCAGCGTTCTGGCTGGTCCCGGTAGGGGGTGTTCCGGCAGCGGAGCAACGCGTATCCGTCGTCGCCCTTATGATTTTTGCTGGGGTCGGTACGCTCAGCGTGTGCATTCTGGCTGCACTGCGCCAAGTCGTTCGGGAGTTCGGTGAACTTAACCGGAAGCTTGCTCGAACCGAGGAACAGAAAGACCTGCTTTTGCGCGAGGCCGCGCACCGGTTCCGCAACGACTTGGCGACTGTGGCTGCCCTCCTGCGCTTGCAGGAGCGAGAGGTGAAAGCTCGCAGGCGAAGGAAGCTCTTCTTGCAACTTGTGATCGCATAGCAGTGATGACGCGGGTCCAGGAGCGTTTGCAAAGACTGGATGGCATAGAAGCGATCGTGCAATCGGACGCGTTCGTGCGCGAGTTATGTGACGATTTGCGCGCCTCACTTATCGGGCAACGACCGGTTCGCCTGGACGCAGAGGCAGAGCGTCACGCTTTGCCGCAGGATCGAGCCGTTGCCATCGGACTTATCATCAATGAGCTTGTGACAAACGCCCTGAAATACGCATTTCCCGATGAGCGCAGTGGGTCGGTGCAAGTGAAATTCTGGCGGGAAAATGAAAACTTATGTCTCGAAGTTCGAGATAACGGGGTCGGCATACTCCCGGAACGCTCATCCAAAGGAACAGGATTAGGCCAGCGCCTTGTTAGGTCTTTCGCTTCGCAAATCGACGGGACGTTCACGATCCGACCCGACGATGGCGAACCGGGCACTATCGCCCACATTTGTTTTCCGATTGAGGCACGAAGTTAGCCGACGCGGGTCGCTTTTGCATGCGACGCGTTATGCTTCCTCATATCAGCCTGCGGGGAGAACGTATCGCCAAAACTCGCTGTTTATGCCCCAATTTACCCGTTCAAGCCCGGCGAAGGGTGGGGCCGCGCGAGCGCTCTTGCGGTCTCGACGAATGCCAATTGCGAATCATCCACTGCACTTGCTCGCCCGAGGTCGGCTTAGCGTAGAGGTAGCCTTGCGCACAGTCGCAGCCCGCCTCACGCAGCCGCTCTGCTTGACCGGCATTTTCTACGCCCTCGGCGGTGATCCTCATTTTCATGCTGCGACCAAGGCTTACAACTGCTGCAACAATTGCTGCGTCGTCCTGATCGGTTTCCAAATTTCTGACGAAACTCTGATCTATTTTGATGTGATCGACGGGGAATTGTTTGAGATGCGTCAGCGACGCAAAGCCGGTTCCAAAATCATCAAGCGCGATAGAAATCCCAGCCTCATGGAACTCTTTTAATATTGAGGCGGAATATTCTGTCTGGCGGCCCAGCAAGACTGTCTCGGTGACCTCGATTTCAAAATGTGAAGTCGGAACGTTTACCTCGCCGAGTAGTGAAATGATCTTGGTTGCCAGTGTTCGGTCCGCAAAATCAGCGGCGGCTAAATTGACCGCGACGCGCTCAAATCTAAGGCCCTGATCAAGCCAGCAGCGGATATCGCAGGCGACTTGCTTGATGATGCTTGTCGCCATAGCCCCCGAGAGGTCCTGGTCGTCAAATGCCGAACCAAAATAAGCGGGCGTGAGTAATCCAAGGGTCGGGTGTCGCCAACGAGCCAACGCCTCAAAACCGGCGATTTCGCCCGTCACCAGCGAAATTTTCGGCTGATAATGGGGAATAAACTCAGACGCTTCCAGACCTTGTCGCACCTCACGTAGAATCGACACCCGCCGCTCCATAAGGTCCCGCGCCGCAATTGTGTACGCAACTGCTCTGCTGCGCCCGGTCTCCTTTGCCCGGTACAACGCGATGTCGGCATCTTTCATCAATTCGACCGGGTCGCGATGGTGTTCCGGGAAGGCCGCTACGCCGATGCTCGCCTTGGTCGATACTGCCCGACCTCGGTAGTCGAATGTGGCTCGCAATGCCTGGACGATTTCGTCGGCACAATAAGTGATCTCGGCCAGCCCAGGCTGCTCGACCAGAACCACGGCGAATTCATCTCCTCCTACGCGCGCGACGGTCCCTCGGTCGCCGACCAATCGGGTCAAACGCGCAGCAGTCTCTACGAGGAGCTTATCGCCTGCGGCATGACCCAGAGTGTCATTGATGTCCTTGAAGTCATCGAGGTCAAGAAGGAGCAAACCGACGCCCGTGCCACTTGCCTCAGCACTTTTAAGGGCTTCGTCCAGCCGAATGCCAAAAAGTGCTCGGTTTGCCAATCCCGTCAGATAGTCGTGGTTGGCCGTTTGCCAAATGGCTTCTTCCGCTGCCTTACGATCCGAAATATCAAACGTGATGCCTATCAGGCGCGTTGTGTCTTTTCGCTCAGCCCTGAGAGCCAGCCAAGTCGGACGGCCATCTGGAGCACGGTAGCGGACCTCAGCCGAGTGCGTTCCGTCCGCAATAGCGGCAAGCCGTAGCGCATCGACTTTGTGGCGGTCGTCGGGATGAACGCGCTCCATAAACTCTGAAGCTGGCCCTGAACCGAGACCAAGAAGGTCCAATGAATTGTCCGATCGATCTACATGCTTCGTCGCGAGATCAAGGTCCCAGGCCACCATATTGCTTGCATGCAGCGCGAGCCGCAGACGCTCCCCGCCAATTCGGACAGCATCTTCAGCCATCTTTCGTGGCGTTATATCCTGGAAGGTACCAAGCATTCTGACAGGCCGCTGTTCGGCGTCGTAAAGCGTTCGCCCGCCGACCTCGACCCATCTCATCTCGCTATCCTCGGCTCTGATGATGCGAAACGTCACCGAGATCGAGGGAACGCGCGAACTGACAGCCGGATAGAAGACGGTTTCGATCTGCGCCCGGTCGTCGGGGTGAACGAGCGACAGGAAATCCTTTCCATCAAGGGGCGCTCCCTCGTGCACGCCGAGTATGCGACGAACCTCTGATGACAACTCGCGATGCCCGCTCGTGAAGTCGAGGTCCCAGATACCCAACCCGGTCGCAGTCAGGGCCAGTCGAAGCCGTTCCTCGCTGGTCCGCAGCGCTTCACCGGCCCTACGCGCCTGCGTTAGGTCCTGCAACGCCCCCACCATCTTGATCGGCTGGCCGGACTGATCCCGCACGAGATAGCCGCGATCGCGGACAAAAGCATAGTCCCCTGTGCCGGTTCGCCAGCGATACTCGCCTTCCCAGCGCTCCCCGGTCTGTCCAGCAACGAAACGTCGAATTTCATCTTCGATGGAGGGCCGATCCTCGGGGTGTAAGCTTTCCAACCAAAGCCTGCCGGTGCCTGGGGCTTGTGCAGTGTCGTAATCAAACACGCCCTTAAGACTTTCCCCCCATTGCAAATGGTCGGTCTGGAAATCCCAATCATAAACCGCGTCCGATGTCGCGAGAGCGGCAAGCCGATAGCGCTGTTCGCTTTCACGGAGGCGAACCTCCGCAACCTTGCGGTCTTCCTCGGCTGTTTTCCGCGCCGTGATGTCGGCGAATGTACGGACCACCCCCCCATTGGGAAGTTGGTTTGTCCGAACCTCCAACACAGTGCCGTTCGGCCTCTGCCGCTCATAGAATGAGGCTTCGATGTTGTTGCCTTCATGCCGAATGGCATGCACCAGCTTTGGGTCTGAATTGGCAAATTCGCCTTGCTCGATTTGCCATTTCTTGACCGCCTCGAACTTGGGCGAAGACCGCATCATCTCGGTTGGGAGGCCAAGCAAGTCGATCGCCCGCTGATTGCAGACGACAACGTCGCCGCTATGATCGACCATCAAAATGCCTTGGTCCACATTCTCCAGCGCTCCGTTCAGCAGAGCCGTTTTCTCAGCCAGAGCCTTGTTGGAACGGCGCAGTTCGAGTTCGCGCATCACGGCTCGCGCAAGGGCCATCAGAGTGCTTGACTGCGCCTCCGTAAGTCCCTGCGGTCGCGGCTCGAAATCGCAAACGCACACGGCTCCGAGAGGAAGACCGTCTGACGTTTCGAGGCGCGCTCCGGCATAAAAGCGCAAATGCGGCTGGCCGGTCACAAATGGGTTGTGTCGCAACCGCTCGTCGTCGGCCAAGTTGTTGATGACGACGAGCTTCGAGTGATGAATCGTTTTTGCGCAGATCGAATCGTGCAAAGACGTTTCATCAAAGCCCAAGCCGATTTCGGATTTGAACCACTGCCGATCGGCGTCAATGAAGCCGACCGTAGCGACTGGCGCGCCGCAGAAATCGCTCGCGAGTTGCGTAATCTCGTCGAAGGTCGCCTCCGGCCTTGTGTCGAGAATGTCGAACTCCCGCAGCGCCGCAAGACGTTGAGCGCAGCCCCATGAGAACGCTGACTGGCTTTGCTTGGTCAAGCCGATGACCTTTTGAGAACAAACGTGAGACCAAACGCTAGGGATCGGGGCTTACCAAACCCTGAAACAATCTCGCCGGATGCCGCCAAGACATCTTTGCCGCCATATTCAACGAGCCGCTGCCGCTCCTCCTCGTCTGAAGGTTGCGCGTAACGCCCCCTTGGTCTGCCCCCCTCTCACCCATGTGCCAAAACCCTACTTTCCACCCGCCTCTGCGACGCTCGCGCACCCCACTGTAAACATGGGCTTGACGCTCGGCCGCGAGAGCCGTCCTGACTGTGGCTGGAACCATGTTTTTGATTGACGGAATGACGATCCATGAGATCGTCGAGACCATGGTGAACACCGGGGCCAAGACGATCCTTGACAAGCGCGTAGCCCTCAACTTCCGCGTCTCAGCTTCGGACGGGCAAACCACCTCGAACCAATTGCGTCACCTCCACGAGGTTGCCCAATCGATGGGCCAGAGCGCCCACAGGAAATAGGAAGTGGTCACGATCCAGATGGCAGCGATCAGCACGGCTGCCACATAGCTTTGGGGCCTGCTTTCTTGAGCCGCCGCCTTGCCCCGTAATTCGGTCATGAGGTCGTCGGGGATCAGCTTGATGACAAGTAAGATGCCGACCGGAACAATGATGAGGTCGTCCAAGTAGCCGAGCACCGGAATGAAGTCGGGGACTAGATCGATGGGGCTGAGGGCGTAAGCGGCGACCATCGCCGCCGCGACCTTGGCGTACCAAGGCGTTCGCGGATGGCGGGCGGCGAGCCACAGTGCAACTACATCGCGCTTGATCGTCCGGGCCCACTGCTTCATCCGGTCGATAAGCTTCATGAGCCACTGCCTCTGTGGCCTAAATCATTCGGTTTGTGCATGCCATGGTCCGGCGGCTCAAACACTCCGATCCGTTGAAGCCGTAGAGCGATAGACCAGCATAATATCGCCCATGCTGAGCCAATGCTCCACCCAGCCAGCACATCGGTCGGCCAGTGGACCCCAAGGTAGACCCGGCTCACGCCCACCATAAGCGTCAGCAGTAGCGCAACCGTCATGATGTAGGCGCGGATTCGCGAGTTGGGCTCGACACGGGTCAGAAGGGCTGCCATCGACAGATAAGCAACAGCCGAAACGGTTGAATGCCCGGAGGGGAAGCTTGTCGTAAACACCTCAGTGGCGTGAGGCACGATGTCAGGTCGGGCACGCTGAAACCAGTCCTTCAGCACCGAACTCGCGATCGTGCCCCCAACGATGGCAACGAGGAGAAATGCCGCAGCGCCACGTTTGCGCAGCATTAGGAGGTAGCCCGTCACGACGATGACGAGGATAGTGATCAGGGCGTAGCCGCCCAAGGCGGTGATGTCGCGCCCGACCTCCTGCGCCCATGGCGGCCCCAAAATTTTGGAAGGATCACCCGCCTGCCGAAAAAGCAGGATGACCGCGCGGTCGAAGGCGGCGGTATCGCCTTCAACAACCTCTTCAGCAATCTTTCCGAAGCCGAGGATCAGGATGGCTGATATCAGAAGACCAAGAAGGAGGGTGAGTTCCCGAAATCCCCACGTCATCAGCGCTGCTAGTCCTGTTCTTAGTCTCATGTAGTGCATGCTCCTCTCGTGCAATGAAGTCTTCACGAGCGGCGTGACCCGGAGAACGTCTACAACATCATCGCGCCGATCTTGAACAGCACGCTGGCTGAAACAGTGCTTTCGAACAGACCCGGACTTTTCTCACAAACGGTCGTTTCCGCGACGCTGCTGATGGCGGGGTGGATTTTCCGAGCGGAAGGTTCGGCGGGCGGCGATCGGGC
>OFDN01001861.1_pt1 | contig 12793 bp, 11 predicted proteins | sample 1520971 | NCBI WGS metagenome assembly OFDN01 (sample SAMEA94257418, study PRJEB24077) | hot springs metagenome | biome: Aquatic biome; feature: Geographical feature; material: Water | place: India | collected 2012-06-12 | depth 5 m | reverse complement strand
GCGACGAAGAGAACCCCATCGCCGAGCTGATCGTCGACGACATTCAGTCGCTCAAAGAGGTGCGCGAGAAGCGCGTGAAGCGCCTCGAGCTGCGCTTGCACGTCGACATGGCGAGCGAGGAGCGCCTGCTGAGGCTGGCCGAGATCGCGAAGAAGTACGCGGGCGCGACGCCCATCGCGGTGTCGGTGCTGCTGCGGCACGATGCGGCCGAGGGCACGACGGCCCCCGACCCGCGGCGGCTGGGCTGGCTGCCGCTGCTCGCGGGCGTGGCCATGGTGCGCGCCGTGCGCGCGCTCGGGGTGGCGGATGCCCGCCTCAAGTGGCCCAACGACGTGCTCGTCGAGACCGGCTCCGCCCCGGGCAAGCTCAGCGGCATCCTCACCGAGCTCACCCCGCACGGGGTCGTCGTCGGAGCAGGGCTCAACCTCACCGCGACGGTCGACGAGCTGCCGGTGCCGACCGCGACGTCGCTGCGGCTGCAGGGTCTGGGCGCGGACGAGGTGACCGTCGACCGCGCGCTCGCCGCCTATCTGGGGCAGCTGTGGCCGCTCGTCGCGCAGTGGCGGGCCGAGCCCGAGCCGGCGCGGTTGCGCGCCCTCGTCGAGCCCGAGCTGGGCACCCTCGGCCGTGCGGTGCGCGTCGACCGCCCGGGGCAGCCGGTGCTCGTCGGCAGCGCATCCAGCCTCGATGACGACGGGCGCCTGCTCGTGCTGCCGATGGGCTCCGACACGGTGTCGGCGACCGTCGCCGTGGCGGCCGGAGACGTGACCCATCTGCGATATGAATAGGGCATGACCGAGGAGGGACGGCAGCCGGAGCGCGTCATCGCGCGGCTGCGCCCGCACGCGCGCGTGCTCGTGCTGCCGTCGATCGCGCTCGTCGCGCTCGCCGGGGCGGCCACCTACTTCGCCGTCTCGCTCGATGAGCTGTGGATGCGGCTGGCCGCGCTGCTCGGCGGCCTGCTGCTCGGCGCGCTGCTCTGGCTGCTGCCCCTGCTGCGGTGGCTGAGCACGCAGTACGTCGTCACGACGCGACGGGTCGTGCTCAGCCGCGGACTCTTCGTGCGCACCCGCAGCGAGGTGCTGCTGAGCCGCAGCCACGACGTCACGGTACGGCGCTCGGGCCTCCAGGGGGCGTTCCGCTCCGGTGACGTGCTGCTCAACACGGGGCTCGACCGGCCGGTCGTGCTGCGCGATGTTCCGCGTGCCGACCTCGTGCAGCGCGCCCTCGGCGATGTGATGGACGACGCGACGACCTCGATCCCGGTGGTGCGCCGGCCGCTCGGCGACACCGGCGACGCTCCGCGCCGCGATCGCTCGGGCCGCTGACCCCGCAGCGGCTCAACCGACAGCACACCGCCCGCCAGCGAGGATAGGCTCGGACAGTGAAGATCTCGGTGATCGGGTGTGGGTATCTGGGGGCCGTTCACGCCGCGTGTATGGCGCATCTCGGGCACGATGTCGTCGGGGTTGATGTCAACGTCGAACGAATCGCCCTTCTCGCCGAAGGCCGCGCCCCTTTCTTCGAGCCACAGCTCGATGAGCTGCTGACCGCGAATAGTGCTCGCCTGCACTTCACGTCAGACATCGCGCAGGTCGCAGAATGCAGCGTGCACTTCCTCGCGGTTGGCACTCCGCAGGTTTCCGGTGGAGACGCCGCTGACTTGCGGTACGTCGACGCCGCTGTCGAGGCCCTGTTGCCGCACCTGTCGACGGGCGACGTGGTGGTCGGAAAGTCGACGGTGCCCGTGGGCACCGCATCTCGCCTGGCAGAGCGCATCGAGTCGACGGGCGCCCGACTGGTGTGGAATCCCGAGTTTCTGCGCGAGGGCTTTGCGATCGCCGACACCTTGACGCCGGATCGACTGGTGTACGGCGTGCGCTCCGGCGACGACGCCGCGGTCGCCCTGCTTGATGATCTGTACGCCGACGCTCGTTCCGCAGGGGCGCCGCGCATCGTGACCGACTACGCGACCGCCGAGCTCGTCAAGGTGGCAGCTAACGCCTTTTTGGCAACGAAGATCTCGTTCATCAATGCGATGGCGGAGATCGCCGACGTGGTGGGTGCAGACGTCACGACGCTTGCAGACGCCATTGGAGCGGATGCCCGCATCGGACGCCGCTTCCTCAATGCGGGCGTCGGCTTCGGAGGCGGGTGCTTGCCGAAAGACATCCGGGCATTCCAAGCGCGCGCGGCCGAGCTCGGTGTCGGCGAGAGTCTTCGCTTTCTGCACGAGGTAGACGTCATCAACCAGCGGCGGCGCGACCAGGTTGTTCGCGTTCTTGCCGATGCGCTCGGCGGCTCGCTGGAAGCGCGAACGGTAGCGGTGCTGGGCGTGGCGTTCAAGCCGGATTCCGACGATGTACGTGACTCTCCGGCGCTCGATGTCGCGGGGCGATTGGTGGATGCCGGCGCGGCAGTACGGGCAACCGACCCGGCAGCGATCGAAACGGCGCGTGCACGAGAGCCCCGGCTCGATTACCACGAGAGCATCGCCGACACAGTAGCGGGCGCGGATGCTCTGGTCGTGCTCACCGAGTGGCAGGTCTTCCGTGACCTCGACCCGGTCGTGCTTTCCACGAAGACCTCTGCTCGTGTCATTGTCGATGGTCGTAACTGCCTTGACCCGGCTCAGTGGCGAGCCGCCGGATGGACGTATCGCGGTCTCGGGCGACCGCCTCTATGACGTACTCTCAAGAAGTGTCAGCGTCGCGTGCATGGGCTCTTCACGGGGCCGACCAACCGCAGGTCATTGTGGCCGGGCACTCTCACGCCTTCGCGTTCGTGCGAGGCGCGCTGCACCCGCCCGCGACGGCCCGTTGTCTGCGGGCGGTGGCCTACAGTGACCCGCTCGATGCCGGAACGCCGATCGGCGATGACTACTGGTCGTTCGTCGCTGACGCAGCCGTCGGTCGAACGGTGGTCATTCTGTGGAACGGCAATCAGCACACCGTTGACTTTCTCTTTGAACGCACGCCTCCCTTGCATGTTGTGGCTGCCGAAGAGGAGTACAGGGGCAACGACCCGGTGCCGGACGATGCGGTGTGGGCATCTCGCGCCTCACTTCGCGCTCACTTCGCACCGACCATGACCGAGCTCGACGCCGTTCTCGAGCGTCTCCGTGATCGAGCCTCCGCGGTCATCGTCGCTGGAACCCCGGCCCCGAAGTCGATGGCTGACGTGATGAGCGGGCTCGAGAGCGATGCCTTTGCGACAGCCTTGCGAGCGGCGGCGGCGGATAGCCAGGTTCCTCGAGTCGCGCGAACAGGGCTGCGCATCGCGCTCTGGCAGATCGTGCAAGACCTCTTGGCCGATTCGGCCGTGCGCTCGGGGGCGGACTTTCTGCCGAGTCCTCCGACCGCTCGTGGCGCTGATGGCACGATGCTGTCGACCTACTCCGCTCCCGACGTGAGCCACGCGAACCCTGAGTATGGTGACCTCGTTTGGGTCGACATCGAGTCTCGAGTGCTGAAGGGTCAGGCAACGTGAGCGCGAATCCCTACCGTCAGCAACCCGACCGAGCCTTCTGGTCGCGCGCGGTCGCCCGTGGCTTCGATCCTGTTGTTGCACTCGCTCCGGCAGAGCCTTTGCTGCGCCCTGACGATCGGGTGATGTCGATCGGAAGCTGCTTCGCGGCAAATCTCGTGCCCTGGTTGGAGCGCTCAGGCATTGAATACCTGCGCACCGAGCGGCCGCACCCGGTGTTGGCTCAGCATGGCGAGAACCTCGGCTACGCCGACTTCAGTGCCGCCTACGGCAACGTGTACACCTCGCGACAGCTCCGACAACTTGTCGAGCGAGCGTTTGGGCGCTTCCAGCCGGAAGAAGATCGTTGGTACGAGCAGGGGGCGGTGATCGATCCGTTCCGCCCGGGCCTCCGCTTTCCGGCTGCTGACGATCGAGAGTTCGACGAGCAGACGGCGAGGCATCTTTCCGCGACACGACAGGCCTGTGAACAAGCGACCGTCATCGTGATGACCCTGGGGCTGGTTGAGACCTGGGTCTCTCGTCGTGACGGTGCGGCGTATCCGGCAGCCCCCGGAACCATTGCCGGACGCTTCGACCCCGAGCGCCACGTCATGCGCGTTCTCGAGGTCGACGAGATCGTCGATGATCTTCTGACGGCAGCCGCGATCATTCGAGACGTGAACCCGCGGTCGCGGTTCATCGTCACGGTCTCACCGGTGCCGCTGGTGGCGACGGCCACGGGAGAGCACGTTCTTCTGGCAACCACCTACGCGAAGTCGGTCTTGCGAGTGGCAGCCGACCGGTTCGTACGCGCTCTTGACCACTGTGCGTATTTTCCCTCCTACGAGATCGTCACCGGTCCGCAGGCGCCGCACGACTTCTTCGAGGCAGATCGGCGCTCTGTCAGCCCCGCCGGTGTCGAGGCCGTGATGCGAGCCCTGCTGGCTGACCGGATCGATGAGCGGGACACCGACGGCGGAACGCAGCCCGATTCACCCCCACGTGCCAAGGCCGGCGAGTCATTGCGGTCGGCGAGCGACGACATCGCATCGGCGCTGTCACGGCGAGTTGTTGCTGCGGAATGCGACGAAGCCCTCGCTGACTCCTAACGGTCACCCGGGCGGGTCACTACTCCGCTGCGATCTCGACGGGCAATCGTGACGGATGGAACACCCACGACCGGTAAAGCGCAAACCGGAACGCGCTGCCGAGCAGCAGACCCACGACGTTCGTCGCAATGTTGTCAGCGAGAACACTCGTGAATCCGAGAACGTAGTGAGAGACGACCAAGCATCCGACGGCAATCACCATGCCGCCGATGCTGACGGCCGCAAATTCGACTGCTTCTCGCACGGCAGGCCGCCGCCGTTCGAGCCGAAAAGTCCAGTACCGGCTCCCGAGCCAGTTCACCGTGATGGCCACGGATGTCGAGATGACTTTCGCGATCACGGGTCCCTCCGTGATCGCTTCCGGTGCGAAGACGGTGAGCCGCAGGGCGTTGAACAGGGCGATGTCGACGACGAGCCCGACGAGTCCCACCGCGCCGAAACGGGCGAGCTGGGGCATCAGGGTGCGCATCGGTCCTCGCGAGGGGCAGGGGTCGGCAAGAATAGGCAAGAGTCGTCCGCAGTCTAGTAAGGAGCATCCATGGCCGTCGTCGGCGTCATCGGTGGGGGCCAGCTGGCGCGGATGATGATCGGGCCGGCAACCGCGCTCGGGGTGGAGGTGCGCGTGCTCGCCGAGGCGCCCGACGCGTCGGCCCGTCTCGCGGCGACCGCGGTGGGTGACTACCGCGACACGGCGACGGTGCTCGCGTTCGCCGCCGGTTGCGACGTCGTCACGTTCGACCACGAGCACGTGCCGCAGGAGGTGCTGCGGGCGCTCGTCGCCGCGGGGGCCGCCGTGCATCCGGGCCCGGATGCCCTGCTCTACGCCCAAGACAAACTCATGATGCGCGAGCGCCTGTCGCAGCTCGGCGTGGCGCAGCCCGACTGGGCGCGGGTCGCCTCGGCCGATGAGCTGAGCGGATTCCTCGCCGACCACGGCGACCGCGCCGTCGTGAAGACGCCGCGCGGCGGCTACGACGGCAAGGGCGTGCGCGTCGTCGACGACCCCGCGCAGGTGGCCGACTGGCTCGCCGATGGCCCGCTGCTCGCGGAGGAGCTGGTGCGGTTCGACCGCGAGCTCGCACAGCTGATCGCCCGTCGACCGAGCGGCGATGCGCGCCTGTGGCCACTCGTCGAGACGGTGCAGCGCGGCGGCGTGTGCGCCGAGGTCATTGCCCCGGCGCCGTCAATGACCGACGCGCAGGAGCGCGCGGCCGCCGAGATCGCCACCGCGATCGCGCACGGCCTCGGGGTGACGGGCGTGCTCGCGGTCGAGCTGTTCGCCGCCGCCGACGGCCGCATTCTCGTCAACGAGCTGGCGATGCGCCCGCACAACAGCGGCCACGTCACCATTGAGGGCTCGACGACGAGCCAGTTCGAGCAGCACGTGCGCGCGGTGCTCGACTGGCCGCTCGGCGACACCGAGCCGCGGGCGCCCTGGGGCGTGATGATCAACGTTTTCGGCGCCCTACCCGACGACCAGATCACCGCTGCGCTCGCCCACCAGCCGACAGCGAAGGTGCACGCCTATGGCAAGGGTCCGCGCGCGGGCCGCAAGGCCGGCCACGTGACCGCGATCGGTGTCGATCTCGACGACGTTGTGTACCGGGCGCGCGCCGCGGCGAGCCACTTCGACCAGTAGCCAGCCCTGTCGTGCACGCGCCCTCACGGGCGGCTGGCGGCCGAGCGTCGTCGAAGAATCGTGAGCGTCGCGGCGCCGATGAGGTCACCCACTACGGCGCTGAGGCGCAGCAGCACGGCGAGTGCCGCGGCGCTGGAAACTCCAGCGACAGGAGCAAGCGTTCCGATGATGACGGCTTCACGCACCCCGATGCCCGCAGGGGCGATGATGACGAGAGCTCCCGCGCCGTAGGCGAGGGCGGCGGCGGCGATCACCGCGATGATGTTCTCGATGCCGAGGGCATACGCGCTTGCCCCGGCGCTGACGATGCTCGCCACCCAGTAGGGCACCGCCGTGGCGAACACGAGTAGGTGCGCTGTCGAGCTGGAACCCGACGCGTCGCGCAGCAGCAGGCGCCCCGCTCGTCGCAGAACCGGCGGCAGAAAGGCGACAACAGCGGCGCCGACGCCGACGAGACCCCACCACGGCGACAGAGGCGTGGCGCCGGTGAGAACGAGTACGCCCCCGATGCCGAGGCCAAGGGCGACGAGGGTGGCCAGCTGCAGGAGGCCGACCGCGACGCCGAGTCTCCAATCAAGGCGTGCTCGGTGGGCGCTGAAGCCTTGGGCTCCGATCGTCCAGATACCTCCCGGGATGTACTTTCCGAGTTGCCCCGATACAACGATGGCGCGTGCATCATTGCGCTCGACCTGCGTGCCCAGAGACCGAGCGATCGCCCGCCAATGAGGAACGAGCGACACCAACGCGCCGATGCCGCCGACGACGGCAATGGTCACCGCGATCAGGTTCGCCCGCGAGAGTGCGGCCGTGACGGCGTCGCCCTGGTCGGCCCAGGCGACCACGATGGCGATTGCAACCGCGATCATGAATGCCCACTGGAGGCCCACGGTTACGGTTGCCCTGCGCCGACTCATCGTGGGGCCATCACTCATGGCCGATGTGCGATGGCCAGCAACGACAGTCCGGTGGGAAAGCCGCCGCGCACGATCACTGCTCGCTCGCTGCGAAAGACAGCGCCCAGAGTCGTGTTCGTGAACGCACCGGGGGTTGCTCGTCCCGGACTCGTCGTTCGCCGCAGTGCGCGCGCGGTAAGCCGTGCGGCCGCAGCGATCGGAAGGAGGAGGGAGTTGAAGCCGCCGAGCGAGTCGAGTTGGAGCCCGGCCCCGGTGATCGCGGCTCGGAGAGTCGCGCGGGTGTAGCGACGTCGGTGGTGCAGCTTCTCGTCGTGAACGCTCCACATCCACGGGTGTGCAGGAACCGTAAGGAGCAGGCGGCCGCCGTGGGCGAGCGATTCGCGAGCGGCTCGGAGGGCGGCGGCGTCATCGTCGATGTGTTCCAGCACATCGAGCATCGCAATCAGATCGAAGCTCTCGTCGGGTGCCAGTTCGGTGACCTCCGGCCACGTACCGACTCGCACGTCCACGTCGGATGTGCCCGGCATCGTTCGCAGGAGCTCTCGTGCGACCGGGCTCGGTTCGATAGCGGTCACTGTTCCGAAAGTCTTCAGCATGCCCAGGTTGCTTCCTGGCCCGCACCCGATTTCCAGGATGCGGGCGTCAGCGGGTAGCTCGAGGCGGCCGATCACCGCCTTGATGTGTGCGCGGCGCTCCACCACGAACCAGTGGGTGTTCGCCCTGTCTGCAAGGTCGCGGTACTCCTGCTCGTCCACCTTCGAACCCTAACGGCCAGCCAGCGTCGGCGTTGACGTCGGTCGCGTGGTCACTTCGACGAAGGTGACGCCAACCTCCACGGAGCGCAGATCGGACGGCACGACGACGCTGGCAGGCCCGTCGTGGTCGAGGTCGAGACCGATCACGATTCTTCCTTCCACGACATCGCGAGCATCAATGGTTACGGTGATTTCTCGCGCTGACTGCGCGGACGGCGGAAACGACAGTGTGCGCCCGCCAAGGTACATCGTGAGTGCCTTCGGCGAGTCGGCTGTGGCAGGAGCGAGGATGCCGAGACGGACGGTCACCCCCTCGGCGGGCAACGGCTCGCTGAGCGGAAAGACGAGCCACACCGGCCCGGGGCCCGCCGACCACACCGTGGTGGGCTCGGCCGGATACCAGTCGCCCACCAGGTGGGGCGCGACCTCGAGACCATCCCATCGCTGCGGGAGCGAGGCGTCGGGAACTCGGGCCAGAACGTAGCCACCCGTCAGGGCCTCCGTGACCGTCCAGCCGCGTTCCGACGCTCGTGCGGCCGTCGTGAAGAGGGTGGAGCCGATCGGGGGCCCGCCGCTGGCGTACGTCGCGCCGGCGACCGCGATACGTTCGGCCGCGACCCGTGCCGGCAGAATCGAGTCACGATACGTGTCCCCGGTGTCGACCGTTACGGTCTCGAGGGCGTCGATCGCGGGATCAGCCGCGGCGGCAAACTCTGTCGCCCCGACGACACGAAACAATGCACCGCTCGCGCTTGTGCTGGCCGCGATCACACCGACGGCGAGAACGACGACGATACCGGTCGGGAGAAACCGTGTCGGGTCGCGGCCAGACGCTCGGGAGGTGGCGGCGTCGCTTGCCGCCACTCGGGTCGGGATCGATATCGTGCGTGACGCCAGCCATCCGAGCCCGAAGGTGGCGACGATGGGCAAAGTCAAGCCGAGCCACTTGCCGAGCTCGTAACCGTCTGGCCCGTAGACCACGCCCAGAAACACCGCACTCGCCGCCACGGCAGCGACCGGCAGGAGTGCGAGAGTCGGGCGATGGGCCCGAGCTCCGGCGATTGCAATGACGACCAGCAGGGCCGCCCAGGTGAGTGCGGCAACAACCGTGTCTTCTGGTGCCCTGACGCCGAGCAGTTCGATCGGGTGGGCGAGCGGCAGGGGAGGCAGCTCGTCGAGCCCGACGGTCTGCGAACGGATCGAGGCCGCCAAGCCGGCGGCCGTGGGTGCGATGAGGACAACGGCAACGATGACGCTTGTTGCTGCGAGCACGAGAACCGACCGAGCGGAACACCCCGCACCGATGAGCAGTGCGACCCCGATAGCCCCGACGAGCGGAAGCGCGCTCGCCGTCACGGTGGCATTCGCGACAACTGCGCCCGCGAGCACGAGCCCGATCGCCACGGCGGCGAGAGAGATCCGGTCGGCGGGGCGACGAGCGAGGAGGGTGAAGATGCACAGCAGGGTTGCGAGCAAGGCGAGGCTGAGCACGTGACCAACCTGGGCGTCCATCACGCGACCCCAGCTCGCCGGCCCGAGTGCTCCGACGGTCGCAATGGCCACCGCGGGGACGAGAGGGATGCGGAACGCCAGACGGAGGAGGTCGGCGAGTCCCGCGATGGTGAGGGCGACAAGCAGCGCGACAAGCGGGGTTAGCATCTGGGCCGGTGAGATCGTGGTCACCGCCGACGCCACGACGAGCAGTGCGGTCGAACCGGGCTTTTCGAATGAACCGCGAAAGTCCGCCTCCTCGCCGAACGCTCCGGTGAACTGCTCGAGAAACTCAGGGCCGGGGCCGGTGTTCGCCATCCACGAGATCGCGCTCAGGGCATATCGATGAAAGTCGTTGATGAACGCCGTCCACGAAGCGAAGCCGTACTTCGTCAGGGGAAGCAGGGCGGTGATCGCGATAGCGAGCGCGATCGCCATCGTGCCGAGGTGACGTTGGCGCAGGCGGAGGCCAGCGATTCCGGAGCGCCGCACAACAACGACCGTGAACACCGTGGTGACCGCAAGCGCCAGCACCACCACGACGATGGAGGCGATGGCCACATCAAGGTTGAGAACCCAGCAGGCGATGATCACGATCATGAGGGCGGCCGCGCCAAGCCCGACGATCACGCTGAGTGGTGTCGCCGCGCCTGTGCGGCGTTCGATGAGAGGGCAGATCGCGAAGCCCGCAACGGCCACTGTCCCCACCAGGATCAGCGTTGCTGCGGAGACGGCCAAGAAGCCTTCCATGCGCTAGTCCCGTCGGCGCTCGTGCACGATGCGCTCGCCGACCGCGACGATCAGCTCGGCGATGAGCCCGAACAGCACGAGCTGCAGTCCGGTGAGCACGAGGAGGACGCCGGCGAGCAACAGGGGCCGGTCGCCGATGCTGGTGCCGAGGAACCATTCGATCGTCAAGACGGTCAAGATCACCCCGCCCGCGAGGAGGGCGAGAACCCCCAGCGTGCTGACCAGGTGCGAGGGTCGATGACGATAGGCCACGAGGAATCGAATCGTGACCAGATCGAGGAGGCCGCGCCAGAAGCGGGCCGGACCGTACTTGGATGTTCCGTGCAGACGAGGACGGTGAACCACCGGAACGTCGACGAGACGATAACCGCGCCAATGCGCCACCACGCTGATGTACCGGTGGAGTTCGCCGTAGAGGGTCGACAACAGCATCGCCGCCACCTCGGCGCTCATCGCCTTGAGCCCAGAATTGAGGTCACGCCCATCAACACCGCTGACTCGAGCGGTGACGCTGTTGTACAGCACCGATGTCCAGCGCTTGATTGGCCGGTCCTTCCGCGCTGTCCGTGCTCCGGTTGCCAGGTCTGCTCCCTGATCGAGTGCGTCGAGCAGGCGTGGAATCTCGGCAGGCACGTCTTGGCCGTCGGCGTCCATCATGACGATTCGCTCGGCCCCACGGTCGAGGGCCGCGGTGAAGCCCGAGCGGAGAGCAAGGGCCTTGCCCGACCTTCCGGGATGGTTCACGGCGAGCAGTGTGGGGTATACCTCGTGCAGCGACTCGAGAACGGCCCGGGTTGCGTCTGTCGAGCCGTCATTGACGACGATGACGGCCGACGGCTCAGGCAGGTCATTCAGCACACCGAAGAGTTCCGCGAGCACCTCGGGCAGGTTCTCTGCCTCGTTGAACGCCGGAATCACCACGACCGTGCGGGCCGTCATCGTGCGCGACCCGTTAGTCGGCGAATGCTTCCGACAATTCGGCGAGCACCGCGCGACCACCGGAAACTCCGGGTCTCGAGAAGAGCCTCGATGGTTGACGGGGGAACGTACCGTTCGACATTGCGCGAGAGCGCGCGACGAACGGCGGGGTCGGCCAGGGCCGACTGAACGCGGTGGGCGGCTGTGAGAGCGTCTTCGAGTTCGCGAACCGTGTCGTCCCGAGCTTTCAACTCGACGAGAGCATCGGCGAGCTCTTTGCGTGCAGCGTCACGCTCATTGCGTGCTCGCACCGCTCGAGCCTCGACGGCGGCGTGTCGCAGCGACTGGAGCCCGCGCTCGGTGCCGGCCGGAAGAAGCGTGCGGTTCAGCCGCTCGACGTCGGCACCCACCTCCGGGTCGACGAGTGACAGGCGGGAGGCTGGCTCGACCACAAGGGGGTTCGTCGCTCTTCCCTCCTTCGTGAGGTGGTCAACGACGGAGTCCCACCACGCCTCTCGAGCGCGAGCGATCGCGTCCGCACGGTCGAGAGCGACGGTGCGCACCTCCTGTCGAGTTCGCCAGATGTCGCGCGCGAGGGCTCGTGCAGTGCGGGTTCCCACGGCGCCGAGCGGCATGAGACCGTCGGTCGCTCCGACGAAGGCGAGCGCGCCTCGCATCTTGCTTGCGGTGTAGTCATCGACCGCGGCGGCGATGACAGGCTGCCCGTGGCTCGTCGCGAAAACCGCAGGGTGATACCGAGTCGTAAAGGTGAAGGATGCGGAGCGGTGGCGTCTCGCCGCGATTCTCGCGGGCTCGAGCTGTCCGCACTCTCCGTGACCCAAGCGGCTGATGATCTGGCGGTGCATGGCGCTGTCGCCATCGTCCGTCGTGCCGAGCGTGCCGACGTGGGGAAGGAACAGCACATCCTTCCCGGCCGTGTCGCTCATGATCGCGAGTTGATCAGCGATTCCCGACACCACATCGTCAATCGGAAGACCACCGACCCACGGTGCGACCGTCGCGATCACGGGTCCATCCGGCTCCGGCGACGGCGTGTCGTCGATGCCGAGCATGGCTGCGTCATCCGGCAGCAGACTCACGGCGCGATCACCCACCAACTGCTGCACGATGGCGCGTGACTCCACGTCGCGCACGCCGATGAGTGATGCACCGGCGATCAGCTCTGCCGCCAGGCGGCCCGCGCGCTCATCAAGATGTGGGCCGACCATCTGTCCGGTCATCACGACGGGCCGGCCGAGAGCGGCCGCGATGCGGGCGATCGCGACGCGCTCGAGAATGTGCTCGGGCCACTGTGCCGAGAGGTTGCCCCCTCCGGTGATGAGCACGCCGTCGCTCGCGGCGACCGCCGCGATGACCGCATGCGCGGGGTCGGAAGGCGCGAGTAGATTCCGCTCTCCGGCAGCGGTGGCCGTCACGGCCGCCAACCGAGAGTCTTGAGCATCGCTGTCGAGCAAAGCGAACCCCACGCGCGCCACGGCGCGCACAGAGTAACGTTCCTCCGTCGAGGCGGGGTCGGACGATACGACGGTCTGGTCTGCCACACCCCGTTGGCGCAGCGCCTCGAGCGCGGCTTCGAGCATCGCCTCGTCGCCGAGATGGTACGCGCCATTCGGCGTGCCGACATCACCGAGCAGCACGATCATGATTCCTCCTGAATCATCGGCATTGCGGCCTCTAGGGCGTGTTGCTAAACGGTGTTCGGTGTGCGGTCGGCGAGTCTGATGGTCA
>OFDN01001860.1_pt1 | contig 12794 bp, 8 predicted proteins | sample 1520971 | NCBI WGS metagenome assembly OFDN01 (sample SAMEA94257418, study PRJEB24077) | hot springs metagenome | biome: Aquatic biome; feature: Geographical feature; material: Water | place: India | collected 2012-06-12 | depth 5 m | reverse complement strand
CGCAGTTCCTCGGCCGCGCGCTCGGCACCGCGCCGCCCGAGAACGCCACGGCGAGAGCCGCGGCGAACTCGCCGCCCACCCGACCGGGCTGCTTGCGCAGCAGCTGGCCGAGCGCTCGCACGACCGCCAGGGGCAGCAGGCTCAGCCAGTGCAGCGGCACGGCGAGGGGCGGGGCGTAGACGAGCCGACGGTGCAGCTGCGCCGTGCGGCGCAGGCGCGCGAGCACGCGGTCGGAGGGCGTTCGGCCGGCTCCGGCTCGCGCGGCCTGCGCGCTGCTCTCGTGCACGAAGACCCGCGCCTGCGGCACCCCCACGACCCGGTGGCCGGCGAGGCGGATGCGCACGCAGAGGTCGAGCGCCGCATCCACCGACGGCAGCGCCGGGTCGAAGCCGTCGACCGCCGCGAACACCGTGCGCCGCACGAGCATCGCCGCCTCGCCCACCGCGAGCACATCGCTCGTGCGGTCGTGCTGGGCCTGGTCGAGCTCGCGCTCGGCGATCGCGATCGACGCGCCGAGGCGCGTGAGCGTCTCGCCGTAGCCGGCGATGACGGTGGGATGCTCGGCCTCGAGCTGCTTGGGCCCCGCCACCGCCACGGAGGGCGCGATCTCGACCGCGGCGAGCAGACGCTCGAGCGCGCGCGGGTCGGGCACCGTGTCGTGCCGCAGCAGCCAGAGCCACTCGTCGACGCCGCCGTAGGGCGAGCTCGTCGGCTCGGCGGCCGGCAGGGCACCGAGGGCGCGATGCACGAGCTCGCCGAATCCGAGGCCCGGCCCCGCGGTGATGAACTGGGTGGGGTTCGCGGCGGCGAGCTGCGCGGTCACGGCGTCGGCGCCGGCGGCAGCGCCGCCCGCGGCGTCGACGACCACGAGCAGGTCGGGGCGGCGGGACTGCTGGGCGAGGGCATCCAGGGTCTGCTGCAGAACCGGTCCGCCGCGCCGGGCGGCGACGATCGCGATGACTCGGGGCTGCACCCTCTCGACCCTAAACGGCGTCGACGCTAGGCGGCGGAGATCGGCGGGCGGGTCACGCGCGCCGACGCAGCTTGCGCCGCTCGCGCTCGCTCAGACCGCCCCAGATGCCGAAGCGCTCGTCGTTCTGCAGGGCGTACTCGAGGCACTCCGACTTGACCTCGCACGACGAGCAGATCTTCTTCGCGTCGCGGGTCGAGCCGCCCTTCTCGGGGAAGAAGGCCTCGGGGTCGGTCTGCGCGCAGAGGGCGTCGGCCTGCCAGGCGAGGGCGTCGTCGTCGGTGTCGCGCACCCGACGCACCCCCGGAACACCGAGGCGGACGGGGTCGACGAACCAGTCGCCGGGAACGCTGTTCCGGTACTCGCTCATTCGACTCACTCCTCCCCCCGCACGACCCCCGTTGCGCGGGATGCCCCAATTACACTCGTGTAACTCGCCCGCGTCAAGTCGCGGATAGTAAGAGGCTCAAGCGTGCAATGAGAGTTGCGACGCGCCGCAGAAAGCGCTAGGGGCGCGAGGGATGCTCAGGCCCCGCCCCCGTCAGCACCGAGCGCCGGCGATGATCGAGTCGGCGAGCACAGCAGGGCCGCCAAGCAGGTACGCCCGCCGAACGAAGCTGAAGACCATGGTCGAGTAGTCCTCGCTCCGAACGCACGAACCAGGAGCGAGATAGATGGGGGCGTCGACGGCTGCAGCGAGAGGCGTGCCCGCGAGGGCATCGGCGAAACCCGTTCCCGAGGCCACGAACCCGTACTCGGTAGGACTAAAGAAGGCATCGTTGATGAGCCTGGCCGTCTCATACCGGTTGTCTCCGCTGTAGCGCGTGACCGGCTCGCCAAAGGGCAGCGGCGCGCCTCCCAGAAGGTCGCTGAGGGAACTCTCGATCCCTCCCGAGACCGCAGCATTGCCTCCCGCGATGAACACGCGAGAAACATCGAGCTCGGTGAGCAGGGTCTGTGTCGCGTCATCGATGGCGGGCTGCGAACCGTCTACCAAGATGAGCGGTCCGCCAGCCGCAGAGATCGCGGGGCCCGCCGACAGTGCATCCGGAAAGTTGCGACCCGTCGCCACAAACGCCTCATCGACAGGATCAGGGAAGGCGTCGGAGACGATCGCGCGAGAGGTGGCGTAGCGATCGGAACCGAAGATGCGCTCCACAACTCCACCAGTGCCAACAAGAGCGCGCACCCGCGCCTCGACGACATCGGAGATCGCCGCGGCCCCTCCAACGATGACCACTCGGTGCGGCGCGAGCCGCGCGATCTCTTGCTCGACCACCGATGGAAGGCCGGTGGCCGGCGTCATGAGCAACACCCCTCCGTGGTGCGCAGCGGCGGGCCCTGCCGACAATGCGTCCGCGAACGACGTTCCTGACACTAGGTACACCACCGGAGCGCGATCGGGAGACGGAACAACCGTCTGCGAGATTCTCACGGCCGTGGAGTACCGGTCAGCTCCGCTGATGCGGTCGAATTCAACGGGGCGTGGCCGCAAGGCGATGTCGCCGATGTAGTTGTCGGAGGTTGCCGCGAATCGATACACCGTGGCGTCAGCCCAGAATCGACCGTCTCGGTAGTACCCCATCACCGGAGCCGTTGCGTATGAGGTGAACTCGAAGATGTAGTCACCCGCTGGAAGACCGTCAAGGCTGAACGACCCGCTTGGTCCGAACTGGCTGGTACTAGCGCTGACCGCCCACCCGCCACTGGACTCATCGAACCGCCATGCGGTGACGAACCCTCGACCGTCGGTCAGCGGCACCGGGCCGGTTCCGTCGAGCCGGTACGACGACACCCAGCCGCGGATCGACGCGGTCGGCGTCGTCACGTCACCGCCCGCGCTATCAGCTGGCGGCCGCGGGTCGACGCCAGATAGAGCCGCTGCGGGGCCGACCCCGGGAGGGGAAACGAGGAGCGCGGTCACGAGAAGCGCCAGCATCCATCTCATTCAGACATCCGTTCTCAGACCCGACAGGGTGCGCCCGACAGAAACACGATCGCTGCCCGGTGAAGGACGACCTGGTCACCGCCAATTGCGCCCTCCCCGAAGACGACGGCGCCTCGGTCGAGAGTAACTCGACCGAGGCGCCGTCGTGCACGAAAACTCAGCAGTTCTCGCCGTACAGCACGTTGTCGCTGAGGGCGGCGGGCCCGCCGAACGCCCACACCTGGCGAACGGTCAAGAGCAGCATGTCGATGTACTCCTCGTCGCGAAGGCAGGAGGGGTTCGAGAGATAGAGCGGACCATCGAGCGCCGCGGCGAGCGGACCACCCGCAAGGGCGTCAGCGAAGCCAGCGCCGGTAGCAAGGAAGGCGAAGTCGGCACCCCAGCCGCCGAACACCTGCGCGTTCATCGAGAGCGCGGTGTCATAGCGGTTGGCCCCCGCGTACCGGGTCACCGTGGCCGCACCCGCCAGATGGTCGGTGAGGGCATCCTCCACCCCCGCTGAGATCACCGACGTACCGCCCGCGAGGTGCAGATCGGGCAGACCCAGCGTCGTGATGAGCGCCAGCGAGTCAACGTCAACCGAACCCGCGGCCCCATCAACCAGCAGTACCGCTCCGCCCAGCCGGGAGGCCGCCGGGCCCGCGGCCAGCGCGTCGGGGAAGTTTCGGCCCGTGGCGATGAAGAGATGCGGCACGCCGTCGTCGAACGCGTCATCAACGATGAGGCGCGACGTCGCGTACCGGTCGACACCGTACATGCGCTCGACGTTGCTCGTCGGGCCAGCGGCAGCGCGCACGGCCTGCTCGACGGCGGGCGAGATCACGGAGGGGCCTCCGACGATCACGACGCGGCCGGGCTTGAGGCGATCGAGCTCCGCGGCAACCTCCGCAGGAAGCGACGTCGGGGCGGTGAGAAGCAAGACGCCACCGTTGTATGCCGCCGCCGGGCCAGCCGACAGGGCGTCGGCGTACCCCGTGCCCGTGACCACGTACACCACCGGCACCGAATCGCTGCCCTGGATCACCCGCTGAGAAATCGCCACCGCGGTCGCGTAGCGGTTGTCACCGGCGACCCGAACGAACTCCGGGAAGTCCGGTTCGAGGGTGACGGTAAAGAGATTCACCACCGTGGATGGAGCGATCGTCAGAGTATCCGACACGAAGAAGAACGCGCGGTTGTTCCAGTACTCCTTCATCGGCAGGCTCGAACTGAAGCTCACGAACTCGACGCGGTAGTCGCCCGGAGTGAGTCCCGACGCCGTGAACGCGCCGGTGCCATCGAAGGTCGTGACGTCACGCTCCCAGATCCAGAGCTGCTGGGCCTCGTTCCAGAGCCAGAAACGCACGAAGCTGCTGCCACTGGTCGCGGGATAGGGGCCCGTACCGTCGACCTCGATGGTCTGCAGCACACCCGTGACCGACGCGGTCGCCGCCGGGCTCAACTCGGGGGCGTCGTCGTAAACGACCCGCGCGTTCTCGGCAGCGGTGGCCTCTTCGACGTCGGCCGCCGTCAGCGGCTCGACGGGCGCTTCCGGCTCGCGCGCGGCAACAGCGGCGGGGGCAGTGAAGGCGAGAGGAGCAGCAAGGGCAGCGGCAACGCAGAGGGCAGCGAGACGCGAGCGCGGGGTTGCGCGCCGGGAGGGCAAGAGCACAGCAGAGCCTTTCGGGTTCGAGTGGGTGCCCTCGCCTTTCGGCGACGGCGACTTGACGCTAACTCAGCGTCACTGCCGCAGTGCATCCCTCGTTCTGGGGGTGAGGAATGATCGAATCACTCGCGTGTGGCGTGCTACGCCATGCTCGTGATCAGAAGATCGCGCATGACTGAAGTTGTTCAACATCAGAACTCAGCACGGCCGTGCCGCCGACCAGGGTCACTCCGTTGAAGAGCCCGACGATGATGTCGTCAAGAACGAGTTCGGTCACGCATTCGGGCTGCGTCAGGTAGACCGGAATGCCGTACCGCCCGCCCCACGACCCGATCGCCAGGGCGTCGGCGAAGCCGAACCCATTGGCCAGGTACGCCCGGTCGGCATACGGCAAGTATTCAATGGCGATGGCGACTGACGTGGCGAAACGGTTCGCGCCCGAGACACGACCAACGTCAACGCCCCGACCCGCGAGCTGGCTTTCGATGCCCGCGCTCACCACCCCGGTGCCACCAACGATCGTCACGGGCACATCAAGACCGTCGATGAAGGCCGCCGTCGAGGCGTCGAGCGACCCCAGCGTGCCATCGACCAGCATCACAGCCCCACCGACCCACCCCGCGGCCGGAACTGCCGCGAGGGCGTCGGGAAACCCGCGACCGGTGGCAAGAAACAGTTCGGTGATCGGAGACGTCGCGTCGACGGCCTGAACGACGGCGCGTGACGTGGCGTACCGGTCGGCGCCCGCGATGCGGGTGACGTTGGCAGAACCACCGACGTAGGTCGCGAGCTGAGCCTCGACCGCGGCCGAGACAACGCCGGTGCCACCCACGATCGTGATCGTGCGCGGGGTGAGTCGATCAAGCTCGGCTGCCGTCTCTGCGGGAATCGCGTTCAGCGTGACCATGAGCAACGGCCCGTCATATCGGGTCGCGAGCGGGCCTGCCCCGAGCGCGTCCGGGAAGTTCTGCCCGTTGACGATCACAATGTCGCGCGAGGCACCCGCGCCGTTGTACCGCTCACTGACCGCAGCCGCCGTGCCGTATCGGTTGGCTCCGGCGAGCCGCTCGGTGTCGATGGCGCGCTCCTCCAGCACGACGTCTCCGAACGGGAACGCCGCGCCCTCGACGACGGTGATCTCGTCGGCGCCGAAGATCGAGGACTGGTTATTGAACCACTCGCGCACGGGGAAGGCGCGGGTGTCACGACTGATGAACGCCACGTTGTACGAACCTGCGGGTAGCCCGCCACTGAGCGAGAAGAACCCGGAGGAGTTCAGGAAGGCGGTCGCGACGGGCTCGTAGCTCGAACTCGAACTCGAGAAGAACTGCACCTCTCCCGAGTTCGAACCCACCGGCGTTCCCCCGCCGAACGGCACGATCAGCACGCGACCCGTGATCGCTCCGGACGCCGAGGCCGAGAGCTCAGGGGTGAGGGGCTCATCTGTGGTGCGCGCGGCGGCCGGCGCGGTCGTCAGCGTGGCGACCAGGGCGGCGATCGCCACGGTCGAGAGCAGGGAGGCACGAAGTCGGGTCATGGTTGCACCCTAGGCGAGCATGGCTCGCGCATCTATGAGTAATCGTGCGCAGCCCCGGCGGTCAGCCACACCGGGTCAACTGCACCCGACGCCCTGAAGCGTGTTCGAACTCACGACGCCCGTTCCGCCGACGGCGACCATCTCGTTGGCGTAGACGCTGACGATGTCGTTGGCAACGGCCTGGGGAATGCACTCCTGCCGCACGAGGTAGACCGGAGAGAGCCAGCGACCGGCGACCGGTCCGGCCGCCAGCGCATCGGCGAAGCCGAACCCGTTGGCGAGGAAGGCGTAGTCGGCTTCACCGAAGTACCTTTGCGCGATCGCGGTTGAGGTGGCGAAGCGGTCTGCGCCCGAGACGCGGCTGGTCGCCCCTGCCCCGACGATACCCGCGACCTGCGCCTCGATTCCCGCCGAGACGGCCCCGGTTCCGCCGATGATCGTGACCGGCACGCCGAGAGTCTGTAGCAGCGCGGCCGTCGCGCTGTCGAGCGAGCCGGCCGATCCGTCGACGAGCAGAACCGCCGCGCCCATCGAGATCGCGGCCGGCACCGCCGAGAGGGCGTCGGGGAAGTTGCGCCCGGTCGCCAGGAACACCTCGGCCGGCGCGCTATTGAACCCGAAGGCCGAGGTCACCACCGCCCGCGACGTCTCGTAGCGACTGCTTCCGGCGATGCGCACGACACTGTTCGGGTCGAGCGGGTCGGCAACGTAGTCACGAAGCTGGGTCAGCACCGTGTTCGAGACAACGCCCGTGCCGCCGACCACGACGACGCGGCCGGGCTGGATGCGCGTGAGCTGCTCGGCGGTCGCGGTCGGGATGTCGTCGGTGCGCACGGTCAGCAGCACGCCGTCTCTCGTCGCAGCCCCTGCCGACAGCGCATCCGGGAAGTTGAGCCCGTTGACGACGAAGACCGTGCCGCCACCGCCGTCGGGCCAGCCGCGCTCGGCGACGGCGGCGGTCGTGGCGAAACGATCGGCCCCCGACAACCGCGTGCGATCGATCTGCCGGGCGTTGACGATGACCGTGCCGAAGTTGTAGGGCTCGCCGGCCGTCACCACGAAGGTGTCGGCGTCGAAGAACGACCCGTGGTCCTGGAACCACTCGCGCACGCGAACGTACGGTGAGCCCATCGTGCTCGTGAACGCGATGCGGTACTGCCCCTCCTCAACGCCGTCAATCGCGAAACTGCCGTCGGGCTCGATGGTCGTCTGGTACAGCAGTTGATACGGGTCGGACGTGCTCGCCGCGTAGAACTGCACCCGGCCGCTCGAGACCGTGACCGGTGACTGCAGGGGGTCGAAGAGCAGAGCGACCGAGCCGAAGAGGGTTCCGCCGACCGCGGCCGGTTCCAGCTCGTCCGCCGCATGGGCCGGAGCCGCGACGACGATCGCCGCGATGACCGCGCTGGCAATGACCGCGGTACGCCCGCGACGCACCCCTCTGGAAGCAATCGTCAGAACCATGGGTCTTCTCATCTCAGCACTCGGTGAACGTTGCGACGCCGTTTGTCAGCACTCCGGTGCCGCCGACCAGGATGATGCGGTTGGCGAAGACGTCGAGAATGTCGTCGTAGACCACAGTCGGAATGCACGACTGCTGCGTGAGGTAAACCGGAGAACGCCGAGTCGCCGCAAGCGGGCCCGCCGCGAGTGCGTCGGCGAAGCCGCTGCCGTTCGCGAGGTACGCCTCGTCGGCCTGCACGAAGAACTGGAACGCCACCGCCTGCGAGGTCGCGTAGCGGTCGGCGCCCGCGAGGCGCGTCACGGGCGCGACAGTCTGGATGTCCGCCACGAGCGGCGCGCTCACTGCACCCGTGCCCCCCACCACCCAAAAGTCGGCGGACGTACGATCGTTCAGCAGGGTGCGGGTCGCGGCGTCGAGCGACGTGCGGGTTCCGTCGACGAGCAGCAGTGCCCCGCTGCCGAAGGCGTTGGCGGCGGGCACCGCAGAGAGAGCATCCGGAAAATTGCGCCCCGTCGCGATCATCAGCGTGTCGATGCTGGGCCCGATGCGCTCGACGACAGCGCGCGACGTGGCGTAGCGGTCGGCGCCCGCGTAGCGGTAGACGAAATTGGGGTCTGCGGCATAGGCACGCAGCTGCTCTTCGATCGCGCTCGACACCACGCCGGTGCCGCCGACGATGTAGATCGACGTCGGGTTGAGTCGCTCGATCTCGGCCAGCGTGACCTCAGGGATGCTCGTGCCCGTCACGAGCAGCAGCGAGCCGAACACCTCATTGGCGAGAGGGCCCGCTGAGAGGGCATCGGCGAAGCTGTTGCCGTTGACGACGACGACGTTGACACCGACACCCACCGTGGGGAAGGCCCGCTGCGACACGGCGACCGCCGTGGCATAGCGATCGGCCCCCGCGACACGCGTCGAGTCGAGCTCGCGTAGCTCGAGGGCCATGGTGCCGAGGTTGATGCTCGCCCCGTCGCCGATCGTGAGAGTGAGCGCATCGTCGGAGTACCGCTGGTTGGTGTACCACTCGTGCACCGGAAAGGTGCGGGGGTCAGTGGAGGCGAACTCGAGGAAGTAGTCGCCCGGTGGAACCGTCGCGGTGATGACGCCGGCGGCATCGCTCGAGAAGGCGGCGTCAGCGATCCAGTTGGTGAAGCCGGCCGAGTAGAGACGCAGAACAGCCTCGCCCTCCTGCGCTGGAACAAAGTCGCCGCTCGGCAGCTCCACGAGCACGGTCGCTGTCACGGTGCCGTCGGCGGCAGCGGTCAGCGGCGGGGTGTCGTCGACCGGCCGCTCGGCGGCGAGCGCCGCCGACGGCGCCCCGACGATCAGGAGGGCGAGAACGGCGACGGAGAGGATCGGAGAACGGCGCACCTGAGGGCTCCCGGGGGTCGACGGAGGGCAGACACGCTGACCCTACGGTCGTGAACCCCCACGCGCCGATAGGGGGAATCCCCTATCGCGGGGGGCATGGTGCCGATGCCGCCGGCGCCGCGGAAGCCCTACGCGGCGGATGCCCTCCGCGCCTCCCACGCCGATCGCACCATCTCCTCCAGGGTGTGGCGCATGGCCCAGCCGAGGTCGCGCGCCGCGAGCTCGCCGCTCGCCACGATGCGCGGCGGGTCGCCCGGGCGACGGGGCGCGAGCTCGGGGGTGAAAGCGATGCCGGTGACGTCGGCCACGGCATCCATGATCTGGCGCACCGAGACGCCGTCGCCCGAGCCCAGGTTGTAGGCAGGCTCGATCGGCGAGCCCGCCTCGAGGCGCCGCGCGGCCTCGACGTGCGCGAGTGCGAGGTCGGCGACGTGAAGGTAGTCGCGCACGCACGTGCCGTCGGGCGTCGGATAGTCAGTGCCGTTGATGCGCGGCACGCGCCCTTCGGCAAGCGCGTCGAACACAAGCGGAAAGAGGTTGTGCGGGCTCGTGTCGCGCACCGCCGGGTCGGCCGAGCCGACCACGTTGAAGTAACGCAGGCTCGTGTGCCGCAGACCGACCGCGACCGCCTGGTCGCGCAGCAACCACTCGCCGATGAGCTTCGACTCGCCGTAGGGCGAGGTCGGGCTCTTCGGGGTGTCCTCGGTGACGAGGTCGACGTCGACCGCGCCGTAGACGGCCGCCGACGACGAGAACACGCACTGGTCGACGCCGTGGCGCTGCATGGCGTCGAGCAGGGTGATCATGCCCGTCACGTTCTGCTCGTAAGTGTGCAGGGGGCGCTCGACGCTCACGCCCGCGTACTTGAAGCCGGCGACGTGGATGACGCCGGTGACGGCGTGCTGCGTGAGCGCCGCATCCACCGCCGCCGCATCGAGAATGGATGCCCGCACGAAGGGCACGTCGGCCGGAACGAAAGCGGCGTGGCCGCTCGAGAGGTCGTCGAGCACGACGGCGCGCATGCCCGCCGCGGTGAGCGCGCGCACGACGTGCGCTCCGATGTAGCCGGCGCCGCCGGTGACAAGCCAGGTCATGCTCCTAGGCTATGGGCACCGTGAGCCCCGCCGCCCCCACCCCCGCTGTCGCCGCCGCGCCGCGCGCGGCGCTGCTGGTCGTGGCCCTCGGCCGAACCTCCCGGCTCGTCGCCTGCCTGCGGGCCCTCCGTGACCACGAATCGCGCACCCCGTTCGAGATCGTCTGCGTGGTGAACCCCGGCGGCGGCGATGACCCCGCCATCGATGCCGCGCTGCGGGGCATGGACGTGCCGATCATCGAACCCGCGATCAACCTCGGCTGGGCGGGCGGGCTGCACCGCGCGCGCGCCGAGACGGCCGCCGAGCTGCTGGTGTGGGTGCAGGACGACATGGTGGTGCTGCCCGGCTGGCTCGACGCGCTCGTCGATGCCGCCGACGCCCACCCGGCCCTGGGCGCGCTGGGGTCGGTGCAGGTCGATGCCGATGGTGCCGTGCAGCGGTTCACCGGCGGGTGGTGCACCGACGACCTCGCCACCTGGAGCGCGACCGACGACTCGCACGAGCGTCTGCCGGTCGGTGTCGAGGCGCGCGACTGGGTCACGAGCACGGGCCTGCTGGTGCGCGCGGCCGCGTGGGATGCCGTCGGCGGCCCCGACCCCTCGCTCTACCCGCTGAGCTACACCGACCTCGACCTGTGCACGCACCTGCGGGCGCATGGCTGGCCGGTCGCGCTCGTCGGCGAGGCGCTGATCCGGCACGAGGGCCAGCAATCCGCTGCCGGGATGCTGCGCCGCTACCTCGCCGACCGCCTCACCCCGCGCGTGCACGAGCGCTGGAGCCGCGTCGTGCCCGCGCTGCCCGTGGGCGGCGCGGCGGCGGTCGAGCACGCGTGCACGGCCGACCGCGCTGCCGACGTCGAGGGCTGGTGCGCCCGCGAGGCCCTCGACATCGTCGTCGACTTCGGCCGATGGGCCGAGCGTACCCGACGGGCGGAGACGGCGGAGACGACCGCGCTGCTCGCCGAGCGCGAGGGCGTCATCCGCGAGCTCGACGCGGGCTTCCGCACCGCGCTCGAGCAGCTCGCAGCCGTGCGGGCCGAGCGCGACGCGATGCGGCAGACGTGGTCGTGGCGGCTCACGGCCCCGCTGCGGGCCCTTCAGCGAGCGCTGCGCGGGTAGTCGTAGTAGTTGCGCAGCGCGGAGGCGTGGATGTACACGTACTGGCCGTTGCGGATCACCTGGTACCACTCGCGCCGGCTCGCGTAGGCGGCCACCCGCGTGCCCGCCGCAGCAACCCCGAGCTGGCCCGTGCCCGGCCCGCTGTAGAAGGGCGCCGCGCTCGTCAGCACGAGGTTCTCGGCGGCGAACCCGGCCGGAGTACCGACCGGCCCGGCGAAGTGCTCGTAGACGACCGTTCCGATCGCTCGCACACCTGCCGCCGTCGCGTTGCGGCTGCCGATGACCGACACCACGAACGGCCCCGTCGGTGCGGAGACGATGGCGACATCGGCGTGGATGTAGCCCGAGCTCACCCACAGGTAGCCGGTCTTGTTGGCGATCGGCACGCCCGGCGGCATGCCCGACGGCAGCCGGTGCCGCCACACCTGGGTCTCGAGCAGGTCGATGAACAGCTGGGTGGATGCGGGGCTCAACAGCTCTCCCCGATGCAGCCGCGTCAGCAGCAGCGTGACGTCGTTCGTGCTTGTGTGCTTCGAGGCGTAGTAGCTGCCGTTGCCGCTGTAGCCCTGGTAGACCGTGCGGGTGTAGCCCTCGGCCCAGAACTGGTCGTTGAGGGCCTGGTTGCCGATGAGGGCCACGAGATCCCAGTGGCAGTCGTTGTCGCTCACGTGGATGATCACGCGCAGACACGCCCCCACGGTCGTGCCCGAGCGGGTGGGGGTGGCGAGGGTGAGGGTGCCCGCATCCACGCGATCGAGCACGGCGTAGGCGGCGAACAGCTTCATGACGCTCGCGGGCTCTTGCATGACGGCACCGTTGATGCTGACCGCCGCCTCGAGCCCGCCCAGCTCGCGCACGCTCACCGAGTAGCTGCCCGGCAGGCTGCGCAACCGCAGCTGCAGCGCGGCCACCAGCTCGGCGACGCTCGTGGCCCGGTCGTCCTCCGCCGTCGTGCACGCCTCGAGGGCCGCGACGCGCGCGCCGAGCACGCCGGTGCCGCCGAGCAGCGTCACGCGGTCGACCGCGCGCTCGTCGAGCATCGCCTCGCGCACGATGCGGGGCAGGCAGGTGGGGCCCGAGAGGTAGAGCGGCGCCCCCTCGACGGCGGCGAGCACGGCTCCGGAGAGCGCGTCGGCGTAGCCCGCGCCCGTCGCCACGAAGGCGCGCTCGGCGTCGGCCGGCGCCTGCGCGGCGATGGCCACGGCCGTACCGTAGCGGTCGAGCCCCGCCAGGCGCCGCACGCTGTCGACCCGCGTGCCGAGGTCGAGCTCGATGCCGCTCGACACAGCGCCGGTGCCACCGGCGATGATGGCCTCGCGCACCCCCCGCTCGGCGATGAGCGCCGCCGTGGGCACATCGAGGGCGGTGGTCGCGCCGTTGACGAGCAGCACGGGAGCGCCCGTCGCCCCGGCCGCGGCCGCCGCCGACAGCGCGTCGGGATAGGCGCGCCCGGTCGCGACGTAGAGCAGGTCGCTCGCCGGCGCGAAGGTCTCGATGAGGGCGCGCGACGTCGCGTAGCGGTCGGCCCCGAACACGCGGCGGGATGCGATGCCGAGGGCCGCGATCTGCTGCTCGACCTGCGCGCTCACGATCGCCGGCCCGCCCACGATGACGACCTCGGCCGGGTCGAGCCGCTGCAGCTCGCC
>OFDN01001859.1_pt1 | contig 12806 bp, 9 predicted proteins | sample 1520971 | NCBI WGS metagenome assembly OFDN01 (sample SAMEA94257418, study PRJEB24077) | hot springs metagenome | biome: Aquatic biome; feature: Geographical feature; material: Water | place: India | collected 2012-06-12 | depth 5 m | reverse complement strand
GCATTCAGCGCATGCGCCAGCAGCCCGGCGACGCTGGCGTCGAGCACCACATTGCCGCCGACCGACTGCTTGATGCGGGCGCACAGTTCTTCCGGCTCCATGTCCTTCAGCAGATAGCCGTCGGCGCCGGCCTTCATCGCGTCGAGTACGTCGCGTTCGTCGTCCGACACGGTAAGCATGACGCAGCGCCCGCGCACGCCTGCCGCCTTCAGCTGGCGCAGCGTTTCGATGCCGTTCATCGCCTTCATGTTCAGGTCGATCAGGATGAGGTCGGGATCGACCTCTGCGGCCAGCGCGATGCCGCTGGCGCCGTCGCTGACTTCGCCGGCCAGTTCCAGTTCCTCGTCGGCGCGCACCAGTTGTGCCACGCCCTTGCGGAACAGCGGGTGGTCGTCGATCAGCAGGATGCGGATGCTCATGTCGTGCCTTCTGTCAGAAGTTCGGCGGGCAGCTTCTGCGGTGCGAACGTGAGCTGCACCCGGGTGCCGCCGCCCGGCCGATGCACCACCGACACGTCACCGCCCAGCGAGTGGGCGCGTTCGCGCATGATGCTCAGCCCGTAATGGTTGCTTTCGGTATAGGGATTGGTGAGGCCGCGACCGTCGTCGTCGACCACCACGGTGAGCAGGTGCTCCGGGCCGTAGTGCATGCTCACCCACACATGATAGGCGCGCGCATGCCGCACCGTGTTCGACAGCGCTTCGCGGATCACCTGCATCACGTGGAATTCCTCGTTCACCTCGAGGTGACAGCGGCCGAGGTCGTGCACGAAGCTGATGTCCAGACCGCTGCGCTGCGCGAAATCGTCCACCGCGTCCTGCACCGTGGACAGCAGGCCGCCCGGGCCCATGCGTACGCGGAAGGCGGCAATCAGTTCGCGCACCTCGCGGTAGGCGGCGGACAGACCTTCGCGCAGTTCGCGCGCCGCCTGCGCCACGTCGGTTGGATGCTTTTCGCGGTCCAGCCCGCGCTGCAGCCGTGCCACCTGGATTTTCATGTAGGCCAGCGACTGCGCCAGCGAGTCGTGCAGTTCGCCGGCGATGGCGCTGCGCTCCTCCATCAGCGCCACCCGTCTTTCCTCCTGGCTGCGGCTGATGCTGGAGATGGCCAGCGCGGCGAGGTGGGCAAAGCTCTCGGCGAGATTGACCTGCGGGTCGTCGACGCGCGCGACTTCGGGGAATTCGATCACCAGCGTGCCGACCGACACGTCGCCGCGACATACCGGCACCACCAGCGAATGCGCGGTGCAGTCGCCCGACGGCGGTACCACGCGCGCGCTGACTTCGCGCGCGCTCTGTTCGGCACCGAGCTGGCGCACGATGGCCGGTTCGCCGCGGGTGCACAGCAGCGGCCCGGTGCCCAGCGCCTTGTGTGCCGGTGTGTTCAGGCAGAGCGCGGCGGTTTGCGCGCCGAGCGAGGTTTCGAGCAGGGCGAGACCGTTGCGCAGGCTGAATTCCGACACGTCGCCGTCGGTGAACATGCGCGCCACCTGATGCAGGGTCTGCAGCGCCTGGCTCTTGCGGCGCAGCTGTTCGCCGCTGACCTGCTGGCGCCAGCGGCCTTCGGCTTCGAAGCCCGCCTGGCGCGCCGTCAGTTCGGCCAGGCTGTCGACCAGGCGTTCGACCTCGTCGCGGCCGCGCGTGCGGGCGCTGTCCGGCATCAGCGACAGCGCCGATTCGGTCCGCCGCACCAGCACGCGGTGCGCGCGTTGCGCGATCAGCAGGGCGCCGGCGACGATGACGGCGAAGCACAGCCCCTGCAAAAGCAGCATCACGGCGACGCGTTCCAGCAGCGTGCGCTCGACGCTGGCGAAGGCGGCGCAGACGGCCGAGTCGCGGTCGCCGGCGCTGTGCGCACAGAGGTCGACCAGCGTGCCGAACACCTGTTCGAACTGGCGCTCGATCTCGACGCTGCCCCAGATGCTGAGCACGGCGGCGACCGCGCAGCCCGCCAGAGTGGCGACCAATCCGGTATATAGGGGATAGCGCCCGCTGGGGCCGAAGAAAGAACGGATCACCATGACTTTGTATGTGTTTTCAGCCTGGATACTGGCGCTGCTGTTCGCTGCGGTAGTCGGTTCGTGGTACGGCTCGGCGACTGCCTACGCGCTGCCGGGTGCCGTCGTGCTGGCCGGGCTCACCATGCTCGGCCTGGCGCGCCGGCTGCCCTGGTATGTCGGTCGCCCGCATCCGCCCGAGGCCAGTGCGCAGCAGATGGAGTGGGCGGGTCAACTGTGCCACAACATTTCATCGCCCTCGGTCACGATTCAGGGGCAGCAGATCACTTTTGCGAACCAGGCCTTCCTCTCGCTGCTGAACTACCGCGGCCGTGGCGACCAGGTGGTCGGCCTGCCTTTCACCAACCTGCTGCACCCGGTCGATCACGCGCGCTTCGCGACGCTGATGGCGATCGCCGGCGGCGAGGACGCGTCGGACGCCGAGGGCGTGCTGCGACTGGTGCGCTCCGACGGTGGCGCGATCAAGATGCACGCCAGCATTTCGCCGCTGTCGTCGGTGCCCGGCAGCCTGCTGATCCAGTTCAGCCCGGATGCCGCGGCCGTACCCGTGCGCGACGGTGTCGAGAACTCGATGTCGCTGGTGCTCGACCAGCTCGACCTGGTGCTGTTCAAGACCGACGCCGAGGGGCGCATCGCCTACGTGAACCGCGCGTGGGAGCGGCTCACCGGCCGCAGCATGGCCGACAGCCGGGGCCGCCTGCTGTCGGTGGCCATCCATCCCGAAGATCGCGACGCGGTCGACCGCGGCATGCTGTCGGTCGCCGGCGGGCAGCTCGATCACCTGAACACCGAAGTGCGCATGGTGAATGGCAGCGGCACCGTGTTCTGGGTCATGTTGCGCGCGCAGACCTGCACGCTGCCGGACGGCGATCTGCTCGGTGTCGTCGGCACCATGACCGAAGTGACGCGGCGCCGGCGCGGCGAAGACCTGGGTTCGAGCCGGCGCTACCTGAACACGCTGCTCGCCAACGTGCCGGGCATGGTGTATCGCGGCCGCAATGATCCGGACTGGACGATGGAATTCGTCAGCGACGGCAGCGTGGACCTGATCGGCTACGAGCCGTGGGAACTGGTGGACAATCACCGCATCGCCTTCGGCAGCCTGGTGCACCCGGAGGACCGCGAATTCCTGTGGGCGCAGGTGCAGGCCAATCTGGCGCAGCACAAGCCCTACCAGATTTCCTACCGCATCGCCGATGTCAGCGGCAATTACATCTGGGTGTGGGAGCAGGGCCGTGGCGTGTTCTCGTCACAGGGCGAACTGCTGGCGATCGAAGGCTTCATCACCGACGTCAGCGAGCGTCGCGGTGCGGAAGAGAAGGCGCGCCGGCGCATGTGGTTCGAGGCACGCACCGGCATGACCAGCCGCGCCATCTTCGACGCGTTACTGGCGTGGACGCTGCATCAGTCGCAGGTGAACGAGCTCCCCTTCGCGCTGCTGTGGGTGGACGCCAGCGGCCTGGCCGAACCGGTGATGAGCAGCAGTGCCGAAGCGGCGGAACAAATACTGGCCACGGTGGCGCGCCGCTTCCGGCCGGTGAATTACCCGGGGGCGGCGATCACCTATCTCGACAATTACCAGTTCGCCGTGCTGCTGACCGATTTCCGCGCCGGTGAGGCGGCGCGTGCGCTGTCCGGCTCGAACGAGGTGATACCGGCCGTGTCGCAACTGGCCAGCCGGCTGGTGCAGGAACTGTCGGCGCCGCTCAACGTCGGCGGGCGCGACATTTCGGTGCCGGTCGCGGTGGGTATCGCCATCGCCGATGCGCGCTACATCGGTGCCGAATCGATGTTCGCGGCGGCCCGTCGTGCGGCAACGCAGGCGGCCGAGCTGGGGCCCGGCCACTGCGAGTTTGCCGACGAATGAGGGTGCCGCGGGTGAGCAGAATGCGTCAGGGCTCGATGGCGATGCCGCGCAGCGCTTCGCCGGTACCCACCTTGCCGATGCGTGTCGCCTTGCCGGTCTTCAGGTCGATTTCGTAGAACTGCGCGGCGGCCTCCTTCGCCGTGCCGAGTACCGCGAAGGCGGCGTTGTTCAGGTCGGCGATGTCGAAGTGGGCGTCGGTCACCCCGGCGACGCCGAGCGAACCCACCGTATAGAGCTTGCCCAGATTGGGCGACACCACCGGCTGCTCGCCCTCGATCGAACCCTGGCGCACCAGGGCGCCGGTGGCGGCGTCGATCGCGTAGTTGGTGGTGAGCTTCTCGTTGTCCTTGTTGTAGGTGTAGCCGGCAGCGACCACCCGCGGTGCCGCCTTCTCGTTCGCGTCGCCGGCGGCGTAGTGCAGCGTGCCGTCCGTCTGCAGGCCCGGCGCATCGGGCGAGGCGTCGACCAGGGCGCCGGTGTCCGGGTGGGCGCGCAGGTTCTGCCGTGTGTCGGACACGATGCGGATGCGGTCGGCCGCCGGGTTGAAGTCGAAGCCGAACTGGCGGCCGTTCAGCGGCTGCGCGAATGTCTCGTTGCCCACTGGCGTCAGCTGGCCGCTCGCGGTATCGACCCGGAACACGCGACCGCTGCTGCCAAGCGCATACAGCTCGCCGCGGGCGACGCGGTAGTCGATGCCGAGCACCGTTTCGCCTGCCGGCAGACCCTTCAGTGCGACGTCCGACAGCAGCCGGCCGGGCTGCCCCGCATTGAAGCTGACCAGATGGTGCGACTGCGTGACCGCGCGGACGATTTCCTTGCGCGGCGTGCCGCCGGCATCGGACAGACCGGCGCAGCCGGTGGCGAGCAGGGTGAGGCCGATCGTGGCGGCGGGAAAAGCGAAAGCATGTTTCATCGTGAGGATCCGTATGTCGTTGTTCGAGTGCGGGGCGCCGCGACGGTGCGATCCGCATGGTGCACCGGCCTGATGACGGCTGCTCAGGCCCGGTCCTGAGACAGCTGTCTCGTCCGTCTCGCCCGGTCGGATGAGATGCCCGCCTCAAGGGACCGGGGCGATGTCCGTTAATCAGGCAGTCAACGATCAGAGCGAACCGCCGTGCCCTGCGCCGTCATCGTGTTTCATCATTTCCGTCGTGCCCTGTTCGTCGCCGTCGTCCTGGCGAGCGCCGTCCTGCCTGCACGGGCCGCCACGGTCACGATCAAGGCCGGCGACGGATCGGGCAATGCGCTGGACAGCGTCGTCGTGTCGCTGGTTCCGGTGTCGCGCGCCGGCCTGCCTGCCGCCAGACCGGCGCAGATCGAGCAGCGCAACAAGACCTTCCTGCCGGCGATCAGCGTCGTGCAGACCGGCACCGCGATCGAGTTTCCGAACAACGACACGGTGCGCCATCACGTCTATTCCTTCTCGGCGGCCAAGGTGTTCGAGCTGAAGCTCTACGCCGGCAAGCCTGAAAAGCCGGTGGTTTTCGACAAACCGGGCGTCGTCGTGCTGGGCTGCAACATCCACGACAAGATGGCGGCTTACGTCGTCGTGGTCGATACGCCCTGGTCGGCGATTTCGCAAACCGACGGCGTGGCCCGCATCGCCGACGTGCCGGCCGGCGACTATCAGCTTCAGCTGTGGCATCCGCGCCGCCTCGGCATGCCCGACATTCCGCCACGGCCGCTGCGCGTCGCTGGCGACCAGACCGAAGTGGTCAAGCTCGAACTGAGGCCCTGAGTCGATGCGCTTCAGCCTCAAATGGAAGATCGCGGCCTGGTGTGCCGCGCTGCTGCTGGTCACGCAGATCGGCGGGCTGCTGCTGTTCGGCGAGATCGGCCGCGGCAGCGCGATGGCCGATGCCCAGGCGGACCTGAAGACGGGCGACCGCGTGTTCGCGCGCCTGCTCGACGAACGGGCGTCGCAGCTGACCCAGGCGGCGCGCGTGCTGGCGGCGGACTACGGCTTTCGCGAGGCGCTGCTCAGCCAGGACAGGGAAACGATCGAATCGGCGCTGGCGAACCACGGCGGGCGCATCCGTGCCGATGTGATGCTGCTGCTGGCGCTGGACGAGTCCATCGTTGCCAGCTCGTCCTTCAATCCGGGACGCACGCCCGAGCGTCTGCGCCAGCTGATCGAGGGCGCGCGCAGCGGCGCACACAGCGGCGGCTTCGCCGTGGTATCCGGCATGCTCTACCAGCTGGTCGTGGTGCCGGTGATGGCGCCGGTGCCGGTCGGCTGGGTGGTGATGGGCTTCAGCGTGGACAAGAGCCTGGCCAATGACCTGAAGGGCGTGACCGGTCTCGAAGTCAGTTTCGTGCGACGCAGCGGCGACAAGGGCTGGATGCTGGCGTCGAGCACCTTGAACGAGCCGCTGCAGAGCGCGCTGCTCGGTGAGTTGTCGGCGAACGGCGCACTGCAGGACGAGGCACTGACGCTCGGCGACCGCGATTACGTCAGCCTGATGCACGCGATCGACGCCGGCCCGCAGCAGCAGGTCGGCGCCGTGCTGCAACTGTCGCTGGAGCGCGCCCTGGCGCCGTGGAACCGGCTGTACCGCGACTGGACCGGGCTTACGCTGATCGGCACGCTGCTGGCGCTCGCAGTGAGTGCCTTCATGGGTCGTTCGATCGCCTCGCCGGTGGTCCGACTGGCGGAATTCGCGCGCCGTGTCGAATCCGGCGAGTACGGCGCACCACCGGCGGTGGCACGCGGCGACGAGATCGGCCAGCTCGCCAACGCCTTCGTTCACATGACCGACGCCATTTCGCTGCGCGAAACGCGCATCAGCGAGCTGGCCTACTACGACGTGCTGACCGGCCTGCCGAATCGCGCCTACTTCACCGAAAGGCTGGAAGAATCGCTGCGCACAGCGGCCGCCGACAGCAGCGACCTGGCCGTGGTGTGCCTGGACGTGGACCGTTTCAAGATGGTGAACGACACGCTGGGACACGAACTGGGCGACCTGCTGCTGCGCGAGGTGGCGCGACGGCTGCGCGAAACGCTGCGCGACGTGCGCGATCAGGTGGCACGACTGGGTGGCGACGAGTTCGCGGTCATGCTGCCGGGCGCCGACGCGTCGAAGGCGCTGAGCGTGGCCCACCGCATCGCCGAAGCGATGAACCGGCCGATGAACCTCGACGGCCAGATGGTCGACGTCAGCGCCAGCATGGGTGTGTCGGCCTGTCCGGCGCACGGCAACGATGCGCAGTCGCTGCTGCGTCACGCCGACGTCGCGATGTATCTGGCCAAGCGTCACAACACGATGGCCGAAATCTACGACCCCAGGCATCACGACCAGAACGTCGAGCGGCTGTCGCTGCTGAGTGAGCTGCGGCTGGCGGTCGAGCGCGACGAACTGGTGCTCTATTACCAGCCCAAGGTGTCGACCGCGCCGGACGCGGTTCATCACGTCGAGGCGCTGGTGCGCTGGATACACCCGACGCGCGGTTTCGTGCCGCCTTTCGAGTTCATCCCCTTCGCCGAGCAGACCGGCTACATCAAGGCGATCACGCTGTGGGTGATGAACGCGGCGATCCGCCAGTGCGGGCAGTGGCTGCGGCAGGGGCTGGAGGTGAACGTGTCGCTGAACATTTCCGCACGCGACCTGCTGAACCCCGAATTGCCGGCGCTGTTCGCGGGCATGCTGGAATGTCATGGCTGTCCGGCACGCCTGATCACGCTCGAAATCACCGAAAGCGCGGTGCTCGACGACCCGCTGCGCGCGCTGGCCAATCTGCAGGTGCTTCGCGAGACCGGCTGCGCACTGTCGATCGACGACTACGGCACCGGCTACTCGTCGCTGTCCTACCTGCGGCAGATGCCGGTCAGTGAAATGAAGATAGACCGCAGTTTCGTGATGCACCTGCTCGACAATCCGAACGACGAAATCATCGTACGTTCGACAATCGAACTGGCGCACAACATGGGTCTGAAGGTGACGGCCGAGGGGGTCGAGAGCGAAGGCGTGCTGGAGAGGCTGCGCCTGCTCGGCTGCGATCTCGCCCAGGGCTATCTCATCAGCAAGCCGATTCCGGCCGAAGCCCTTGAAAAATGGTTCCGCGAGTCGCACTGGGCGCAGGGCGCGGCCGGGTCCTCTGCTGCCGCCGTGATGTTGGACGAGCCGGTCGGCAGGGCTGCCACCCGGACCGTCGCAGTCTGAGTATTTCCGTGTCGTGGTTGCCGGCCCGATACATGCTTCAGGTTACAGTGTCGGGAACCTGCAGGAGCGAATAACAATGATGAAGCGTCACGGACCACTGGAAGTCATTACCCGCACGCCTCACGTCAGGTCGCGGCCGGTGCCGCTGCTGTTCGTGCATGGCGCCTACACGGCCGCCTGGTGCTGGGACGAGCACTTCCTGCCCTGTTTTGCCGAGGCCGGCTACGAGGCGCACGCGCTGTCGCTTTCCGGCCACGGCGGCAGCCCGGGGCGCGAGTACCTCGACCTGATCAGTCTCGACGATTACGTGCGCGACGTGCTCGAAGTGCTGGACCAGTTCGACACGCCGCCGGTGCTGATCGGGCATTCGATGGGCGGCATGGTGGTACAGAAGTGTCTCGAGCTGAGACAGGTGCCCGCTGCCGTGCTGATGGCGTCGGTGCCGCCGCAAGGCCTGTGGGCGTCGGCAGTTGGCCTGGTCATGCGCAAGCCGGACCTGATGTCGGAACTGAACAGCCTGCTGGCCGGCGGCGCGACCTCGCTCGACGCACTGCGCGAGGCCCTGTTCGCGCAACCGGTGTCGATGGAGCGCCTGCAGCAGATGGCCAGCCGCGTGCAGCCTGAATCGGCGCGGGTGATCTGGGACATGACGCTGTTCAACCTGCCGCAGCCGGCGCGCATGCATCGTCCGCCGTTGCTGGTGCTGGGCGCTGAGTGCGACCCCATCATTCCGCCGGCGCTGACCGAAATGACCTCGCGCGCGCTCGGTGTGCCGGCCCACGTCTTCCCGGGCATGGGACACGGCATGATGCTGGAGGCCGACTGGCGCAAGGTGGCGCAACGCATGCTCGACTGGCTGCCGGGCGCCCTGTCGGCGATGCAGCCAGAGGCCCAGGGCTGCAACGCCGGCGCCTGAATGGCTGACATCCGGTCCGTCACGCGACGGACCGAACGCCGGGGGTCACGAACCCCGGCGTCCCGGTGCGGCGTACCGCTGCAGATAGGCGAGGATGTCGGGCAGTCGCAGCTGCGGTTCGCCCGGCATCGCCCGTGAGCCGACCACGCGGTTCATCCACGCCATATTCCTCTCCATCCGCGCGACCACGCGTCGCCACTCTCCAGCGGTGCGGCTCGACGGTTCCGGCAGCACGTGGCACTGGTCGCAGGCGTCGCGGAAGCTGCGACCGCGCGTATCGAGGTCGGGATAGCGCGCCGCATCGATCGGCTTCTGTGCATTACGTCGCAGGTAGCCGATCAGCATGTGTACTTCTTCCTCGTCCGGCGCCTTGACGCCGCCCATCATGTCCTTTATCAGCGCCCCACGGTTTCCGTGTCCGCGCATGCGCACCACCATGCGGTCGACGATCTTCGGCCACTTGTCAGGGTGATGCATCGCCGGATTCGGAACGTGGTGGCACTGAACACAGTAGCGCGCCAGCAACGCGGCGCCGCGTGACCCGGGTTCCGGCAGCGAGGCGGCGTCGAGCGAGGGCGGCAGGATGCGCGCAAGCCAGCCGGCCTGCGGCGATCCTTCCCAGCGCGCACGTGCGGCGTCGATCGCCGCCTGGTTCGCCAGCGGACCGTCGCCGGCTGTAACGGTGCCGTAAGCAAACAGTGCGATCAGTAGCGCGATGCCGTGATGAAACATGTGTGCGGGGAGGAGGTCAGACCTCTCCAGAGTAGTCCAGCAAGACGGCCGAAAAAAGCTTGCCACGAGCTTTTCACGAGGCCGCGAACGCAGGTGCTGCAGCATGGGTTTGTGAAGTTTCGATGCATCTGCGCATCGGCCCTTCGGACGATTCAAGCCGGCAGTGCTGTCCGCCGTTAGCCAAGATGTCGGGTACGGGAAGAGAAAGATGGATCTGTTCGATTTCATGACCGGGAAGTCGCTGGGCCGCGCCCAGGACTACGGAGACGAAGTGCTCAATGCGGGCTGGTTGCCGCAGCTCGAAGCCGCCGTGGCCGGCCGTCGTGTGCAGGCGGTACGCCAGCGCAGCGCGGTGGCCGACCCCGACGCCTTCCTGCGCGACATCTACCGCAGCCAGGAGTAAGCGGGTCTGACCGGATGAGGTGCGAGACGCGTGCCCGAGGGCATGTGTCTTCGTTCGCGCCGATACGCTGGTCCGCATTCCGATCCTGCATATTGCGCAGCCGGCGCAGGTAATATCGCGCTCATGGCCTGCACCCCTGTTCCAGTCTCCCGTCCGATGCCTGCCGCGCGCCGCGGCCTCCGCCCTGCGGAGCGGTCCGCATGAGCGATGCCGTGCGCAAGCTGGGGCGTTACGTGCTCGGCCGCGAAATCGGTCGCGGCGAGCGCGGCGCCGTATTCGAAGCCACCGAGGCCGGCAGCGGCCGACTGCTGGCAATCAAGACCTTCCGTACCGATCTCGCCGCCGACCCGGCGCACTATGTGCGCAAGCTGGGCGAAAGCCTGCTTGCCACGTCCTCGCTGCAGCATCCGGGCATCGTCCGCATCATCGAACAGGGCGTGGCCGACGACGGGCAGCCCTGGGCGGCGGTCGAGCGGCTGGACGCGCGCTCGCTGCGCCAGTTGCTCGACGCGCTGCCGCGCATGGCCTTCGACTGGGTACGCAGCATAGGCAGTCAGGCGGCCGATGCGCTGGCCCATGCGCACGCAGCCGGCATCGTGCATGGCGGACTGAAGGCGTCGAACATCCTGGTCGATGGCGACGGGCGCGTGTTCGTCACCGATTTCGCGCTGCCGTCGCCGTCGCCGGATGCGCTGCCGGCGATGCCGCAATACCTGTCGCCGGAGCAGGTGCAGGGCCTGCCGCCGGATGCGCGCTCCGACGTGTTCTCGCTCGGCGCCATCCTGTTCGAAATGCTGGCCGGCCGCCCGCCTTTCGGCTCGCCGCTGACCGGATCCTTGTCTACCGTGCTGGAGAACATCGCCTACGCGCCGACGCCGACGCCCAGTGCGATCGATCCCGACGTGCCGCCGGATCTGGACATGGTCGTGATGAAGGCGCTGGCCAAGTCGCCGATCGAGCGCTACGCCGACGCGTCCGCGCTGGCCGAGGCGCTGCGCGGCGTGCAACCTGCCCCGGTCGCACGCGACGCGGATCCGCTGCCCGAGGTGCTGCCGGCCGATGCCGGGCCGGCGCCCGTCCTGCGTCGCGGGCAGTCGGGCAAACCGAAGGCGCCGGTCGAGGACGTGCTGGCCGAGCTGGCGGCCGACATCGACGCTTTCGCCGCGCGCGGCGCACCGCAACCGTCGATCGGACAGGCTGCGTCCGCCTCGGCGCAGCGACCGCTGCGCGAACAGGCGCAGCCGGCCGTCGCCTTCCCCACGCTGCACGAAATGCCGGCGCCGCTGCAAGCGCCACCGACACCGGCGCCGGCCGTGCAACGCGCAGCGCAGGCGCCCGCCGATCCGCCGGCCGCGGCAGCGTCGTCGCTGCTGGCCGACCTTGCCGGCGAGGCGCAGCGCATCCGTGCGCACACGGCGCAGATGCAGCGTGGCGAGCGTGCGGTCCGCACCGAAGCGGAACAGGCTTTGTCCAACCGCCTGTTGCTGGTGCGTGACTACTTCACCCAGCTGAGCGCCCAGCTCAACGTGATCAAGCCGCAGGTGGCGCGCGACTACCCGTTGCTCGGGCTCGGCGTGCTGCGCGGCCTGGCCTGGCAGGCGTCGGATGTGAACACCCGCAACCGTGGCGCCGAAGCGCCCGACCAGCTGGTGCGCGTGTCCTTGTCCTGGCTGCTGCGCGGCCAGGCGGTGCTGCGTTGCGAGCGCGATCCGCTGGCGGCGGATGCGCTGCGTCTGGCGCTGCGCGAGCACGGTCTGCGCTTCGAGGAACAGCCGGCGCGCGATGAACTGAACCGGCTGCGCGCGCAGATTTTCGACGTCGCGCCCGAGGTGCGCGGCCGGGTCGAACTGAATGCCGACTACCGGACGCTCACGCTGCGCCTGACGCTGCAGAACGTCGAGCGCTTCGGCCTGGTCGATTACGTGCCGCCGGCCGAGGACCGCGGCAGCGAATGGCTGGACGAGCTGGTGCGACTGCTGCTCGGCCAGCCCAGCCGTTTCCCGACGCTGGCCAAGCTGATCGTGCCGTCACCGATGTGACGTGGCGCGGATGATGCTTCGTTTCAGTCGGGTGTGTGCCGGCCGTTCAGTTTCCGGTCGGGCGAGACGTTGAATCATGTTCGGACAGCAGGAGGCGAGCCATCATGGACGGGGCGGACATTCGGATTCCTCTGGCGGAATGCCGCGAAATCTACGACGTGGGTGATGTGGACCGGGCGATGGAGTCCGGCAGCGGAGCGCGCAACGAGGCGCTGACCGCCTTCTACGGAAAGATGAAGACGCTGGGCGGCGTGCGCTACGTGGTCAAGCCGTCTTCCTTCGACGGCCTCGATCCGCTGTATGCCCGCTGCCCGAACTTCACACCGGTGCTGGACGACCTGAAGCGCTATCTGGCGCTGGCGGTGGCCGGCAACGAGCCGATGAACTTCACGCCCATCCTGCTGCTCGGCGAGCCGGGCATAGGCAAGACCCATTTCGCGCGCCAGCTGGCCAATGTGCTCGGCACCGGCTTCGAGTTCGTGTCGATGTCCTCGCTGACCGCCGGCTGGATACTGAGCGGCGCCTCGTCGCAGTGGTCGCACGCCAAGCCGGGCAAGGTGGCGCAGGCGCTGGTGTGCGGCGACTACGCCAACCCGCTGGTGGTGCTGGACGAGGTCGACAAGGCCGGCGGCGACGCGCGCTACGACCCGATGGGCGCGCTGTACGGCCTGC
>OFDN01001858.1_pt1 | contig 12807 bp, 15 predicted proteins | sample 1520971 | NCBI WGS metagenome assembly OFDN01 (sample SAMEA94257418, study PRJEB24077) | hot springs metagenome | biome: Aquatic biome; feature: Geographical feature; material: Water | place: India | collected 2012-06-12 | depth 5 m | reverse complement strand
GGAAGTCCTTGGTGTCGAGCCGCACGCGCTCGACCGTGTCGGCGCTGCGGAAGCGCACGTTGGTCTTGCGGCCATCCTGCAGGTTCTTCATCTCGACCTGCATATAGGCCCCGCCCTTGCCCGGCTGGGTGTGCTGGATCTTGGCGACCTTCCAGATGCCGCCTTCATATTCGAGAATGTTGCCGGGGCGGATGTCGACGCCGCTGATCTTCATGGGGCTGAGCCTTCTGCACGAGGTGGAAAGAGCTTGCGGGCGGGCGGCCGGAACGGCGCCGCGCCTGCGAAAGGATGCGCGCCCATAGCCGAGGCGGCCTCCTGCGGCAAGCGGTGGAAGATGTTGGCAGGCGGAACACCAAAGTCCTTCCCCGTCCGCCTTTGCGGATGGGGAAGGACCGCGCTGCATCAAGGTAAATGCCATGGCACGACCGAGTGCGGGCTGATAAAGGGCTGCACCATGAAGACCCGTTACGTGTTCCTGCTGCTGGTCAGCGCCGCCACCGCCGCCGCCCTTCTGCCGGGCCGCGGGCTGGGTCAGGACTCCTCGGGCCGCGCCGCCTCGCGCCCGCAAGCCTCGGCGGGCGCGCCGAGCGGCGGCATGCTCGGCATCCTGCGCCACGGCAACTGGGAATGCGCGCTGCCCGGCGATGCCGGGGGCGCGGCCTTCGTCCCGGTGCCTGCCGAAGCCTTCCGCATCGGCACCGCCTCGAGCTACGAGAGCCCGGCGGGCGGCGGCATCTACCTCCTGCGCGGCACCGAGGTCGTTTTCACCCGCGGCCCCAAGAAGGACGAGCGCTTTCGCGTGCTGGGCGAGAACACGCTCCAGAAGCTGGCCCCTGACGGAAGCCTGACCAAGCTGATCTGCACCAGGGTCGGCAACGGCACCTGAGCGGACGCGCGCCTGCGATGCCCGCCGCGTCCGTGCCCAAGGCGCTCGCCTTCGACGTGTTCGGCACGGTGGTTGACTGGCGCACCAGCGTGACGCGCGAATCCGCCGTGTTTCTGGCGCAGATCGGCGAGGATCCGGCCGATGCCGCCGCCTTCGCCGATGCCTGGCGCGCGCAATATATCGCGTCGATGGTGGGGATGCGGAAGTCGGGCCGCGCCTTCGTGCCTTTGGACGTGCTCCACCGCGAAATGCTCGAGGCCGCCCTCAGCGCGCGCGGCGTCGATCCGGCTGCGCCGGATGAGGGACTGCTGGCCGACTGGAACCGCACCTGGCACCGGCTCGACCCGTGGCCCGATGCGGTCGAGGGTTTGCGGCGGCTGAAGGCGCGCTTTCCGATCGTCACCTGCTCCAACGGCAATATCGCGCTGCTGCTGAACATGGCGCGGCGCGCAGGCCTGCCGTGGGACGCGATCCTGGGCGCGGAGGTGAGCGGCGCCTACAAGCCCGACCCCCGCGCCTATCTCCACACCGCCGAGGTGCTGGGCATCGCGCCGCACGAGCTGTGCCTCGTCGCCGCGCATCACGGCGATCTGGCAGGCGCGCGGGCGGCGGGGTTGCTATGCGCCTATGTCGACCGCCCCGACGAATACGGCGGCGCGCCCGCTCCTGACGCGCATCACGAACAGGCGTGGGAATGGTCGGCGACGAGTTTTGTCGAACTCGCCGATCAGCTGGGGTGCTGAGCGCGATCTAGGCCCCCGCCAGCCAGAAGACATGCATGAACCACACCTCGCGCGCGAGGAAAGGGGCTTGCGTGCCGATGCTGCGATAGCGCGTTTTGGGCGTCGGCGCTGGCAGCGCGTCGAAACCCTCGGCAGCCGCCATCGCCATGGCGCGGCGCATGTGGAGCGGGTCGGAGACGATCAGCACCGGTTTTATCCGCACGGGCCCAAGCACCCTGCTCGCATCAGCGAGGTTCTCGCGGGTGGTGCGCGAGCGGTCTTCCTTGAGGATCGCGGACATGGGCACGCCCAAGGTCTGCAGATAGGCCGCCCCCGCCGCTGCCTCGGACAGCCGGTCCTCGGACGAGCGGCCGCCGGTGACCAGCACCCGCGCCGCCTTGCCCTCGCGATAGAGCCGCGCCGCATGATCGAGCCTTGCGGCAAACACTGGCGAGGGCCGCTCGCCGATCACCGCCGCGCCGAGGACGATGGCGGTCTCGCCGCGGTCCCTGCCCGTCACCTCCGGGCCGACCGCGATCCACGCCGCGACCGCGCCGAGCCACAGGACAAGCGCCCCCGCCAACACGGCGAGACGGCGCTTCACCCCCGCATCACCTTGGCAAATGCCTCGATTGCGGCGACCTCGTCCCCGCCCCACACGGCGTGGGAGACGGCGAGGAAGTCCGCCCCCGCCTCGACCAGCGGCCGGCAGTTGTCGGGCGTGATCCCACCGATGGCGACGCAGGGGATTTCGAACAGCTGGCTCCACCAGCTCAGAAGTTCCGGCTCGGGACGCTCGGCGTCACCCTTGTCCTTGGTGCTCGAAGGGAAGAACGCCCCGAACGCCACATAGTCCGCCCCCGCCTCGCCCGCTTCCATCGCCATATGGCGGCTGGCGTGGCAGGTGACGCCGATCTGCGCCTCGCGGCCGAGCTCGGCGCGCGCGTCCTTGGGCGAGCCGTCGTCTTGCCCGAGGTGCACCCCGTCGGCCTTCAACCGCTTGGCCAGCGCCACCGAATCGTTGACGATGAAGGCCACGTCATGCGCGGCGCAGATCGCCTGCAAGGGCGCGGCGAGGCGTGCGGCCTCGTGCTGGTCCACGCCTTTCACCCGGAACTGGAAGGCCGTGACAAGATCGCCATGCCGCCGCGCGCCCGCGGCCAGCGCGCGCTCGAGCCGCGCGGGAAACTCGCCGCCGACGTCGAGGGGGCTGATGAGATAGAGCTGTGTCTGGGTCATCCGAGGCGCATTAGCCGATTTCGCGGCAATGTCAGCCTGCGTCCTCAACGTCACGGAAAGGCAAGGTAGATCCATACCGGGGCATAGAGCGGCCGGCCCTGCGCATCGCGGGGCGTCACCGCATCGACCACCGGCGCGCCATGGTTGGGCGAGGCGCTCAGGCCGGTGGGGTTCGGATTGGGCGGCAAGGCGGTGGTCAACTGGCGCGCATTGCCGAAAGGTGCCGCGCTGCCGTCCACGCTCGTGAGCGGCCCGAAGGCACCCAGCCCGATAATGTCCCACGCGCGGCTGGCGGTGGCGAGCGGCACCAGCGGGTCGCCCGTGTGGATGAAGCCATACTGGCGCGATGCGGCCGTCACATTGGGCAGCGCAACCCATTGCGCGGCAGTGCCGGGTGTGACCCCGGTGTCGCCGGGCGCGGCGAACATCACCGCCCGGTCGAGCGCGACCAGCTTGGCGAGGTAGCCCGCATGGCCCCCGCCCTGCGAATGGCCCGCGACGGTGATCCGCGACCAGTCCGGCTGTCCGCCCGCAAGGAACTGCCCCCACCCTTCGGCCGGAAAGGTCCGGTCGAGAAACTGCAGAAGCACGGTGAGCCGCGCGATGATCGCATTGGCCGTGTTCACCGAAACCAGCGTGCTGGTATCCTCGCCGGTGATGATCTCGCGCCGCACCCTGCCCGCGCAATCGGGATCGGCCGAGAGGCTGCACAGGCTCCCGACCGCCTCGTCGTTGGGATAGGTGAGGCCGAGCGCGTGATAGCCGCGCGCGGCACCCGTGCGCACGATCTCGCGGTAAACCCCCGCGGTCGCGCCGGTTCCGGGCAGCATCACGAACAGGCGGCCTCTGGCAGGAACCTGCGGGGCCGGATTGACGGCGAAGTGGGCGGCCAGATTGGTGGTGATCGCGGCGTTGGTGTCGGCGGGCAGGATGTTGCGTTCGACCGAGGCGGGAGGCGGGGTGGGGGTCGCCGACGGGCTGGAGGTCGGCGCGGGTGTCGGCGGAGCGGTGCCCGTGGGCGGCCCGCCGCCGTCATCTCCCCCACAGGCAACCAGCGCAAGGCTGATGAGGATCGGAAGCGTGCGCAGGCAGGATGATCGGGGCACCGGAAGTCCTCGCGTCGGTGGAACAGGCTGTCAGGCCCACAACGCCGCCGCGCGCGCAATCCTTTCCCCGACCTCGGGAAAAATTCAACCCGAACAGCTCGCCGATGCGATCTGGTCGATCGCCTTGCCGAGCACCTGGTTGAATTCCGCGTCCGACTGGCCCTTGCGCAGATCCTGCAGCAGCCCGCGGCTGAAGCTCGCGATCATGCCGGGGTTGTGCGACAGGCGTGCGCAGGCATCGTCGGTCGAGAACCCGCCCGACAGCGCGACCACGCGCAGCACCTTGGGGTGGCGGATCAGCGGCTCGTAAAGGCCCGGAGTCGCCGGGATCGAGAGCTTGAGCATCACCTGCTGGCCCTCCGGCAGCGCGTCGAGTGCCTTGAGGATTTCCGCCAGCAGCAGCGCCTCGCCCTCGGCGCGGTCGGCGGCGGTGATGTCGTATTCGGGCTCGATGATCGGCATCAGGCCGGCCGCGATGATCTTCGCGCCCACCTCGAACTGCTGGGCGACGATGGCAGCGATCCCGGCGGGGTTCGCGGACTTGATCACCGAGCGCATCTTGGTGCCGAACATGCCGTGAGCCACCGACTTTGCGAGCAGCGCGTCGAGCCCCGCCATCGGCTTCATCAGCTGCACGCCGTCCGCCTCGTCGGCCAGACCCTCGTCGACCTTGATGAAGGGGACGATCCCGCGCGCCTTCAATGCCTCGGCGGTGGGCTTGCCCTCGACCTCGGCGTCCATGGTCTTCTCGAACAGGATCGCACCGATCACCTTGCCGCTGGAGAAGCAGGGCGAGGTGATCACGCGGGCGCGCATCGCGTGGATCTGGGCGAACATTTCCTCGTCGCCCGACCACTCGCTGTCATCCACCCCGTAGCCGCGCAGCGCCTTGGGGGTCGAGCCGCCCGACTGGTCGAGCGCGGCGATGAAACCCTGTCCGGTGGCGATGCGGGTCGTCATTTCGAGGGTGTTCATGGCTGGCTTTCTCCAAGTCGCGTGAGGTGGTTCGGATGCGTCCCCTGCCCTCTGTGCATAGGTATGCAAAGTCGGACTGGCGCGGCCTTAGCGAGGCTGCGGCAATGCTGCAACCGCGAAGGACTAGCGCTTCGACAGCCGCCGGATGATGCCCGTGAAGCTCAATGCAGGCTTGCCGTCGCCCGTCACCAGCCCGCGCACGAAGATCGTCTTGCCGCCGCCGCGGGTCACTTCCCCGCGCGCCTCGACCAGCGCGCCGGACTGGACCGAGCCGAGGAAATCACCCGAGAGGTTCAGCGTCACCGCATGGTCGCCCGCCAGCGCGTCGGTGGCGATCGCGAACAGCGCGAAGTCGGCGAAGGTCATCAGGCAACCGCCATGCATGAAGCCTCCGCCGTTCATGTGACGGGCCTCGGCGCGGAAGGCGCTGGTGTAGGAGCCATCGGCCTCGCGGCGGTAGTAGAACGGGCCCGAGCGGGTCTCGAAGGGATCGCCCTCCCAGAAGCGCCATCCGGCGAATTCGCCCGATTCCATCACCTTGAGGGCGCCGTAACTGGTTTCGACTGCTTCGCTCATGCTCACTTCCACAATTGCAGCTTGCCGACAGCTGCCGCGAGATCCTTGTCCGGATCGAGCCGCGCAAGGCTCAGGTCGGCGAGCAGCAACTTGCTCGACCAGACGCTCTTGCGCCACAAGGCCGAGACAAGGAAGGATCCGCTCCACGGGCGCGCACCCAAGGACATTTCGAGTTCGGCTCCGGCGACGAACCAGGCCGCGTCTCCATGCTTGCGCGCAATGACTTCGCGGAAGGTGAAGCGCGTGCAGGTAAAGCCGCGTTCCATTGCCGCCAGGAAGCTCGGGCGATCAAGCAGTTGCGGCGGGGTACTGCCAACCAGCATCAGGAAATCCTTGGCCGTCAGCTTCTTCATCGCCTTGGTATCACCCGCCACCCAGGCGCGCATGGCACCGAGCGCCAGCGCCTCGATTTCGGCTTCGCTGACTGCCACGGATCAGGCCTCCAGCGCAGCGACGCCGGGCAGAACGCGCCCTTCCATCCATTCCAGGAATGCGCCGCCAGCGGTTGAAATATAGGTGAAATCATCCGAAACCCCGGCATGGGCGAGCGCCGCGACCGTGTCCCCGCCCCCGGCGACGCTGACCAGCGAGCCTTCGAGGCTGAGCGCAGCCGCCGTGCGGGCCAGCGCCACGGTTGCCGCATCGAAGGGCTCGGTCTCGAAGGCACCCAGCGGCCCGTTCCACACCAGCGTGCGGCAGGTCTTGAGCACGTCGGCAAGCGCTTCCACCGCCGTGGGGCCGACGTCGAGGATCATCTCGTCATCGGCGACCTCGTGGACGTTGCAGACCCGCAAGGAGGCCGGGTTGGCGGCAAATTCCTTCGCGACCACCACGTCATAGGGCAGGTGCACGGTGCAGCCCGCCGCGTCGGCCTCGTCCATGATCTTCGCGACCGTGGGGGCGAGGTCATGCTCGCACAGGCTCTTGCCGACATTCACGCCGCGCGCGGCGAGGAAGGTGTTGGCCATGCCTCCGCCGATGATGAGGTGCTGGACGCGGCCCACGAGGTGTTCGAGCACCGCGAGCTTGGTCGAGACCTTGGCCCCGCCGACCACCGCCGCGACCGGCTGTTCGGGCGTGCCGAGGGCTGCGTCGAGGGCCTTGAGCTCGGCCTCCATCGAGCGGCCCGCATAGGCCGGCAGGTGATGCGCCAGCCCTTCCGTGGTCGCGTGGGCGCGGTGGGCGGCGCTGAAGGCGTCGTTGACGTAGAGCGTACCGTGCGCGGCGATGGCCTGGGCGAGGTTGGGGTCATTCCCTTCCTCGCCCGGCCAGAAGCGCGTGTTGTCGAGCAGGCCGATGTCGCCGGCGCGCAGGATGCCACTCACCGCCTGGTCGACCACCGGCCCGGCGATTTCGGGGATGAACATGATCTCCTTGCCGATCACCTTCTCGACGTCGCCGATCACCATGCTGGTCGAAAGCTGCGAGGAGCGTTGCCCGCCCGGCCTGCCGAAATGCGCCAGCAGCAGCACCTTGGCCCCGCGGCCCGAAAGCTCGAGGATGGTGGGCTTCACCGCCTCGACCCGGGTCACGTCGCTGGCCGAGCCGTCCTTCATCGGCAGGTTGAGGTCGACGCGCACGAGGGCGACTTCGCCGGTGAGGTCGGCGGGGAGGTCATCGAGGGTCTTGAACTTGGGCATTGCTCACTCCGTTCCTCCCCCACCGGGGGAGGGGGACCGCGCGCGGGACGCGCGGGGTGGAGGGGCACCCTGGAATGATCCGAACAGTGGCGGGTGCCCCTCCACCATCCTGCGGATGGTCCCCCTCCCCGGTTCGGGGAGGATTACCTCACAAGAACTTCGCCACAACGCCCGCGGTGTCGACCATGCGGTTGGAGAAGCCCCACTCGTTGTCGTACCAGCTGACCACGCGTGCCAGCTTGCCTTCCATCACGCTGGTTTCGAGGCTGTCGACGGTGGACGACGCCGGGTAGTGATTGAAATCGCTCGAGACCAGCGGCTCCTCGGTGTAGTCGAGCACGCCCTTCATCGCCCCTTCCGCCGCCGCCTTGAGAGCGGCGTTGATCTCTTCGGCGGTGGTCTCGCGGCTCGGCACGAAGACGAGGTCGACCATCGACACGTTCGGCGTCGGCACGCGCACGCTCGAACCGTCGAGCTTGCCCTTAAGTTCGGGCAGCACCAGGCCCACCGCGCGCGCGGCGCCGGTGGTGGTGGGGATCATGTTCTGCGCCCCGGCCCGCGCCCGGCGCAGGTCCTTGTGGATCTGGTCGAGCATGCGCTGGTCGTTGGTGTAGGAGTGGATCGTGGTCATGAACCCGCGCTCGATGCCGATGACATCATTGAGCACCTTGGCGACCGGCGCGAGGCAGTTGGTGGTGCACGACGCGTTGGAGATGATCACGTCCTCGGCGGTCAGGGTCTGGTGGTTGACGCCGTAGACGATGGTCTTGGTGACGCCGGTCGCGGGCGCCGAGATGATCACGCGCTTGGCCCCGGCGGCAAGGTGCGGGCGGCTCGCCTCGTCCGACTGGAAGAAGCCGGTGCACTCGAGCACGATGTCGATGCCCATCTCCCCGTGCGGGAGCTTGCCCGGGTCCTTCTCGGCGGTCACCGCGATGCGCTTGCCGTTGACGATGATGGCATCGCCATCGGCCTTCACCTCGCCGTGGAAGCGGCCATGGACCGAATCATAGGCGAACAGCAGCGCGTTGGCCTCGGCATCGGCGAGATCATTGATCACCACGAGGTCGAGATCATGGTCGCTGCGCTCGAGGATGGCGCGGGCGACGAGGCGGCCGATGCGGCCGAAGCCGTTGATGGCGACTTTGGTAGCCATGAGAGGTACTCCTGCTTAGCTTTTGAGCTTGTTCACGATTTGCGGGACAATGGCCTCAGCGGTGAAGCCGAAATGGGCAAACAGATCTTCCGCCGGGGCCGAGGCTCCGAAGCCGTCGAGACCGATGTTGATACCGGAGCGGCCGGTGTAACGTTCCCACCCCAGCGTGGACCCCGCCTCGATCGAGACGATCAGCGCGTCGGCGGGCAGCAGGTCGGCCTTGTAGGCTTCGCCCTGCGCGTCGAACAATTCCATGCAGGGCATCGAGACGACGTCCGCGCCGATGCCCTGCGCTTCGAGCGCCTCGGCGCATTCCACCGCCAGCGCCACTTCCGAGCCGGTCGCGACCAGCACGACCTGGCGCGCGGCACTGGCGGCGCGCAGACGGTAGGCACCCAGCGCGCAGCGGTTGGCGCTCTGCGTCCAGGCCTCATCGCCTTCGCCGCGCAGTTGCGGCAGGTTCTGGCGGGTCAGCGCCAGCACCGAGGGCGTCGCAGGCGTCGAGAGCGCCATCGCCCAGCACTCGGCCGTCTCGATCGCGTCAGCAGGGCGGTAGACATTGAGGTTGGGGATCAGGCGCAGGCTCATCACCTGTTCGACCGGCTGGTGGGTCGGGCCGTCCTCGCCGAGGCCGATGGAATCGTGCGTCAGCACATAGACCACGCCCACCTGTTGCAGCGCCGAGAGGCGGATCGCGTTGCGGCAATAGTCGGAGAAGATCAGGAAGGTGCCGCCATAGGGCACGATCCCGCCGTGCAGCATCATCCCGTTCATCGCCGCCGCCATGCCGAATTCGCGGATGCCGTAATAAACGTAGCGCCCGGCGTAATCCTCGGCCGTCATCGGCAGGGTCGAGGGAGTCTTAGTGTTGTTCGAACCCGTGAGATCGGCCGAGCCGCCCACCAGCTGCGGGATCGCCGCGGTCAGCGGGCCGAGCGCCATTTCCGAAGCCTTGCGGGTCGCGACCTTCTGCGGCGCGGCGGCAAGGCTGCGGATGTGGTCCTCGATCGCGGAAGGCACGCGGTTGGTCACCGCAGCCATCTGTGCGAGGAAATCCTCCTTCCTCGTCGAGGCCTCGAGCCGCCCCGCCCAGGCGCCATGCGCCGCGCGGCCGGGCTCTGCGGCGCTGTGCCAGTCGGCGAGGATCTCGGTCGGCACCACAAACGCCTCGTGCGTCCAGCCCAGCGCCTCGCGCGCGGCGGCCACTTCCGCAGACCCGAGCGCCGCGCCGTGGACGCCGCTGGTGCCCTGCTTGTTGGGGGCGCCCTTGCCGATCAGCGTGCGGCAGGCGATCAGCGACGGGCGCGGGTCGGCCTTGGCCTCGCCCAGCGCGCGATCGATATCGGCGAAGTCATGCCCGTCGCACTCGGCCACGTGCCAACCGGTCGCGATATAGCGCGCCTTGATGTCCTCGGAGGTCGAGAGCCCGGTCGCCCCGTCGATGGTGATGCGGTTGTCGTCCCACAGCACGTTGAGGCGCCCCAGCTTGAGGTGCCCGGCGAGACCGATCGCTTCGTGGTTGATGCCTTCCATCAGGCAGCCGTCGCCAGCGATCACCCAGGTGCGGTGATCGACCAGCTCGTCGCCATAGACCGCGTTGAGATGCCGCTCGGCCATCGCCATGCCCACCGCCATCGCGAGACCCTGCCCGAGCGGGCCGGTGGTGCACTCCACGCCCTCGAGCAGGAAGTTCTCCGGGTGGCCCGCACAGGGGCTGCCGAGCTTTCGGAAATTGCGGATGTCGTCGATCGTCGGAGCGGCATAGCCGGTGAGGTAGAGCAGGCTGTAGATCAGCATCGAGCCGTGCCCGGCGCTCAGCACGAAGCGATCACGGTCGGCCCAGTGCGGCGCGGCGGGATCGAACTTCAGATGGCGCGTGAACAGCACCGTCGCCACGTCCGCCATGCCCATCGGCATCCCGGGGTGCCCCGAGTTGGCCGCCTCGACCGCGTCCATCGAAAGGGCGCGGATGGCGTTGGCCATCGGCTGAAGGCGGGCGGCATCGAGGCTCATCGGCACGCTGTTCTCCTGAGGAGGCCGCTCGCGCGCGCAATCGCGCGATTCGACCCCGGTTCCGGTCGGCGTGTGCCATTGCCGAGCCCAAGGGGGAGGTCAACCTTTGCCACCGCCAATCCCTTCGGCGGCGAACCGCCCATTTATCAACAGCCCGCCCCAAGGCTTTGCGCACGCTGCCTTGTGTTGATAACGGTAGCAGCATGAGTGCCGACCGCATCGCATCCGCGCTGACCCGCATCGAGACCGCCATGGCGCGCATCGATGCCGCGCGCGCGGGGCTCGGCGATGGCGAGACGCGGGGCGGCGGCAGTTCGGCGCGGGTGGTCGAGCTGGTCAATGTCCATGAGAAACTGCGCGAGCAAGTCGCGGAAAGCCTTCGCGAACTCGATGCGCTGCTGGCAACGCTCGAGGAATAGGCCGGTCCGATGAGCACGGTCACCCTCAGCATCGGCCCCAAGACCTACCAGGTCGCCTGCGCCGACGGGCAGGAAGCGCACATCAAGGCGCTGGGCGAGATGATCGCCGAGAAATACGCGCAGCTCGGCAGCGCGCGCGCGCCGCTGGAGGCGCAGAATCTCGTCTTTGCCGGGCTGTTCCTCGCCGACGAGCTCGATCAGGCGCGCAAGCGGCTGGCCGACATCGCCCAACCGGCGCCCGCGCCCGAACCCGACACCGCCGAGCTCGACGCCGCGCGCGAGACCATCGCCCGGCTCGAAGCCGAGCTTGCCGAAGCGCGCGAGGCCGCGGCAAGCGCCGCTGCAGCCCCGGTCGCGCCGGAGCCCCCGGCCCCTTCCACTGCCCCCGCGGCGGTGCCCCAGTTCGACCTGTTCGGCGGCTCTCCTGCTGCATCGGCCGCCGATGCGAAACTCGCCGCGCGGCTCGAAGCGCTCGCAGCCGCCGCCGAGGCCAGCGCCGCCGCGCTTGAAGCGGCCGCCGCGAGTGCCTAGATAGAGGGCGGCGGGACTGCCCGGCACGAGCCGATTGAATATCCCTGAGGCTATAAGCAATCCAATGGGAGCTGTCCCTACCCGGGTTCACCGGTTCGTCCGGGGGTCTCGGGTATACGGCGCCCACCTGACGTTAAAGGCGTCAGAGGATTTCTAGCGCAAACGACCCATGGTGGTTCCGTCACTCTTCTTGTTGCGCCTCAGGCGCCGGCGCGCGCGTCCGCGCGCTTGGCTTTCCTCCGGGGCTCGGCCCTTCGGGCCACCCCTGCGGGCGCGCGTTCGCGCTTGCGGCCTGCGGCCGTTTTTGTGTTTCGCGAAATCCTCGCTCACACGGCCTGAAGGCCGCGTCGTTGCGGGCGGCCGTTCGGCCTTGCGGGCCCGCGGCCCGTTCTTGTATTCCGCGCGCCCTCCGGCCCGCGAAATCCTCGCTCACACGGCCTGAAGGCCGCGTCGCTGCGGGCGGCCGTTCGGCCTTGCGGGCCTGCGGCCCGTTACAGTCCGCCCGTTGTCGCTGCGCGACAGCAGCGCTTCCAGGGGCGGGGGACCACCCGCAGGATGGTGGAGGGGCGCGCGGCGGTGATGCTTGCCGCACAGTCGGCAGAGGTCTACCGCTTTCTCCGATGACCCACCCCACCAAAGCCGCCCTGCGCAAACAGCTGCGCGCCTTGCGCAAGGCGCATGTCGATGCGCTGCCGGACAATCTGCGCGCGCTGATGTTCCATCGCCCCCCCGCGCCGCTCCTCGCGAAAATCCCGCAAGAGGCGGTGATCGGCCTCTACCACGCCGGCCCGTTCGAGGCACCTGCCGCCGCCTATGCCCGCTTCTTCCGCGACGCCGGGCACACCCTCGCTCTCCCCCACTTTGCGGATCGGGCTGCGCCGATGACCTTCCGCCACCACACCGATCCTTACGCGCAGGACGATCTCGAGGTCGGGCCCTTCGGCATCCTCCAGCCCGCCGCCGAGGCCGAGGCGCTGGTTCCCGACGTCGTGTTCGTGCCGCTGGTGGGCTTCACCCCCGCGCTCGACCGGCTGGGGCAAGGCGGCGGGCATTACGACCGCTGGCTCGCGGAACATCCCCCGCAGCTGGCCGTTGGCCTCGCATGGGACGCGCAAGCCTGCGAGACCCTCCCGACCGAACCCCACGACAAGCCGCTCGATGCCCTCGTCACCCCGACCCGGATCTACGGAAACCTCTGAGACATGCGCGAGACCCCGACCTGGCGAATCCCTTTCGGCATCGTCAGCCTGTTCATCCTGCTGATGATCTACGGCGTGGTGATCGCGCGCTATGCGCCTGAGATCATCGGCGGCTGGTCAGGCGGGGCGCAGGCGGTGGTCTACACCGTGCTCGGCCTCGTCTGGCTGCTGCCCTTGCGGCGCTTCCTGATCTGGATGGAGACTGGGCGCTGGAGCCCGCCTTCCCCGGACGCGAAAAAGGCGGACTGAACGCCCGCCTTCGCATGGCCTTGCGAGGCCGATCCTGGAACAAGTGGCGCGAGTGACGGGGCTCGAACCCGCGACCTCCGGCGTGACAGGCCGGCG
>OFDN01001857.1_pt1 | contig 12809 bp, 11 predicted proteins | sample 1520971 | NCBI WGS metagenome assembly OFDN01 (sample SAMEA94257418, study PRJEB24077) | hot springs metagenome | biome: Aquatic biome; feature: Geographical feature; material: Water | place: India | collected 2012-06-12 | depth 5 m | reverse complement strand
AGGAGCTGCAGCACCTGCTGCGGCAGCTGGTTGGCCTGGGCGACCATCGCGGTGCCGGCCTGCTGCAGGATCTGCGCCTTCGACAGGTTGGCGGTTTCCGAGGCGAAGTCGGCGTCCACGATGCGGCCGCGGGCAGCCGAGGTGTTCTCCGCCTGCGTCTGGATGTTGGACACGGCGTTCTCGAACCGGCTCTGCACCGCACCCAGCGAGGCACGGGTGCTGTTGACCTGCACCAGCGCGTCGTCGATCTGCTTCATCGCCAGCCAGGCGTCTTCGGCGGTCTCGATGGACAGCTCGTCGATGCCGGCGGCCGAGGTGCCGGCGCCCGAGGTGATGGTGCCGGTGGTCAGGCCGGTGCCCGTGGTGGTGAAGCCGGTCAGGGCCACCGACACGGCCGAGCCGTCCGACAGCGTCTGCTCCGAGCGCAGCTTGACCGCGAAGGTGCCGCCGGCTTCCTTCTCCAGGAAGGCGGTGACGCCGGTGTCCGAGGTCAGGCGGTTGATGGCTTCCACCACCTGGCCCAGGCGCTCTTCGCCGGTGCGGGCGGTCGACAGGTCGCCGATCGAGTAGTTCACGCCGCTCACGGTCACGGCCATCGTGCCGCCGGTGACTTCGGTCAGCGTGGTGATGGAGCCGGCCGAGATGCCGGTCTGGCTGGTGGCGCCGTACACCACCTTCGACAGGCCGTCGGCCGAGGCGTCGGTCATCGCGGCGATGGTGATCACTTCACCCGAATTGGCACCCACCTGGAAGGAGCCGGCGGCGAACGAGCCGTCCAGCAGCTTCTTGCCGTTGAAGCTGGTGTTCTTGGCGACGCGGTCGATTTCATCGCGCAGCTGCACCACTTCGGCCTGCAGCGCCTTGCGGTCGGTGCTGCTGTTGGTGGCGTTGGCCGACTGCACGGCCAGTTCACGCATGCGCTGCAGCATGTCGCCCACCTTGCCCAGCGCGCCTTCAGCGGTCTGTGCCAGGGAGATGCCGTCGTTGGCATTGCGGGCGGCGACGCTCAGGCCGCGGGTCTGGGCGCTCATGCGTTCGGCGATGGCCAGGCCGGCGGCATCGTCCTTGGCGGAATTCACCCGGACACCCGAGGACAGGCGCTGCATCGAGGTGGCAAGGCTGCCTTGCGATGCGTTCAGGTTGCGCTGAGCCGTCATCGAGGCGACGTTGGTATTGATGGTCATGGCCATGGGGACACACTCCTAATGATGATGAGATCCCGGCGCGGGCGCCGGATTTGCCTCGTCTGGCGGAGGAGACCTCCATCAGCCGTGCCGGCTGCCTGCCGATATCCAACAACCCTTTGCTGGACAGCGGCCGAAGGCCAGGCGGTGCCCGCCACACCCTCCCGATCGGCTGTTCCTTCTAGCCGGCCCGGGAGGGTCTTCCGGGGCTTCAACACCGTTGTGCAGCGTTGATGGAAGCCTTATCGGAAGCCGTTTCTCCCGACTTGAGCCCTGTTGCCACAAACATGTGTAAATGACCTGCAAGCGCGGGGCTGTTCGTGGTATTGCGGATTTGCCAGGCGCCTAGATTCCCGGCACCCGCTTTTCACAGGTGCCTTTTCATGCTGACCCGCCATCTCCGCAAGCCGCCCGCCGCCGAACCCGTACGCGGCACCGCGCGCACCTGGCAGGAGGCTGAATCGATGCTGGCCTCCATGGTCAAGCACCCGCGCTTCGGGCTGGACCAGTGGCTGGCGCTGGGCAGCGCCCGGTTGCAGCTGGGAGACTACGACGGCCTGGTGGAAGCCGCGCGCCAGGCCCAGGCCATCGAGCCCGACAACCTGCAGGCGGTGCACCTGCTCACCTCCGGCCTGATGAAGCAGTCGCGCTGGAAGGAAGCGCTGGCGCTGTTCGAGCAGCACGGCCAGGGCAAGGCCCGCGAGCACTACCAGTTTGTCAGCAACCATGCCACCACGCTGGCCGAGATGGGCCGCCATGCCGATGCGGTGCCCATCTACCTGGAAGCGATGGTGCTGTGCGTGCAGGACCCGGCCATCCACATGAAGCTGGGCCTGTCGCTCAAGGAAATGAAGATGTTCGAGGAGGCCGCCGAGAGCTTCCTCACCGCCGTGACGCTGCAGCCCGACCGCTTCGCCGCGCAGGTGATGGTGATCCACCTGCGGCAGTTCGCCTGCGCCTGGGGACAGCTGGAGGCCGACATGGCCAGCATGCGCAGCGCGCTGGAAGCCATGGAGATCGACCCCGCCAGCACCCGCGGCGAAGGCGCCGCCTGGGCGCTGGCCGCGCTGGACATCCCGCCCGCGCTGATGCTCAAGGCCACCCGCCAGGTGGCCGAGCGCTGCGCCCTGGGCGCCACGCCGCTGCCGCGCCGCCGCGTGGCTGCCGCCGGCAGCCGGCCGCTGCGCATCGGCTACGTGTCGGCCGACTTCCACAGCCATGCCACCTCGCTGCTGCTGGTGGAGGCGCTGGAGGCCCGCGACCGCTCGCGCTTCCATGTCACGCTGTATTCCCACGGCCGCAACGACGGCAGTGCCACCCAGCACCGGGTGCGAGCCGCCTGCGAGCGCTTCGTGGACATGCGCGAGATGACGCTGGCCGAGATGGCCCGCCGCATCCACCAGGACGAGATCGACGTGCTGGTGGACCTGAAGGGCCAGACCTACGAGAACCGCCTGGGCGTGTTCGCCTACCGGCCGGCGCCGATCCAGGTCTCCTTCCTCGGCTTTCCCGGCACCTCGGGCGCCAGCTACATCGACTATTTCATCGGCGACCGCCATGTGACGCCGCTGGAACATGCGCCGCACTATGCCGAGCACATCGCGCAGATGCCGGGCTGCTACCAGCCCAACGACAGCCAGCGCCCGCACCCGGCCCCGCACGAGCGGGTGCAGTGGGGCCTGCCGCGCGAAGGCATCGTGCTCGGCAACTTCAACCAGAGCTTCAAGCTGCTGCCCGAGACCTTCGACGCCTGGGTGCGCATCCTGCAGGCGGTGCCGGGCAGCATCCTGTGGCTGCTGGCGGACAACCAGCAGGCCATTCGCAACATCGAGCGCGAGGCCGCCGCCCGCGGGCTGGACCCGCAGCGCATCCGCTTTGCGCCGCGGGTGGGCATCGAGCACCACCTGGCGCGCCTGCCGGTGGTGGACTTCATGCTGGACAACTGGCCCTGCAGCGCGCACACCACCGCCAGCGATGCGCTGTGGATGGGCGTGCCGGTGCTCACGCTGATGGGCGAGGGCTTCGCCTCCCGCGTGGCCGGCAGCCTGCTGCACAGCGTGGGCCTGCCCGAACTGGCCTGCACCAGCGTGCAGCAGTACGAGGACACCGCCGTCGCCCTGATGCGCGACCCGGCCCGGCTGCAGGCCATGCGCCGCCACCTGAGCGAAGGCCGCCAGGGCTTCGCGCTGTTCGACGGCGCCCGTTTCGCACGCGACCTGGAGTCGCTGTACGAACGCATGGCCGAGCGCGACCGCCAGGGCCTGCCGCCGGCCGCGCTGGCGGCCTGAGCGCCCCACGCGGTGCTGGCGTCGCAGGGACCTCACCTGCTACGCTTGCAAAATGAACGAAACGGTACATTCCGAGCGCCGGGCCACCCGCACCAACGACCCGGACCGCACGATGGCCGACATCATCGAGGTGGCCACGCACGAGTTCTCGGAGAAGGGGCTGGCGGGGGCGCGCATCGATGTGATCGCCGAGGCCATGCGCACCAGCAAGCGCATGATCTATTACTACTTCGGCAGCAAGGAAGGCCTGTACCTGGCCGTGCTGGAGGCGGCCTACAGCCGCATCCGCAGCATCGAGGCGGGGCTGCACCTGGAGGACATGGCGCCCGAGGCCGCGCTGCGTACGCTGGTGGCCTTCACCTTCGACTACCAGGCCGCCAATCCCGACTTCATCCGCCTGGTGATGAACGAGAACATGCACCGCGGCGAATATCTGGCACAGAGCAAGACCATCCAGCGGCTGAACGTGCCGGCCATCGACTCGGTGCGCGAGATCTACGAGCGCGGCGTGCGCGAGGGCGTCTTCCGCGCCGGCGTCGATCCGGTGTCGCTGCACATGGCCATCGCCGCGCCGTGCTTCTTCAACGTGGCCAACCGCCACACCTTCGGCCTGATCTTCAAGATCGACTTCGACGATCCCGCCGCCACCGCGACGCGGCGCGAATCCATCGTCGAGATGATCGTGCGCTTCGTGCGGCGTTGAACGCGCCGGCCGCTGCGGCCGGCCGCGCGTCTTGGGCACCGGGTAATCCCGGGTGTTTGAAAACTAACTAGTTCGTACATTCACGGCAGGCGTACGGCACTGCATCGGCGCCGCTGATGGAGACACCCGCATGGACGCCTGGATCGACCGGTTCTGCCAACTCATCGACGCCCTCATCGGCCTGGCCCTGGCGGTCATGGTGGTGCTGGTGTTCGGCAACGTGGTGCTGCGCTACGGCTTCAACTCCGGCATCACCGTGTCGGAGGAGCTGTCTCGCTGGCTCTTCGTGTGGATGACCTTCCTGGGCGCCTTCGTCGCGCTCAAGGAGCACGGCCACCTGGGCACCGACATGGTGGTGGCCCGGCTGCCGCGGCTGGGCAAGCGCCTGTGCGCGGTGGTGGGCCTGGTGCTGATGCTGTTCGTCACCTGGCTGCTGTTCTCGGGCAGCCTGCAGCAGGCGCGCATCAATGCCGACGTGACCGCGCCCACCAGCGGGCTCTCGATGGGCATCTTCTACGGGGCGGGCGTGGTGTTCGCGGTGTGCAGCGGCGTGCTGCTGCTGCGTGAGCTGGCGCGCAGCGCCAGCGGCCGGGCCGGCGACGACGAGCTGGTGATGGTGCAGGAATCCGAAGACACCGTGCGGGGTGTGAAATGACGGTGTTCGTCTTCCTCGGCTCGCTGCTGGCCGCCATGGCCATCGGCATTCCCATCGCCTATTCGCTGCTGCTGTCCGGCGTGGCGCTGATGTGGCACCTGGACCTGTTCGATGCACAGATCCTGGCGCAGAACGTGATCAACGGCGCCGACAGCTTCCCGCTACTGGCGGTGCCCTTCTTCATGCTGGCCGGCGAGATCATGAACGTGGGCGGCCTGTCGCGCCGCATCGTGACGCTGGCCCTCACGCTGGTGGGCCACCGCCGCGGCGGCCTGGGCTTCGTGGCCATCGTGGCGGCCTGCCTGATGGCGGCGCTGTCGGGCTCGGCGGTGGCCGACACCGCGGCGCTGGCCGCACTGCTGCTGCCGATGATGGTGCGCGCCGGCCACGACAAGGCCCGCGCCGGCGGCCTCATCGCCTCGGCCGGCATCATCGCGCCGGTGATCCCGCCGTCCATCGGCTTCGTCATCTTCGGCGTGGCGGCCAACGTGTCGATCAGCAAGCTGTTCCTGGCCGGCATCGTGCTGGGGCTCCTGATGGGCGTGGCCATCGCCATCACCTGGTGGTGGGTGGCCAAGCGCGAGGCGGTGGAGCCGCCGCCCAAGGCCACGCGGGCCGAGAAGCTGAAGGCGCTGCGCGAGTCGGCCTGGGCGATGTTCCTGCCGGTCATCGTGCTGGTGGGCCTGAAAATGGGCGTGTTCACGCCCACCGAGGCCGCGGTGGTCGCTGCCGTCTACGCGCTGGCCGTCAGCACGCTGGTGTACCGGGAGATGACCTTCCGCCAGACCTGCGAGGTGTTCGTGTCCGCCGCCAAGACCACCGCGGTGATCATGTTCCTGGTGGCCGCGGCCATGGTCTCGGCCTGGCTCATCACCGTGGCCGACATCCCCAGCAAGATGATCGGCCTGCTCGAGCCCTTCATGGACAACCCGACGGTGCTGCTGCTGATGATCATGCTGCTGGTCATCGCCGTGGGCACCGCGATGGACATGACCCCCACCATCCTCATCATGACCCCGGTGCTGATGCCGGTGGTCAAGGCCGCGGGCATCGACCCGGTGTACTTCGGCGTGCTGTTCATCATGAACAACGCCATCGGCCTCATCACCCCGCCGGTGGGCACGGTGCTCAACGTGGTGGCCGGCGTGGGCAAGATGAAGATGGACGAGGTCACCCGCGGCGTGCTGCCGTTCATGACGGCGCAGTTCGCGGTGATGTTCCTGCTGGTGTTCTTCCCTTCCATCGTCACCGTGCCTGCGCGGTGGTTCGCAGGCTGAGCCGCGCGCCCCGCCGTTTTCCGTCCGACCCAAGGAGACAAGACCATGAAGACCTTCGCCCGCTCGATCTGCATCGGCCTGGCCGCGCTGCTGCCGCTGGGCGCCGCCCTCGCGCAGGACATCAAGGAGCGCACCGTCAAGTTCGCGTTCCAGAACCAGACCGGCCATCCGCAGGCGCAGGGCGCCGCCAAGTTCGCAGAGCTGGTGGCGGCCAAGTCGAACAAGAAGATCACGGTCAAGCTGTTCCCGGGCGGCACGCTGGGCGGCGACCTGCAGACCGTCTCGGCGCTGCAGGGCGGCACGGTGGAGATGACGGTGCTCAACGCCGGCATCCTGACCGCGCAGGTGAAGGACTTCGCGGTGTTCGACTTTCCCTTCCTGTTCAACAACGCCCAGGAAGCCGACGCCGTGACCGACGGCGAGTTCGGCAAGGGCCTGCTGGCCAAGCTGGCCGAGAAGAACATCATCGGCCTGGGCTACTGGGACCTGGGCTTCCGCAACGTCACCAACAGCAAGCGGCCGATCGCCCGGCTGGAAGACTTCGCCGGCCTGAAGCTGCGCGTGATCCAGAGCCCGATCTACATCGACCTGTTCAACACGCTGGGCGCGAATGCCACGCCGATGCCCTTCCCGGAGCTGTACCCGGCGCTGGAACAGAAGGCGGTGGACGGCCAGGAGAACCCGAACACGGTGATCCTGAGCAGCAAGTTCAACGAGGTGCAGAAGTACCTCTCGGCCACGCGCCACATCTACAACCCGCAGGCGCTGATCGTCAGCAGGAAGCTGTGGGACAGCCTGTCGGCCGACGAGAAGAAGCTGTTCACCGAGGCCGCGGCCGAGGCCACCACCTTCCAGCGCCAGGCTTCGCGCAGCGCCGCCGACACCGCGCTGGCCGAGCTGAAGAAGTCCGGCATGCAGGTCAACGAGATCGCGCCGGCCGAGCTGCAGCGCATCCGCGAGAAGGTGCAGCCGGTGATCGACAAGCAGACCGCCAACGTGGGTGAGGCCACCGTCAAGGCGCTGTACGCCGAGATCGCCAAGGTGCGCAAGTAACCCGTATAGACAAGCTGCCAGCCTGCTGCCCGCCATGAGTTCCGTCGACATTCCCCGCAAGGCCCTGGTGGGCCTGATCGGCGCGGGCATCCAGCGCTCGCTCACGCCCGCCATGCATGAGCAGGAGGCGCAGTGCCAGGGCCTGCGGCTGCACTATCAGCTGATCGACCTGGACCGCGCCGGCGTGGGCGCCGAGGCGCTGCCCACGCTGATCGAGGCCGCCCGCATCATGGGCTTCGACGGGCTGAACATCACCTACCCGTGCAAGCAGGCGGTGATCCCGCTGCTGGACGAACTCTCCGACGAGGCGCGCACCATGGGGGCGGTGAACACCGTGGTGTGCCGCGGCGGGCGGCTGGTGGGCCACAACACCGACGGCTCCGGCTGGGTGGAGGCCTTCCGCCGCCGCCTGCCGGGCGCGGACCTGTCGCGCGTGCTGCTGCTGGGCGCGGGCGGGGCGGGCGCCGCCATCGCCCATGCGGCGCTGCGCATGGGCGTGCAGCATCTGGTGGTCAACGACCGGGAGCCGCAGCGGGCCGAGGCGCTGGTGCTGGCGCTGCAGCAGGCGCATGGCGCCGGCCGCGCCAGCGCGCAGGCCGAGGTGGCCGCGGCCATCCAGGGCGCGACGGGCCTGATCCACGCCACCCCCACCGGCATGGACAAGCTGCCCGGCCTGCCGCTGCCCGAGGACCTGCTGCACCCCGACCTGTGGGTGGCCGACGTGGTGTATTTCCCGCTGGACACCGCGCTGCTGAAGGCCGCACGGGCCCGCGGCTGCGCCACCGTGGACGGCGGTGGCATGGCGGTGGGCCAGGCGCTGGGTGCCTTCCGGCTGTTCACCGGGCTGGAGCCCGATGCGCAGCGGGTGGATGCCCATTTCCGCCACCTGCTGGCGCAGCGCGCCGACGCCTGAAGGAGCATGCCGAGATGACCGTGATGGCCGAGAGAGAAGTGCAGGCCGATGCCAGCAACCCGCTGGGGCTGGAGGGCATCGAGTTCGTGGAGTACGCCACCAGCCGGCCGCAGGCGCTGGGCCATGTGCTGGAGCAGATGGGCTTCCAGCCGGTGGCGCGCCACCGCTCGCGCGAGGTGCTGCTGTACCGCCAGGGCGGCATGAACATCGTGGTGAATGCGCATGGCGGCAAGGCCGGCGAGCTGCCGCCCGAGGCGCCGCAGATCAGCGCCATCGCGCTGCGGGTGCGCGATGCGGCCGCGGCGCGCCGCCGCGTGATCGAGCGCGGCGCCTGGGAGGTGCCGGTGCAGGTGGAGCCGATGGAGCTGAACATCCCGGCCATCCACGGCGTGGGCAGCAGCCGGCTGTACTTCGTCGACCGCCATCGCGAGTTCTCCATCTACGACGTCGACTTCATTCCTATCCCCGGCGTGGACCGGCAGCCGCAGGCGCTGGCCGGGCTGCAGTGGTTCGGCGTCGTGCAGTACATCGGCCGCGACCGGCTGGACGACTGGTGCGCCTTCTACAGCGCGCTGTTCGGCTTCACGCTGCTGGCCGACGACCAGCGCTTCGGCATCCTGCCCAGCGGCCGGGTGCTGGCCAGTCCTTGCAGCACGTTCTACCTGCAGCTGGTGGAGCCGGAGGCTGGCGCGGCCGATGGCGACGAGGCGCTGCAGCGCGTGGCCTTCGGGGCGCCCGACGTGCTGGCCGCGGTGGCGGCGCTGCGCGGGCGCGGCGTCGGTTTCGTCGAGACGCCCAGCCTGCACACCGGCCAGCGCGGCGCGCTGACGCAGACCTGGTTCGACGGCAGCACGATGTTCGAGCTGGTGCATCGATGAGCGCCGCCGCCGTGAACATCGCCGACTTCGGCATGGACACCATCACCATGGCCGGCCCGCTGGAGGCCAAGCTGGCGGCCATGAAGGCGGCCGGCTTCGGCCAGGTGATGCTGATGGCGCGCGACCTCGTCGGCCATCCCGAGGGCGTGGACGCTGCAGTGCGGGCCGTCAAGGCCAGCGGCCTGCGGGTCACCGGTTTCCAGGTGCTGCGGGACTTCGAAGGCCTCTCGGGCCACCTGCACGAGTACAAGGTGGACATCGCCAAGAGCATGCTGGCGATGTGCGCCGCGCTCGGCTGCCGGGTGCTGCTGGCCTGCTCCAGCACCAGCCAGCATGCCAGCGCCGATCCCGACGTGATCGCCCGCGACCTGCGCAAGCTGGCGCTGCTGGCGCTGCCGCACCGCATCAACGTGGCCTACGAAGGGCTGAGCTGGGGCCGCCACATCAACGAGTTCACCCAGGCCTGGGACGTGGTGCGCCGGGCCGACCTGCCCAACCTGGGCATCGGCATCGATTCGTACCACATCTTCGCCACGCAGACGCCGCTGGACGGCCTGGCCGCGGTGGATGCCCGGAAGATCTTCCTGGTGCAGCTGTCCGACTTCATGTGGAACGAGGTGCGCACGCCCGAGGAACGCATGGCCACCGCCCGGACCTTCCGCGTGTTTCCCGGCGAGGGCGTGCACAACGAGCGGCTGGTGGGCCTGGTGCGCCAGCTCGACCGCATGGGCTACCGCGGCGACTACAGCTTCGAGGTGTTCAACGACGACTACCAGCAGCTGCCGCTGCCGGTGGTGGCCGAGCGCGCCCGCCGGGCGGCGGTGTGGCTGGGCGAGGACATACTGCGCCGCTCGACTCCGCTGCCCAACCGCATGCAGCTCAAGCCCCGCACCGCACCATGAAGATCCTGCTCATCAACGGCCCCAACCTGAACCTGCTCGGCACCCGCGAGCCGCAGATCTACGGCGCCACCACGCTGGCCGACGTGGAAGCCGCCGCCAAAGCACAGGCGCAGGCCGCCGGCGCCGAGCTGGCCGCCTTCCAGAGCAACCACGAAGGCGCGATCGTCGATGCCATCCATGCCGCGCGCACCGACGGCACCGGCTACATCGTCATCAACCCCGGCGCCTTCACCCACACCAGCGTGGCCATCCGCGATGCGCTGTCCGGCGTGGCCATCCCGTTCATCGAGGTGCACATCAGCAACGTGCACAAGCGCGAGCCGTTCCGCCACCACTCCTATCTGTCGGACGTGGCGGTAGGCACCATCGTGGGGCTGGGCACGATGGGCTATTCGCTGGCCTTGCAGTACGCGCTCGCGGCCCTGGCCACGGCCGGCGGCGGAAAGTTCCCTGTGGCCCCCTGATGCGGGGTGCGGGGTGCATCCAGGCGGGGTGGTTGCTGCGTATGCAGCTGCGCGCAGGCCGCAATCCGGCGGTCTCGCGCACTACAACCCGCCAGGAGTCCACCCCATGTCCCCGATCTTTTCCGTTCGCCGCATCGCCGCTGCCGCCTGTGTGCTGGCCGGCGCTGCCGCCGCTCCCGCCATGGCGCTGCCGGTCATCGGCCTGACGACGACGAACGCACTGGTCACCTTCGACAGCGCCACGCCCACGGCCGGCTCGTCGCTGATGAACATCACCGGCCTGCAAGCCGCCAACGAGCGCATCCTGTCGATCGACCTGCGCCCGACCACCGGCATGCTGTACGGCATCAGCAGCGCGTCCAACGTGTACAGCCTGTCGATGAGCGGCGCCGCCAGCTTCGTCGGCACGCTGTCGGCCCCGCTGAACGGCTCCGCCGTCGGCCTGGACTTCAACCCCGCGGCCGACCTGTCGGGCGCCGCCTCGCTGCGCGTGGTCAGCAGCAGCGGCCAGAACTACGCCTTCAACGTGAACACCGGCGCCACCACCGTGGCCACGCCGATCTCGGCCGGCCTGTCGTCGGTCGCCTATTCCAACAACGACACCGACGCCAGCACCGCCACGTCGCTGTACTACGTCGACACCGCCAGCGACACGCTGAAGGTGGCCACCACCGCCTTCAACAATCCCACCATCACCACCGTGGGCTCGCTGGGCATGGACGTGAACGGCGTGTCGGGCTTCGACATCGGCGCCGGCAACATGGCCTATGCGGCCTTCACCGATGCCGACACCGGCAAAAGCGGCCTGTACAGCATCAACCTGTCCACCGGCGCCAGCACCATGGTGGGCGCCTTCGGCATCGGCGGCAACACCGCCATCGCCCCGCCGCTGCTCGGCCTGGCCGTCTCGCCGGTGCCGGAACCCAGCACCTACGCGCTGATGTTCGGCGGCCTGCTGGCCGTGGGCGCCGTCGCCCGCAAGCGCGCCAAGCAGGCTCGCTGATCGACCCCGGGGCGCCGCGCTACCAGCGCGCCGCCTCGATGGCCTCTCGCACCGCAGCCAGCTGCCGGCGCGAGACGGCCAGCCACTCGCCGGTGGGCGCCACCTGGGCGGCCCAGCCTTCGCCGGGCTCCCCGGCGTCCTCCGGCTGCGCGCCGGGCTCCGGCGTGGCGCGGCGCTCCAGCGCCCGCACCGCATCCCGCGCCACCAGCGCATTGCGGTGGATGCGCAGGAAGCGCTCGCCCAGCCTGGGCGCCAGCTCGGTGAGCGATTCGTCCAGCACGTAGCTGCGCTGCGCGGTGCGCAGCGTCACGTACTTCAGCTCGGCCTTGAGGTACAGCACCTCGGCCAGCGGCACCCGCCACACGCGGCCGCGTTCGGTCACCACCAGGGCCGGCACCTCGGGCGGCAGCGCCTGGTAGCGCGCCAGCCGCTGGGCCACGCGCTGCAGCGCGGCCTGCAGCCGCTCGCGCCGCACCGGCTTGGTCAGGTAGTCCACCGCTTCCAGCTCGAAGGCCTGCAGCGCATGGTCGGCATGCGCGGTGACGAACACCACCGCCGGCACCCGCGGCAGCTGCTTCAGCTCGGCCGCCAGCTGCATGCCGCTGGCACCGGGCATCTGCACGTCCAGCAGCACCGCGTCGCATGGATGCAGCTTCAGCCAGGCCAGGGCCTGGGCGCCGTTGGCGGCTTCGGCGGCCACCTCGCAGCGCGGCTCGGCGCAGTCGCGCACCAGCGTGGCCAGCCGCAGCCGGGCCAGCGGTTCGTCGTCCACGATCAGCAGGCGCAGCGCGGGTGAGGTCGGGCGGTTCATCGCACCAGGGGTTCGTCGGGCAGGGTGATGCGCACGCGCCACCAGCCGTCCAGCCGGCGGGCATCGAAGCGGGCGCCCAGGTCGTGCATCAGCCGCAGCCGTTCCTGCACATTGGCCAGGGCGATGCCGTGGCCCGGCGCGGCAGCGGCCGTGCCCGCCAGGGTGTTGTCGATGCTGATGGTGACCTCGCCGCGGCGGGTCTCGGTGCGCACCCGCACCACGCCGCCCTCGGCCGCGGGCTCCACGCCGTGATGCACCGCGTTTTCCACCAGCGGCTGCAGCAGCAGCGGCGGCACGCGGGCGCGGCCGGCGGCCGCGTCCAGTTCCCACAGCACGCGCAGCCGTGGGCCGAAGCGCACCTGCTCGATGGCCAGGTAGCGCTCGGCCAGCGCAAGCTCTTCGGCCAGGGTGACCGAGGCCCGCTGCTCGGCGATGGCGGTGCGGAACAGCTCGGCCAGGTCTTCCAGCACCTGCTCGGCCTTGGCCGGGTCCACCTGCACCAGGGCCAGCGCGGTGTTCAGGGCATTGAAGAGGAAATGCGGCCGGATGCGGGACTGCAGCTCGGCCAGCCGGGCATCGGCATCCGCCGGCCGCAGCGAGCGGGCGCGCGCCTCGATCCACAGCGCCAGCGGCAGGGCCAGTGCCGCGCCGGCCAGCGGCAGCGACAGCAGCCGCGGG
>OFDN01001855.1_pt1 | contig 12818 bp, 10 predicted proteins | sample 1520971 | NCBI WGS metagenome assembly OFDN01 (sample SAMEA94257418, study PRJEB24077) | hot springs metagenome | biome: Aquatic biome; feature: Geographical feature; material: Water | place: India | collected 2012-06-12 | depth 5 m | reverse complement strand
CTGCCCGCCACGCTGCAGCCCGCCGCCGAACATGAGTTCGAGGCCGCGCCCGGCCTGCCCGAGCCGCTGCCCGCCGACGAACGGCTGCTGTGGCAGGGCAGCCCGCACTGGCCCACGCTGGCCCGCGAGGCCTTCCACCTGCGCAAGATCGGCCTGTACTTCGGCCTGCTGCTGGCCTGGCGCCTGGCCGAGCTGCTGGCCGCGGCCACGCCGATGCTGTCACTGCTGAAGCTGATGGCGCCACCGGTGCTGCTGGCCGGCCTGGGCCTGGGCGTGGTGGCGCTGATGGCCTGGCTGAGCGCGCGCAGCACCGTCTACACCCTCACCAGCCGTCGGGTGGTGATGCGCGTGGGCATCGTGCTCACCGTCACCTTCAACCTGCCGCATGCCCGCATCACGGCCGCCGGCCTGCGCCGCGGCCGCCGCGGCCACGGCGACATCGCGCTGCAGCTGGCCGGCACCGACCGCATCGCCTGGCTGCACCTGTGGCCGCATGTGCGGCCGTGGCAGCTGCGCCGCGCGCAGCCGATGCTGCGGGCGCTGCCGCGGGTGGCCGAGGTGGCTGCGCTGCTGGTGCAGGCGCAGCAGGCGTTGGCCGTCGACGCCCCGGCCCAGCCGAAACCACGGCCGACGCTGCCGGGGCAGGCCGCACCCGCGGCGCAGCCGGGCGCGCTCGGGCAACTTGTCTAGGCAACTGCCATGAACCTGCCCGCCGGCCTGCACCATGAAGCCACGCCGCGGCTGCCGCTGGCCGCGCTCGGCGTGCTGGTGCTGGTCACGCTGATCGGCGTGGCCGCGGTGCGCCTGACCGGCATGGGCGGCAGCGCCGACCTGCCCGCACCCGCGCTGCAGGCGCGCAGCCTGCATTTCGACGACCTGCCCGGCGGCGGCATCGCCGTGCGGGATGCCGACACCGGCCAGCTGATCGACACCGTGGCGCCCGGCACCAACGGCTTCCTGCGCAGCGCGGTGCGCGGCCTGGTGCGCGACCGCAAGCGCCAGCAGATCGGCCCGCAGCCGCCCTTCCGGCTGGTGGCCCGCAACGACGGCCGGCTGACGCTGGAAGACCCCAGCACCGGCCGTCGCATCGACCTCGAAGCCTTCGGGCCAACCAACGCCGGCGTGTTCGTGCGCCTGCTGCCGGCCCCACCCCGCACGACGCCCTGAGCGCAGGAGAACCGACCATGATGGACACCGCCCTCCACAGCCCCGAGCAGGCCATCGAGCGCGCCCGCGCCTCCAGCATGCTGAGCCCGCGCTTCTACACCACCGACTTCGCGGCGATGGACAAGCTGGACGTGAGCCCGCTGCGCGCCGAGTGGGACGCGATGCTGGCGGAGTACGAAGGCGACAACAACCACGACCATTTCCAGCGCAATGCGCAGTTCATCGAGGAGGTGGCCGCCCTCACGCCCACCTGGACGCCGGAGCTGCGCGCCGAGTTCCTCGACTTCCTGGTGTCCTCGCTCACCTCGGAGTTCTCCGGCTGCGTGCTCTACAACGAGATCTTCAAGCGCAGCACCAACCCCGACATCAAGCAGCTGATGCGCTACATGGCGCGCGACGAATCGCGGCATGCGGGCTTCATCAACTCGGCACTGAAGGACTACGGCCTGGGCGTGGACCTGGGCAGCCTGAAGCGCACCAAGGCCTACACCTACTTCAAGCCCAAGTACATCTTCTACGCCACCTACCTGTCGGAGAAGATCGGCTACGCGCGCTACATCACCATCTACCGCCAGCTCGAGCGGCACCCGGAGCTGCGCTTCCATCCGATCTTTCGCTGGTTCGAGCGCTGGTGCAACGACGAATTCCGGCATGGCGAATCCTTCGCGCTGCTGCTGCGCGCCCACCCGCACCTGCTGCGCGGCGGCAACCTGCTGTGGGTGCGCTTCTTCCTGCTGGCGGTGTACGCCACGATGTACGTGCGCGACCACGCGCGGCCCGCGCTCAAGCAGGCGATGGGGCTGGACCCGACGGCCTATGACCTCACCGTCTTCCGCATCACCACCCAGATCAGCAAGCAGGTGTTCCCGATCTCGCTGGACGTGGAGCGCCCGGCCTTCCTGCGCGGGCTGGACCGGCTGTGCGCGCTGCAGGCCCGCATGGACGCGGCCAAGGCCCGGGGCGGCGTCGTCGGCAGGCTGCAGCAGGCGGGCTGCGCGGCGCAGGCGGCATTCACCTTCGCGCGGCTGTACCTGCAGCCGGTCCAGCGCCATGCGCTGCCGGCGCAGGTGCGCGTGGCGCCGGCCTGGTAACGCGCATTCGCAGCGCTGGGCAGCACGCGATGCGGCATGCCGGGCCCATCCTGTACACGTTGTTCGCGTGGTGGTTCAGCACGGGCGTGATCCTGTGGCTGGTGGGCCTGCCGCGCGCCAGCCACCGCTGGACCATGCTGTGGGCCACGGTGATGCTGGGCGTGGCGCTGTGCGGCGTGGCCGCCACCGCCGACGACACCCGCGTCACCGGCGCCTACCTGGCCTTCACCTCCGCCTTGATGGTGTGGGCCTGGCAGGAGGTGGCCTTCCTGCTCGGCTACGTCACCGGCCCGCGGCGAACGCCCTGCCCGCCGACCGCCCGTCGATGGCGGCGCGCGGCCCGCGCCTTCGAGGTGGTGCTGTACCACGAGCTGGCGCTGCTGGTGCTGGGCGCGGCGGTGCTGGCCCTGAGCTGGGGCCAGCCCAACCAGACGGCGGCCTGGACCTTCGCGGCCCTGTGGTGCATGCGGCAGAGCACCAAGCTCAACGTCTTCCTGGGTGTGCGCAATCTCAACGAGAGCTTCCTGCCCGCGCACCTGGTCTACGTGCACAGCTACTTCCGCCAGCGGCCGATGAACCGGCTGTTCCCCGTCTCCGTGATCGCCGCCACCGCCGCCACGCTGGCGGTGTGGCAGGCCGCGCTGCAGGGCGGCCATGGCCGCTTCGACGAGACGGCGCTGGTCTTTGCCGCCGCGCTGCTGACGCTGGGCGTGGTCGAGCACTGGTTCCTGGTGCTGCCGCTGCCGAGCGAGGGGTTGTGGCGCTGGGGGCTGCGGTCGCGGGAAGAACGCCAGGCAGCGCCATAGCCGCTTGCGCCGGGACGGTACGCGACCGGGAGCCTGAATGGGCTGCACCGGTGCTCTCGCGAAGCGAATTCCGCAACAACCTCGCCGGCTACCTGCATCGCGGGATGTTGAGCTTCGAGCAAGCCTGCGCATTGCAGGCGAAAGCGGAATCGTCGGTGGACACGCAGCCTGTCGGCTGATTCGTCATCGGCTAAGTGTCAGGTTGTATTGACACTGCCTTATGTCAGGCCTAGATTCAGGCCATGACGAAGCCCACCCGCACTGCCGACCCCACGCCGTACCGGGTGGTCATCGTCACGATGGACACCCACCTCGCCAGCGCCACCGACCGGGCGCGTGCCGCGCTGCGAAGGCAGCTGCCCGGGCTGGTGCTGAGCCAGCATGCGGCCTCCGACTGGGCGGCCCACCCCGCCGCGCTGGAGCGCTGCATCGCCGACATCGGGCAGGCCGACATCGTCATCGCGACGATGCTGTTCATGGAAGAACACTTCCTGCCGGTGATGCCCGCGCTGCTGGCCCGGCGCGCGCAGTGCGACGCAATGGTCTGCGCCATTTCCGCCGGCGAGGTGGTGCGGCTCACTCGCCTAGGCAAGTTGGACATGGCCAAGCCGGCCAGCGGCCCGATGGCGCTGCTCAAGCGGCTGCGCGGCAAGGCCGCCGCCAACGGCAAGCCGCCGGCCAGCGGCGGCGCGGCGCAGATGAAGATGCTGCGCCGGCTGCCGCAGCTGCTGCGCTTCGTGCCCGGCACCGCGCAGGACCTGCGGGCCTACTTCCTCACGCTGCAGTACTGGCTGGGCGGCTCGCAGGACAACGTGCTGAACATGGTGCTGTCGCTGGTCGACCGCTATGCCGACGGCCCGCGCCGCCATCTGCGCGGCATGCTGGCCGCCGCCGCGCCGGTCGAGTACCCGGAGCTGGGCGTGTACCACCCGCGGCTGCCCACGCGCCTGGCCGATGCGGCCGAGTTGCTGCCCGCGCCGGCGCCCGTCACTACCACCACCACCATGCCCGAGGCCGGCACCGTCGGCCTGCTGCTGCTGCGCTCGTACCTGCTGGCCGGCAACACCGCGCACTACGACGGCGTGATCGCCGCGATGGAGGCCCGCGGCCTGAAGGTGCGGCCGGCCTTCGCGGCCGGGCTGGATGCGCGCCCGGCGATCGAGCGCTTCTTCCTCCAGGACGGGCGTGCGACGGTGGACGCGGTGGTCTCGCTCACCGGCTTCTCGCTGGTGGGCGGGCCGGCCTACAACGATGCGCAGGCGGCCGAGGAGATGCTGGCCCGGCTCGACGTGCCCTACCTCGCGGCGCACCCGGTGGAGTTACAGACGCTGGACCAGTGGGGCAGCAGCGAACGCGGCCTGCTGCCGGTGGAAAGCACCATCATGGTCGCCATCCCCGAGCTGGACGGCGCCACCGGCCCCACCGTGTTCGGCGGCCGGCCCGGCGCCGAAGGCGTGGTGTGCCAGGGCTGCCACCACCGCTGCACCTTCCACGCCACCAGCAATGCGCAGGACATGCACAGCTGCCCCGAGCGGGCGCAGACGCTGGCCGCCCGCGTGCACAAGCTGGTGGCGCTGCGCCGCAGCGAGCGCGCGCGCCGCAAGCTCGGCCTGGTGATCTTCAACTTCCCGCCCAATGCGGGCAGCACCGGCACCGCGGCCTACCTGTCGGTGTTCGAGTCGCTGCACCGCACGCTGGCCGCCCTGAAGGCCGAGGGCTATACCGTCGACGTGCCGGTGACGGTGGATGCGCTGCGCGACAGCCTGCTGGCCGGCAATGCGGCGCAGTACGGCGCCGATGCCAACGTGCATGCGCTGATCCCCACCAACGAGCATGTGAAGCGCGAGCGCTGGCTGCGCGAGATCGAGACGCAATGGGGCCCGGCACCGGGCCGGCAGCTGAGCAACGGCCGGTCCATCTTCGTGCTGGGCCGGCAGTTCGGCCATGTGCTGGTGGCGGTGCAGCCGGCCTTCGGCCATGAGGGCGACCCGATGCGCCTGCTGTTCGACAAGGGCATGACGCCGACGCATGCGTTCTCCGCCTTCTACCGCTACCTGCGCGAAGACTTCCGCGCCGATGCGGTGCTGCACTTTGGCACCCATGGCGCGCTGGAGTTCATGCCCGGCAAGCAGACCGGCCTGTCGGGCGCCTGCTGGCCGGATCGGCTGATCGGCGACCTGCCCAACTTCTATCTCTACGCCTCCAACAATCCGTCCGAGGGCGCGCTGGCCAAGCGCCGTGCGGGCGCCACGCTGGTGAGCTACCTGACGCCGCCGATCGCGCAGGCCGGCCTGTACCGCGGCCTGCTGGCGCTCAAGGCCACGGTGGAGCGCTGGCGCGCGCCGCAGGGAGCCGACTCGTGCGAGGCCACGGAGCGCGCCGACCTCGCCGTCATGCTGCAGGCACAGGCCGCCGCGCTGAACCTGTGCGAGGCCCAGCCCGCCTGGCCCGCCGACCAGGTGGAAGCCCAGGTGCTGCGGCTGGCCGAGGCCATGCTGGAGCTGGAATACACCTTGATCCCGCAGGGCCTGCATGTGCTGGGCCGCGCGCCCACGCTGGCCGAGCGCACCGACACGCTGCTGGCGATGGCCGAGGCCGCGCGCGGAACGCCGCCGCCGCGGACGCTCATCGAGGCGCTGGTGCAGGGCGACGCCGAGGCGCTTGCCGAGCAGATGGACACGCTGGGCGAAGCGCCCGACGCCGCCTGGCTGGCCGAGCTGGCCGAGTCCAACCGCCTGCTGGCCGACAACGGCGAACTGCCCGCGCTGCTGCGCGCGCTCGACGGCCGCTTCGTGCGCCCCGCCCCGGGCGGCGACCTGCTGCGCACGCCGTCGGTGCTGCCCACCGGCCGCAACCTGCATGGCTTCGATCCCTTCCGCATCCCGAGCGCCTTTGCGGTGAAGGACGGCGCAGCCCAGGCCCAGCGCCTGCTGGACCGCTGCCGGGCCGACGGCCAGCCGCTGCCCGAATCCATCGCGATGGTGCTGTGGGGCACCGACAACCTGAAGACCGAAGGCGCTCCCATCGCGCAGGCGCTGGCGCTGATGGGCGCGCTGCCGCGCTTCGACGGCTATGGCCGCATCGCCGGGGCGACGCTGGTGCCGCTGGCCGCGCTGGGCCGGCCGCGCATCGACGTGGTGATCACGCTGTCGGGCATCTTCCGCGACCTGATGCCGCTGCAGATCAAGCTGCTGGCCGATGCCGCCTGGCTGTGCGCCGACGCCGACGAGCCGGCCGACCTGAACTTCATCCGCAAGCATGCGCTGGCCTACCAGCAGGAACATGGCTGCACGCTGGAGACGGCCGCGCTGCGGGTGTACGGCAATGCCGAAGGCACCTACGGCGCCAACGTCAACCACCTGGTGGACAGCAGCAGCTGGCAGCAGGAGGACGAACTGGCCGAGTGCTACGCGCGCCGCAAGGGCTTCGCCTACGGCCGCAACGGCCGGCCGCAGCTGCAGGCGGCGCTGCTCAAGAGCGTGCTGGCTGACGTTGAGCTGACCTACCAGAACCTGGATTCGGTGGAGCTGGGCGTGACCACGGTGGACACCTACTTCGACACGCTGGGCGGCATCACCGGCGCAGTCAAGCGGGCCAAGCGCGAGCGCGGCATCGGCACCGGCGCGCCGCCGCCGGTGTACATCGGCGACCAGACCCGCGGCGACGGCACGGTGCGCACGCTGGGCGAGCAGGTGGCGCTGGAGACGCGCACCCGCATGCTCAATCCCAAGTGGTACGAAGGCATGCTGCAGCACGGCTACGAAGGCGTCCGGCAGATCGAGGCGCACGTGACCAACACCCTGGGCTGGTCGGCCACCACCGGCCAGGTGCATCCCTGGGTGTACCAGCAGCTGACCGAGACCTTCCTGCTCGACCCGGTGATGCGCGACCGCCTGGCGCGCCTGAATCCCACCGCCTCGTCGCGCGTGGCCAACCGCCTGCTGGAAGCCAGCGAACGCGCCTACTGGCGCCCCGATGCGGACACGCTGGCCGCGCTGCGCAAGGCCAGCGACGAGCTGGAAGACCGGCTGGAGGGGGTGTTCGAGCCGGTGGCCGCGTGAGAAAAAGTGTAGCTACACTAATGCATGCGCATCGACTTCGATCCTGAGAAGGATGCTCGCAACGTCGAAAAGCACGGCGTTTCGCTGGCACTGGCAGGCGAGCTCGATTGGGACACCGCACTGGTCTGGATAGACGACCGGCAGGACTACGGCGAGTTGCGCATGATCGCCTTGGCGCCAGGGTCGGGCATCCTGTACTACGTTGCGTTCGTGGACCGCGCAGCCCGTCGCCGCATCATCAGCTTGCGGCGCGCCAACCGACGCGAGGTGAAGCACTATGTCCAGAGCATCGAGGAAGACCGTGATCCAGATGCCCAGCGCTGAAGAGGATCGCAAGATCAACGCGGCTGCCAAGGCGGACCCGGATGCGCAGCCGCTGTCGAAAGCGCAACTCGAAGCGATGGTGCCGCTGCGTGCAGTTCGCGGCCGGCCGAAGTCGGAGAACCGCAAGCTGCTGGTGTCTGTGCGCTACAGCCCTGAGGTGGTCGAGTACTTCAAGTCGACAGGCGACGGCTGGCAATCGAGGATGGACGGCGTGCTGCGCCAATACGTGCAAAAGCAATCACGCCGCTCATGACCGGCACAAGCCTTCATAGACCCGCCGCGCGGCCCAGCACCGCGGGCGCGATCAGCCGGTGCAGCGGCGCCACCGGCAACATGTAGATGCGCCCCAGCAGGTTGTGCACCTGCACCACCGTGCTGACGACCAGCCGCCGCTGGCCATGGCCGTCCAGCGGCTCGCGCAGCACCGACAGCGTGACATCGAGATGCCTGTCGCTGTCACCCAGCAGCACTTCGTCGTCAGTGGCCGAGATGAGTGTGAAGATGCCGACCCGATCGCCCGGCCGGTAGGCCGCGGCCGGCTTGCCGGTGCGCACGCCGCCCAGCGCGCCCAGGTCCTTCAGCCCCACCATCCGCACCATGCGGTTGCGCAGCGTCATCAGCACATCGACCCAACGCGGCGTGCGGCGCACGATGACCAGGAAGTGCTCCAGCGCCGTCAATGTGGAGCTTCCGACGTCGACCGCATAGGCATCGTGGAAGTCCGCGGTGCCCACACGGTGCGCCAGTGCACTCGTCGCCGGCACCTCGCAGCCAACGGCCGCGGCGCTCACGCTACCGCCTGCGCGGTAGCCGGTGCAGCGCCCACGCCTTCGCGCCGGCCTGGCTCGGTCAGGTGCAGATGGCCGGTCAGCAGGGCGCGCGGCGGCGTGATGCCGGCCTGCGACAGGACGCCGGCGCTGCCATCGGTGAAGTTGAAGCCCAGCATCTGCACCAGCGCGGCATCGTCCAGCGAGCCAATGTGGGCCAGGTGCCAGCCGTCCGTCTGCCGAATGGCCGCATGGCGTTCGGCGCTGTGGCGGTCGGCGTCAGGCTGCGCCACGCAGGCCAGCAGTTCATCGTCGGCCCAGGCCTTGTGGCGGAACAGCTTGAGCAGCAGCGTGGAGGTGCACATGCCGCAAGCGTACGCCTAACCACTACCCCTTCAACAACCCCCTCAGCGCCCCCATCAGCTCGTCGACCCTGAACGGCTTGCGCAGCAGCTGCGCGCCGGGCACGGCGGTGGTGATGACGCCGCGGTCCACGTGGCCGCTGACGAAGAGCACCGGCAGCTCGGGGCGGATGTCGCGCAGCTTCAGCGCCAGGTCCACGCCGGTCTCTCCGGGCATGGCGTAGTCGGCCAGCAGGACGTCGGGCACGAAGCCCGCCTCCACCGCGGCCATGGCGTCGCGCCCGCTGGCCGCGCTGTGGACCACGTAGCCGCCGTCGGCCAGCAGGCGCGACAGGGTGTGGCGGATGTCGGCCTCGTCGTCCACCAGCAGCACCCGCTCGTCCAGGCCCGCGGCGGCCAGCGCCGCTTCCGCGACCAGGGCCGACGCGGGATCCTCGGCGGGCAGGCTGCCGGCCTTCAGCCACAGCGCGACCTCGGTGCCGCCGCCCTGGCTGCTGCTGACCCGCGCCGTGCCCTGGGACAGCCGCGCCACGCCCATCACCTGCGCCAGGCCCAGGCCGGTGCCACGGCCCGAGGGCTTGGTGGTGTAGAAGGGCTCGAAGGCGCGGGCGGCGACTTCCGGCGGCATGCCATGGCCGCTGTCGCCCACGCTCAGCACCACGTAGCGGCCGGCGGGCAGGTCGGGCTCGTCATGCAACAGCTCGCCATGCGTCACGCCAATGCGGATGCGGCCGCCGTCGGGCATCGCATCGCGTGCGTTGATCACCAGGTTGAGCATGGCCAGCTCGATCTGGTTGGCGTCGGTCATCGCCACCAGGTCCGGCGCGCCGGCTTCGATCACCACCTCGATGCGGCTGCCCGCGGTCTGCTGCAGCCACTCGGCCATGCCGGCCAGCAGCTGCGACAGGTCCACCGGCTCGGTGCTCAGGGCATCGTTGCGCGAGAAGGCCAGCAGCCGCGAGGTCAGGCGCCGACCGCGCGCCGCCGCGGCCACGGCCTTGTCCAGCATCGCACGCGGCTCGCCGTCGTCCAGCCGCCGGCGCGCCAGGTGGATGTAGCCCACCATCGACGCCAGGATGTTGTTGAAGTCGTGCGCCATGGAGCTGGTGAGCTGGCCCACCGCTTCCATCTTCTGCGACTGCACCAGCGCGGCCTCGGCCCGCTCGCGCTGCGCGATCTGCTCCACCAGCGCCTGGTTGGTGGCATGCAGGTCGTGGGTGCGTTCGACGATGCGCTGCTCCAGCGTCTCGTTCAGCTCCCGCGTGCGGGCCTCGGCCTCGTGCAGCCGCAGCAGCGCCCGCACCGACGCCACCAGCTCGGCCGGCTCGATGGGCTGGATCAGGTAGGAATCGGCACCGCCTTCCAGGCCCCGGGTGCGGTCCTCGGGGCTGACGAAGGTGGCCGAGGTCTGCAGCACCAGCGTGGTGGGCCAGCGCGCCTTGATGACCTTGCACAGCTCGATGCCATTGCCGTCGGGCAGCTGCACGTCCAGCAGCACCAGCTGGGGCTTGAGCGACTCCATCTTCACCAGCGTGTCGGCGGCGCTGCCCGCATCCACCACGTGGAAGCCCGCATGCCGCAATGCACGATGCTTGGTGTAGCAGGCTACTTCCGAATCATCGACATTGAGGATGGTGACGGTGCGTGCCGGCATGACGCTTCAACCCGGGGACTGCGCCTCGTCCAGCACCAGCCGCATCAGCCGCGAGAGGCCGTCGCGCGAGAGGTCCTGCTTCGGCACGATGGCATAGGCCGAGGCCAGCGCGCGCTTCTGGTCCACCGTCAGCGCATGCGAGGTGCACACGATGACGGGCGTGGACTTGAGCGGCGAATCGGCCAGCCGCGCCAGGGTGGCGAAGCCGTCGACCTTGGGCATGTGCAGATCGAGGAAGATCATGTCGGGCTCCTCGGACAGGGCAAGCGCAATGCCCACCTCGCCATTTTCCGCCTCCAGCACGTCGAAGCCGGCGTCCTGCGCGATGTGGCGGATGACGTAGCGGAACACCTCCTCGTCGTCCACCACCAGCACCCGGCGCTTGCCGCCGCCCCCCTCGGGCACCACCGCCTGGCCATAGCGCACCGGGATGGCCAGGGTGAAGGTGGAGCCCACGCCGGGCTCGCTGCGCGCCGACAGCTCGCCGCCCAGCAGCATGGCCAGCCGGCGCGACAGCGGCAGCCCGAGGCCGGTGCCGCCACGCTGCAGCCGGCCTTCCACCTGGCCGAATTCCTCGAAGATGAGGTCGATGGCCGAGGCCGCGATGCCGATGCCGGTGTCCTCCACCTCGAACACCATGCGCGCATGGCGCTCGTCATGCCGGGCGCGCACCTGCACATGGCCGGCCTCGGTGAACTTCAGTGCATTGCTCACCAGGTTGCGAAGCACCTGCGCCACCTTCTGCTCGTCGGCCAGCAGCGCAGGCAGCCCCGGCGCCTCGTCGAACACCAGGTTCACCGCCGGGTTGGTCAGCAGCGGCTTGAGCGACCCGCGCAGCGAGGCGAAGAGGTCGGTCACGGTGAAGTCGGTGGGCCGCACGTCCAGCCGGCCGGCCTCCACCTTGGCCAGGTCCAGCAGGTCGTTCACCAGCTCCAGCAGCGTCTGGGCGGAGCGGCGGATGTAGTCCACCTGGCGCTGCTGCTCGGTCGTCAGCGGGCCGTCCACGCCGTCGATCAGCAACCGCGTGAGCGCCATGATGCTGTTGAGCGGCGTGCGGAACTCATGGCTCATGTGCGAGAGGAAGCGCGACTTCATCTCGCTGGCGCCGCGAAGTTCCTCGGCCTTCTGCTCCAGCTCGGAGTACAGCGCCACCACGCCGCGGTTGGTGTCCTCCAGCTCGCGGTTCAGGCGGTCGGCCTCGGCCTCGCGCTCCTGCAGGTCGGCCAGGCTGTCGATCAGCTCGCGCTCCTGCACCTGCAGCTCGGCCACCGGGTCGGGCCGGCGCTGCGGCAGCGTGCTGCCCAGCCGGGCCAGCTGCGCCGGGTCGGGCACCGCGGGCAGGTACTGCGACAGCAGCACCTCGGTGCCGGTGGCGGCGCTGCGGATGTCCAGCCGGTCCACCAGCCGGCGCGCGCTGGCGATGCCGGCGCCCTGCCCGGGCGCGAACACCTTGCGTCCGCTGAGGATCAGCTCCAGGTCGGCGATGCCGGCACCGTGGTCGCGCACCGCCACCTGCAGCTGCCGGCCGTCCAGGCCGATGGCCACCTCGCCGCCACCGGCATGGCCCAGCGCATTGCGCGCGATCTCCGACACCGCGGTGGCCAGCCGCGTCTGGCCCTTGCGGTCCAGGCCCAGCAGCTCGGCCACGCGGCGGGCCTGCTGGCGGGCGGCCACCACGTCGGCCGGTGCGGCCAGCGGCACGGTGAGCAGCACCGGGTTCATGCGCGGGCCTGCGCGGGCGCGCGGGTGTCGGCCACCACCACCGTGGCATCGTCGCGGCCGCGGCCGAAGTCGCGGTACAGCACCGCGGCCACCAGCATCGGATGCGCCTGCATCAGGCCGGGGTAGGTGGCCAGGTTCCAGCTGGTGGCGACGCCGTCGGAGTGCAGCACCAGCAGGCCGTCGCCGCACGGGTAGTCGAAGGCCTGGATCTTGCGCGCGTTGTGGCCCACGATGCCGTTGTGCGAGACCATGCGCCGCACCGCCGCGCCCGGTGCCCGCGGCACGAAGGTGCTGGCGATGTTGCCCACGCCGGCGAAGCTGACGGTGCCGCTGGCCCAGTGCATGCGCGAGACGCCCACCGCCGCGCCGCGGGTGTGGCGTATGGCGCCGTGCACGCCCTGCACGATCTCTTCCGGCGGCTGGTGGCGGCTGCGCTGGAACTGCGCCACCGCCTCGTTGGCCGCGCGGGCGGCGTCCATGCCGTGGCCCAGGCCGTCCACCACGAACACGGTGCGCGACTGCGCATCCTCATGGCAGCTCCAGGCGTCGCCGCAGGCGGTCTCGCCGGGGCGGGGCACCACCACGGCGCCCAGCGTGTCGCGCAGCGCCAGCGGCGCGGCCTGCGGATCGGGTGGCGTCTCGCTGTCGGCCACGCGGGCCAGCACCGCGGTGCCGCGGCCGGGCCAGCTCACCAGCTCGAAGGGATCGGCCAGCCGGCGCAAGGCACCCAGGCCGTTGCCCGCGGTGCCGGCGGTGGAATAGCCATCGGCCAGGCTGCGGCCGATGTCGGCGATGCCCTCGCCGGTGTCCAGCGCCAGCAGGCTCACATGGCTGCCGGCCGCGTCCACCAGCAGGCGGCCGCCC
>OFDN01001854.1_pt1 | contig 12832 bp, 6 predicted proteins | sample 1520971 | NCBI WGS metagenome assembly OFDN01 (sample SAMEA94257418, study PRJEB24077) | hot springs metagenome | biome: Aquatic biome; feature: Geographical feature; material: Water | place: India | collected 2012-06-12 | depth 5 m | reverse complement strand
ATCGCCGGATTCATGTGTTGCTCAAGCGGGAGGGCTGGAATGTCAATCCGAAGCGGATCTACAGACTTTACAAGGAGTTGGGCCTCCAGCTCCGGAACAAGACACCCAAGCGCAGGGTCAAGGCGAAGCTGCGCGACGATCGTCGTCCGGCGACGCGGACGAATGAGATCTGGGCCATGGACTTCGTCCACGACCAGCTCGCCACCGGCCGCAAGCTGCGGGTTCTGACCATCGTCGACACCTTCAGCCGGTTCTCGCCGGGGCTGGACGTTCGCTTCAACTTCCGCGGCGCCGACGTCGTCGAGGTGCTGGAGCAGGTCGGCGCGGCCCATGGCTTCCCGGCCAGTATCCGGGTCGACCAAGGTACCGAGTTCGTCAGTCGCGACCTCGACCTGTGGGCCTATCAGCGCGGCGTCACCCTCGACTTCTCCCGCCCGGGCAAGCCAACGGACAATGCCTTCATCGAGTCGTTCAACGGGAAGTTCCGGACCGAATGCCTTAACGCCCACTGGTTCATGAGCTTGCCCGATGCCCGGGAGAAAGTAGAGGCTTGGCGAAGGGAGTACAACGAGCTACGACCTCATAGTGCGATCGGAAACAACACCCCGATATCGCTCGTCAATCGGCCACCGGCATGCAGCCCGCGGTGACCGTTTTACCCCCTGGAAGCGGCCAGCAGGCCGGTCCAGCATCGGGGGCAGGCTCACTCGGCAACGACGACAATAGCGCAATGGACAAGGTTACGGGGGGAGGCTTGCCGGCGGAGATCTTCCGTGATTTCCTCAGTCAAGCGGGTCCTATTCTCGCGAAGATTAATAAGCCGACCCAAACTGTCAGCCGCGTAGTTAGCGTTGCCTCCGCGCCCAAGCCCAGCGAGAACGATGACACGCATGTATCACAGCCCGCAGTCTCGCCAACGCAGACGTCCGTATCCAGCAAAGTCATTCGTGGGATACCCGAGGTCCTTGACACTGGGACGCTTGTTATAGCGGGCCAGCCCTTACGATTAGAGGGCGTGGCGAGTGAACGTGGCACTCCGGCGCGGCAGCTCGCCAGGTTCTTGCGACGCAGGGAAATCATGTGCGCCGACGCTCAAACATCTGACGTGCAGCGCTGTCAAATCGATGGCGAGGATCTGTCGGAGATTATAATTGGAGCAGGCGGCGCCCGCGCTAGTCCCGATGCCCCTGCGCATCTTTTAGCAGCGGAAAATCAAGCTCGCTCGGCGCGGATCGGGATCTGGCGGCGGCAACGCTGATCGTGCAATCAGATTGTTGCGATTAGCCGAAGTCGGCTCAGCAAGGGCTAACGGGAGCCCCCCTATGAGGTCGTCGTTGCATCGCTGAGCGCATTCAGCGGCGGCGCAAATAAGGGGCGAGCCAAACGTCTGCGACCAATACTGCCATAATTCTTTGAGCCGGGACTGCTCTTGGAAAATCGAGCCAGTTTTACCGCGTTAATTTTAAGCGTTCCAGGTAGCGGGCCGGATTGCCAAAGTGACTCTATCTGTCACGCCGATCGAACGCAGAGTTTTTATGGAGCACGGCAACAATGATGATCAGAAACGCAATCAACCGTATAATGTAGAGATAGCTGCGCTCGTCACGATCGATTTCGATGAGTATAGCCAAACCTTGGTTCAAGGCCAACAAACTGAACGATACTGCAAAGGCCAAAAAAAGAGGATCCCTAGTACGTCTCCAGAACTTGACAAAAAAAAGACTGATGACCAAGAACCCCATCGTGATCATGCCGGCGCTAAAATTCATCATGGGGTCACTCTACATCCAGGATAAAAGCCAAGAGCATGACCGTGACACCCGCCAGGGCTGCCGCATGTCGATAGGGCAGCAGATCAATGCTCGGAATCAAAGCAAGGTCGAACAGCACCAGTAGATTATTTAGCGACAGCAGTGAAAAGCACACCGCACTGAGAAGCAGGAGCCGCACCCTCGTGGCGAAATAGTTCTTCAGCAATAGGGCTGCACAAAGCAATGATGTCAGAAGACAAAGAAAATAAACTGCGGTCTGCCAAAATATGGACATGCTAGCTCTTCTTCAGCTTGAACGCATCGGCAAAGCTCTGCATGGCGTCGGGCCGACTGAACATCGTCTCCAGCACAGCTACAGGGCGTTCGCGATTAAGAACGTCGAGGCGCTCGATCAGCTCCATATTCAGCGGTGAGCGGTTGAAGCGGTAGGCATCGAGGTCATGCATGACAAGGCCTTTTACGAGAAGCCGCTCCAGACCTTCATTGATCGCTCCCTCGCTGGCCCTAAGCTCCGAGACTAGTTCGTCGAGCCGCCAGGATCTCTCTCCCGTCCGCCACAAGAGCAGCGCGAGTTCCAGGGTCCAGACAGATCGTATTGTTGTGCGCAGCAACAAAAGCACGTCGCTCTCAATCAATGCGAACCGTCTCCATGGCAATCAACTGACGATATTGTAAGTGCTGGCCCGAAAGTGCACAAGGCAAGCTAGGGACATGTGCTCTTGCGTTGGTAATGGTAGCGGAACCACGCAAAATAGTTGCTAATCCGGCTCTAAATTCCAAAAATTGCGCGATGAGGACAAAATGGCGAGCACCGAAGGGACGGCGAGCAGATCCGAACGCGGCAAGGGTGCGCTTGGTGGAAGCCCCCCCTCCCCTCCCGCTGTGGCGGTCAGCGCAGACGACACCACGCTTGATATAAATGAGCTCTTAGACGCTCTGCAGGCTATGAGACGTGGCGACTTCTACGTGCGACTACCTGGCGATCGGACGGGTCTGGCAGGCAAGATCGCGGACACGTTCAATGACATCGTCTCGGCGAATGAGCGCATGGCGCAACAGCTCGAGCAGGTTGGGCAAACTGTCGGGCGCGACGGCAAGACCAGCAACCGGGTCCGATTTGGTCTCTCCGACGGCTCGTGGGGCGATATGGAGCAGTCCGTAAATGGGCTAATCGATGACCTTCTGTGGCCTACCAGTGCCGTCACCAGCACGATCGCGGCAGTAGCAAAAGGAGATCTTTTGCAGGCCGTGCCGCTCGATGTGAATGGACGTCCGCTGAAGGGCGAATTTCTTCGTTCGGCGACGATCGTCAACGCCATGATCAGGCAGCTAAACGTCTTCACCTCCGAGGTGACGCGCGTAGCGCGCGAAGTCGGCACTGACGGGAAGCTCGGCGGGCAGGCCAAAGTCAGAGAGGTTACGGGCGTCTGGAAGGAACTGACTGAGAGCGTCAATTCCATGGCATCGAACCTGACGGCCCAGGTGCGCAACATTGCCGAAGTGACGATCGCAGTCGCGAACGGCGACCTTTCAAAAAAGATCACGGTCGACGTACGCGGTGAGATCCTCCAGCTGAAGGAGGCCATCAATACGATGGTCGACCAGCTGCGCTCGTTCGCCTCCGAGGTGACGCGTGTGGCGCGGGAAGTCGGCACGGAGGGCAAGCTCGGTGGTCAGGCGCTGGTGCCTGGCGTCGCGGGCACCTGGAAAGACTTGACGGATTCCGTGAACGCGATGTGCGGAAATCTGACCGCTCAGGTCCGCAATATCGCGCAGGTCACCACCGCCGTCGCGCGGGGCGATCTGTCCAGAAAGATCACCGTAAACGTGTCCGGCGAAATCCTGGAGCTGAAGGAAACGATCAACACGATGGTCGATCAGCTCAACGGCTTCGCAGGGGAAGTGACACGCGTCGCCCGCGAGGTCGGCACCGAAGGCCGCCTAGGCGGTCAGGCGCAAGTTCCGGGGGTCGCAGGAACCTGGAAGGACCTGACGGACAACGTCAACTCGATGGCTTCGAACCTGACAGCCCAGGTGCGAAATATTGCCGAGGTCTCGACCGCCATCGCTAATGGGGATCTGTCCAAAAAGATTACGGTGACCGTGTCCGGCGAGATTCTGGAGCTGAAGGAGACCATCAACACGATGGTCGATCAGCTCAACGCCTTTGCCTCGGAGGTGACACGCGTGGCGCGCGAGGTCGGAACGGAGGGCCGCCTCGGCGGCCAGGCTAATGTCCGGGGCGTGGCTGGCACCTGGAAGGACTTGACCGAAAACGTCAATTCCATGGCCGGCAATCTCACCGCTCAGGTGCGCAACATCGCTGACGTGTCGACCGCCATCGCCAACGGCGATCTGTCGAAGAAGATCACTGTCGACGTCAAGGGCGAGATTCTACAGCTCAAGGAGACGATTAACACGACTGTGGACCAGCTGAACGCCTTTGCCTCGGAAGTCACGCGTGTCGCGCGTGAGGTTGGCACCGAAGGAAAACTGGGTGGACAGGCCCAGCTAAAGGGCGTGGCCGGTACCTGGAAGGACCTGACGGATTCCGTCAACTCGATGGCATCAAACCTGACAGGCCAAGTCCGCAACATCGCCGAGGTGGCGACGGCGGTGGCGCAAGGCGACCTGTCCAAGAAGATCACGGTCACCGTCTCGGGCGAAATCCTCGAGTTGAAGGAAACGATCAACACAATGGTCGACCAGCTCAACGGGTTTGCGGGGGAAGTGACCCGCGTGGCCCGCGAAGTTGGCACCGAGGGGCGCCTCGGCGGACAGGCCAATGTGCTGGGCGTCGCCGGGACTTGGAAAGACCTCACCGACAGCGTCAATTCAATGGCCGGCAACCTTACTGCGCAGGTGCGCAACATCGCCGAGGTCTCAACCGCCATCGCCAATGGCGACCTGTCACGTAAGATCACCGTCGATGTGAAAGGCGAAATCCTTCAGCTGAAGGAAACCCTGAACACTATGGTGGATCAGCTCAATCGCTTTGCCTCTGAGGTGACGCGAGTCGCGCGCGAGGTCGGCACCGAAGGCAAGCTTGGTGGCCAAGCCCAGGTCCCTGGCGTGGCGGGGACGTGGAAAGACCTGACCGAAAACGTCAACTCGATGGCGAGTAACTTGACTGGCCAAGTCCGGAACATCGCTGAAGTGACGACGGCGGTGGCGCGGGGCGATCTCTCCCGCAAGATTACGGTGGACGTGAAGGGCGAAATCCTCGAGCTGAAAAATACCATCAACACGATGGTCGACCAGCTCAACGCTTTTGCCGGAGAAGTCACACGCGTGGCTCGCGAGGTCGGCACCGAAGGCAAGCTTGGTGGGCAAGCGCAGGTTCCCGGAGTCGCCGGCACTTGGAAAGACCTGACAGACAGCGTCAACTCGATGGCAGGCAATCTGACGGCACAGGTGCGCAACATTGCCGAGGTGGCGACTGCGATCGCTAACGGCGACCTGTCGCGCAAGATCACCGTGGACGTGCGCGGCGAGATCCTGCTGCTCAGGGACACGTTGAACACCATGGTCGACCAGCTTCGGTCGTTTGCTGGCGAGGTGACGCGCGTCGCCCGCGAGGTAGGCACCGACGGTCGCCTCGGTGGTCAGGCTGTGGTGCCGGGCGTCGCCGGCACATGGAAAGACCTGACCGATAACGTCAATCTGCTCGCCGCAAACCTAACCACACAGGTACGCAACATCGCTGAGGTGACAACGGCGGTGGCGCGGGGCGACCTCTCGCGCAAAATCACGGTGGACGTGAAAGGCGAGATCTTGGAGCTCAAAAACACCATCAACACCATGGTGGACCAGCTGAACGCCTTTGCCGGAGAAGTTACGCGTGTGGCGCGCGAGGTTGGCACCGAAGGCAAGTTAGGTGGTCAGGCGCAAGTGCCGGGCGTGGCCGGCACGTGGAAAGATCTGACCGACACAGTCAATGTGATGGCCGCCAATCTGACGGAACAGGTGCGCGGTATCGTCAAAGTGGTCACGGCTGTGGCCAATGGGGATCTCAAACAGAATCTGACAGTGGCGTCCAAAGGCGAGGTGGCCGCCCTTGCCGAGACCATCAACAATATGACGAACACGCTCGCGACCTTCGCTGATCAGGTCACCAGCGTGGCCCGAGAGGTCGGCGTTGAAGGGAGGCTGGGCGGACAGGCCAACGTGCCGGGTACAGCGGGCACATGGAAGGATCTCACCGGCAACGTCAACCTGCTGGCGGCCAATCTCACCACACAGGTCCGAGCCATCGCCGAAGTTGCGACGGCAGTAACGAAGGGCGATCTGACCCGCTCGATCCAGGTCGAAGCGCGCGGCGAAGTCGCTGAGCTGAAAGACAACATCAACACGATGATCGGCAATCTGCGCCTCACTACAGAGCGCAATACTGATCAGGACTGGCTGAAGACCAATCTTGCCCGCTTCACCAACATGCTGCAGGGCCAGCGCGACCTGACGACAGTGGGGCGCATGTTGCTCTCGGAGCTTGCGCCCCTTGTCGATGCACAGCACGGCGTGATCTACCAGGTCGACGGGGAATCGGCGACTCTGCAGCTGCTAGCGTCGTACGCGCAACACCCGACGCGGGGTCACCCCGAACGTCTGCGGATCGGCGAGGGATTGATCGGAGAATGCGCCCGGGATGCGCGCCGCATGCTGCTGACCGATATCCCGCGCAACGTGACGCCGATTACTTCCGGGGTGTTCAAGGCGCGGCCACTCAGCGCCATAGTGCTTCCCGTTTTATCAGAAGGCCAGGTCAAAGCTGTGATCGAGCTAGACTCGCTTGGCAACTTTACTGCTCTGCAACTGGCCTTCCTCGACCAGCTGACTACCTCAATTGGCATCGTGCTGAATTCGATCGAAGCGACGATGCAAACGGAAGGCCTGCTCAAGCAGTCCCAGCAGCTCGCAGGGGAACTTCAGACACAACAGCGCGAACTCCAGCAGACCAATGAGCAGCTTGAGCAGAAAGCCCAGCAGTTGGCCGAGCGCAACGTCGAGGTAGAAGCGAAAAACCAGGAGATCGAGCAAGCGCGTCGCGCGCTCGAAGAAAAGGCTACCGAACTCGCCCTCACTTCAAAGTACAAATCCGAGTTCTTGGCCAACATGTCTCATGAGCTGCGCACGCCACTGAACTCGATCCTCATCCTCGGCCAACAGCTCGGGGAGAACCCCGAAGGCAATTTGTCTGCAAAGCAAGTAGAGTTCGCGCGGACGATTCACGGTGCCGGTACCGATCTGCTCAATCTCATCAGCGATATCCTCGACTTGTCCAAGATCGAATCCGGGACGGTGTCGGTTGATGCGGAGGAGATCTTCTTTGCCAACCTGATGGATGTGATGGCGAGGCCCTTCAGGCACGAGGCGGAGAGTCGTAAACTTGCCTTCTCGGTAGAAGTCGCCCCGGACCTCGAGCGGAGCTTCATCACAGACTCCAAACGCCTGCAGCAGGTCCTGAAGAACCTGCTTTCCAACGCCTTCAAGTTCACGCAACAGGGCGGCGTCACGTTGAAGGTCGCGCCCGTCAAGTCAGGCTGGACAACGGACCATCCTTCGCTGCGAAACGCGCCCTCTGTTGTGGCCTTTGAGGTCTCCGATACGGGGATCGGCATCCCGCCAGAGAAGCAGCGCATCATCTTTGAGGCGTTCCAGCAGGCGGATGCCTCAACCAGCCGCAAGTATGGCGGAACCGGCCTCGGCCTCGCCATCAGCCGCGAACTGGCCAGTCTTTTGGGTGGTGAAATACAGCTGCGAAGCACACCAGGCGTCGGCAGCACCTTCACATTATATCTTCCGCTGACTTTTGTTGGTTCGATGACGGCGTCCGCCGTTCAGCTTGATGATAAGCGGCACCGCAGCTTTTACGCGGATAGTGGAGCTAGTCCCGCACGGACTAGCGACCGGTTGATCGATTATCTCCCAGACGACCGGCAGGGTATCACTTCGGAGGATACCAGCCTGCTGATCGTCGAAGACGACCCCCACTACGCCAATGTGCTTGTCGATCTCGCGAGGACCAACGGCTTCAAAGTGCTAGTCGCGGGGCGTGGCGCGGATGCGCTGACACTGGCGCGGGAGTTCAAGCCGACTGCCGTGTCGCTCGACATTTTTCTGCCCGATATGCTCGGGTGGAGTGTCCTCAGTCAGCTTAAGCAAGACCCGGCCACACGTCACATACCGGTGCAGATTGTCACGCTGGACGAGGATCGCCAGCACGGCCTGGCGCGGGGAGCATTCTCCTTCTTGAACAAGCCGACCACTGCGGACGGCTTGGCCCGCGCCTTCAACAGACTCAAAGGTTTTGCCGAGCCACGCCGCAAACGCCTGCTGCTAGTAGAGGATAATGAAGGCGAGCAGCTTGGCGTGACCGAACTGCTCGGCCACGACGATATCGACATCATCGCGGTCGGCAGCGGCGCCGAGGCCTTAGCAGTGCTGCGGTCGGAAGCGGTTGACTGCGTCGTGCTCGATCTCAGGCTGCCAGATATGACTGGATTTGAGGTGATGGAGCAGGTGCGCGGCGACGCGTCTCTGAGCGAGGTACCCATAGTCGTGTTTACCGGCCGGGAACTGTCGCCGGAAGAGGATATGCGGCTCCACAGCATGGCTCGCAGCGTGGTGGTGAAAGGGGTGGAATCTCCGGAGCGGCTGCTCGACGAGACAGCCCTGTTCCTGCACCGCGTCGTGGCTGATCTGCCCGCGCATAAGCAGGCGATGCTGGAACGACTGCGCAGTTCGGACGAGGACTTGATCGGGGAAATTGTGCTGCTGGTCGATGATGATGCTCGCAACATCTTCGCGCTCAGCAGCGTTTTAGAGCGTAGGGGCATGAAAGTTCTCACGGCTACAACGGGAAGCGAGGCAATCTCGGTGATTAACGAGCAGCCAGACATCGCCATCGTTCTAATGGACATCATGATGCCAGGGATGGACGGCTACGAGACGATGCAGGTCATCCGCTCTAACCCGGCCCTGCGGCGCCTCCCCATCGTGGCGCTTACGGCCAAGGCCATGAAGGGTGACCGCGAAAAATGCCTGGAGGCCGGGGCCTCGGATTACTTGGCCAAGCCCGTCAATACCGAGCAGCTTTTGACGTCGCTGCGGATGTGGCTGCATCGCTGAAAAGGAACATAGCGATGGAACCGATCAACATCCTTTTAGTGGACGACCAACCTGCCAAGCTCTTGAGCTACGAGGTCATCCTGCGGCAGCTCAACGAGAATTTGATCAAGGCCCATTCGGGCAGGGAGGCTTTGGAACATCTTCTGAAGACGGAGGTCGCGGTCATTCTGGTCGACGTGTGCATGCCGGACCAGGATGGGTTCGAACTCGTTTCAATGATCCGCGAGCATCCGCGCTACCAGAAGACCGCTGTTATTTTCGTATCGGCAGTCATGATGGACGAGCCACACCGACTTCGTGGCTACGAGGCGGGCGCAGTCGATTATGTGTCGGTACCGGTGGTGCCAGAGTTGCTACGGGCCAAGGTCAAGGTATTCGCCGAGCTGTTCCGCAAGACCCGAGACCTTGAACGGCTCAACGTACAGCTGGAGGAGCGCGTCGCCGAACGGACCGCAGCCCTCGAAGCATCAGCGGCGGCGCTCAAATCGCTAAACGAAGAGCTGGAGCAGAGGATCGAGGACCGGACGCGGGAGCGCGAGGAGGCGCTAGCACAGCTCTTCGAAGCCCAGAAGATGGAAACTATCGGGCAGTTAACCGGCGGAGTGGCGCACGACTTCAACAACTTGCTCATGGCCGCACTGGGAAGCCTGAACCTTGTGCGGAAGAGCACCTCCGAAGAGCGGGCGGTCAGACTACTCGACAATGCCATCCAAGCAGCGGAGCGCGGCGCGGCGCTCACACAACGGCTTCTCGCCTTTGCGCGTCGTCAGGAACTGAAGCCGCAACCGACGGATGTTGTGAGGCTGGTGCAGAGCATGGAAAGCTTGCTCAGACGCTCAATCGGGCCGGGGGTGGTAATCGACAATCGGCTGCCGAGCGTACTGCCTCCGATTTTAGTCGATTCCAATCAGTTCGAACTGGCTCTACTGAACCTGTTCATTAACGCACGTGACGCCATGCCCGACGGCGGCACTATCACGCTAACCGCCTCGACAGAAGCAATCGCTGTTGGCCGACCGGGGCTGAAGCCAGGCAATTACGTGTCGATCAGCGTTGCAGACACCGGATGCGGGATGGATGACGTCACCGTGGCGAAGGCGACCGAACCCTTCTACACAACGAAAGGTCCGGGGAAAGGTACAGGGCTGGGCCTTTCCATGGTTTACGGTCTAACAGCCCAATCCGACGGAACGCTGTTGATCGAAAGCAAGCTCGGTGAAGGGACCCGCATAAGCATGTGGATACCTCTGGCTGAAGCCCCTGAGCAACCGACTATCCCGCCCCAAACATCTGGCGTAACCCTCAATCAACAGACAAGAACTTCCCGCACCATCCTTGTCGTCGATGACGACGCGCTTGTGATGATGGGCACAGCAGCCATGCTCGAGGACCTAGGCCATTATCCGGTCGAGGCGATGTCGGGACGTGAAGCGCTAGAAATCCTTGGAGCGAACACAGCCATTGAGATGGTAGTGACCGACCATGCGATGCCAGGCATGTCAGGTGCCGAGCTGACACGTCACATCAAGCAGCGTAGGCCAGAACTGCCGGTCGTCCTGGCGTCCGGCTATGCCGAGCCGCCCGACTTACTCGGGCTCGAGGGCCTGCCCCGTCTCGGCAAACCGTTCACACAGCGCGAGCTTCAACTGGCGATCGCAGCCGCCTTTGCGGATAGTCTCGCAGGCTGATGCACAACATGCAGGTCCGTCCGCGGATCTCGACCCGGTGGGGACCTGGCCGCACATGTCGGTAGCAGTAAACATCGGAGCAGGCTCCTTCGATGGTGGAGCCTGTCGCCTTCGGAAGAGTTTCGCGCTTAGCCAAGTGCGACGGTGCGCAAGCGCAGCGCGTTGCCGATGACGCTGACCGACGAAAGCGCCATCGCGGCCGCCGCAATGATCGGTGACAGGAGGATCCCAAAGAACGGGTAGAGGAGCCCCGCTGCAATTGGCACGCCCGCCGCGTTGTAGATGAATGCGAAGAAAAGGTTTTGCCGTATATTGGTCATCGTAGCAGTGCTTAGCCGTAGCGCCGTCACGATACCTTGCAAGTCACCTCGAAGCAGGGTGACGCCAGCGCTTTCGATCGCAACGTCGGTCCCTGTTCCCATCGCGACGCCGATATCAGCGGCAGCGAGAGCTGGCGCATCATTCACGCCGTCGCCCGCCATGGCGACGATGCGTCCCTGCGAGCGGAGCTTTGTAACAACGCTGCTTTTCTGATCCGGCAGCACCTCGGCCTGGACTTCGTCAATGCCAAGCCGGCGCGCCACTGCCTCGGCGGTCGTCCGGTTGTCGCCGGTCAGCATGACAACGCGAATACCGGCTGCCTGTAGCGCCTTGATTGCGGCGGGCGTGGTCTGTTTGATGGGATCGGCTATCGCCAAAAGCCCGGCCGCGCGGCCGTCAATCGCAACCACGATGACAGTGGCGCCGTCCCCGCGAAGTGTCTCCGCCTCCGCAGCGAATGCGGCGATGTCAATTCCGGCCTCGCCCATAATGCGATGGCTGCCGATGACAAGCGAATGCCCTTCGACGACGCCCGTCACGCCTTTGCCGACGGGGCTGTCGAAATTCATAGCTTCGCCCAGCGCGAGCCCACGCTCCTTCGCAGCCTCGACGATGGCCTCGGCGAGCGGGTGCTCGCTAGCGCGTTCCAGCGTCGCGGCAAGACGGATCACCTCTTCCTCTTTGAAGCCCTCAGCAATCGTGACCCCCGTTAGTTTTGGCCGGCCCTCGGTAAGCGTCCCAGTCTTGTCGACGACTAACGTGTCGATCTTCTCGAAACGCTCGAGCGCCTCGGCGTTCTTGATCAGCACGCCAAGGCTCGCACCGCGGCCAACGCCGACCATGATCGACATCGGCGTGGCGAGTCCGAGCGCGCAGGGGCAGGCGATGATCAGCACCGCGACGGCAGCGACGAGCCCGTGGGCGAAACGGGGCTCGGGACCGACCAAGCCCCAGGCGACGAACGCGACCCCTGCAATTCCGATCACAAGCGGCACGAACCAGCCGGAAACCTGATCTGCAAGGCGCTGGATGGGCGCGCGAGAGCGTTGCGCCTGGGCGACCAGGGCGACGATGCGCGACAACATGGTGTCACTGCCGATTTTGCTCGCTCGCATAATGAAGCCGCCGCTGCGGTTCAACGTGCCGCTGATAAGCGTTGACCCGGCCTGCTTCGTCACCGGCATGGATTCACCCGTCACCATGGACTCGTCGATCGAGCTTCGGCCCTCGATCAGTTCGCCATCGACTGGCACGGTCTCGCCGGGACGAACCCGCAGGCGCTCGCCGACGAGGACCGCGTCGAGACCGACGTCTTCGTCGCTGCCGTCCTCGCGCACGCGCCGCGCCATTTTGGGAACGAGGTCGAGCAAGGCTCTGATCGCGCCGCCGGTCTGCTCGCGCGCTCTCAGTTCGAGAACTTGCCCAAGCAGCACCAACACGGTGATGACTGCCGCCGCCTCGAAATAAACCGCCACCGACCCGTCACGGGCCCGGAACGTGTCCGGAAAGGTTTCAGGGGTCAAGGTCGCCACGACGCTGTAGATCCAGGCCACGCCGACGCCCATCGCGATCAACGTGAACATGTTGAGGCTGCGGTTCACGAGTGACTGCCAGCCACGCTCGAAGAAAGGCCAGCCAGCCCAGAGCACGACGGGCGTAGCCAAAGCGAGCTGTATCCAGTTTGAGCTTCGCGGGCTGACCCACATGTGCAGATTGAGCATATGACCGCCCATCTCCAGGAAGAAAACGGGCACTGCCAGCGCGAGGCCGACCCAGAACCGCCGCGTCATATCGTTCAATTCGGGGCTGGGGCCGGCTTCTGCAGTATTGATCTCAGGTTCCAGTGCCATCCCGCATATCGGGCAATTTCCAGGTGCTGGCCGCCTAATCTGAGGATGCATGGGGCAGGTGTAGGTCGTTCCA
>OFDN01001852.1_pt1 | contig 12847 bp, 11 predicted proteins | sample 1520971 | NCBI WGS metagenome assembly OFDN01 (sample SAMEA94257418, study PRJEB24077) | hot springs metagenome | biome: Aquatic biome; feature: Geographical feature; material: Water | place: India | collected 2012-06-12 | depth 5 m | reverse complement strand
CAAGGGGGTCCCTTTTGCGCGCCGATAGGGGGTCCCGATTGAACGCCGATTGACAGCGTCGGTTGCGGCCACTGCGACGGGCCGGTTCTCCTCGACGATATCGGCGTCGAACAGCTTGATCAGCGCCGAATCCAGCATCATCGTGCTGACCCACACATGGTCGCCCATCCCGGCAGTCCTCTCCTAATGCCGAGGCCAAGTCAGGGCTGCTGCCAGCGCCCCTAGGCCCATGACCAAACCCACAGCGCCGAGCAAGCCAAGTTGCCCCACCAGCAGCCAGTGGAGAAAATCCTGAGCGGCTGCCAGACCGCGTCCGCGCGACAGTGCTACATGATCTCCAAGCCCGCGCGTCCCGATGAACGCACAGAATGCTGCCGCCACAACCAGCCAGGAAATGGGAGCGCGATATCGTTCCATGCTGACCTTGTTACCTGAAAGCCAGACAATGGCCGAAAGGGTGCAAAAACATCGTTAAGCAACAGATTTCTGGAATGAATTAGATGTAGAGATAATGACCGCTTCGGGGTCGCTTTCGGAATGGCGGGAGTTTTCCAACAGCCGGGGAAAGCCGCCATGCGGCTTTCGGGATCGCTCACCGGCCCGGCTCTTGACGGCTCGTGGGTGGTTAGCGGAAGGGCGAATAAGGATGTTCATCTAGAAGCGTGCGGGTGACGTTGACGTCAACGCCATGAAGACCCTGAAAGGCGCACGCTTCATCTTGCCACCCTTCTTTCGGCGAAAGCAACGCCGGTTACGCGTGCATCTTTCAGGGAATTTGCTAGCTTTTCTGAAACCAACGGCAACTCTTGAATTATGTGCTTGTCAAACCACAAATGGTGGTTTCCAATTCGGTTAAGATCGAAGAAAAGCATGCTTTGAGTACCCGAGTCCACGTGACTAGGCCACTGATCTCTTGGTGAATCACGAGCTGGCAACCACATCTTTCCGTCCACAAGTACTAGGGTGGTCCTTTCCCTATCGACAGTATCGAGTCGGTTGCATACAAACATGAACCATAAATCAGCGACGTGCTTCTTTCGCGGACCGACAAGTTCGAATGGTATGAATTGATGCACATTGGGTTCAAGGGCCTCTACAACATCCTTGAATTTGTCGGTTACATGGAACAGACCGTATGATCGCCCATAATCGGGAATCACCCCATCACGCTCCAGTCTCATCTGCTTAGGAACATAATCGGTCTTGACTCGTCGACCACTAACCAGTGCACGTCCATGACTCACGCGCATACCGTCATCTGGCGTCGGATCTTCAACTTCGATTAATTGTTCGTTGTCGCCCTTCATCAGCACAATGCTGCAAGTCTTTTTGCCATCGACTTTGGGCTCGTTGATCAAGGCGAAGACCATGAAGTCAGCTCCATAATGCCTGTAGCGGCGACCAAGGGTTCGCATTGTCTGTATCGCTTCGCTAGCCACAGCAACACCGAACGACCGCAATGGGGTCGCTTTCAGAATGTCCGGTTTTGTCGGAGATTGGGCGAAAGCTGCCGCTCGCTCGGCGCTGGTGCGGGGGAATTTTCCTACCGGCGGAAATCGTGGCATAGGCCGGGCATGATTGCCGTACTCGATGCCGTTCTTGCCCCCGCCCCCCATGTCCGTCCGCCTGTGCGTTCGGATGAGTTTTCTCGTATTCGCAATGACATGGTCATATTCCGCAAGGCGGACAGGGTGTCCGCTTTGTCCGCCTTTGCGGCGTTTTCGGCATGAACCTCACCCTCGCCACCGACGACACCGGCGGGCCGGAGATCTTCGCCTCGCTTCAGGGCGAAGGGCCGAGCATGGGAATGCCGGTTGCCTTCGTGCGCCTCTCCCGCTGCAACCTCGCCTGCACATGGTGCGACACGGCCTACACCTGGCGGTTCGAGGGCGACAACCGGCCCCACCGCGACGGGGTCGCCTATGACCGCAAGGCCAATCAGGTGACGCTCTCGCCCGGCGAAACGGCGGAGCGGATCGCGATGCTGGGGCAGAAGCGCCTCGTCATCACCGGGGGGGAGCCGCTGTTGCAGGCGGGCGCGCTGGCAGAAATGCTGGGGCACCTCCCCGACATCGGCGTCGAGATCGAGACCAACGGCACCGTCGCCCCGCCCGCGCGGCTCGATGTGCGGGTCGACCAGTACAATGTCAGCCCCAAGCTGGCGCATAGCGGCAACCCCGCCGACCTCGCATTGCTGCCAGAACGGCTCGACGCCTGGGCGGCCGAGCCGCGCGCCTTCCTCAAGTTCGTGATCGCGTCGCCCGCAGATGTGGACGAAGTGCTCGCGCTCCAGCAGCGCTACCGCTTCCGTCCCGGACAGGTGTTCCTGATGGCCGAGGGCACCGACAGCGCCACCCTGCGCGCGCGGCAGGCGTGGCTTTCGGAGCTGTGCCTCAGGCACGGCTTCCGGATGAGCGAACGGATGCATATCCACCTCTACGGGGATACCAGAGGAACGTGACAAGACAGGAGACGACAATCGGTCGCGAAGCGGCCGCGAGCGCACGCGCGCGAGCCGCAGGCGCTCAAGCCTGCAAGGCTTGAAACAGCGCCGAGGACCTGCCCGCGGAGGCGGACAGGCACACAAGAACAATCAACCCTGGCTCCTCCAGCGCATCACCACGCGCTCGACCAGTTCTTCCTCGCCGCCGTCGCGGTTCCACAGCTCGACGAAGCTCGGGTCTTCGGAGGCCGGGCGCTTGTGTTCCTCGAGAGCATCGAAGGTCACGCGGATCGGGATCGCGACGCCCTCGCCGCAGATGATGCATTCGCGGTTGCGCAGCGCCGGGATCGAATCGAGGAAGCCGCGCGCGCCTTCGGGCATGGCGGCCTTGACGAAGGCCTGGTCGCGGTCATTGTTCAAACGCATCGAGATGATCGTGCCGCACTGCGACAGCACGCCTTCGGCAAGGTCGGAGGGGCGCTGGGTGATGAGGCCGAGGCTGATCCCGTACTTGCGCCCTTCCTTGGCGATGCGACTGAGGATCTTGCCCACCGAGGAACCATCGGCGTTCTTCTCGTTGGGGACATAGCGGTGCGCTTCCTCGCACACCAGCAGCACCGGGCGGGTCTTCTCGTCGCGGCCCCAGATGGCGAAATCGAACACGAGGCGGCTCAGCACCGCCACCACGGTCGAGGTGATGTCCGAAGGCACGCCCGAGACGTCGATGATCGAGATCGGCTTGCCGCCGCCGGGCATGCGGAAGACCTTGCTGATGAAGTCGACCATCGTGTCGCCCACCAGCATGCCGGAGAACATGAACTGGTAGCGCGGATCGGCCTTCAGCTCGTCGAGCTTCTGCTTGATGCGCATGTAGGGCGCGGTCGAGGTCGCCTTGTCGAGGCGGCCCATCTCGTCCTGGAGGATGTTGCCGAAGTCGCTGAGCAGGTAGGGGATCGGCGAATCCACCGTGATCTTGCCCATCACCTGCGCCAGCCGGTTCTTGGTGCGCGCGGCGAGCAGAACCTTGGCGAGAATGTCCTGATCGGTCTGCCGCTCGTTGCCGCTCGAGCTCAGCAGCACCTCGCAATGCTCCTCGAAGTTCATCAGCCAATAGGGCATCTGGAGGTTGGAGACGTCGAGGATCTGCCCGGTGGTGCGGAACGCGGCGGAATATTCGCCGTGCGGGTCGATCATCACGATGTGACCCTTGGGCGCGGCCTCGCAGATGCGGTGCAGGATCAGCGCGGCGCTGGTCGACTTGCCGGTGCCGGTCGAGCCGAGCAGCGCGAAGTGCTTGCCGAGCATCGCGTCGATATAGAGCCCGGCGCGGATGTCCCTGGTCGGGAACACCTTGCCGATGGTGATCGCCGCCCGCCCGTCGCTGGCGTAGATCTGTTCGAGATCCTTGGTGGTGGAGGGATAGATCATCGCGCCCGGGATCGGGTAGCGGGTGACGCCGCGCTTGAAGCCGTGGATGCGCCCCGTGAGCTTCTCCTCGCCGCCTTCGCCGAGGAAGTCGATATGGGCGATGATCCCGCCATCGGTGCGCCGGTCCTTGCGCTGGTCGCGCACGTTGGCGAGCAGCCAGGCATCGCCGACGCGGATCTTGATCTGGCTGCCGACCTGACCGGCCATCCGCACCGAGGGGTCGTCATCCTCCATGCATTCGTTGATGCGCTGGAGGTCGAGCGCGATCTGCGAGCCCGAGCCCGAGATTTCCAGCACCACGCCGATCGGCAGGCGCGCATTGTCGTGCCCGCCGCGCGCATAGGCGGCCGCGACGTCCTCGGCGCCGGTGGGATTGGGCCCGGTGAAGCGTTCGAAATCCTGCGTCGCGTGATCCGTCATCGGCGCTTTCCCCTGGGACATGCTGCAAAGTCCCGCAGGCGATAGCGGCATCGAAGTTAAGATGGCGTCAACAATGGCCCATCCCGAGTTGCCCGGCGCGGGGCGGACGCGGGGCGCGTCAGCTGCGCGCGAACAGCCGCCCGGCGAACCAGCCCATCGCCAGCGACAGCGCGATCGCGCCCAGCCCGTAGAGGAACGACCAGCGCTGCGCGGCGGTTACCACCTGCCCTTCGAGCCCGGCCTTGACCACCTCGATCCGCGCGGTCGCGCTCGCCACCACCCGCCCGCGGCTGATGGCGAAGGTCTCGGCGGTGTAGGGGCCGGTGGTGACGGTGGAGGGCAGGTCGATGCGCGCCTGGTAGAGCACCTTCTCGGCGATGCTCACCCCGCCCGGGTTCTCCTGGTAGAGGCCTTGTCTGCGCCGCAGCTCGACCAGCCCGCTGGCAAAGCGCGCCTGCTCCTCGGGATCGATCTGGCCCGAGGGAGAAAGCTGGATGAACTGCGTGCCGAGCTCGTAGATCGCGGCGGTGCGCTCGTCGACGATCCTGTCGATCGGTCGCGAGGAGGCGACCGCGAAGAACGAGGGGACCGAGCGGAAATCGGAGGAGCCGGCATTGGCCCAGATGCCGAGGATGCGCTCCTTCTCGCGGATGCGCACCGGCGCGGTCGGGCCCTTGAGGACGACGACGATGTCATATTCGCCCGCGCGCCCGCCGCCTTGCGGATCGACCACCGCGCCGTAGAGCAGCAGCCGCGCGCCGGTGAAGCCCTGCCGCACCTCGATCAGCGACTGGCTGACCGCGGGCACCAGCACCGGCTCGCGTTGTGCCGTCAGCGCGCCCCAGGCGGCGGCCAGCAGGACAAGCCGCCCCGCCCGCCTCAAAGCGGCACCACGGTGTAGATCTCGTCGGGCTGGACGCCGAGGCCGTAGAGCATCCTGAGGGCGATCAGCAGCACCAGCGTGGCGAGCGCGAGGCGCAGCAGCTCGGGCCGGGCCTTCAAGGCGATCTGCGTCCCGAACTGCGCCCCAAGCACCGATCCCAGCAGCAGCAGCGCGGCGAGCACGAGGTCGACCGCCTTGGTGGTGAGCGCGTGGGTCATGGTGGTGACCATCGTCACGAACAGGATCTGGAACAGCGAGGTGCCGACCACGACATTGCCGCTCATCCCGAGGATGTAGAGCATCGCGGGCACCAGCAGGAAGCCCCCGCCCACGCCCATCAGCATGGTCAGGATGCCGACCAGCATCCCCAGGATCAGCGGCGCGAGCGGGGAGATGTAGAGGCCCGAGGCGTAGAAGCGCCAGCGGTAGGGCAGCGACGCGACCAGCGGGTGGTGGCGGCGCTTCCTCACCTGCGGGCCCGTGCCGAAGGTGCCCGGGCGCAGCGCGCTCACCGCCTCGCGCATCATCAGCGTTCCGATCGAGCCGAGCATCAGCACGTAGAGGATGTTGATCACGACATCGATCTGGCCCAATGCCTGCAAGGCGCTGAACAGCCCCGCGCCGACCAGCGCGCCGACCATCCCGCCCACCACCAGCACGGCGCCCATGCGGTAGTCGACGCCCTTGCGGCGCGAATGCGCGAGCACGCCCGACACGCTCGCGCCGGTCACCTGCGTGGCGGCCGAGGCGGCGGCGACCGTGGGGGGGATGCCGTAGAAGATCAGCAGCGGTGTCGTCAGGAACCCGCCGCCGACCCCGAACAGGCCCGAGAGGATCCCCGTCAGCCCGCCGAGGAGGACGATGTAGAGCCCGTTGACCGAGAGATTCGCGATGGGCAGGTAGACGTCCATGCGCGGCAGGCTAGCCGAGGCGGCGGGGGGTTGGAAGGCGATAGGAGCGCGTATCCTCGGTGTTTTTGCGGGGCGGCCGATTGTCCCTCCCCGTTCGGAACGAATGGGGAGGTGGGCGAGGCCGTCAGGCCTCGGTCGGAGGGGTCGGGCGGCGGGAAAGAACCCCTCCGTCACGTGCCTCCCGGCGCGCGCCACCTCCCCATCCCTGCGGGACGGGGAGGGACTCGCGATCAAAACCCCGCCGAGACCGTCACCGCCACGCCCGATCCCGGCGCGGCGTCGCCCGCCACGCGCAGCCGCCAGTCGACCGCAATGCGTGTGGGCACCTTGCCGATGCGGGTGTCGAGCCGCAGCGTCGGGCCGATATCGGCGCGCTGCGCCCCCTTCTGCGCCCCGCCCCAGGCCCCTGCGCCGAGGCTGAGGCGCAGCCGCTCGTCGGTAAGGTGGGCGACCACCGGCAGGCTGCGGGTCACGCTCGCCTGCGCGTCGGCGAAGGCGGTGGAGCCCGGCCCGCCGACCCACCCCCCTTGCGCATAGACTTCGCCCTGCGCGCCGAAGGGCAGGCGCAGCGGGGCCAGCTCGGTGACGGCATAGGCGGCGGGGCGGAAGGTGCTGAAGGCGGCAGCATCGGTGTAGCGCACCTCGCCCGCCACCCGCACCGGCAGCCGCGCGAGCGGGCGCAGCGAGGCGCCGGCGGCGATCTCGTTCTCGCCGAGGGTCACCAGCGCGCGGTAGGCGCGGGCGTAGAGCCGCGGGTCGTGGCCGCTCGCGGGCGCGATGCGGTATTGCAGCACCGCGCCCGCCTGGCTCGCGCCGTAGACCGGCACGCGGCCCTGCGAGACCGGAGCAGCCGACGAACCCTGCCGCCAGAACGCCCAGCCATCGAGCGACCAGCGCCCGGGCGGGGCCGTGACCGGCAGCGGGAGCGCGGGGGGCAGGAAGGGCGGCGGGGGCGACGGAGGGACGCTGCCGCCACGGGCGGCTCCGGCGGCGGACCCGGCTGCCATCCGCCATTGCGGACTGCCATCAAGCCCCGCGAGCCGAGTAACCGCGGCCCTTGTGGTTGAAGCAGGCCCGCGGGCGCGCACGGGCAGCGGTGGGCGCGGGGGCAGGACAACCGCGCCCGTGCGCGCCGATGCGGCTGCGTCGGCTGCCGCAAGCAGCTCCCGTTGCAGGACCAGCAGCACCCTCGCCCGCGCCAGATCGATCGGTGCCGCCCCCCAGGCCAGAGCGGCGAGGCGGTAGGGCGACGGCGGTCCGGGAAAGATGGCGGCGGCGGCGGCCGGGGCCGGGGCCGCGGCGGCCGCAGGGCCGGTGGCGAAGGGATTTTCCCACCACATCGCCCGCGCCCCGCACCACCCGCCGATCAGCAGCACGAGCATCACGAGCGGGCCGCCCCGCATCCCGCCGCCGGCCTCGCCCCGGATTCCGGCCCGGACGCCGGAGGCGGCGTGGCGGGCCATGGCGGTCACGGTCGGGCTGGGCCGAACCGGCCGGCGGCGGTGGGATGCGCGTCATGCTCGGTCTTGTCCCACGCCGCCGCGCCGCCGCGCAGGGTGCGGGCATAGGCGAACACCGCGCGCCGCCCGGCGATGATCGCGATGACATTGGCGAGCGGCAGGCGCAGCACCGACCACACGCCCTCGACCAGACCATATTCGCGCGCGGTGAAGGCAAAGCGCAGCGCGATCCGCCAGGTGAAGGCCGCGCCATTGGCGGCGAGCACCGCGACCAGCAGCGGGGTCAGCGGCGGCGGCTCGGCAAGGCCGAAAGCGATCATCAGGCCCATCAGCGCAGTCAGCACCACCAGCGCATAGCCGACCAGCAGCACCAGCGCGGTGAGCGGCCCGCGCCGGTCGCGCGCGCGCATCCAGTATTCGCTCAGCCCCCCGGCCCAGCCCACGCGGTCCCAGCCGAGCAGCGCGATGCCCAGCACCCAGCGGCTTTTCTGGCGCACCACGGTGTCGAAGCGATGGGGGAAGAAGGCCCGCGTGGCGATCAGCCGGCCGTCCTCGCCGCGCGCACGCACGAAGCGGCAGCGCCCGCCCTCGGCGGCGATGGCGAGGCCGAGCTCGTAATCCTCGGTCAGCGAATCGCTGGCAAAGGGCAGGCCCGCACCGGTCTCGCCGCCCTGCCCCTTCACGTGCCGCGCCACCAGCCAGTCGAGCGCGCGGCGCGAGGTGGCGCAGCCGACGCCTGCCCCCGGCAAGCCCGCCCCCAGCGCATCGCGCACCACCATCGCCTTGCCGTGGGCCTCGGCGAATTCCTCGCAGTAATGCGCGCCGATGTGCCGCGCGAGCCAGCCGCGGTGGCGCGGCACCAGCGGCTCGACCGGGAGCTGCACGAAATCGGCGCCGGCGGCAATGGTCTCGTCAAGCAGGCCGAGCGCGCCGGCATCGACCATGTCCTCGGCATCGTGGAACACCAGCATCGCGAAGCGCTGCCGGCTGCGTTCCTCGTCGAGGGTGAGCGCGGCGAACAGGCGGTTGAGGCAATCGGCCTTGGTGGTGGGCCCCTCGCGCCCGTGAATCACCAGCCGGAAGCGCGGATCGCCGCGCGCGGCGGCGATCGCGGCGCCGATCGTGGCGGGATCATTGCGGTAGCAGCCGACATAGAGGCGCAAGGAGGCCTGCGGCCAGGTTTCGAGCAGGTGGCGGATGGTCTGGCCGATCACCGCCGCCTCGCGCCAGGCGGGGATCAGCACCGCGACCGGCCCGGCGAGGCTGCGATGCGCGAGGCTCGCCCGGCTGCGCCGCGGCGTGACCGCGCGGCCGCGGGCCCTGAGCCACAGCCACGCTGCATCCACTGCCAGATCGTCAAGCGCGCCGACGAGGAAGAACACCCCGGCGAACAGCAGCAATTCATGCTGCAACAGGGCGAGCCCCTGCCACAACGCAGGCTCTGCAATGGACAAGGCGACCCCCTTCCCCAATCGAGTTCTTAATCTACATTAGAGAAGGGCCCCTTGCAACTGCGCAGGCGATCATTGATAGTTTAAATGGCTCTAATTGCGGGACTTGTAGATAAGCGACAGGTCACCACGTGCCGGAATTGGGCATGCTTGCCCAGGGCTCGGCCGGCGCGAGATGACCCTCCTGCAGCAGCTCGACCGAGATGCCGTCGGGCGACTTGACGAAGGCCATGTGCCCGTCGCGCGGGGGGCGGTGGATGGTGTGGCCGGCGTCGAGCAGCCGCTGGCAGGTCTCGTAGACATTGTCGACGCGGTAGGCGAGGTGCCCGAAATTGCGCCCGCCGGTGTATTCCTCCGCCGGACTGCCGTCCTCGGGCGGCCAGTTGTAGGTGAGCTCGACTTCGGCCACCCCGGCCTGCCCTGGCGCGGCAAGGAAGATCAGCGTGAAGCGCCCGGCCTCGCTGTCGAAGCGGCGCACCTCCTCGAGGCCGATCAGCTTGAAGAAGGCGACCGTCGCCTCGGGGTCGGCGACGCGGATCATCGAGTGAAGATATTTCACCATGGCTCATTCCATTCAAAAACGGTTCATCGACGCTGATGCACAACTCGTCGCACCAACTCTTGTGGGGGAACATGCGATGAGCGGCGATGACATGCAACCGGCAAACACGGCCGGAGGTGCCCTGGGAGAGCCCGCCAGCCTGCGCTGGTTCGGCACGGCGGCGATCCTGTCGGTCGGCCTGATCGCGGGCGGATACCTCCTCGGCGATGGCCTCCTGCGCGCCAAGGACGCCGAGCGCGCGGTCACCGTGCGCGGGCTCGCCGAGCGCGATGTCACCGCCGACCTTGCGACCTGGACGATCTCCTACTCGGCCTCCTCGACCAGCCTGGCCGAGGCGCAGGACAAGGTGCGGCGCGACACCCAGGGCATCGAGGCCTTCTTCGAGGAGCTCGGCTTTCCCGCCGACGCGCTCCAGCCGACCGGCGCCAACGTGACGAGCTTCACCAACGAGGGGCTGACCACCTACACCGTGCGCCAGCGGCTCGCGCTGCGCACCACCGACATCAAGCGCGCCCAGAAGGCGGTCGCGCGGCAGTTCGACCTCGTCGGGCGCGGGGTGTTCCTCGAGGAGGGCTCGGGGATGGCCTACACCTTCACCAAGCTCAACGACATCAAGCCCGAGATGGTCGCCGCCGCAACCAGGGACGCGCGCGCCGCTGCGCAGCAATTCGCCAAGGATTCCAATTCGTCCGTCGGCAAGATCCGCGACGCGACCCAGGGCTATTTCGAGATCGAGGCGCGCGACGGCGATGCCGGCGGGTGGGGCTCGGCCGACAGCCCCTACAAGAAGGTGCGGGTGGTCACGACGGTGAGCTTCACGCTCGACTAGCGCGCCCGCTGGCTGCCGCCTGCCGACAATTTGCCACCTTTGGTCGCTCGCCGCGGAGGGTTGGTTGCGCCGCCACGTTGAGCGCGTTATCGCGCCCCCGACAACAGGGGCGTGGTCATTTCTGCCCGACTTCCAGGCTTCGCCCGGGTCGCGCCAACCTGAAACACCACAAGGCTCATGCTACAGCGTCTGCGCGAATTCTTCACTCCCCCGCCCCCGGCCCGGCTGCCGGCCGTTCCCGATGGCCGGCGCTACTACGCGATCGGCGACATCCACGGGCGGCTCGACCTCTACGAGGCGCTGATCGGCGCGATCGAGGAAGAGATCGCGGCTGCCCCCGGTGTCGATCACCGTATCGTGCTGCTCGGCGATCTGGTCGACCGCGGCGCCGACAGCGCGGGCGTGGTCGAGCGCACCCGCAGCTGGCAGCAATCGCGCAATGTCCGTGTGCTCGCCGGCAATCACGAGGAGATGTTCCTCGCCGCCTTCGACAGGCCCGAGGCGCTCCGCCACTTCATCAAGCATGGCGGGCACGAGACGCTGCTGAGCTACGGCTTCACCCGGCAGCAGCTGTCCGAGCTGTCGCTCGAGGAGATCTTCGAGGAGCTGCCGAAGGTCGTCAGCACGGCGACCCGCGACTACATCGCCGGGTTCGAGACGATGATCCGCGCCGGCGACTATGTCTTCGTCCACGCCGGCATCGACCCCTCGCGCCCGCTCTCCGAGCAGACCCGCGGCGACCTCCTGTGGATCCGCGAGCGCTTTCTCAGCCACGAAGGCCCGCTCGAGAAGGTCGTGGTGCACGGTCACACGATCTTCGAGAAGGTCATGGATTGCGGCAACCGGATCGGAATTGACACTGGCGCTTTCCGCTCGGGTGTGCTTACCGCGCTCGTGCTCGAGGGCGACCAGCGGCGCATCCTGCAGGCCCGGACCGTCGACGGCGGGACGGCGCAAGTGTTCCATGGCGACCGGGCGCAGTAGGCGCGCCGACCCGCATGCGGCGCCGACCGATGCCGATTTCAATCTGAGGGCCGAAGTTTCATGAAAATCGCGATGGTGGGATCAGGCTATGTCGGGCTCGTCTCGGGCGCATGCTTTGCCGACTTCGGCCATGACGTGGTCTGTATCGACAAGGACCAGGGCAAGATCGACCGCCTGCACGCGGGCATCATGCCGATCTACGAGCCCGGGCTCGAGGGGCTGGTCGAAAGCAACGTGAAGGCCGGACGCCTCAGCTTCACCACCGACCTCGGCGAGGGGATCGCCGGCGCGGATGCGATCTTCATCGCGGTCGGCACCCCCAGCCGCCGCGGCGACGGCCATGCCGACCTCACCTTCGTCTACGAAGTCGCGCGCGAGGTGGGCGAGAAGCTCAGCGGTGACGCGGTGGTCGTCACCAAGTCGACCGTGCCCGTCGGCACCGGCGACGAGGTCGAGCGGATCATCCGCGAGACCGGCACGGCGCACCGCTTCGCGGTCGTCTCCAACCCCGAATTCCTGCGCGAGGGCGCGGCGATCGGCGATTTCAAGCGCCCCGACCGCATCGTCATCGGCGCCGAGGACGAATTCGGCCGCGAGGTGATGCGCGAGGTCTACCGCCCGCTGTTCCTCAACGAGAGCCCGATCCTGTTCACCTCGCGGCGCACCAGCGAGCTGATCAAGTATGCGGCGAACGCCTTCCTCGCGACCAAGATCACCTTCATCAACGAGATGGCGGACCTGTGCGAGAAGGTCGGGGCGAACGTGCAGGACGTCAGCCGCGGGATCGGGATGGACAACCGCATCGGCGCGAAGTTCCTGCACGCCGGCCCCGGCTATGGCGGCTCCTGCTTCCCCAAGGACACGCTCGCGCTGCTCAAGACCGCCGAGGACTACGACAGCCCGACCCGGATCGTCGAGGCGGTGGTCAAGGTCAACGACAGCCGCAAGCGCGCGATGGGCCGCAAGGTGGTCGATGCGCTCGGCGGCTTCGAGGCCGCGCGCGGCAAGAAGGCTGCGCTGCTCGGCCTGACCTTCAAGCCCAACACCGACGACATGCGCGACAGCCCGGCAATCGCCGTCGCACAGACGCTGATGGACGCGGGCGTGGCCGTCGCCGCCTATGACCCCGAGGGCATGGAGCAGGCCCGCCCGCTGCTCCCCGGCGTCACCATGTGCGAGAACGCCTACGAGGCGATCGCGGGCGCCGATGTGGTGGTGATCGTCACCGAATGGGACGCCTTCCGTGCGCTCGACCTTCGCCGTGTCAAGGAGTTGGCCAACGCGCCGGTGATGGTCGACCTGCGCAACGTCTACAAGCCCGAGGACATGCGGGCGGCGGGGTTCCAGTATGTGAGCGTGGGTCGGGCGTAACAGCTGGGGCATTTTGCCCTTGAGCCCCTTCCCTTGAGGGAAGGGGTTGGGGATGGGTGTTCGACGCCCGCTGTTGCCGTACCCCCCCCCCCCCCCCCCCCCCCC
>OFDN01001851.1_pt1 | contig 12856 bp, 13 predicted proteins | sample 1520971 | NCBI WGS metagenome assembly OFDN01 (sample SAMEA94257418, study PRJEB24077) | hot springs metagenome | biome: Aquatic biome; feature: Geographical feature; material: Water | place: India | collected 2012-06-12 | depth 5 m | reverse complement strand
TCGACCTCCAGCTCAACCCCGGCGAAGGCGCTTTCTACGGCCCCAAGCTGGAATTCGTGCTGCGCGACGCGATCGGCCGCGACTGGCAGTGCGGCACGCTGCAGGTCGATTTCGTGCTGCCCGAACGCCTGGACGCGACCTATGTCGCCGAGGACGGATCGCGCAAGCGGCCCGTCATGCTGCACCGCGCCATCTTCGGCAGCTTCGAGCGCATCATCGGCATCCTGATCGAGAACTATGCCGGTCGCTTCCCGCTCTGGCTGGCGCCGACGCAAGCGGTGGTGGTCACGGTCGTGAACGACGCCGACAGCTATGCCGAGGAAGTCGCGGCGGCGCTGCGGGCGGCCGGCATGCGGGTCGAGACCGACCTGCGCAACGAGAAGATCAACTACAAGGTCCGCGAGCATTCGCTGGCCCACGTTCCGCTGATCCTCGCGGTAGGCCGGCGCGACATGGAAAACCGCACGGTGGCGATCCGCCGCCTGGGGTCCGACAAGCAGGAGGTCCTTGAACTCGGGGCCGCCGTCACTACACTTTCAAATGAGGCCCGGCCGCCCTTCTAGGGCGGTCCGGTCCCGCTGCCCGCCCCGTTTCCGGGGCTTCAAAACAGGAGAACGACATAGCACGACCTGCACAACAGACTGCGCCCACCCGTGAGGGTCCGCGCGTCAACGGCGAGATCCGGGCGGCCCAGGTCCGTCTGATCGACGAGAACGGCGAAATGGTCGGCGTGCTGAGCACGCGCGAAGCCATTGAGATGGCCGAAGAGGCCAACCTCGACCTGATCGAAATCTCGCCCAACGCAGTACCGCCGGTCGCCAAGATTTCCGACTACGGCAAGTACAAGTACGAGGCCCAGAAGAAGGCCCACGAAGCGCGCAAGCACCAGAAGGTCATCGAGGTCAAAGAGATCAAGATGCGCCCGAACATCGACGACCACGATTACGAAGTGAAGATGCGCGCGATGAAGCGGTTCATCGAGGAAGGCGACAAGGTGAAGGTCACCCTGCGCTTCCGCGGCCGCGAGATGGTTCACGCCAACCTCGGCATGGAGGTGTTGAACCGCGTGCGCACCGAGATGGACGAGCAGACCAAGATCGAATCGATGCCGCGCATGGAAGGCCGGCAGATGATCATGGTGCTGGCGCCCAAGTGACGCCAGCGATGTAAGCGGCGAGCGGGCGGCCCCTACTTCTTCTGGGGCCGCTGCCGTAGCGTGACCGTTCCCGCGCTGCGCTGCTCGTCCGGGTTGAAGCGCCCCGTGGTCACGACATTCTCCGGCCAGGTCACGCTGTAGACCGTCTCGCCCGCGAACGACATCGGCGTCTCGGGCCTCGCGGATTTCCAGTAATCGCACCGTACCGCGTCGGCGGGATCGATCTGCTGCGCCAGGCAGAACTGGTGCAGCACGTAGGGAATGAAGCGCGGCCGGCCGCCCTCCGGCGCGGTCGCGACGTTCAGGGCGAAGGATGCCGGCTGCTGGCTGCAGCGCGGACGCGCCACGATTTCCGAAGAGCCCGGCGTAAGCCGCTGCAACGCTTCGAGCTCGGCCCGCAGCGCGTCGAGCGCCCGCACCCGCGCGGCATCGGAGAAGTTGGCGGCGACCAGCGCCGCCTCGTAGCGCCCGATCGCGTCGGCGACCGGCGCTTCGGGGTAACCTGCCCGGGCAAGGTCGCGCGCCCAGGAAAGTGTCTCCAGCGCCCGCACCGCCATCTCGCCGGTCTGGCCCGAACTCTCGCCCCACTCGCCCAGCACGTTGTAGGGCGTCCAGCAGTACTTCAGGAGATTGTATCCCCCTGCCTCGACCGGCAGGGCGCGCGTCTTCAGCACGCCGATCGACTTGGCGACAACGGTCTTCATCAACAGATACTGAGCCGCCGGATTCTCGCGGGCCTTCTCGGAGCTGGAAAGGCCGGTCAGCGGAGTGGCCGCCGCCACCGCATTGGCCGGTGGCGCGAGGGGCGGATCGAGCCGGATCGACGACGGGTTCGCCGGCAGCGGCCCCAGGGATTGGGAGGGGGACGGGCTTTGCGCCTGCGCGGCAGAAGCCGCCAGCAAGGCCAGGAACACCAAACCCATAGTCTTCATCGTGCCCGGCCCTCGGCGGTTGCAGCTTTCGCCGTCCGGTCAACGCGTCGACAGGCCGAACGTTGCGGTTAGGGCATGTACGCCCCGCCGTTGACGTGCAGCACCTGTCCCGTGGTGGCATCGGAATCGTCCGAAGCCAGGAAGACCGCCGTGCGCGCGATCTGCTCGGGCGTCAGCAGCTTGCCGCCCAGCGGGATGTTGGCGCGCGCCATCTCGACCAGTTCGGCGTCGGTGTTGCCGTAGCGCGGCTGGGCGGTGTCGGTGGTGCCGGGGGCGATGGCGTTGACGCGGATGCCGTGCGGCGCCAGTTCGAGGGCCATCGCCCGCGTCATCGAGACGATGCCGCCCTTGCTGGCGCTGTAATGCACGCCGCGGACCGCGCCGCGCACCGACTGCGAGGACAGGTTGATGATCGAGCCGCCCTTCCGGCCGGCGGCGATCAGCGCGCGGGCGACGGCGATGGTGGCGAAGCAGCCGGCCTTCAGGTTGATGTCCATCAGGTAGTCCCAGTCGCTCTCGCGCATCTCGAGCAGCGGCACGCGCGGATAAACGCCGGCATTGTTCACCAGGATGTCCGGCGGCCCCAACACCTTCACGGTCTCGGCGACCATCGCTTCGATCTCAGCCACCTTCGAGACGTCGGCCTTGAGGAGATAGGCCTGCCGGCCGACCTGGGCGATGTCCCGCGCCACCGCCTCGGCCGCCGGCCGGTCGTCGAGCCAGCTCACCGCCACGTTGGCGCCCTCGCCCGCCAGCGCCCGCGCGATGGCCGCCCCGATGCCCTGCTGCGCCCCGGTCACCAGGGCCACCTTGCCTGCCAGTTTCATGCGAAAATCCCCCGCCAAATGGGCATTCTGCCCGATCCCGGCGTGCTTGCACGGACCGGGCCGCCTCTGTATAAGCCGCGTTCCTTCAAGCGGCTTGGCCAATAAGGGCATTGCCTCGGCTGCTTTGTAAGGACCTTTCGGCCGTCTGTTCACGCAGGGGGCCGGGACCGGCGCGCAAGCGCTAACCCTTTGAAAAGGAACAAAAATGCCCAAGATGAAGACCAAGAGCGCGGCCAAGAAGCGATTCCGCTTCACGGCCTCGGGCAAAGCGAAGCATGGAGTGGTGGGCAAGCGCCACGGCATGAGCAAGCGCGGCAACCGCTTCCTCCGCCAGGCGACCGGCATGGCCATCGTGTCCGAGCCGGATACCCGCATCCTGAAGCGCAACTTCTTCCCGTACGAGAGGTAGACCATGGCACGCGTAAAGCGGGGCGTGGCTGCACACGCTCGTCACAAGAAGGTTCTCAAGCTCGCCAAGGGCTATCGCGGCCGCGCCAAGGCGGCGTTCCGCGTCGGCATCGAGAAGGTCGAAAAGGGCCTTCAGTATGCCTACCGCGACCGCCGCAACAAGAAGCGCGCGTTCCGTGGCCTCTGGATCCAGCGCATCAATGCTGCGACCCGCGAGCATGGCATGACCTATTCGCAGTTCATGAACGGCATCATCAAGGCCGGGATCGAGATGGATCGCAAGGTCATGGCCGATCTCGCCACCCGGGAGCCTGCGGCGTTCAAGGCTTTGGTCGATCAGGCCCAGGCCGCCCTCAAGTAACGTCTTCCGCGCGTAACGCGCGGCTGGCAGAGATCGCAAAGAGGGAGCCTGGACCACAGGCTCCCTTTTTTCGTGTTCGGTTTCGAGAGTGGGAAAGATGGACGATCTTTCGACGATTCGCAGCGAGGCGCTCGACGCCGTGCAGGCCGCCGCCGATCTCGGCGCGCTGGAGGCCGCCCGCGTGGCCGTGCTCGGCAAGAAGGGCAGCGTCACCAGCCTGATGAAGACGCTGGGCGGCCTCGCGCCCGAGCAGCGCAAGGAATTCGGCGCCCGCGTGAACCAGCTCAAGGGCGAGATCGAGGCCGCGCTCGATGCCCGCAAGGGCTCGCTCAGCGCCTCGGCGCTGGAAGCCAGGCTCGCGTCCGAGAAGATCGACGTCACCCTGCCGGCGCGCCCCGCCGCGGAAGGCTCGCTGCATCCGATCGGCCAGGTGATGGACGAGGTCGGCGCCATCTTCGGCGAGATGGGCTTCACCTGGGCCGACGGTCCGGACATCGAGGACGACTGGCACAACTTCACCGCCCTCAACATCCCGCCGGACCATCCCGCGCGCCAGATGCAGGACACGTTCTACCTGCCGCCTCGCGCCGACGGCACGCCGATGGTGCTGCGCACGCACACCTCGCCGGTGCAGGCTCGCACGATGCTGAACAAGGACGTGCAGAAGCGCCTGGCCGACGGCGGCTCGCTGCGCATCATCGTGCCCGGCCGCACCTTCCGCATCGACAGCGACGCCACGCACACGCCGATGTTCCATCAGGTCGAGGGGCTGGTGATCGACCGCACGACCCACATGGGCCACCTCAAGGGCTGCCTGGTCGATTTCTGCCGCGCCTTCTTCGAGGTCGACGACCTGCCGCTGCGCTTCCGCCCCTCCTACTTCCCGTTCACCGAACCGTCGGCCGAGGTCGACATCGGCTGCTCGTGGAAAGACGGCGAACTCAAGATCGGCGCGGGCGATTCGTGGCTGGAGATCCTGGGCTCGGGCATGGTCCATCCCAACGTCATCGCCAATTGCGGCCTCGATCCCGCGATCTACCAGGGCTTCGCCTTCGGCATGGGCATCGATCGCATCGCCATGCTGAAATACGGCATCCCCGACCTGCGCGCCTTCTTCGACGCCGACCTGCGCTGGCTGCGCCATTACGGCTTCTCGGCTCTGGAGGCCGTGCGATGAAGTTCACGCTGTCCTGGCTCAAGGAGCATCTCGACACCACCGCGACGCTCGCCGAGGTACGCGACGCGCTGACCATGCTCGGCCTCGAGGTCGAGGGCATCACCGATCCGGCAGAGGCGCTGAAGGGCTTCGTCGTCGGCTATGTGGTCGAGGCGGTGCAGCATCCCAACGCCGACCGGCTGCGCGTCTGCAAGGTCGACATCGGCAACGGCATCGTCCAGGTGGTCTGCGGCGCGCCCAACGCGCGCAGCGGCATGAAGGGCATCTTCGCGCCGCCGGGCAGCTACATTCCCGGCACGGATCTCCATCTCAAGGTCGGCAAGATCCGCGGCGAAGAATCGAACGGCATGCTGTGCTCCTCGCGCGAGCTGCAGCTGGGCGACGACCATAGCGGCATCATCGACCTGCCGGCCGAGACCGTGACCGGCCAGCCGGCCGCCCAGGCGCTCGGCCTCGACGATGCGGTGATCGAGATCAAGGTGACGCCCAACCGCGGCGATTGCCTGGGCGTCCACGGCATCGCGCGCGACCTCGCCGCCGCCGGCCTCGGCACCCTGAAGCCGGTGAAGGCGGACGCGATCAAGGGCAGCTACCAGAGCCCGGTGAAGTGGACGCACGGCTACGAGGCGAAGCCCGACAGCCCCTGCCCGATCGTGGTCGGCCGCCATTTCCGCGGCGTGAAGAACGGCCCCTCGCCCGACTGGCTGCAGCGCCGGCTGAAGGCGATCGGCCTGCGTCCGATCTCTACCCTGGTCGACATCACCAACCTCGTGACCTTCGACCTCAACCGGCCGCTGCACGTCTATGACGCCGCCAAGCTGTCGGGCGACCTCGTCATGCGCCAGGCGCGCGAGGGCGAGCAGACGCTGGCGCTCGACGGCCGCACCTACACGCTCGATCCCGCGGTGTCGGTGATCGCCGACGACAAGGCCGTGCACGGCATCGGCGGCATCATGGGCGGCGAGGAGACCGGCGTTCAGCCCGAGACCACCGAAGTATTTCTCGAGGCCGCCTACTTCCAGCCGATCGGCATCGCCGCGTCGGGCCGCAAGCTCGGCATCCTGTCGGACGCGCGCTACCGCAACGAGCGCGGGATCGATCCCGAGTCCTGCTGGTGGGGCGCCGAGGTGGCGACGCGCCTGATCCTCGAACTCTGCGGCGGCGAGTGCAGCGAGATCGTGTCGAGCGGCGTGATGCCGGCGTGGCAGCGAACCTACGACCTGCGCGCCGATCGCGTGAAGACGTTGACCGGCATCGACGTGCCCGACGCCGACACCGCCTCGATCCTGAAGAAGCTCGGCTTCGAGGTGAGCGGCAGCGGCCCGTGGACCGCCGCCGTGCCGTCGTGGCGTCCCGACATCGTGGGCGAGGCGGACCTCGTCGAGGAAGTCACGCGCGTCTTCGGCTTCGACCGCATTCCCACCACCTCGCTGCCGCGCCTGTCGACGACGTCGAAGCCGGTGCGCGATGCCATGCAGCGGCGCGTGCCGCAGGCCCGCCGGGCGCTGGCCGCGCGCGGCCTGAACGAGGCGGTCACCTGGTCGTTCCTGCCGCGCCGCAAGGCCGAGCGCTTCGGCGGCGGCCAGGCGGACCTGCAGCTCCTGAACTCGATCGACGCCACGCTCGACACGATGCGGCCCTCGATCCTGCCGAACCTGATCGACGCGGCGTCGCGCAACGAGGCACGCGGCCTTGCCGACCCGGCACTGTTCGAGGTCGGTCCGCAGTACAAGGATGCGACGCCGCAGGGCCAGCGCATGGTCGCCTCCGGCATCCGCCATCACAGCGCGGTGCCGCGCAACTGGGCGGGCCCGGCCCGCACCGTCGACGCCTTCGATGCCAAGGCCGATGCGCTGGCGGTACTGGCCGCCATCGGCGCGCCCGACACGATCGCCGCCTATGGCGGCTCGGCGCCGGACTGGTATCACCCCGGCCGCTCCGGCGCGCTGAAGCTCGGCGACCGCGTGATGGCCTATTTCGGCGAGCTGCATCCCGAGATCGTCGCCGAAGCCGACCTCAAGGGTCCGGTCGTCGCCTTCGAGGTGTTCCTCGATGCGCCGCCGCTGCCCAAGGCGAAGGCCACCAAGGCGCGGCCGAAGCTGGTGCTGTCGCCGTTCCAGCCGGTCGAACGCGACTTCGCCTTCCTGGTCGATGCCGCGGTCGAAGCCGACAAACTGGTGCGCGCCGCGCGCAACGCCGACAAGGCGTTGATCACGGCCGCGCGCGTGTTCGACGTCTATGCCGGCAAGGGCGTCCCCGAGGGCCAGAAGTCGCTGGCCATCGCGGTGACGTTGCAGCCGATGGAACGGACGCTGACCGACGCCGAGATCGAGGCCGTGTGCAACAAGATCGTGGCGCAGGTGACCAAGGTCACCGGCGCCGTGCTGCGTGGATAGAACTCCTGTCGTCCTGAGCGCAGCGAAGGACCTGGCGCCCGCCCCGCGGCCAAACTTTGGGGCTGGCGTGAGATCCTTCGCTACGCTCAGGATGACAAGGAAAGTTGAGTTGGGCTCAAGGTGAAATGACCGACCTGTCGCTGATCCGCAATTTCTCGATCATCGCTCACATCGACCACGGCAAGAGCACGCTGGCCGATCGGCTGCTGCTGGCCTGCGGGGCGGTGACGGAGCGCGAGTTCCACGACCAGATGCTCGATTCGATGGACATCGAGCGCGAGCGCGGCATCACCATCAAGGCGCAGACCGTGCGCCTCAACTACAAGGCGCAGGATGGCAAGACCTACGTGCTGAACCTGATGGACACGCCGGGCCATGTCGACTTCGCCTATGAGGTGAGCCGCTCGCTGGCCGCCTGCGAGGGCTCGCTGCTGGTGGTTGACGCCAGCCAGGGCGTCGAGGCGCAGACGCTGGCCAACGCCTATCACGCGATCGACGCCAACCACGAGATCATCCCGGTCCTGAACAAGATCGACCTGCCCTCGGCCGAGCCCGAGCGGGTCTGCCGCGAGATCGAAGACGTGGTCGGCATCGACACGTCGGAGGCCGTCAAGGTGTCCGCGAAGACCGGTATCGGCATCGACGACCTGCTCGAAGCGATGGTCAAGCGCCTGCCGCCGCCCAAGGGTGACCGCAATGCGCCGCTGAAGGCCCTGCTGGTCGACAGCTGGTACGATCCCTATCTCGGCGTCGTCACGCTGGTGCGCGTGCAGGACGGCGTGCTGCGCAAGGGCATGAAGATCCGCATGATGGCGGCCGCCGCGGCCTACGACCTCGACAAGGTCGGCATCTTCGCGCCGAAGGCGACGGACGTCGCCGAGCTGGGTCCGGGCGAGATCGGCTTCATCATCGCCGGCATCAAGACCATCGCGGACTGCAAGGTCGGCGACACGATCACCGACGACCGCAAGCCCGCCTCGGAGATGCTGTCGGGCTTCAAGCCCAGCGTGCCGGTGGTGTTCTGCGGTCTCTTCCCGGCCGACGCCGCCGAATTCGAGACGCTGCGCGAATCGCTGGCCAAGCTGCGCCTCAACGACTCCTCGTTCCATTTCGAGGCCGAGACTAGTGCGGCGCTGGGCTTCGGATTCCGCTGCGGCTTCCTGGGCCTCCTACATCTGGAGATCGTGCAGGAGCGGCTGGAGCGCGAGTTCAACCTCGACCTCGTCACGACGGCCCCCTCGGTCGTCTACAAGGTCGCGATGGTCGACGGCACGTCGATGGAACTGCACAATCCTGCCGACTATCCCGATCCGATGAAGATCGAGACGATGCAGGAGCCGTGGATCAAGGCCACGATCATCACGCCCGACGAGCATCTCGGGTCGGTGCTGACGCTCTGCCAGGAGCGCCGCGGCCAGCAGATCGAGCTCACCTATGCCGGCACGCGCGCCATGGCGGTCTACCGCCTGCCGCTGAACGAGGTCGTGTTCGACTTCTACGACCGGCTGAAGTCGATGACGCGCGGCTATGCCAGCTTCGACTACGAGATGGACGGCTACGAGGAGAGCGAGCTGGTGAAGCTCGCCATCCTGGTGAACGCCGAGCCGGTCGATGCACTGTCGATGATCGTGCACAAGAACGCCGCCGAGAGCCGCGGCCGCCAGCTCTGCGAGCGGCTGAAGGACCTGATCCCGCGCCAGCTGTTCAAGATCGCCATCCAGGCCGCAATCGGCGGCCGCGTGATCGCCCGCGAAACGATCAGCCCGATGCGCAAGGACGTGCTGGCCAAGTGCTACGGCGGCGACATCAGCCGCAAGAAGAAGCTCCTGGAGAAGCAGAAGAAGGGCAAGAAGCGCATGCGGCAGATCGGCGAGGTCGAGATCCCGCAATCGGCCTTCATCGCCGCCCTCAAGATGGACAATCGGTGAGCGGAACCTCCTTCCTCCCCATTCAAATGGGGAGGTGGCGGCGTCTTACGCCGACGGAGGGGTCATGGCCTTCGCGATGCCCATGACCCCATCGCCCCGTATGACGGGGCACTTCCCCATTTGAATGGGGAAGCAATTGATCCCTGCAGCTCAATCCATGTCGGAAAGACTCTAGGAAAGTCCGCCGCGGCGCCGGCGCGGGCGCGAGCCCATCAGGAAGCCCGCCTCCGCACGGCCGCTGTCGCGGCGGCCGATCCAGACCAGGGCGATGCCCAGCACGAGGAAGGCCGGCACCGCCGGCACCGTGAGCAGCGGGCGCATCATCCAGGTCCACAGGATGCCCGACAGATGGCGCCGCGCCGATGTCTGGGTGTTGCCGAGCGAAGACGGGTCGAGGTGCGACCACAGGCTCCCGAAGGTCGAAAAAGGGTAGCTGCCCTCGGACCACCAGGTGAGCAGGTCGTGCACGACCACTGCGACAGCCAGGGCCAGCAGCAGCCAGCCCAGGGCACGAAACACGACCATTACTCCCCCAAGCGCCGGTCCTACCGGCCGACCCTAGCCAAGCCGCCGGGACCGGGGAAGGACGTTGCCCAAACCATCCACCGATGTATAAGAACGGCCAACCGCGCTTCCCGGACAGGTGGCCGAGCGGTTTAAGGCACACGCTTGGAAAGCGTGCGTGGTGTAACAGCCACCGCGGGTTCGAATCCCGCCCTGTCCGCCAGTGGCCCTCAAAAGGCCGGTAGATCAAGGGACTTCAGGCTTTCTCGACACTCTTTGAGCCGCGCTGGTACAAAGGAGTGGTACAAAGTCGTGACGGTTCTCTGCATGGCGCGCCCTTGGCGGCACCCGAAGACAGGCAAGCTCTACTTCCGAAAGGCGATCCCGGAACACCTCCGGACGGTCGCTGGAATGCGCGAGTTCAAACGCTCACTCAACACGAGTGACGCGCGTGAAGGACGGAAGCGTCACTCCGCAATCGCGGCCGAGTACGACGCATTCATCGAGAGGCTCGAAGCCCCGCCCGTCCCGTCCGCTGAAGCCGAACAGGTACAAGCAATCGCGGTGACCCCCGGTGATCTCCACGCGCTCGCGGGAGACCTCTGGCGGTGGCTCTTGGAACGCTACGCCGCGTCCCCCGCACCCGATGAGGCGTTCTCGAAGGCAGCACCGAACGGTCCTTGGGGAACTACCGCCGAGCCTTGGTCGGGGCAGCGCTACCAACTCCAGCAAGCCCGCCGCGCTCGCGTCGCTGCGGCCGAGCAAGGCATCGTCGCGAAGTTCGTTGGGGATTTCCTCGGCGAGAAGCGCATCGGCCTTGGAGCGAGCGACCGTAGGGCGTTCTGTGAGGCAGCGCGCGACGCCATCGACGGCGCTCTAGGGGACCTACAGAGACGCTACCGGGGCGATCTCACGGACAGTCCCATGCTTGCGCGATACCCCGAGGCGCAGGCGAGCGCTCCCCAAGCGCGCCCATCGGTAAAGATCACAGGGCTCATTGAGGCTTGGACAAAGGGCCGCGAGAACGTGCGGCAGAGGACCCGCGAAGAATGGGAGCGACGCCTGCGCCAGTTCTCCGAGTTCTTGGCCCATGACGACGCGCTAGCCGTAACCGGCAAAGACCTCCGCCGCTGGCGCGATCATCTCCGCACGAAGAACTACAAGGCCAAGACGATCAACGAGTCGTGTGTCGCTCCGCTCAAGGCGATCTTCGCGGCGGCCGAGGCCGAAGAAGTACTGAAGGTGAACCCGTTCGCATCTCTGAAGATTTCCCTGAAGGAGGACAAGACCAAGGAGAAGCCCCGCCGCCCGTACACTGAAGCGGAAGCTGCCAAGCTCCTGAAGGCGGCCCGCAAGCGGAAGGATGCTCTCCGCTGGCTGACATGGCTCCTCGCGTACACCGGAGCGCGCATCAACGAACTCTCCCAGCTACGCAAAGAGGACGTGCTGAAGGACGGCGCGATCCCGTTCCTGAGGTTCACGACGAGCGACGCCAAGGGCCACGAGCTGAAGACGGGCTCATCCAGGCGCGACGTGCCGATTCACAAGGCGCTGGTGGCTGAGGGCTTCTTGAACTGGGTTGCCCAGGCGAAGGCCGGATGGTTGTTCCTTGATCTTCCCGAGGGCCGCTATGGACGGCGCGGCGATGCTGCCTCGAAGAGGTATGGGCGATGGTCGCGGCTGGAGGTGGGCATCACGGATACGCGCGCGGTGGCTCATTCGTGGCGGCACCGGATGGAAGATAAGCTACGGGAAGTGGAGTGCCCCGATGAGGTGGCCGATAGTATCCTTGGGCACGCCCGGGAGGGGCAGCGGGCGACTTATGGGGATGGCCCGCCGCTGAAGGTGAAGGCGAAGTGGGTCGGAACAGTCCCTGTCTTGCAGTCGTAACGCTCTCCATCTAACCCACCTTGCCGCCACTCGGCTACTCGCCGAGATGCTCCCCCTAGAAAGGAATGATGTTGGCGTGTAACCCCTCGCTTTCGGCCTCCTTTGCAACACGCTGGGCTTCTTCAAAAGTCTCGCAATCAATAGTCTGAATGTGTTCGAGGTGGCTACCAATCTCTTTCGAAATATGCACGCAGCCCCAAGGTCTCTTCGGACGATTCTGTGACATAACTCGCTCCTATCTACTGACCAGACCAATGTTGTCCATCGTGACTCGCGAAGCTGTTAGCGTAACCTCAATTACAACAAGCACTTCATTTTCGTTCGCGTCAGCCTCAAGGAGCCGATCTGACGTAACCTTAAATGCCGAGACCAGCTTGTCGTCACTCAGCAAGCAATGAAAAGGGCGTTGGCTCAGGTCCGCTGCCCACTTACTCGGTAGCTCATTCCACGAGGGCAGGCGCAAGGCATCAATTAGAGTCTTGATGCGGTTATCGAGATCGCCGCCATCTCGCAGGACGGCACCGGGAGGAGCGGGCCTCAGTACAAGAATATCAAGTTCTGCGAGCATCTCCGTAAGAGGGGAAACCAAAGCAGAAAAATGCTCTTCCCGGATGGTGTGCATCACGCCGATCAATCTGTGGCCGGATTGGATTGGATGACTATTGTCATCAGGCAGACGTTCCCAATTGCCTCGTTCGAGCCAAGAGCCGTAATGCGCGAGCGGCGGCTGCTTCCACAGTAGGGCCAGCTGCTTGTGGATTTCCGCTCGGACCTCGTGAATGTGCTCCTTGCTCTTGGAATTGCCACTCTTGAGTGGACCACGATAAACAAGCCGAAACTTCATTTAGCGCCCTCCGCTTGATCCTAGTCTTCCTCAGCGCGTTCCGCGTACTCATCGATAATCGAATGATTCATATGCGTTAAATGTTCAATCGCGGCGATCTCCTCAATGGCTTCATAAGGCAGATACGAACAGCTCTCGTAGAGTGGGCCGCGATCCAACAGAGAGAACACCGGACGCCGTATCTCCCTTAGGACTTTGTCTTGCTTTTCAGTGGGTGCAACGATGTGGAGTTTAATGTCCATATTTGGCTGCAACGCCAGCAGGTCGGCCATCCTGAGCAAGCCTGAATAGATCGCGGTGGTGTGCTCCACTTCGAACGCACGCGCCATTGAGCGGCCCTTGAGCCAAATGACGTCGATCTGCTCCACTGTCTTGATCGTGACCTGCCCCCCGGAAGTTCCCTCGTTCATAACGAGAGTCCTTGGGGTTGATA
>OFDN01001849.1_pt1 | contig 12887 bp, 14 predicted proteins | sample 1520971 | NCBI WGS metagenome assembly OFDN01 (sample SAMEA94257418, study PRJEB24077) | hot springs metagenome | biome: Aquatic biome; feature: Geographical feature; material: Water | place: India | collected 2012-06-12 | depth 5 m | reverse complement strand
CCCGGCGGCGGCAAGCGCCGCCGGCGGAGGGGGAGACCGCGGCGCAGCCGTCGTGACGGGAGTTCCCGGTGCCGGGAGGCTTGCGGCCCGGCACCGGGGGGCCTAAGGAAGGGTCGGAGAAACCTCTGACAGGATGGAACCGGTGGCCGCGGACACCCCCTTGAGGCTGGCCCTCTTCGACTGCGACGGCACGCTGGTGGACAGCCAGCACAGCATCGTCGCCTGCATGACGGCGGCGTGGGAGGCGCACGGGCTGGGCATGCCCGACCCGCTGGCGGTGCGGCGGATGGTCGGGCTGGCGCTGGTGGAGGGGGTGGCGCTGCTGCGCCCGGATCTCGACCGCGCGATGCAGGTGCGGGTGGCGGAGAGCTACCGGGACGCCTTCGCCGCCATGCGCGCGCAGGGTCTGTTGCAGGAGCCGCTCTACCCCGGCATCCGCGAGACGCTGGACGCGCTGGACGCGGTCGGCGTGCTGCTGGGCGTCGCCACCGGCAAGACCATGCGCGGCCTGCAGGGCGTGCTGGAGCGGCACGGGCTGACCGACCGCTTCGTCACGCTCCAGACCGCCGACCGCGGGCCGGGCAAGCCGGACCCGGCGATGGTGCACCGGGCGCTGGAGGAGGCCGGCGTCGATCGCCACTCCACGGTGATGATCGGAGACACCACCTATGACATCCAGATGGCGCGAAACGCGCGGGTGGCGTCCCTGGGCGTCTCCTGGGGCTATCACGAGGTGCCGGAGCTGCTGGCGGCCGGGGCCGACCGCGTCGTGCACCACGGCACGGATGTCGCTCCCGCGGTGTTGGCGCTTCTGGACAGGCATTGAGGATCGGGCGGTCGGACGATGAAGCGTGTCTACAAGACGGTGGCCGTGCAGGCCGCCGAGGGCGGCGGGTTCGAGGTGCGGCTGGACGGTCGGTCGCTGCGCAGCCCCGGCAAGAACGACCTGACCCTGCCGACACAGAATCTCGCCGCCGCCATCGCGGCGGAGTGGGACGCGCAGGCTGACGAGGTGAAGCCCGATGCCATGCCGATGATGCAGCTCGCCAGCACCGCGGTGGATCTGGTGGCGAAGAGTCGCGAGGCGTTCGTGGATGGCGTCGCCGCCTATGGCGGCACGGACCTGCTCTGCTACCGCGCCGACCACCCGCGCGAGCTGGCGGAGCGGCAGGCCGCGCAGTGGCAGCCCCTGCTGGACTGGGCGACCCTGCAGTACGACGCGGCGCTGTCGGTGTGCGTCGGGCTGATGCCGCGCCCCCAGCCGGCCGACGCCACACGCGCCCTGCGCCGGGCGGTGGAGGGATACGACGACTGGATGCTGACGGCCTTGCAGTCGGCGACCGCCGCCTGCGGATCGCTGGTGGTGGCGCTGGCGCTGATCGAGCGCAAGCTGGACGCGGCCGAGGCTTTCGAGGTCTCGCAACTCGACGAGACGTTCCAGATCGAGAAATGGGGCGAGGACGGGGAGGCCACCAAGCGCCGCGCCGCCCTGCGCGACGACATCCACGCCGCCCGCCGCTTCGCCGACCTGCTGCGGGCCGCATAGCCGGCCAGCGGCACCGGGCGATCGGCCGGCTGTGACGGCTCCTCGGCCGTGGCTATACTGGTCTCCCAACCAATGAAGCCACCGGGAGGCCGCATGACCCAAGCCGACAGCCCCGCGATGACCGCCGCGGAGATGGAAACGCTGATCCGCGAGGGGGTGCCGCTCGCCGGCGGATTCGGTGTGGCGGTGACGGAGCTTGGCGCCGGGCGGGCGACGCTGGTCCTGCCCTACAAGGCGGATTTCGTGCGGCCGGGAGGGACGGTGACCGGGCCGGCCATGTTCGCTCTGGCCGACGTGGCGCTCTACGCCGCCGTGCTGTCGGTCATCGGGCGGGTGGAACTGGCCGTCACCACCAGCATGACCATAAACTTCCTGAGCAAGCCGCCACCCCGCGATCTGCGGGCGGAAGGAAGGCTGCTGAAATGCGGCAAGCGGCTGGCCTATGGCGAGGTGCTGATCTTCTCCGAGGGCTCCGACGAGGCGGTGGCGCACGCGACGGGCACCTATTCGATTCCCCCGCACGCTCCCGTGACCATCGCGGTATCTGGATACCATGAATCCGACGCGCGCGGGAAAAGTGAATAAAATCAACGCGCTTTCCTGTGCGGTAACAAGATACCTCTCTTTCAAGGCCTTGATTCGGAACGGTATTATTTCCGTTGACAGGCCGGTCGGGGAACCGTACAAGGACCGCCGCTTCGGTGCCGCGGATTCGGCGGCCGGCCGATCCGTATTGACTGAACGAGTATGGCGATGAAGACCTTCAATCTGAAGCCGACCGACATCGACAAGAAGTGGATTCTCGTCGATGCCGAGGGTGTGGTGCTTGGCCGCCTCGCCGCGACCCTGGCGAACATCCTGCGCGGCAAGAACAAGCCGACCTTCACCCCGCACATGGATTGCGGCGACCACGTGATCGTCGTCAACGCGGAGAAGGTGAAGCTCACCGGCAACAAGCGGCGCGACGACAAGTTCTACTGGCACACGGGTTACCCCGGCGGCATCAAGGAGCGGTCGAAGGGCCAGATCCTCGACGGTCGCTTCCCGGAGCGCGTCATCATGAAGGCCGTGGAGCGCATGATCCCGCGCGGCCCGCTCGGCCGCAAGCAGATGACCCACCTCAAGGTCTACAAGGGCCCGGCCCATCCGCACGAGGCGCAGCAGCCCGCCGTGCTGGACTTCGCCGCCCTGAACCCGAAGAACAAGCGGAGCGCCTAACCCATGGCCCAGGTCACCACCACCCTCTCCAGCCTGAAGGACCTGACGGGTGCCGCAACCGCCGGGGCCGCTCCGGCGTCGGACGCCGTGGCGCAGCCGAAGATCGGCGCCGACGGGCGCGCCTACGCCACGGGCAAGCGCAAGGACGCGGTCGCCCGCGTGTGGATCAAGCCGGGCTCCGGCAAGATCACCGTGAACGACCGCGCCATCGAGGTCTATTTCGCGCGCCCCGTGCTGCGCATGATGATCAACCAGCCCTTCGAGATCGCGGCGCGTGAGAACCAGTACGACGTGCTGGTGACCGTCACCGGCGGTGGCCTGTCCGGTCAGGCGGGTGCGGTGCGTCACGGTATCTCCAAGGCGCTGACCTACTACGAGCCGACCCTGCGTCCGCCGCTGAAGGCCGCCGGGTTCCTGACCCGCGACGCCCGCGTCGTGGAGCGCAAGAAGTACGGCCGCGCCAAGGCGCGCCGCAGCTTCCAGTTCTCCAAGCGCTGACCCGCGGTCGACCCCGTATCGATCTTCGAGTATGGAAGGGGCGTCCCGCACGGGACGCCCTTTTCGTTTGTGCACTCATAGGCTTGTCCGCCACGCCTTTTTGGGGAAATCCGTCCATGGCCGACGTCACGTCCAAGATCCGCACCGCCATTCTCGGCGCCTCGGGCTACACCGGCGCGGAGCTGCTGCGCCTCCTGCTGCGCCACCCGGCGGTGGAGATCGGCGCGCTGACCGCCGAGCGTCAGGCCGGCAAGCCGATGGGCGAGGTCTTCCCCCATCTCGGGCGGCTCGGCCTGCCCGATCTCGTGAAGATCGAGGATGTGGCGTGGGACAAGCTGGACCTCGTCTTCTGCGCCCTGCCGCACGGCACCACGCAGGAGATCGTGGCCGGGCTGCCGCGGAACCTGCGGGTGGTGGACCTGTCGGCCGATTTCCGGCTGACCGACGCCGAGGAATACAAGACCTGGTACGGGCATGAGCACCGGGCGGTCGAGCTGCAGAAGGAGGTCGCCTACGGCCTTACCGAGCTGAACCGGCAGGGCGTGCGCAAGGCCCGCGTCGTCGCCAACCCCGGCTGTTACCCGACCACGTCGCTGCTGCCCCTGATGCCGCTTCTGCTCGACAACCTGATCGAGCCGGGCGGGATCATCATCGACGCCAAGTCCGGCGTGTCGGGCGCTGGCCGCGACGCCAAGCAGGCCAACCTCTTCACCGAAGTGTCGGAGGGCTTCAACGCCTACGGTGTCGGCCACCACCGCCACATGCCGGAGATCGAGCAGGAGCTGCGGCTGGCCGCCGGCCGGCCCCTTACCGTGTCCTTCACGCCGCATCTGGTGCCGATGAACCGCGGCATGCTGGCGACCATCTACGTGAAGATGGCCGACGGCGTGACCGCCGACGACCTGCGCACGGCGCTGACCAACCGCTACGAGGGCGAGCCCTTCGTCGGCGTCACCCCGGCCGGCGTGGTGCCGGCGACTCGGCATGTGCGCGGCTCCAACCATTGCCTGATCGGCGTGGTGCCGGACCGCACGCCGCGCGGCGCCATCCTGGTCTCCGTGATCGACAACCTCGTCAAGGGCGCGTCAGGCCAAGCCGTGCAGAACATGAACGTGATGCTGGGACTCGGCGAGACGACCGGGATCGACGGCGTCGCCATGTTCCCGTAAGGATGATCCGATGACGGGTGTGATCCTGCCCTTCCAGGGGGTGCTGCCGACCATCGACCCGACGGCCTTCGTGGCCCACACCGCCGCCGTCATCGGCGACGTGGTGATCGGGCCGGAGTCCAGCGTGTGGTACGGCTGCACGCTGCGCGGCGACGTGAACGAGATTCGCGTCGGTGCCCGCACGAATATCCAGGACGGCACCGTCGTCCATGTGTCCAAGCGGGGGCAGGGCACCTACATCGGCGACGACATCACCATCGGACACATGGCGCTGATCCACGCCTGCACGCTCGAATCAGGCTGCTTCATCGGCATGAAGGCCTGCGTGATGGATGCTGCGGTCGTCGAGTCGGGGGCGATGGTGGCGGCCGGCGCCCTGGTCACCCCCGGCAAGCGCGTGAAATCCGGTCAACTGTGGGCCGGATCGCCCGCCCGCGCCATTCGCGAGCTGACCGAAGAGGATCTGGCGCCGTTTTCGGTGCTGTCCGGCGGTTATGTGGAGCTGGCGCAGGTCTACAGGAAAGCGTAAGCTCTGCGACGACTCGCCGTGGTCCAACAGACCGTGGCTTTTCGGTCGCTCATGCCGCAAAAACGCAACGGCGACCACCGGAAAGGCGCCCGGAACATGGATTTTGCCAGCGTGTTTGGGAATAGTGTGAGGTATGGTGCTCGTTGATTGCGGCGCCAGCGCCGGAGTGCGACCTTCGCACGCACCGCCGCATTCGAGGGATCTCGGAGGGAGTCGTTACATGCATATGCACATTCGTTCTGCTTTGGCCGCCACCGCCGTTCTGGTCGCGGGCGGTCTCCTCACCGCCGTCCCGGCCGCCGCTCAGGAGAAGAGCTTCAACGGCTGGTGCAACCCGGTCATGACCTCCAAGGGCTGGGGCGACACCGCCGTCACCAGCGCCGGTGGCGTTCCGGTCATCCATGCCGGCTCCTACGCCTGCCAGACCGCGGCTGCTCCGGCGGCTCCGTCGGCGGCGCGCCCGCAGACCGAATACCTGGTCTTCTTCGACTGGGATCGGGCCAACATCACCCCGGCCGCCGAGCGCACCATCGGCGACGCGGTCACCGCCTGGGGCCGTGGCGCGACCACGAAGATCCACGTCGTCGGCCACACCGACACGTCGGGCTCGCCCGCCTACAACCAGCGTCTGTCCATGCGCCGCGCCGAGGCCGTGAAGCAGCGTCTGGTGGCCCTGGGCCTGCCGGCCGCCAACGTCACCACCGAGGGCAAGGGCGAGACCCAGCTCCTGGTGCAGACCGGCGCGAACGTGCGCGAGCCGTCCAACCGCCGCGCGCAGATCCTGAACCGCAGCGCCAGCGCGCCGTCGTCCTAAGACGACCCGCGGTTCGGAACAGGAAAAGGCCCGGAGCTTCGGCTCCGGGCCTTTTTTGTTGTGCGCGGGATGGCGTCGCTTCGCCCCCACCCCACCCAACCCTCTCCCGCCAAGCGGGGGAGGGTGGTGGGGGCTGGGTGCGGAAAGCGTGCTCGCTTATCCGATGCGCGTCTTCACATAGGCGCCCGGCGCTTCTTCGATCACCGGCAGGCCGCCCTTGGCGGGATCGCGGGCCTCGACCTTGCCGCCGGCGAAACCGCTGACCCACTTCTGCCACTCCGGCCACCAGGAGCCGGCGGTCTGCTGGGCCCCCTTCAGCCACTCGTCGGAGTTCTTGGGCAGCTTGGCGTTGGTCCAGTAGCAGTATTTCTCGGCCGCCGGCGGGTTGACGACGCCGGCGATGTGGCCCGACGCGGCCAGCACGAACTTGTTCTTGCCCGAGAAGAGCTGGGTGCCGGCGTAGGTGGACTTCCACGGCGCGATGTGGTCCTCGCGGGTGGATAGGAAGAAGGTCGGCGTCTTGACGGCACGCAGGTCGATCGGAACGCCGCCCAGCGTCACCCCGCCCGGCTGCGCCAGCAGGTTCTTCTGGTACATGTTGCGCAGGTAGAAGCTGTGCATCGCCGCCGGCATGCGGGTCGAATCGCTGTTCCAGTACAACAGGTCGAACGGGAAGGGGTCCTTGCCGAGCAAGTAATTGTTCACCACGAACGACCAGATCAGGTCGTTGGCGCGCAGCATGTTGAAGGTTGTGGCCATCTGCGAACCGTCGAGATAGCCCTTCTCGCCCATCATCTTCTCGATGTGGGTGAGCTGCTCCTCGTCGATGAAGACCGAGAGCTCGCCAGCCTCGGTGAAGTCCAGCATGGTGGTGAAGAAGGTGGCGGACTTGATGCGGTCGTCACCCTTCGTCGCCATGTAGGCCAGCGTGGAGCCCAGCAGCGTGCCGCCCAGGCAGTAGCCGATCGCGTTCACCTCGCGCTCGCCGGTCTGCTTCTCGATGGCGTCGAGCGCGGCCAGCACGCCCTCCATCATGTAGTCCTCGAAGGACTTGGCGGCCAACCGCTCGTCCGGGTTCACCCAGGACAGCATGAACAGGGTGTGGCCCTGGTCCACCGCCCACTTGATGAAGCTGTTCTTGGCGCGCAGATCCAGGATGTAGAACTTGTTGATCCAGGGCGGCACGATCATCAGCGGCCGCTTCGCCACCTCGGCCGTGGTCGGCGTGTACTGGACCAGCTGGATAAGGTCGTTCTGGAAGACCACCTTGCCCGGCGTGACGGCGATGTTCTTGCCGACCTGGAAGGCGTCGTAATCCGTCATGGAAATGCGCAGCTCACCCTTGCCGCGCTCCAGGTCCGTCAGCAGATGCTCAAGCCCCTTGACCAGGTTCTCGCCGCCCGTCTCGATGGTGGTGCGCAGCACCTCCGGGTTGGTGACGACGAAGTTGGAGGGCGCCATCGCGTCCACGAACTGGCGGGTGTAGAAGTCCACCTTCTTGGCGGTGTGGTCGTCCAGCCCGTCCACGCCCTGCACGGTGGACTGCATCCAGCGGGCGGTCAGCAGATAGGACTGCTTGATGAAGTCGAACAGCGTGTTCTCGTCCCAGGCGCTGTCCTTGAACCGCCGGTCGTCCTTGGCCGGCGCGATCACCGGGTTCGGCTCCTGGCCCAGCAGGCGCTGGGTGGTGTGCTGCCACAGGGTCATGTAGTCCTGCCACAGCGTGATCTGCGCCTTCATCAGCTTGGCCGGATCCGCCATCATGCGGGCCGTCATCTCGAGGAAGGCGTGCCCCACCCCCATGGGATCGAGCGACGATGGCACCGATTTCCCATCGGCCGCCTGGCGCGACAGGAAGTCGGTGACGAGCCGCTGGCTCTGCTCGGCGATGCGCGTCATCGCGCGCGACATCTCCACCGGATCGGGAAGCTTCACGTCGGGGGCCTGCGGTTCGGCCATGGGGCTGGTCCTTGTTGTGATTTGGACTTCAGTTGGGGCACCGGCGGAGGTTATACAGAGCCTGTGACGATTTTTCACGCGTTCGTGGCGCGACACAAAGGTGCCCACCGGGCGTGATAAACCTGTGTTCTTAAGATTTCGCTTAACGGCCCCGGCATCAAGGGCACGGCCGCTATGCGGGCAAGGATGGTCATGGCACGCGGCATCGACAGGGAAGGGCGGGGGAAGTTCCGGCGGGCAGGGCGCGGTGCCGCGCTCGCCCTGATCGTGGCGCTGGTTGCCGGACCGCTCGGCGGCTGCAGCGACCGCATGCTCGACACCGGCGCCTATGGCTATGTGCTGGGAGACGGCCCGCCGCCGGACGAGCCGAGCCTGATCCGTCCGATGACGGGCGAGAAGCGGGAATACCCCAACCTCGCCACCGTGCCGCCGCGTCCCACCGACATCCGCCCGCTGACCGAGCGTCAGGCGGACATCGAGAGCCTGCGCCGGGTCCGCGACCGCAACCGCGGCGTCGCCCAGACCGTCCGCGAGGATCCGCGTTTGCCGGTCCAGCCGATGGCCGTGCCGCCGCCGGCGGTGATCACGCCGGGGCAGCCGTCGCCGTAAGGTCCTCGGCTACGGGCCCGGTGCCTTGACGGCCGCGGCGACGAAGCTCGCCCGCTCCATCCAGCTTTTCCATTCCGTCAGCGTCACGAAGCGGTAGCCGAGTGCCTCCCCGCGCGCGAGGATGTTGGGCAACGCCTCCACCGTGTTGTGGTGGTTGCTGTGCATCAGCACGACCGCGCCCGGTGTCAGACCGGTGATGACGCGTTCCTCCACCTCGGCGGCCGGGATGTTGCGGTAATCCTTGGAATCGACGGTCCACAGCATCGTTTCCAGCCCTTGGGCGCGGGCGATGGCGACGGTGTCGGAGGCGAGCGAACCGAAGGGCGGGCGGAACCAGCGCGGCTGAGCGCCGCCCAGCGCCAGGGCGGCGTTGGCGTTCGCGATGGTGGCGGCCTGTTCTGTGGCGGTGTGTTGCGACAGACGGATGTGGTCGTGGGTGTGGTTGCCCACCTCGTGGCCGGCGGCGACCATGACGCGCACCAGGTCCCGATGGTGGGCGGCGTTGCGGCCGATCAGGAAAAAGGTCGCCGCTGCCTTGTGCTGGCGCAGGATCTCAAGAATCTGCGGATCGTTCGCGCCGTGCGGCCCGTCGTCGAAGGTCAGCGCCACGATGGGGGAGGCCAGATGTTGCGGGGCCAGCGTGATGGCGGCACCCGGGTAGAGATGCGCGGTGACGAAACCGGCCCGGCCATGGGTGGCGACCCAGCCCACCTCCTCCGCCCGCAACGGCCACGCCGCCAGCAACAGGGTGGCCAGAACCGAAAGGCGCTTCATGCGTCGCGTCCCATGAAATGCAGCGGCCCGCGCGTCTCCTCCACCGTGAAACCGTTGCGCCGGTAGAAGCCGGCGTTCCGCGCGCCGCTCCCCGTCACGATGTGCAACCCCGTGCCGCAGTCGCGGGCGAAGGCGTCGATCAGCCGCGCTCCGATTCCGGCGTCGCGGCGGTCGGGGCGTACGTTGACGTGCAGGTGGGCGGGAAAGCGTGCGAAGCGGTCGGCGAAGACGCCGTAACCAAGGATCGTGTCGAACAGGGCCGCCGCACCCGCGCTGTCCCGGCAGCCGGTGAGGTAACCGGCGATGCCGCCGCACGGGCCGCCGCCCGGATCGCCGTCGGCATCGACCCAGAACAGCACGTCCTCGGGTGCCTCCCGCACGTACCAGCCCGTCCAGGTCTCCAGGAACGCCGCACGCTCGGCATCGTCGGCGAAGCGCCGGCGCAGCGCCGAGGCGAAGAAGATCGCCTCCAGCGCCGCCAGCGCGGCGCGGCGGTCCGGCATGTCGGTCAGTCGGAGGATCACCGGCGCTGCGCCGTCTGCACCGTCGTGGCGCGCGGCACCAGCAGCGTGTATCGCCCACGCGCCTTCATGGTGCCGGCCCCGGATTCCGCCTCGGTCCCGCTGCCCCAGAACAGGTCGCCGCGCACCGCGCCCTTGATCGCTCCGCCGGTGTCCTGCGCCAGGACCAGCCGGCGGATGGCGCCGCCGGGCACCGGGGCCTCCTTCAGTTCCAGCCACAGGGGGGGACCGATCGGCACGAAGTCGGGGTCAACGGCAAGGCTGCGGCCGGCCGTCAGCTCCATGCCGCGGGCGCCGCGAGGCTCGCCCTCGGTGCGGACCTTGAAGAAGACATAGCTGGGGTTGAGGTTGGTGACGCGCCGGGCCTCGCCGGGGTTGGCGTGCAGCCATTGGCGGATGAACTGCAGCGACATCTCCTCCCGCGTGGCATAGCCCTGGTCGATCAGGTAGCGGCCGACGGGGAAGTAGCTGTGCCCATTCTGACCGGCGTAGCTCAGTCCGATCACGCTGCCGTCCGCCAACTGGACCCGGCCGGACCCCTGGATCTCCAGGAAGAAGGCATCGACCGCGTCGTCCACCCACAGCAGTTCCAGCCCACGCCCCGCCAGCGCACCGGCAGCGATGCGGGCGCGGCTGGGCAGGCCGTTCTTACCGCGGGCCGGCATGCGGTAGATCGGGACGTTGTAGCGGTCGGTGCGGGTCCAGCTTCCGCGCAGCAGCGGTTCGTAGTAGCCGGTGAACAGCCCGTCGTCCGCCGTGGTCAGGGCGACCGGGCGGAAATGGCTCTCGAAGAAGACACGGGCGGCCTCGGCGTCGCCGGGAGGAAGGGCGCGCGCGGCGGCGCAGACGGGTTTCCAGTCGCCGACGATTCCCGCAGCCGGGTGGTCACCCATCGGCTTGTCCGCGGGCTGGCGGTCCACCCACCAGCAGGTGCGGTGCAGAGCCGGCACCGCCTGGGAATGGTCGTCCTCGACCCAGCCGGCGAGGCTGCGGAAATCGGGCGCCACCTGATCCAGCGATGGCCGGTGTGCCGGATCGCGCATGCCGCTGACGGTCGGCTGGCCGGCGCAGGCCCCGAGCACGAGGGTTGCACAAAGAACGAGCGGACGCACCATGTCACCACCGACGCGCACCGCCATCGCCTGCCTCGCCATACCGTTCCCGCGGGTTCTCCAAGACGCGGAGTCGCCCGGCACCGCCGCCACCTGGGCGCGAACGGGCGTTCCGGTCGGCATCATGCTGTGTCCGAACGGGGTGCGTCAACGCGTCATCCGCCGAAATGGGTAATCCGTCGGCGTTGTCACGGCCGCGCGCAGGGGGAAATTGCCACCGCGGGGTGCTGCCCATCGGCACAGACCAGCTCCGCGTTCGCAAGTCGGCCGGTGACAAGGTGGAGCGAAACGGGTTATCGACAAATTCCAGACACCTTCGGCCCGATTTCGCGGCTGCTTTTCCGAGGACCCCCGGATGACTCCCGCAGCCCGCCTGCAGGCGGTGATCGACCTGCTGACCGAGATCGAGGCCACCCCGCGGCCGGCTGATGCGGTGATGAGCGCCTATTTCCGCGCCCGCCGCTACATCGGCTCCAAGGACCGCAACGCGGTGGCGGAAACCGCCTACGCCATCCTGCGCCGCCACGCCCGGCTGTCCTGGTGGCTGGAGCGGGCCGGGCATGCGGCGACCCCGCGCGCCCGCGTCATCGCCAACGCCATCGTCGGCGAGGGACGGCGCGCCGCCGATGTGGGCCAGCTTTTCAGCGGCGGCAAGTTCGCGCCGGAGCCGTGGGACGAGGCGGAGGCGAGCATGGCCCGCGCGCTCGACACCCACACGCTCGAACACCCGGCCATGCCGGACACCGTCCGCGGCGAATGCCCGGATTGGGCAGAGGCGCCGCTGCGCGCCGCGCTCGGCGACCGCTTCGGGGTAGAGATGCAGGCGCTGCTGGAACCCGCACCACTCGACCTGCGCATCAACCCGCTGAAGACCGACCGCGAGGCCGCCGCCCGCGCGCTGGCCACCGCGCAGATCCAGGCCGAGCCGACACGCCTGTCGCCGCTGGGGCTGCGCGTGAAGGGCCGCCCGCCGCTGGCCGCGGTGGACGCCTTCAAGAAGGGGCTGGTGGAGATCCAGGACGAGGGCTCTCAGCTCGTCGCTCTGGCGGTAGCGCCCAAGCCCGGCATGCAGGTGGTGGATTTCTGCGCCGGGGCCGGCGGCAAGACGCTCGCCATCGCGGCGCTGATGAACAACAAGGGCCGGGTCGTCGCCTGCGACGTGCTGGAAGGGCGCTTGAAGCGGGCGGCTGAGCGTTTCCGCCGTGCCGGCCTTCACAACATCGAGCCGCACCCGCTGACCAGCGAGCGCGATCCCTGGGTGAAGCGGCACAAGCGCAAGTTCGACCGGGTGCTGGTCGACGCGCCGTGCAGCGGCACCGGCACCTGGCGCCGCAACCCCGACAGCCGCTGGCGCCCGCTCGGCCCCGGTCTGGCGGAGCTGGTGCCGCTCCAGGCCAACATCCTCGACAGCGCGGCGCGGCTGGTGCGGCCGGGCGGGCGGCTGATCTACGCCACCTGTTCCCTGCTGCCGGAGGAGAACGAGCGCCAGATCGAGGGCTTCGTCGCTACCCATCCCGACTTCACCGTGGTGCCCGCTGCGACGGTGTGGGACGAGGCCGGCTGGGGTCGCGCCCCGGTGGAAGGCCCCTACCTGCGCCTGACCCCGGGCCGCCACAACACCGACGGGTTTTTCGCCGCCGTGCTGGAGCGCCGGGCGGAGGAAGCGCCGGTGGTGGCCGAGGAAGCCGCCGCGGACTGAGCGGACCCGTCGCCGGTCCATCCGTCCACCGGCAGGACGTCCGGCGGCAGCGCCGCACGGACGGCGTCGGCCAGCCGTTTCAGCCGGTCCGCCTGCGGGCTGTCGGCGCGGTGCAGCAGCGCCACGCGGCGTGTCGGCGCCGGGTGCCGGAACGGCCGCACGGCGATGCCGGATAGCGGCAGCCCCTGCAGCGCGGTGGCGGGGAACAGGCTCCAGCCCAGCCCGGCCGCCACCATCGCGCGGATCGTCTCCAGGCTGGTCGCCCGCTGATCCTCATCGGGCTCGATCCCGCGCAGCCAGCGGCGGCAGGCGTCCATCGCCTGCGCGCGCAAGCCATGGCCCTTGGGCAGCATCAGCAAGGGCTCCGCCGGCAGGCGGCCTGGGTCGAGCGCGGCGGACGCGGCCAGCGGGTGCGACTCGGGCAGGATCACCAGGAACG
>OFDN01001848.1_pt1 | contig 12887 bp, 10 predicted proteins | sample 1520971 | NCBI WGS metagenome assembly OFDN01 (sample SAMEA94257418, study PRJEB24077) | hot springs metagenome | biome: Aquatic biome; feature: Geographical feature; material: Water | place: India | collected 2012-06-12 | depth 5 m | reverse complement strand
GGGGGGGGGGGGGGGGGGGGGGGGGGGGGGCCTCGGCGGTCGATAAGGCAGAGCCCCCACCCCCGGCCCCTCCCCATGGGGAGGGGAGAATCAGGGCCTGCCCACCGAGGCCTTGATCTGTTCGACGATCTGCGGCTTGGTCGGGATCCACGCCTGTTCCAAGTGGCTGGCGAAGGGCACCGCCGAGAAGGTCCCGCCGATGCGCCGGACCGGGCCCTTGAGGTCGTCCCAGCACTTTTCCTGGATGTTCGCCGCCAGTTCCGCGCCGGTGCCGAAGGGACGCACGGCCTCGTGCAGGGTGAGCGCGCGGCCGGTCTTGCGCACGGAAGCGAGAACGGTCGCCTCGTCGTAAGGCGCGATGGTCCTGAGGTCGACGACCTCGACCGAAATGCCTTCCTTGGCGAGGTCATCGGCCACCGCCAGCACGTCGAGCACGGTGCGGCCATAGGTGATGATCGAGATGTCGGTGCCCTCCCGCGCGATCGCCGCCTTGCCGAGCGGCACGCGGTAGCCCGGGCCCGGGTCCTCGGCCTTCAGGCCGTAGCACAGGATGTTCTCGATGAAGATCACCGGGTCGTTGGCGTCGATGCTCGCCCGCATCAGCCCGCGCGCGTCCGCAGGGTTGGAGGGCGTGACGACATGGATCCCCGCGACGTGCGCGAACCATGCCTCGAGCATGTCCGAGTGCTGCCCGCCAAAGCCGACGCCGACGCCGGTGGTGGTGCGGATCACGATCGGGCACGGGGTCTGCCCGCCGCTCATGAAGCGCAGCTTGGCCGCGTGGTTGACGATCTGGTCCATGCACACGCCGACGAAGTTCATCAGCATGATCTCGGCGATCGGGCGCTGGCCCGCCAGAGCGGCACCCACTGCGGCGCCGACGATGGCCGTCTCGGAAATCGGCGTCGCGCGGATACGGTGCTCGCCGTATTTCTCGGTGAGCCCCTGGGTGACCTTGAACACCCCGCCGCCCTGCTTGGCGCTGACATCCTCGCCGAGGCAGAAGACGCCCGGGTCCTCCGCCATCGCCTCGTCGATCGCGAGGTTGAGCGCCTGGGTCATGGTGATCTGGGCCATCAGGCGGTCTCCTCCAGCACGTCCTTGTAGATTTCGTTCACGTCCGGCAGCGGCGCGGCCAGCGCGTGCTCGACCGCGGCGTTGATCTGGGCGTCGATGTCGGCGACGATGGCGTCCAGTTCCTCCTCGGTGAACTGGTGGTCCAGCATCACCTTCCTGAGCTTGGGGAGCGGGTCCTCGGCCTTCATCTCGGCGATGTGCTCGGGCGGCATGTAGCTGAAGTCGGCGCCGAAGAAGTGGCCCATCATGCGGTAGCACATCGCCTCCACCAGCGTCGGCCCCTCGCCGCGGCGGGCGCGGTCGACCGCTTCCTTCACTGCGGGGTAGATCTGGTTGACGTCGTTGCCGTCGACCGTGACCCCCGGCATCCCGTAGCCCGCCGCGCGGACCGCAATATTGGGGCTGTCGGTGTGGTCGGCGTAAGCCGTGTGCTCGCCGTAGCGGTTGTTCTGGCACAGGAAGATCACGGGCAGCTTGTAGAGCTGGGCCATGTTCATCGCCTCGTGAAAGCCGCCGATATTCGCCGCCCCGTCGCCGAAGCTGACGAGCGTCACGCGCCGGTCGCCGTTGTTCTGGCTCGCCATCGCGAGACCGTTGGCGATGGGGAGGCCCGAGCCCACCACCCCCGTGGTCACCATGATCCCCGTCTCGGGATCGGTGATGTGCATGGTGCCGCCCTTGCCCTTGCAGGTGCCGGTCGCCTTGCCGAGGCATTCGCCCCACCACTTCTCCATCGGAATGCCCTTGGCGGTCTGCTCGCCCTGCCCGCGATAGGTGCAGACGACGTAATCCTCCTTCTCGAGCGCCGCCATCGCCGCGGCCGAGACCAGCTCCTGCCCGCGCACGCAGTAATACATCACCGCGACCTTGCCGCCCATCAGCAGCTCGCGGAACTTCTCGTCGGTGCGGTTCACCTTCATCGTGCGGGTGTAGATGTCGAGCAGCTTGTCGCGGTCGATCTGCGCCATGTGTTGTCGCCTTCCTGGAGGGGGATTTAGAACTGGACGCGCTGGGTGAACCCGCCGTCCACCACGATGTTCGCGCCGGTCATGTAGGGCACCGCCGGGCTCGCGACGAAGACGATCGCCTTGGCGACCTCGACCGGCTCGCCGAAGCGGCCGGTGGGCATCTTAGCGAGGGTCGCGTCGAACAGCGGCTTCATGTGCTCCTCGATGATCTCCCAGTTGCCGCCCTTGTAATAGATCGCGCCGGGGCTGACGGTGTTCACGCGGATGTTCTTGGCGGTGAGCGCCTGGCTCAATTGCGAGGCATAGGTGATCAGCGCGGCCTTGATCGCGTTGAAGGGGTTGGGGGCGATGAAGGTCTCGAGCGCGGCGGTCGAGGACAGCATCACGATCGACCCGGTGCCCGAGGCTTCGAGGTAGGGCGTCAGGGTCTCGACCGCAAAGGCCGCGCCCTTCAGGTCCATGTCGAGGCACGCCTGCCAGTCCCCGGCCCCGCCCGTGCCCGAGGCGCTCGCGGTGTGAACGAAGATGTCGCACCCGCCGAGTTCGGCCACGGCCTTCTCGAGCCATGCCTGATAGGCCTCGGTGCCGGACGCCATGTCGAAGACTTCGGCGAAGACCTTGCCGGGGCCGGCGGCGTCGATCTCGGCGACGGCGGCGGCGATCTTGTCTTCCTTGCGGGAGAAGAAGGCGACGTCAGCGCCCTCGGCGGCGAACAGCTTCAAGGACTGGAGGCCAAGGCCATGCGCCCCGCCGTTCATGATGACCTTCTTGCCCTTCAATCCCAGATCCATGGCGCCTCTCCCCGGCATTTGCTTGTGGCCTCAGGGGATAGCCGAGTGGGGGGGCGGGGCGTATCGTCAATTTTGACGGGGTGGGAGGTTTCCCGTTCCTCCCACCCCGCCAGGGGGGTCAGATCACCTCGTCGATACTGAAGGCGAAGGGCTTGCCTGCCAGCAGGCGACCCGTGCCGTACTGGAAAGGCTGACGCGCCGGATCGTCCGGCCCGGCATAGGGCCATTGTTCGACCCAGAAGCCATCGAGCCGCCCCGGCTGGTAGGTCGCGGGGTAATTCGGGATGTACATGCCGTAGACGTGGACGGTCTTGCCCTCGTAATCGAGCACGGTCAGCCCCTGCGCCTGCAGCGCACGGTCCTTGCCGGCCCCGAAGAAGCCCGCCCCCTGCTGGGCGATCACAAGTGCGACCGGATCGCGCAGACGGCTGTCCTTGAGCACGGCATGGCGATCTCCCTTGTAACTGTAGACCCCGACCTCCCGCGCGCCGCGACTGACGATGTAGAGGTCATCGGTGCGCACGGCGCCGGCAATCGGCGTGGTGATCTGCACCGGGTTGCGGCCCACTTGCCACTGGCGCACCGTGCTGGTCGGCATCGACGGATTGCGCGCCGGATCGATCAGCGACCGGACGTCGTACTGGCGAACGGTGCCGTCCATCGATCCCACGGTCACAAGAGTCGAGAGATAATTCCAGCTCCGCCCGTCCCAGCCGGAAAGCGTGTTGGTCCCGTTGCGGATCTGGCGCGCGAACACCGCAGTCGGCTGCATCACATCGAGCGTCCCGAGCACCGTGGGGCGCTGTTCGGGCTTGTGCGCGAAGGTGTAGGGCCACTGGTTGTCGCCCGGACCCTGGTTGCTGTTGGCGGTCTCGTTCCACTTGGCCTGCGTGGTCAGATACTGGTCGCGGTAGAAGCGCAGCAGCGGCCGCAGATCGACGATTGCGACCTTGTTTTCCGCGCGCGAGCCGACCACGGCATAGCCTGCCGAGGCGAGCAGGCGCCAGTATTCGGTCTGCGGAATGAAGGTGTCGAAGGCGAGGTTGCTGCGCGCGAACCAGCGGTCGCGCTCGGCCTGGGTGTCGAGCCCGCGCCCGCGCCACTCCTCGAAACCGCGGAATTTCATCGTGCCGGTCGAAAGCGTCACCGACAGCGTGTTGGGGGCGGCCATCGGCAAATCGACGAACCCGAGCAGCTTCAGCGATCGGACATTCGGCCAGCTCTGAACGCCCCAGCCATAGCGACCGGTGTCCTGCGGGCCGATATTGGCGGGGTCTTCCGGGTTGACCGCGATCACCCCCAGCTGTCCCTTGCGCGCGGCGGCATCCCAGACCGTGACGAACAGAAATTCGTTCATCGCCGACAACGCCAGCGCGGTCGGCACCTTGCCGGCAGGCAGGCGCACGGTCGGCTCGACGAGATTGCCAATCCCGTTGTAGGAATCGTTACCCGTGCCCGCAGCCGCGATCAGCCCGTTCTGGAAGGCAAGAAAGCCGGTCACCGAGTTCTGGATGTCGCCCCGCGCCACCGCCACCGCGGGGAGCGGCAGGCTCGGCTCGCGGCGGCGCAGGTTGGCGACAGCGGGCGTGGTCGGGGCGGAGATGTTGTTGCGGTTCCAGAAATCGGGATACCACGAGGCGTTCATGCGCATGCACAGCGCGTGGGTCGAACCATCGCTGGCACGGGTCGCCATCGCCCCGTCGAAGGCACGCGCATTGGCGACGCCGGCAGACAGCTCGGCGGGGGCATTGGCGTCGGGGCTGAACAGCATCTGGCCCGACCAGATCCAGCCCCCGCCTCCGCCGAAGCCATCGCCATAGCCGGTCGGGCTGTCGCTCTGGATCAGCTTGTCGGAGGTCTGGCAGAACCGGTCGGCAAGCGCGCGGTTGATCCCTCCCTTCCACAGCCCGTTGGGCTCGGGCTGGTAGATGGTCGCGGTGGGCGCTGGCTCGTTGTAGTCGGTCGCGCGCGGCCCGAGCCGATAGCTGACCATTTCGGCGGTGTGATAGGCGTTGGCGACGCGGGCGTACTCGCTCCAGTTGATCGAGCCGTCGTTGTTGAGGATCAGTTCGCGCCACTGTCCGATCTGGCGCTCGCCGCCGACCACCGGCGGAGGCGTGGCGGTGGGTGCCGGGGTCGGCGTGCCGCCGGTCGCAGGCGGCGAGCCCGAGCTGTCGCCGCCGCCGCCGCAGCCGGCCAGCAGCATGACCAGCGCACAGGCCGATGCCAGCCGCAGCGCTTTCGATTTCCCATGACCCGAACCCATGATTGTGTCCCCTCCTGCCAACGCGCGAACCGGGTCGAATCTCGGATTTTCACGGATAATTTCAGGTAAACGCGGAAACTTTATGGCAAGAATTCAGAAGCTTGAAAACGGATCGTTAACCATGGAAATGCCTGAAGCATCCGCTTCATGATTGGCCGGAATGGCCACTTGACGGGGTGGCGGAAAGGATGTTCTTGCAAGCCTCGACGCCGCGCCTGCGCGACTCCGCTACCAAAGGTGCGCTCTACCAGCGAACCACAAGGACAAACCTCGTCCTTCGGTTGCCACTATCGCACCGCGCTCCACGGTTTCGACAGCAGCCCCGCGCAGTTGATCACTCCCACCAGCGAGTAGGTCTGGGGGAAATTGCCCCACAATTCGCCGGTATTGTAATCGAGATCCTCGCTCAGCAGCCCCGAGGCGGTGGTGCGGCTGAGCATCGTGGCGAACAGCCCGCGCGCCTCCTCGCTGCGACCAGCGAGGTGGAGCGCCTCGATCAGCCAGAAGGTGCAGACGTTGAAGGCGGTCTCGGGCGGGCCGAAGTCGTCCTCGGCGGCGTAGCGCAGCATGAAATCGCCGCGCCGCAGCTGCTGCTCGACCGCCGCGAAAGTGGCGAGGAAGCGCGGGTTGTCGGGCGCGTGGAAGCGCAGTTCGACCATCTGCAGCAGGCTCGCATCGAGGTAGTCGCTCTCGAAGCTCGCGCCGTAATGTCCGCCCCCGCCCGCGTGATCGCCGCCGTCGGGCTTCCAGGCCTCGGCCTCGATCCGGGCGCGGATGGTGTCGGCACGCTCGCGCCACAGCGCCGCGCGGTCCGTTCTGCCCAGCCAGTCCGCCGCCATCGCCAGCCGGTCGCAGGCGGCCCAGCTCATGACGGCCGAATAGGTGTGGACCTCCTGCCGGGTGCGGAACTCCCAGAGCCCTGCGTCGGGCTGGTCGTGCATCGCGAAGGCCAGCTCGCCGACCGTCTCGAGGCTCTCGAAATCGCGCTCGTCCGACATGCGCAGCAGGCGCTGGTCGATGAAGCCCTGCACCGTGGGCAGCACGATCTGGCCGTAGCAGTCGTGCTGCACCTGGAGGTAGGCGGCATTGCCGACCCTGACCGGCCCCATCCCGCGATAGCCGGCGAGTGCCGGAGCGGTGGTCTCGGTCAGCTCGGCCACCCCCATCACCGAGTAGAGCGGCTGGATCTGCCCGCCCTTGGCCGCGTCGACGATGTTCCTGAGATAGGCGAGATATTTTTCGAGCACATCGAGCGCGCCGAGGCGGTTGAGCGCCTGCACGGTGTAATAGGAATCGCGGATCCAGCAGTAGCGGTAATCCCAGTTGCGCTGCGAATGCGGCGCTTCCGGGATCGAGGTGGTGAGCGCGGCGACGATCGCGCCGGTCTCCTCGTGCTGGCAGAGCTTCAGGGTGATAGCGCAGCGGATCACTTCGGCCTGCCATTCGACCGGCGTCGCCAGCCCCCGCACCCAGCGCTGCCAATAGCCGCGGGTGGCCTGTTCGCTGCGACGGATCTCTTCGCGCAGGTTGCCGGTGAAGGGCTCGTCCGGGCCGAGGAAGAAATGCAGGTCCTCCTCCACCCGGAAGCTGCGCGCCTCGAGGATGTAGCCGACCGGCGCATCGGTGCTGAGCCGCAGCGCCTGCCGGCCGACGAGATAGCGGATGTGGTTGGTGCCGTGGGTGGTCTCGACCAACGCCGCGCCGTAATCGCGCATCGGGGTGAGCACCACGCGCAGGCGCGGGCTGCCCGCGACCGGCCGCACGATCCGGCTGATCGCCACCGGACGATACATCCGCCCATGCCGCTCGTGACGCGGGCAGAAGTCGAGCACCTCGACCGCGCTGCCATCCTCGGCCTCCAGCCGGGTGACGAGGATCGGGGTGTTGCGGATGTAGCTCTGGCTGGCGCTGACCTGGCCGACCAGTTCGAACCGCCAGATCCCGGCCTCGCGGCTGGTGCCGTTCATCAGCGCGCAGAACACCGGATCGCCGTCCACCCGCGGCACGCAGGCCCACACGATCGCGCCCTCATGGTCGACGAGCGCGCTGACCTGGCAATTGCCGATGGGCCAGAGTTCGAGATCGGGGGTCTGGGGGGTCGCCACGCATGGGAGGCTTAGGCATCCGGCCCCGCGGGTCAAACCGGGCGCGCCGCTATGCCACGAGCGGTGGCAGGCGCGCGGCGGCCCGATGGCGAAGCGGGCGCGGCAGGGATGCGTGGGGATGCTGGTGCTGCTGGGGAGGATTGAACTCCCGACCTCACCCTTACCAAGGGTGCGCTCTACCACTGAGCTACAGCAGCGCCGGAAACAGGCGCGCCCTATTGTCGCGCGCCGCCGCTATGTCAAGCGGGCGTTCTTGTCGCGCTACCGCTTTGCTACTTGAGCGGGGGCATTCTTAGCGGCAATGGCTTTCACATGAGTGAAGGCAACGCCAGGAATATGTCGCGTGAAGAGCGGCTCGCGGCCAAGCTGCGCGAGAATTTGCGGCGCAGGAAGGCGCAAGCGCGGGCGGTCGCAGGCGCGGAGGGCGATTCGGATGGTGCGCAGCCCCTTCCCAATCGCCCTCGCGAAAGCTAACGCAGCGCGCTCCCGACGAATTGCCGGAGCCAGCATGCCCAAGCTCATCCTCGTCCGCCACGGCCAGAGCCAGTGGAACCTCGAAAACCGCTTCACCGGCTGGTGGGATGTCGACCTGACCGAGAAGGGCGTGGCCGAGGCGACCGCCGCGGGCGTGCTGCTGCGCGACAAGGGCGTGCTGCCGACCTATGCCTTCACCTCCCTGCAGACCCGCGCGATCCGGACGCTGCACCTGGCGCTGGAAGCGGCGGGGCGGCTGTGGATCCCCGAGGTCAAGGACTGGCGGCTCAACGAGCGGCATTATGGCGGGCTGACGGGCCTCAACAAGGCCGAGACCGCCGCCAAACACGGGGACGAACAGGTCAAGATCTGGCGCCGCAGCTTCGACATTCCCCCGCCCGTGCTCGAGGCGGGGAGCGAATTCGATCTCGCCGCCGACCCGCGCTATGCCGGGATCGCGATCCCGAACACCGAGAGCCTGAAGCTGACGATCGAGCGCGTGCTGCCCTATTGGGAAAGCATGATCCTCCCCGTCCTCGCGAGCGGCGAGACGGTGATCATCGCCGCGCACGGCAACTCCCTGCGGGCGCTGGTGAAGCACCTGTCGGGGATTTCGGACGCGGACATCACCGATCTCGAGATCCCGACCGGCCAGCCGATCGTCTATGAGTTCGAAGGCAGCGCGCCCGTGGGGACCCGCTACTATCTGAAGGACGCCTGATGGAAGCTGCCGGGGGGAAGGTCGCGATCGTGATGGGCAGCCAGTCCGACTGGCCGACCATGCAATGCGCCGCCGAGGTGCTGGACGAGCTGGAGGTGGCCTATGAGGCGCGGATCGTCTCGGCCCACCGCACGCCGGACCGGATGGTGGCCTTCGCCAAGGGGGCCGAGGGCGAGGGGTTCAGCGTGATCATCGCGGGCGCGGGCGGCGCGGCGCATCTGCCCGGCATGATCGCCAGCATGACGCACCTGCCGGTGCTCGGCGTGCCGGTGCAGTCCAAGGCCTTGAGCGGCATGGATAGCCTGCTCTCGATCGTCCAGATGCCCGGCGGCATTCCCGTCGGCACGCTGGCGATCGGCGAGGCCGGGGCGAAGAACGCCGGGCTGCTCGCCGCCGCAATCCTCGCGCTGGGCGACGAGGCGCTGTCCGAGCGCTTGCAGGACTGGCGCGCCGCCAAGAGCGCGGGTGTCGGCGAGGTGCCGGAGGACTGATGCTCGCACCCGGCTCCACCATCGGCATTCTCGGCGGCGGGCAGCTGGGCCGGATGATGGCGGTTGCCGCCTTGCAGCTCGGCTACCGGGCGGTCGGCTATGCGCCCGAGGGCGACAATGTCGCGGCCGATGCCTGCGCGGATTTCATCACCGCCGGTTGGGACGATGCGGCGGCGCTCGCGCGGTTCGCGCAGGCTTGCGACGTGGTGACCTGGGAGTTCGAGAACGTGCCGCTGGGCACGGTTGCCGCCCTGCCGCAGCACCTGCTCGCCTGCCCGCCGCGCGCGCTCGAGGTGGCGCAGGACCGGCTGCGCGAGAAAGCCTTCGCGGCTGACCTCGGCGGAACGCCCGCCCCGCATGCCAAGGTCGAGAGCGCCGCCGACCTTGCCGCCGCGATTCGCAGCGTCGGCATCCCCGGCATCCTCAAGACCGCGCGCGACGGCTATGACGGCAAGGGCCAGTGGCGGGTGCGCTCCGCGATCGAGGCGGGGGCGCTCGTCTTCCCCGGCGTGACCTGCATCTACGAGGGCTTCGTCACCTACGAGACCGAGTTCTCGGTGATCCTGGTGCGCGGGGCCGATGGGCAGATTCGGTTCTGGGATTCGACCGCGAACCTGCACGAAGGCGGGATGCTCTCGCGCTCGGTGCTGCCGGCGGGGGCGCTGGTCGAGGCGCAGGTTCCGGCCGCGCGGGCGCTGGCGGCAAAGGTGGCGGACGGGCTCGACTATGTCGGGGTTCTGACGCTCGAGTTCTTCGCCACGCGCGAGGGGCCGGTGTTCAACGAGATGGCCCCGCGCGTGCACAATTCCGGCCACTGGACCATCGAGGGCGCGGCCACCAGCCAGTTCGAGAACCACATCCGCGCGATCGCCGGCCTGCCGTTGGGGGGCACCAAGACCCGCTTCGAGGCGATCGAGATGCGCAACATCGTCGGCGAGGAGGCGCTTGCCGCGCACCAGATCCTCGCCGAACCGGGCGAGCCGCACCTCCACCTCTACGGCAAGCGCGAGGTGCGCGAGGGCCGCAAGATGGGCCACGTCACCCGCGTCGGGCACGCAGTGAAATGAGCCGAGACATCATGCTGATCTACGCCCGCGCTGCCAATGGCGCGATCGGCCTCGGTGGCGACCTGCCGTGGCGGCTGCCTGCGGACCTCAAGCATTTCAAGGCGCTGACCATGGGCCTGCCGATGATCATGGGCCGCAAGACCTTCGAGAGCCTGCCGGGGCTGCTCCCCGGGCGGCGGCACATCGTGCTCTCGCGGGACGCCGGTTGGCGGGCCGAGGGGGCGGAGCTTGCGGCCGATCCATATGCCGCGCTGGCGCTCGCGGGCGGCGAGACCATCGCGGTGATCGGCGGGGCGGCGGTGTTCGAGGCCTTCCTGCCGCTCGCGGACAGGGTGGAACTCACCCAGATCCACGCCGACTACGAGGGCGACACCTTCATGCCCCCGCTCGGCCCCGAATGGCACGAGACCACGCGCGAGGATCATGCGGCGGCGGGCGATTATCCCGCCTTCTCCTTCCTCACCTTCCGCAAGGCCCTCGCCTGATGCGCTGGCTCGATCACCGCGAACCCATGCCGGATTCGCTGCGCGGCGCGGTCGTCGCGCTCGGCAATTTCGACGGGTTCCACCGCGGGCATCAGGCCGTCGCGGGCGAGGCGATCGCCTGGGCCCATGCCGAGGGCCGCCCCTCGATCATCGCCACCTTCGATCCCCACCCGGTGCGCTTCTTCAAGCCAGCTGTGCCGCCCTTCCGCCTGACGACGCTCGAGCAGCGGCAGGAGCTCTACCTCGCCGCGGGGGCGACTGCGATGCTGGTGTTCCACTTCGATGCCGAGCTTGCGGGGACGGGCGCGGAGGATTTCATCCGGGCGATCCTCGTCGAACGTCTCGGCGCGCACGGGGTGGTGACGGGGGGCGACTTCACCTTCGGCAAGGGTGCCAAGGGCAATGTCGATCTGCTGCGCACGCTGGGCGCCGAGATGGGCCTGCAGTCGCGCGTCATTGAAGCCGTGGCGGAGGGCGGCGAGGTCGTCTCCTCCAGCCGCATCCGGCAGGCGCTGCGCGACGGCGACCCGCAGGAGGCTGCGCGCCTCCTCACCCGGCCCTTCGCGATCCGGGGCATCGTCGAACACGGCGACAAGCGCGGGCGCACCATCGGCTATCCCACCGCCAATCTCGGGGTCGAGAATTACCTCAGGCCCAAATACGGCATCTATGCCGTGACGGGCCGGATCCTGGCGACGGGCCAGGTGCTGCAGGGCGCGGCCAATATCGGCATCCGCCCGCAGTTCGAACCGCCCAAGGAGCTGCTCGAGCCCTTCTTCTTCGACTTTGCCGGCGACCTCTACGGGCAGGAGATCGAGGTGGCCTTCCACCACTACCTGCGCGGCGAGGCGAAGTTCGACAGCCTCGATGCGCTGATCGCCCAGATGGACAAGGATTGCGCCGAGGCGCGGCGGCTTCTGGCCTCGCAATGACGAGTCTTTGCACTGGCAGCGCGAACGGCTAAGGCCCCGCGCACCATGAGCGACGACAGCGCAACGCGAGACTACCGGGACACCGTCTTCCTGCCGAAGACCGATTTCCCCATGAAGGCCGGCCTCCCCCAGAAGGAACCGGGCATTGCCGCGCGCTGGGAAGCGATCGGCCTCTACGACGCCCAGCGCAAGGCGCGCCGGGGCCGCGAGAAGTTCATCTTCCACGACGGCCCGCCCTACGCCAATGGCGACATGCATATCGGCCATGCGCTGAACCACATCCTCAAGGACATGGTCTGCCGCACCCAGAACCTGCTGGGCCGCGATGCGCCATATGTGCCCGGCTGGGACTGCCACGGCCTGCCCATCGAGTGGAAGGTCGAGGAGCAGTACCGCAAGGAGAAGAAGGCCAAGCCCGTCCTCACGGGCGCGGGGCGCGACGAGGCGGCGGTCAAGGCCTTCCGCGACGAGTGCCGCGCCTATGCCCAGCACTGGGTCGACGTGCAGCGCTCGCAGTTGAAGCGCCTCGGCATCATGGCCGATTGGGACCACCCCTACCTCACCATGCAGAAGGAGAGCGAGGCGGTGATCGTCGCCGAGCTGCTCAAGCTGGCCGAGGCGGGGAATCTCTACCGCGGCTCGAAGCCGGTGATGTGGTCACCGGTCGAACAGACCGCGCTGGCCGAGGCGGAGGTCGAATACGAGGACATCACCTCGACCCAGATCGACGTGGCGTTCGAGATTGTCGAAAGCCCGATCCCCGAACTGGTCGGCGCCCACGCGGTGATCTGGACGACGACGCCGTGGACAATCCCGGTGAACCAGGCTTTGGCCTATGGGCCGGAGGTTGAGTACGAACTCCATGTTCCCAACAACAACCTGCTTGAAGTCGGCTTTGAGCTCGTTCGCACTAAGGGAATCTTGGTTGCAGCCGAACTCAAGGCCAATCTGCACTTCCGCATGGATGACGTGCAGCAAGACAAGCTATGGACTGTCGCTTGGCGCGGCAGAGGCAAAGACCTCGCTGGCACCCTCGCCCGCCATCCGATGCACCACCTTGGCGGGTTCTATGCGGCCCCGCGCCCGCTGCTCCCCGGCGACTTCGTCACCACCGACAGCGGCACCGGCCTCGTCCACATGGCGCCCGATCATGGCGAGGACGACTTCGACCTCTGCAAGGCGAACGGCATCAACCCCGTCTTCGCGGTGATGGACGACGGGCGCTACCGCGACGACTGGGGCTGGCTCGGCGGCGCGGACGAGCGGCGCATGAGCGTCATCAACCCGAAATTCAACGCGCCCGACGGCCCCATTTGCTCCGATCTCCGGGAAGCCGGCGCGCTGCTCGCGGCGAGCGCGGACTACGCGCACTCCTACCCGCATTCGTGGCGCTCCAAGGCCAAGGTGATCTTCCGCTGCACGCCGCAATGGTTCGTGCCGATGGATTCTCCCCTCCCCTCGGGGGAGGGGCCGGGGGTGGGGGGTCCGCCCTCCGCGACCGCCGAACACC
>OFDN01001847.1_pt1 | contig 12888 bp, 6 predicted proteins | sample 1520971 | NCBI WGS metagenome assembly OFDN01 (sample SAMEA94257418, study PRJEB24077) | hot springs metagenome | biome: Aquatic biome; feature: Geographical feature; material: Water | place: India | collected 2012-06-12 | depth 5 m | reverse complement strand
CTCTGTGCCCGCTGCGGACGCCTGCTGAAGCCCCCCGCGCCGACGCCTGCGACCCGCCGCGGGGCCGGGACGAAGCGCGCCAACGCGGGCGGCGAAGACCCCTTCGGCCACGCCGCGTCGTGCCCCGACAAGGGCAGCCCGCCGCGTCCCCACGCGATCACCGCGGTGAGCCGCGCGACCACCCTGCGGATCGTGACCGAGGTCTCCATCGACACGCCCCCCGCGGAGTACGAGCGCTGGGGGCTCTCGCTCGGATACGCCCTGGAGCAGGGGCTTCGCGCGCTCTACATGCTCGACGGGGCGGAGCTGTCGTTCGTGCTCGAACCGCTCTGGGTGGTCGAAGACGCCGACGGGCGACGCCGACGGGGCGCGCTCACCTTCGTCGACGCGAGCGTCGGCGGCAGCGGGTTCCTCGACCGCGCCGCGACGGAGCTGCACCTCGTCGCGCGGTGCGCGATGGATCACCTCCGCCACGAGGGCTGCGAGACGGCGTGTTACCGCTGCCTCAAGAGTTATCAGAACCAGCGTCACCACGCGCAGCTCGCGTGGCCGCTGGCGATGACGGCGCTGGAGGTGATCGCGCAGCGGCCGCCCGTCGCGCTCGCCGTGCGGGATCCGAGTGATCCGCGACCCTGGCTCGAAGCCTGGGACGCGGGGGTGGGGTCACCGTTGGAGCTCGCCTTCCTCCGGGTGTTGAAGGCGAAGGGGATCGAGGTCGAGAAGCAGTGGCCCATCGCCGAGCGCCCGGGAGACCGGCCGTTCACCCTCGTGGACTTCGCGATCCCCTCGAAGCGGGTGGCGATCTACGTCGACGGTCGCGCGTTTCACGTGGGCAGCAACCTCCGGCGCGACCGCGCGATTCGTGAGCGATTGCAGGCGATGGATCCCCCGTGGCGGGTCGAGAGCCTCACGGTGGACGACCTGCGTGCGGGCTTGCCCGGCCTGCGTGACCTCGTTGGGGAGGTCGCCCCCCTCGAAGACGGCGCGGCGGTGGTCGTGCCTGCGCCCGACGAAGTGCCCTGGCCGGGGGTCTGGTCGCTGGTCGATCCTCGTTGGCATCCCCTCTTTCGCGGCCTCGCCGACGCGCGGGTGCGGGAGCCCGACGACGCCGAGTTTGACCTCACCCACCACGGTCGGGTGACCGGGGTTCGGGCGGTGGTGGTGTGGAGGACCGCGGCGGGCCTGGTGGTGCTCGTGGAGGCCCCCGTGACGTGCGACGCACGCTCGGTGGTGGCGCAGCAAGACAGCGACCCGTTGCCCATCGCCGCGGCGCTGCTGGATCTGGGAGTGGGACGATGAACTTCATCCTCGCGAAGACCTTCACCGACAGCCTCGCGAAGCTCGACAAGCCCGCACAGACGCTGGTGAAGGGGGCGGTCTTCGACTTTGAGCAGAACCCCGACCTGCCGGGCTTTCAGTTCCATCGGGTGACCAAGGCGAAGGACCCCAACATGTGGACCGCGCGGGTGAACGACGACCTGCGCATGGTGATCCACCACAAGGGCGACCGGATGGTCTTCTGCTGGGTCGACCGCCACGACCCGGCCTACGCCTGGGCCGAGACGCGGAAGATCGTCGAGAACGAGGCCACGGGTTCGGCGCAGATCGTCGAGATCAAGGAGGTCGTGCAGGAGGTCACGCGCACGGTCATTCGCGAGGTCGTGCGCAAGCCCGCGCTGTTCAAGTCCCACGAGCCGAGCTACCTGCTCGCGCTGGGTGTGCCGCCCGAGTGGCTTGAGGCCGTGCGTCACGTCGACGAAGACGGCCTCGACGCGCTCAAGGATCACCTCCCGGCCGAGGCCTTCGAGCGGCTCTACAGCCTCGCGCTCGGCGAGGTGGTGCCGGTGCCGACACGCCCCGCGGCGTCGAGCGACCCCTTCTTGCACCCCGACGCCCAGCGGCGCTTCGCGGTGATGACCGACCAGGAGGAGATCCGACGGGCCCTGGAGCAGCCGTGGGAGCAGTGGATGGTCTTTCTCCACCCCACGCAGCGCGCGGTGGTCGCGCGGCGCTTCAACGGCCCCGCGCGGGTCACCGGGAGCGCGGGGACGGGCAAGTCGGTGGTGGCGATCCACCGGGCCGCCCGGCTCGCGCGCGAGGCGCCGAAGGGAGCGGTGCTGCTCACGACCTACTCACGCACCCTCGCGGCGCGCCTCGCGGAGCAGCTCGCGTTGGTCCTCCCGACGCAGCGCGGGGACGGGCCGGTGGTGGTCGAGCACCTGCACCGCGTCGCGCACGCGCTGCGAGAGCGGGCCGGCGCGAAGCCCTTTCACTCGGTCGAGGCGAAGGAGTTCCCAGACCTCCTCAAGACCGCGCTGCTGCGAGCGCAGCCGAGGGTCTCGCTCACGGTGCCCTTTCTCCGCGCGGAGTGGGACGCGGTGGTCGACGCCTGGGGGATCGACAGCTGGGAGGCCTACCGCACGGCGCCACGGACCGGGCGGGGTGTGCCCCTCGGCGCGAAGCAGCGGCAGGAGGTCTGGAAGGTCTTCGAGTGTCTCCAGGCGATCCTGCAGGAGCGCAAGCTCATGACCTGGAACCAGCTCTGCTACGACGCCGCGCGCCGGGTGAAGGAGCACTCTCCCTTTCGTCACGTCATCGCCGACGAGGTGCAGGACTTCGGCCCCGCGGAGTTCACCCTCCTCCGTGCCCTGGCCGGTCCTGCCGAGGACGACCTCTTTCTCTGCGGCGACGCCGGTCAACGGATCTACCGGGCGCGCTTTCAGCCCCTCGCGCTGGGCATCGACGTGCGGGGGCGCGCGACGCGGCTGAAGGTGAACTACCGCACCACCGAGCAGATCCGCCGCTTCGCGGATGCGATCGTGCCCTCGGTGATCGACGAGGGCGAGGGACTCGACGGCGCGCGCGCCACGGTGTCGGTGCTGCGCGGGCCCACGCCCGAAGCGCGAGGGTTCACCGACGCCTCGGCCGAGGTCGCCGCGGTCGCTCAGTGGTTGAAGGCGTTGCGTGACGAGGGCTTCGCGCCGCGGGACATCGCCGTGTTCGGTCGATCCGACGGGGTGCTGAAGGACCTGGCGTCGAAGGCCCTGGAGACCGCGAAGGTACCGCAGCGAAGGCTGAGCGACAAGGAGCCCGTGCCGACCGACGCCGCAGCGGTGGGCACGATGCACCGCGCGAAGGGCCTGGAGTTTCGCGCCGTGGCGGTGGTGGGGTGCGCCGAGGGCGTGCTGCCCGCGCCGGCCGCCCTCAAGGACCTCACCGATCCCGAAGACCTCGCGGCTGCGCGCGAGCAGGAGCGGCAGCTCTTGTACGTCGCGTCGACCCGCGCGCGGGAGCGACTGCTGCTCACCTGGAGCGGGACCAGGAGTTCCTTGTTGCAAGATCTCGACATGACGCTCGCGAGGGGAGGAAACACGTGACGACGCATCTCTCGGTACGACTGGCCTGGCACGATCGCGGCTGGGACGGCCACGTCTGCGACAAGCCGCACGAGAACAGCTACTGCATGGCGTTGGAGCACATCCGCAAGGACCGTGACGACGAGGCCGAGCGCAAGATCGCCGGACTCCCGCTGTTGGAGGTGCAGGGCTATCAGCCCCCTTGCACCCGGGACCCGGGCGCGTGGTCGGCGGTACCTCACCGCATCACGCACAACGACCCGTTGGAGTTTCGCCGCCTCGGCTCGGTCGAAGAGATCGTGCCGCCGTACTCGGTGTGTCCCACGCCCTACCGCTGGATGCGCGAAGAGAACTTTCGCCAGGTCTGCGAAGACCATCAGCTCAACATCCGTGACGCCGACAAGCCGAAGGAGAAGGGCTGGGTCATGGAGGCGGACCGCCAGAAGGCGCTGCTCAACGCCTTCTGGAGCCGCCTGGAGCCGTCGCGCTCGCTGCTCTTCTACTACACGAAGCAGGGCAACCCCGTGGACGAGGGGACGCCGCGCCTGCTCGTCGGGGTTGGCCGCCTGAAGACCGTCGGCCCGGAGGTGAACTTCGGCCGCACGGAGAAGTACAACGAGGACTACCTGGTGTGGTCCCGCAGCATCACCCAGGACCATCCCGGTCAGGGCGTTCGTCTGCCCTACCAGGAGTATCTGCGACTCGGGTTGTCCACCGACGACATCGCGTGCCGCATCCCCGAGACGGCGATGATCGACTTCTCCTACGTGGGTGAGCACGTCTCCGACGACGTGGCGCTCTCGGTCATCGAACGGCTGATCCCCTGCGTCGAGCGCGTGCAGGCCGATGGTCACGTCCCCGGCGATTGGGGCCGACAGATCCAGTGGCTCAACGACGTGCTCGCCGAGGTCTGGACCGGCCGCGGGCCGTATCCCGGTCTGGGGAGCGTGCTGCAGTACCTCGACTTCGCGCGCGGCACCTCATACCAGCGGGCGGTGCTCGCGCCGATGGCGAAGCGCGGCGAGGATCCCTGGGCCTACGTGCTGGCGCAGCTCGAAGGACGCCGTGAACCCGAGGCCGGCCCCTACCGCGACGGGCTACGCGCCGCGGCCGCGCGCTGGAAGAAGCAACCGACACGACAGGCGCTCCTCGCGTGCCTGACGCGCTTCGAGCTCTCTCCCCATCAGGTGCGACAGATCGCGAACCCCGACGTGCGGGTCGTTCGCGGCATCGAAGCCGACGACACGGCCCTCGTGGCCAACCCCTACCTGCTCTGCGAGTTCGATCGCGGATGGAGCGACTGGGACGACCGCAAGGAGGAGCACGCCCGCGAGTGGCTCGACGTGCCCGCGGTGTCGTTGGAGACCATCGATCACGGGATGCGCCCCGAAGGCGACGCCGCACGTTTTCACGTCGACGAGATCATCCCCCACGACGACCGCAGGCGGGTACGCGCCGTGGGTGTGGAGGTGCTGAAGCGCGCCGCGGAGCAGGGTGACACGGTGCTCACCTTCGACGAGCACCTCGCGCGGGTGCGGGCGAAGTTCCCCGCGCGGCGTGCGTGTCAGCCCGACCGCGAGGTGATCCTCGCGGAGCAGGCGTTCCACGACGCGATGCTGGAGCTGCGCGAGGACCAGGCGACCCGCTTCGTCTCCCTCCGCGCGCTCAGCGAGTTGGAGCGCGAGACCGGCGTGGTGCTCGCGCGGTGGGCGAAGAAGACCCGGGCCGGCGCGACCCACGACTGGCCCGCCGCGCTGACGCGCCACTTCGGTGCGCCCAGGGATGAGCGCGACCAGACCGCCTTCGACGAGAAGCGCCGGGCGCTGCAGACCCTGCTGACGCGGCGGCTCTCGGTGCTCATGGGCGGCGCGGGCACCGGCAAGACCTCGGTGCTCAAGGTGTTCCTCGACGAGCTTGAGCAGATCGAGGGCAAGGAGCCGATGCTCCTCCTCGCCCCGACGGGCAAGGCGCGCGTGCGTCTGTCGACTCGCACAGGGCGCAACGCGATGACCGCGCATCAGTTCCTGTTGCGGCAGGGGTGGCTGCGCAAGGACCTGAGCCTGAGCCCCCGCTCGGGCACCGAGGCCGCGAAGTTCACCACCGTGGTGATCGACGAGTGCTCGATGCTCACGGTGGACTTCTTCGCGACCATCCTGAAGGCCGTCGACGGCAACGTGTTGAAGCGCCTGATCCTCGTGGGCGATCCCTACCAGTTGCCGCCCATCGGCCCGGGCCGCCCCTTCGTGGACGTGATCGCGTGGCTGCGGGAGCATCAGCCCGAGACCCTCGCGGAGCTGCACACCTGCATGCGCGTGGACGCGAACACCGGCACCGAACCCAGTCGCGGGTTGCGCCTCGCCGAAGGCTACCGGGCCGACCACACCGACGCCGCGGACGACGAGCTGCTGGGCGCCATCGCGCGGGGCGAGCAGCGAGGTGACCTCGACGTGGTGTTCTGGAAGGACCACGACGAGATGCTCCGTGTGTTGGAGCAGAAGCTCGAGGCCTACTGTGGGGTCGCGGGGCGTGACTACCGCACGATGAACACGTCGCTGGGCTTCGACACGAAGGAGTGGCAGCGGAGCGAGTCGTGGCAGATCCTCTGCCCGACGCGGGGGCAGGCCTACGGCGTCGACGCGCTGAACCGGATGATCCAGGAGGCGTATCGCGGCGGGATGATGAAGAAGTCCCGCCGTGGGGGGAAGAACGTCCAGAAGCCCTTTGGTCCGCAGGAGATTGTCTGGACCGACAAGGTGATCCAGACGGTGAACAACCGCCGCGGGTGTTGGCCCAAAGACGCCGGGCTCGGCTACGTCGCCAACGGCGAGATCGGCGTGGTCACGCGCACGTCAAGCTGGGACGACAGCGACACCCTCGACGTGTCCTTCGCGACCCAGCCCGAGGTGAGCTATCGCTACAAGCGCGGCGAGGTCGAGTCGAACCTTGAGCTCGCGTACGCGCTGACCGTGCACAAGGCCCAGGGGAGCGACTTCGACACGGTGTTCCTGATCCTCCCGCAGGAGGCGCCGACCCGCTCGCGCGAGCTTCTGTACACCGCGCTCACGCGGTTCAAGAAGCGCCTCGTGCTGCTCATCGAGCGGGATCTGCAGCCGCTGATCGCGCTGCGCGCGCCCGATGCGTCCGACACGCGCAAGCGCAACACGTGGATGTTCCAGCCGAGCCTGCGGCCCGACCCGAAGTACCCCACGCCCCACCCCGACGCGCTGATCCACCGCACGCAGGACGGCCGCGCGGTGCGCTCGAAGAGCGAGGTGATCGTCGCGAACGTGCTCAAGTCGCTCGGGATCTCGTGGGAGTACGAGAAGCCGCTGCCCGCGAAGGACGACCCGCGCGACTTCCGTCTCCCGGATTTCACGGTGTTCTACGAGGGCGACCAGTGGTTCTGGGAGCACCTCGGGATGCTCTCGGTCCCCGCGTACCGCGAGGCCTGGGAGCGCAAGAAGCTGTGGTACGAGCGGCAGGGGCTGAGCGACCGGCTGATCATCTCAATGGACGACGAGCACGGAGGCATCGACGCCAGCGAGATCGAACGCATCGCGCGCGAGCGGGTGTTGGAGGGGTAGCGAGGAGATGTTCGTGCGACATTCACCGCCCAGTCGATCAGGTGCCGCCGAGCGGCAGCGCTCGAACTTGAGCGAGCCCCGATGATCAGCAGGACCGACTCATGGATCGACGCGATTCGCCAGCTCGAGCAATGGCACATGAACGGGGACCGCGGATCGCTCGAAGCAGCACTTCGGTTTCTGTCGGCTGAACTCCCCCTGCTGCTGTCTCCAAGCCTCACGCACCGCGTTGGCGCCGAGGCTGTTCGCGACCTGGTGCAGGAGTTCCTGCTCGATCTGCAGAAACGACCTCTGCCAGCGATCCCCACCCATCCGCGCTCGTATCTCGGGCGGGCGGTCCAGAACCGCGCGATCAGCCAGCTTCGACGCAACCGGGACGAGCCAGTGGCAACGCTGCCAGAGTCGCCGTCCGAGGAGCCTGAATCCGCTCTCGAACGGCAGTTCGCAGCCAGGGAGATTCTGCAGCATCTGCAGGAACTCCCGATGGAAGACCGGGTTGCGCTGAAGCTCTCGATGGCGCCCGAAGCGCTCGATGCGGAGGAACTCCGATGGTTGACCGCGCGATGTGGTTTGTCGACCGACGAGGTCCGTCAGCGTGCCCTACGGGCCGAGCGTGCCGAAGATCGAGTCGTCTTGTACGATAACGCCCTCGGGATGGCCGATGAAGCCGAGATCGCTCGGGCGATCGACCGTCTTCACAAGCGTGTGAGTCGAGCTCGACAGAGGCTTCTTGAGCGCATTCGAGGTGAGTCGTGAAGACAACGCGACGCGAGGATCTCGGGGAAATCCTACCCATCGACGTGACGCAGCAGCCTCGCAAGGTTCGCAAGCATTTCTACTGTGAGCGGGAGTGCTGGGGAGCGCTGGTCGGCGTCGATATCGGGATGCTGGTTGGGGAGTTCCGTGCCGCATTCGGACACGAGGAGATCGGCGTGGAGGACGAGTCCGTGCCAGGGTCCCGTGCCACCGTCGTTCTGCACCGGCACCACGACAAATTCTATGGTCCTGCATACCTGTCGTCGCTCGCAGAAAGCACCACGACCTGGGCGCCTCAGCTTCTCCATGGTGCGACGCGTGCGCTCGCGTGCTCGACGAACGGCGTGCTGATCGCGTTCGATCGACTTCCACGCTGCAAAGTCGTCACGGCGTTCCGTCCGGATCTGCCTCTCCGCAGCGTCTCTCCCACGACCGAAGATTTCCGTCACGAGGCCCGCCGAAGGTGGAGACAGTCAGTGCATCGATCCGGACAGCATGCCGAGACAGAAGACCTCGCAGACGCGCTCGCCTCCGACCGCGGAGACCTGGCATCTCTCTGGCGGATTGTGGTTGCGCTCGGGCGCGCCCGCGCAGTGTTGGAGGGGCCCGCGGCGTCGCTTCTCGCGCAGGCGGATGCCCGACTCCAGAAGATTTCACCGACGCAGCAACAGGGCATGCTCCGCGAGATCGACGAGGCAGCAGCCCTCGACGCGCTGGCGGACGCGGTCGTCGAAGGAGACCTCCCAGAGCTGCTCAACCACCTCGTCGCGCTTGAGGACATCCTCGTGGCGGTGAATCTACTGGGAGACGAGGCGCGGGCCGCACGCTTGACGGACGAAGTCGCCGTTCGCGCGAGCTGCATTGGGCCAGAATTGGTGGAGATCGCTGCGTACGCGGAGCGCCGCGCCGCAGCCTCGCGGGGGACACTCCAGCAATACTGGCAGGAGGTAGGCTCGGAGGCTCTGGCGAACGCGATCCGGCTCTCCCCTCCTGCCCGCGATCGATCATCGCTGCTCGAGCTCCTGTCCGGGTGGGTCGCCGACGTGGTGCGCGCGACCCAAGCGTCGGTCGCGGAACTGGTATCGGGGATCGCCGTGTCGCAACCATCGCTGGCCCGCGGTGAACGCCCGTCCGAAGTTCACGCCTACGGTATCGCGTCCACAGAGCGTGTTCTTCGGGCATTCCTTGTCGACCAGGATCATCCGACCGGTGAGGACGTGTCGGACCTGCTTACCCGGACGGGCCTACGATGGTCGTTTCAGGGCTGGCAGGTCTCGCCGGGCGATGATGCCGTACTGGTGGTGCTGACCGGCCCCGACGAGGAGAGCCTCGCCGGAGGGCTTGGGGAGGTTCTTGCCAGGGCTGGGCAGGACGTGGCGATCGACGCGCTTCCCCTCACGGGCGCCAGGTGACCCAGGCCCGTGCCGCCGCGACCTGCATCGTCTGGCGGTCTGCGGGGGTCAATCGACGCCCCAGGGAGGGACCATCGCTGCTTCCGCCTGCGATCTGCTGTTCGATGGCGTCCCTCAGCCCCTCTTCGGGCTCCCGCCCCTGCAGTAGCGCATGGACGACGAACCGGCACACCGACAACGCGCTCTCGACGGGGACCGGCCAGGACGCGGCCGTGACGCTCGCGGGCCTGCAGGCGAGCAGTTCACCGAGGAGCAGTCCGAGACGATGGGGAGTCGCCTGGACGAATCCAGCTTCACAGGACAAGAGCACCAGGTGACGACCCGCGAAGGACCTTGGGCGAGCGGCGATCGTTCGAACATCCAGAGGCGCGACCTCCCCCCGGTCGTTCATCAGCTCGATCGCAGGTCCCGTGGCATCGATGGCCCTCCCGTGCGCCAGGAGGATCACGACATCGGCCTCCTCGGCCAGATCAAGCAGCGTCTCCGGAGAGGGCGGGCGGTCCACGAGACCGGCGCACGACTGCTCCAAGGCTCGGCCCCAACGAGTTCCCCGCCCGATCGCAATCCGCGTCGAGACAGTATAGACGGCATCCGAGATCCGCAGAGTTCTGACGGTCGCGGGCGCGACGACGGGGATCGCCCGTTCGCCTTGAGCCTGCGGTAGACCTTCCGCCCGAGGTCACCGCAGGCAAGGTGGGGCCGCCGGGTCTAGCCACCCGTCGACCCCTGTGTCCGCTCGGACGAGACGGACACGCCCCTGCACCGTCGCGCGCTCCGCCCGCCGCGTCAACGCCCCTTGCGCGTGTCCTTGATCGGACGCGCTCGGTGCTCTTCCTCACGATCCGCTGTGCCCTCTGCGAGGCGCTCTTCTCCCTCTGCCTCAGCTGCTACCGCGGGCACGTCTACTGCGACGACCGCTGCCGACGTGACGGATACCGCCGCACACGCCGCGCCGCCAACGCCCGGCATCGCAGCTCCCCCGAGGGGCGCCTCGACGCACGCGACCGCCAACGCGCCAGGCGCCTGCGACGACGCGAGGTCACGGATCAAGGTTCCGCCGTCCCGGCCCCGCCCATCACCGTGCCCCCGCCGGAGACCCCCGCGGAGCCGATGCCCGCGATCACCCCTCCGGCGGAGACCTCGCGTGACCCGACTCCCATCCCCGCCCGCACGGCGCGACCGCCGCTCACCCGCTGCCGCCGATGCGGCGCGGTCGGCACCACCTGGCTGCAACACCACCGCCCCTCTCGCCCTCGCCCTCGGGCCCGCGCACGCGACGGATGACCCTCATGGCCCACGTGGGAGCACCCGATGACCATCGACGACGAGACCGCGCTCAAGATCCGCCGCCTCTTCTTCGCCGAGCACTGGCCCGTCGGCACCATCGCCACGCAGGTCGATGTCCACCCCGATGTCGTCAAGCGCGTCGCGGGGCTCCTCTCGGACAAGCGCGTCGTGCCGCCGCCGCAGTCCTCACCGCTGCTCGCGGCGCACCGCGACTTCATCCACGACACCCTCACGCAGTACCCCACGCTGCGCGCCACGCGGGTCTTCGACATGATCGCCGCGCGCGGCTACGCGGGCTCCGTGCGCACCGTGCGAGAGCACGTCGCGCGGGTGCGGCCCAAGCGCGCCGCCGACGCCTACCTTCGCCTGGAGACCTTCCCCGGCGAGCAGGCGCAGGTCGACTGGGCCTTCATCGGACAGCGCGAGGTCCCCGGCGGGCGGCGCGGCCTGTGGATGTTCGTGATGGTCCTCTCCTGGTCGCGGATGCTCTTCGCCGAGTGCGTCTGGGACCTCGGGGCGCCGTCGCTGCGACGCTCCCTCGTGCGCGCCCACACCTTCTTCGGAGGGTCCCCGCGGCAGTGGCTCTTCGACAACGCGCGGTCGGTGATCCTCGCGCGCCACGGCGACGCCGTGCGGCTGCACCCCGACCTCACCGAGCTCGCGGGCTGCTTCTCCACGGAGCCGCGCCTGTGTCGCGTGCGCAAGCCCACCGACAAGGGCCGCGTCGAGCGCGCGGTGCGCTACCTGCGGGACCGCTTCCTCGCCGGGCGCGAGATCCGCGACACCGCGCACGGCAACCGCGAGCTCGAGGGGTTCCTGCGCGACATCGCCCCCGCGCGTCCGCACGCGCGCCACGGCGAGCGCACGGTCGGCGCGATGTTCGAGGAGGAGCGCGCGCGCCTGCTACCGCTGCCCGCGGAGATGCCCGAGGCCACGCAGTCGCTCCCCGTCGCGATCGACGCCACGGCCTTCGCACACTTCGACACCAACCTCTACTCGGTGCCCTCGGCCCTCGCGGGCAGGGGGCTCACGCTCGCGGCCGACGACGCCCGCGTGCGCGTGCTCGACGGCGGCGAGGTCGTCGCCGAGCACCCGCGGTGCTGGGGGCGGCGGCAGACGATCGAGGCGCGCGCCCATCGCGCCGAGCTCATCGCGCAGCGCAGCGCCGCGCGAAACCTCAAGGGCCGCGACCGCCTGCGGGCGGAGATCCCCGGCGTGGACGCGCTGTTGGAGCGATGGGTCCTCGCGGGGCGCAACGTCGGCAACGCCGTCGCGCGCACCGTCGCGGCGCTGGACCTCTACGGCCCCGACTGGATGCGCAGCGCCGTGGCCGAGGCCATCACCCGCGACGTGCAGGACCCCGGCGCGCTCGGCGCGATCTGCGAGCGCCTGCGCGCGGCGCAGCGACGACCCGTGCAGCTCGCGCCGGTCTTCGGGGCGCATGTGCGTGACACCGACGTGATCCCTCACGACCTCGGGGACTACGATGCGCGATGACGACCACAAGGACCTCATCGAGCGCCTGCGCGCGATGGGGCTGCGGCTCTCGGTCGATGCGCTGCGCACGCTGCTGCGGGACCTGCACCGCGACCGCGCGACGGCGACGCAGACCCTGGAGTGCATCTTCGACGCGGAGCGACGCGCCCGCGTCGCCAACAACCTCGCGCGGCGCACCCGCGTCGCGATGGTCGGCACGCCCAAGCCGCTGGACCAGTTCGACTGGTCCTTCGCGCGCACCATCGACCGCGGGCTCTTCGAGTCGCTGTGGACGATGGAGTTCACCCGCCGCGGAGAGAACGCGCTGCTGCGCGGCGGCTCCGGAACGGGCAAGACGACGTTGACCCAGCACCTCGCGCTGGCCGCCCTCGCGCAGGGCCTGACGGTGCGATTCGCGACGCTCTCGACGCTGCTCGCGGACCTGCTGCGCCAGGAGTCCACGCCCGCGCTGGAGCGGCGCATGAAGCGGTACACGCTGCCTGCGCTGCTCGCGATCGATGAGATCGGGTACGTGCCCTACGAGCCGCGCGCGGCGGACCTGTTCTTCACGATCATCTCGCGCCGCCACGAAGCGGCACGGAGCACCATCGTGACGACCAACCTCGCCTTCAAGCAGTGGCCCACGGTGTTTCCGAACGCGACGTGCCTGGTGCCGCTGGTGGACCGCTTCGCCGAGCGCTGTCACGTGATGGACATCGAGGGCGACTCCTGGCGCGCCAAGGGGCGCCGCGCCGCCTCGCCATGACCCTCGCCGCGCGGTGCAGCAGCGGCGGCTGGGGTGACGCCCCCGCCGGCAGGGCGATCGACGACGGGTAGACCGACCGACGACGCTGAACCGCTGACGGCTCGCGGGAGTCGGTTCCCGCGATCACCGACTCGCCGCAGCCGCCACTGCTGCGCCGCGATCCTCACGAAACAAACACCGAGATCGGGTACCCGAGGAGGGAGCCCTGCTCACGTCCGGGGGCTCGGGGGCAGAGCCCCCGTCGCTCGCGA
>OFDN01001845.1_pt1 | contig 12899 bp, 15 predicted proteins | sample 1520971 | NCBI WGS metagenome assembly OFDN01 (sample SAMEA94257418, study PRJEB24077) | hot springs metagenome | biome: Aquatic biome; feature: Geographical feature; material: Water | place: India | collected 2012-06-12 | depth 5 m | reverse complement strand
CGAGGGCGTCGAGGTCCGCGGCGGTGCACGCGGTGACGTCGAGGGCGCGGAGGGTGGGGCGCGCCGCGAGCGCCACGGCCTCGTCGGGGGTGAGCGCGCGGCCGCGGAGCTCGAGGTGTTCGAGCGAGGCAGCGCCGCCGAGGGACGCGAGGGAGCCCGAGGCGCCGCAGCGCAGCGCGCGCAGGGAGGGCAGCGACGCGAGGGCCGCCGCGGCGGGGGCCGTGAGGGTCGCGTTGGGCAGGTCGAGGTCCTCGACGGCGGTGAGCGCCGCGAGCCCGGCGGGCGTGACCGTCGACGCAATGAGCATCATCGATCGCACGCCCGAGAGGGCGTGGCCCGCGGGCGCGTCGAGGGCCGCGCCGAGGGAGAAGATCCCGCGGGTCAGCGCGCGCCCGGCGAGGGGGCGCAGCGAGAGCGGCTTCGCGGTGTAGCGCGTGGAGAGGTGCAGCGTGTGGAGCGCGGGGTGCTCCGCGAGCACCGCGGCGAGGAGGTCGGCGTCGTCGCCCGGGGCGTTGAAGAGGTTGAGGCACTCCAACCCGGCGAAGCGCCGCAGGCGCGGGGCGGTGACCCCGGGCTTCGCGCCGCGCCGCTGGGACCTCGACCGCGCGCGCGTCGAGGCCGCGACGGCCGACGTCGACGCCATCCTCACGCCGGCTCTCGCGCAGCCGGGGCCGGTGGCCGAGGGCTGGCACCGCCGCGGCTGGATCGCGAACCTGCGGGCCAACATCGGCTACGCGCCCTACGCTGCGCTCTGGAACCTGCTCGGCTGGCCCGCCGCCGTCGTGCCGGCGGGCTGGCACGACGCCGCGCGGGTTCCCCTCGCCGTGCAGCTCGTCGCCCACCCGGCGCAGGACGGCGCCGGGGAGGCCCTGCTGCTGGCGCTGGCTGCGCAGCTCGAGCAGGCAGCCCCCTGGCCGCGCATCGCCGCCGCCCCCGCCTCCGCCGTAGGCTCGGAGTCATGACCTCTCGACCCGTGCGCCTCGGCGTGCAGCTGCGACCCCAGCACACCCCCTACGAGCGCATCCGCGACGCCGCCGCCGAGCTCGACGAGCTGGGCGTGGACGTCATCTTCAACTGGGATCACTTCTACCCGCTCTACGGCGACCCCGACGGGCTGCACTTCGAGTCGTGGACGATGCTCGCGGCGATCGCCGAGCAGACGACCCGCGCCGAGCTCGGTGCGCTCGTCAACTGCAACAGCTACCGCAACGCCAACCTGCAGGCCGACATGGCCCGCACCATCGACCACATCAGCGCGAAGGGCGGAACGGGCCGCTTCATCTTCGGCACCGGCTCGGGCTGGTTCGAGCGCGACTACGTCGAGTACGGCTACGAGTTCGGCACGGTGGGCGGGCGGCTGGATGCTCTCGCCGAGGCTCTGCCCGTCATCCGTGACCGCTGGTCGCAGCTGAATCCCGCGCCGACCCGCGACATCCCGATCCTCATCGGGGGCGGCGGCGAGAAGAAGACGCTGCGCATCGTCGCCCAGCACGCCGACATCTGGCACTCGTTCGCCGATGTGCCGACGCTCGAGCGCAAGCTGGGCATCCTCGCCGAGCACGGCGCGGCCGTCGGGCGCGACGTGAGCGAGGTCGAGATCTCGGTCGAGATCCGCGAGCGCACGATGCAGCAGGCCGACGAGCTGCACGCGGTCGGGGCCACCCTGTTCACGCTCGGGCTCGACGGGCCCGCGTTCGACATGGCCCCCGTGCGCGAGTGGCTGAGCTGGCGCGACGGGCACCGCTAGGCAGCGCATCCCGCCGCCCCCGGCGTGATGCCACCCCGAGGAGGGTGCGCGTCGGCGAAGGCCGCGAAAGTCTGCCAGAATAGGCGGTCGAGCGTTCGCGCGCCCGACCCTCTAATCAGGCGCCGCGAGCACCGCTCGCGAGCTTTCGCGTCGAGTGTGCCCCACGCAACCGACCGCGACTCAATCCGTTCACACACTGTTGGAGAATCGTGGCTGTCAAGATCCGCCTCAAGCGCATGGGCAAGATCCGTGCGCCGTACTACCGCATCGTCGTCGCCGACTCGCGCACCAAGCGCGATGGTCGCGTGATCGAGGAGATCGGCAAGTACCACCCCACTGAGGAGCCCTCGTTCATCGAGGTCGACTCCGAGCGCGCGCAGTACTGGCTGGGCGTCGGCGCGCAGCCGAGCCCGCAGGTGCTGGCCATCCTCAAGCTCACCGGCGACTGGGGCACCTTCAAGGGCGAGAAGGGTGCGAAGAGCACCGTCAAGACCGCCGAGCCGAAGGCCGCCTTCGTCATGGACGAGAAGAAGAAGCCGGTGCTGAAGCCCAAGAGCGAGAAGCCGGCCGAGAAGGCCGCTCCGGTCGAGGAGGCCCCCGCCGAGGAGGCTCCCGTCGCCGAGGAGGCTGTCGAGGCTCCCGCCGCGGAGGAGGCCGCTGAGGCTCCCGCCGCCGAGGCTCCTGCTGAGGAGGCGCCGGTCGAGGCCGCCGCTGACGACGCCGAGGCCGAGAAGGCCTGACATCCGTGCTCGCAGACACGCTCGAACATCTCGTCAAGGGGATCGTCGATCACCCCGCTGATGTCGCCGTCGTCGCGCAGAGCTCCGCTCGCGGCGAGGTCCTCGAGGTGCGTGTGCACCCCGAGGACCTCGGCCGCGTGATCGGCCGCGGTGGTCGCACCGCCAAGGCCCTCCGCACCGTCATCACCGCGCTCGCCGACGGTCGCCGCGTGCGCGTCGACGTCGTCGACACCGATCTCGACGACTCCCGCCGGCAGTGAGCGCGGCCCCTGCCCAGCTGCGGGTCGGTCGTCTGCTGAAGGCGCACGGGCTCAAGGGCGCTCTCAAGCTCGAGCTCTACACCGACGACCCGGCGCGCCGCTTCACCCCCGGCGCCGTCTTCACCCTGCAGGTGCCGTCCGGCACCCCCTGGCACGGCAAGACGCTCACCCTCGCCGAGCTGCGCTGGTACAACGGCCAGCCGGTCGCGTTCTTCGAGGGTGTCGACGACCGCACGGCGGCCGAGAGCCTCGTCAAGGCGATCCTCTGGATCGATCAGCCCACCGATGAGCCCGACGAGCCCGACGCCTGGTACGACTACCAGCTGGTCGGCCTGCGGGCTCTGCGCGACGGCGTCGAGGTCGGCACCATCGCGCGCGTCGAGCACCTGCCCGCGCAAGACCTGCTCGTCGTGCGCGCGGGCGACCGCGACGTGCTCGTGCCCTTCGTCAGCGCCATCGTGCCCCTCGTCGACGTCGCTTCGGGCACCGTCACCCTGACGCCTCCCGCGGGCCTCTTCGAAGAGCTCGCTGATGAGGATGCGGAGCCGCAGCCGCCCGCCCCCGTCACCCCCTCTGCCTAGACTGCAGAGCGTGCGCCTCGACATCGTCACGATCTTCCCCGCCTTCTTCGGGGTGCTCGACGTGTCGCTGCTCGGCAGGGCCCGCGCCGCCGGGCTGATCGAGGTCGGCGTGCACGACCTGCGCGACGCGACGCACGACCGGCATCGCACGGTGGATGACACTCCCTACGGCGGCGGCGCCGGCATGGTCATGAAGCCCGAGCCGTGGGGCGAGCTGCTCGACACCCTCGTCACCCCGAGCAGCGTGCTCATCGTGCCGAGCCCGGCGGGGCATCCGTTCACCCAGGCGACGGCGCGCGAGCTGGCCGCCCGCGAGCACCTCGTGTTCGCCTGCGGGCGCTACGAGGGCATCGACCAGCGCGTCGTCGAGCACTACTCTGAGCGCACGGAGGTTCGCGAGATCAGCATCGGGGACTACGTGCTGAACGGTGGGGAGGTGGCGACGATGGCGATGATCGAGGCGATCGGTCGGCTCGTGCCCGGCGTTGTCGGCAATCCCGAGAGCCTCACGGAGGAGAGCCACGAGCAGGGCCTGCTCGAGTACCCGAGCTACACCAAGCCGCCCGTCTGGCGCGATCGCGCGGTGCCCGAGGTGCTGCTGAGCGGCAACCACGGCGCCATCGCCGCGTGGCGTCACGAGCAGCAGCTCGCCCGCACGCGCGCGGTGCGCCCCGACCTCCTCGAGGGGCGATGACCGCGGGGGAGCGGATGTGGCTCTGGTCGCAGCCGCTCGTCGCCGCGCTCGCCGCGCTCGCCGGGGCGGCCGCCTGGTTTCTCCAGCTGACCGGTGACGTCAGCGCGCTGCCCACCCTGCAGGCGCTCGTCACCGGATCTTTCGTGCTGCCGGGGCTCGCGCTCTCCCTCGTCATCAACCACGTCGCGGTGATGCTGCGGCGGCCGCCCCAACTGACGGTCGGCGAGAAGCTGCTGCTGCTGGTCGAGTACGCGCTCGTCGTGGCGATCGTCGCGATCTCGGCCAGCCCCGACCTGCTCTTCCTCGGCTACCTGCTGTGGCCGCTGCTGATCGGCGCCGCCGCGATGGCGTTCGCCACGATGGTCTCCACCACGATCCGATCGCGGCGCGCGGTCGGCGGGGGCGAGCACGACGAGCTCGTGGGCGAGCCGGAGGCCGCGGCGCGCTGATCGTCGGCGGGGGCCGCGCCCCTACCGCGGCCGGCTAGGAGCGCGCGGTCAGCACGATCGGGCCGTCGGCCGTGATCGCAACGGTGTGCTCGGCGTGCGCCGCGCGGGTGCCGGTGCGGCTGCGCAAGGTCCAGCCGTCGGCGTCGGTGTAGATCTCGTCGGTGTCGGGGATGAACCACGGCTCGATCGCGAGCACGAGCCCGGCCTTGAGCTTGAGCCCGCGACCACGGCGCCCGTCGTTCGGAACGTGCGGGTCGCCGTGCATCGTGCGCCCGACGCCGTGGCCGCCGAAGTCGAGGTTGACGGGGTAGCCGGCGGCCTCCGCGATGTCGCCGATCGCCGCCGAGATGTCGCCCATCCGATTGCCCACCCGGGCCTGCTGGATGCCCGCCACGAGCGCCCGCTCGGTCGCGTCGATCAGCGCCAGGTCGTCGGGCCGCGGCGTGCCGACGACGATCGTGACGGCCGAGTCGCAGACCCACCCGTCGACCGAGGCCGCGAAGTCGAGCGACAGCACGTCGCCGTCGCGCAGCCGGTAGTCGTGCGGCAGTCCGTGCAGGGCCGCGTCGTTCACCGACGTGCAGATGACCTTGCCGAACGGCGAGCCGCCGAACGAGGGGTGGTAGTCGATGTAGCAGCTCTCGGCGCCCTCGGAGCGGATCATCTCGTGCGCGAGCGCATCGAGGTCGAGCAGGTTGACCCCGACATCGGCCGCGGCGCTCGTGGCCGTCAGCACGCTCGCGACGAAGCGCCCGGCCGGTCGCATCTGCTCGATCTCGGCGGGGGTGCGCAACTCGATCATCTAGCTCCTCGGCAGGGGGATGTGCGTGCGCAGGTAGGTGCCGCAGAGGTCGCGCGTCGCCTCGATGAACCGCTCGTCGCCATCCTTGTCGAGCTGGAATGCGCGCGTCAGCAGGCCGCTCGCGATCTCGATGGCGACCTCGAGGTGGAAGATCAGCTCGTCATCGGGCTCGAAGTCGTAGGTGGCGCCGACCTGGTCGGCGAAGGCGCGCGCGAGGATCTGATTGTTGCTGACCTCGGCGCTGATGAAGCGCTGGTCGATGACGTCGCCGAAGCGGAGCGCGCGGAAGCCCGGCTCGTGCCGGGTCATCGCGATGAACGCGTCGAGAGTCGAGTCGAACGACGACCACGGCTCCTCCGGCGAGTTCTTCACGCCCTCCCAGACGCGCTCGAGGTAGCGCTCCATGTTTCGGGCGGCGAGAGCCCGCAGCAGCGACTGGATGTTCGGGAAGTAGCGGTAGACGACCCCGACCGACGAGCGCGAGCGCTTGGCGACGGCGCTCGTGGTGACGCCGTCGATGCCGCTGTCGTCGATGAGCGCGGCCGCCGTGTCGAGAAGAAGCGCGATGCGCTCGGCGCTGCGCTGCTGCACCGGCTCGGTGCGCATGATGACTTTGTCCGTTGCGAGAATCTGCGTTGCGTTCATGTTCCGTGCACCCCCTCGGGCCGTTCCCGCGGCCCGGCTTCGTCATTCCATCGTGCCACTGATTGGGAGCCCGGCGCACACTGTGGCATTATTTCTCTTTGTGCCTCGGCGCGGCTCTGCCACAGGGGAGCCGTGATTCTGCGGGGCGCGCGCGAGACCTCCGAATTTCCCCAGAGCCGCGATCGACCTGTGGCGGTTGCAGAGAGCGAATCACCATGCACATCCTCGACCACGTCGACGCCGCGTCGCTGCGCACCGACATCCCCGACTTCCGTCCCGGCGACACCGTCAAGGTGCACGTCAACATCATCGAGGGCAACCGCTCGCGTATCCAGGTCTTCCAGGGCGTCGTCATCGGCCGCTCGAACGAGGGCATCCGCGAGACCTTCACCGTGCGCAAGGTCAGCTTCCAGGTCGGCGTCGAGCGCACCTTCCCGGTGCACTCTCCGGTGATCGACCACATCGAGGTCGTCACCCGCGGCGACGTGCGCCGCGCGAAGCTCTACTACCTGCGCAACCTGCGCGGCAAGAAGGCGAAGATCAAGGAGAAGCGCGAGGCCTGATCCCGCGCCCCGAACGCTTCTCGAGGGCCCCGTCGACGTGTCGACGGGGCCCTCGGTCGTGCGGGCCGCCGCACCCCTAGACTGGCGGGGAGCACCAGGGGAGTCATGACTGAGCAGAATCCGCCCGCCGTCAGCGGAGCATCCACCGCGGGTACCACCCGCCCGTCTGCCGGTCGCAGCGCGCTGCTCTTCCTGCGCGACGTCGTCGTCATCGTGGCGGCCGCGCTCGTCATCTCGTTCCTCATCAAGACCTTCCTCATCCGGTCGTTCTACATCCCCTCCGAGTCGATGGAGTCGACTCTGCTGGTGAACGACCGCATCATCGTCAACCAGCTCGTTCCCGAGGTGGTGCCGCTCGAGCGCGGCGACATCGTCGTCTTCCGCGACCCGGGCGGGTGGCTGCCGGCGATGCCCGAGACGCCGCAGGCGCCGCTCGAGGCCGCGGCCGACTGGGTGCTCTCGCTCATCGGGCTGAGCGCCTCCGACAGCGACGAGCACCTGGTGAAGCGCATCATCGGGCTGCCGGGCGACCGCATCACCTGCTGCAACGACCTCGGGCAGCTGAGCATCAACGGGGTGCCTCTCGACGAGCCCTACGTGCTGCTGCCGCCCGACACCATCGACGTGAGCGGTCAGGACTTCCAGGAGGACGTTCCCGAGGGCACCGTCTGGGTGATGGGCGACAACCGCTACGACTCCTCCGACTCGCGCTTCAACGGCGTCGTGCCGATCGCCGACATCGTCGGCCGTGCGGTCGTCGTCAGCTGGCCGATCGACCGCTGGCAGTGGCTCGACAACTACCCGCTCGTGTTCGACGGGGTCGAGCGGGCCGAGTGAGCGCGCGGGCATGACCGCCGCGCCGAGCCTCGAGGTCGAGCGGGGCCTCTTCGCCGCGGGCGCGCCCGTCGTGGTCGGGGTCGACGAGGTCGGCCGCGGTGCGATCGCCGGGGTCGTCGCGGTCGGCGCGTGCGCGATCGTGCCGACGACGGATGCTCCGCCCGAGCGCCTGCGCGACAGCAAGCTGCTCAGCCCCGTGCGCCGCGCCGAGGTCGAGCCGCAGGTGCGCGCCTGGGCGGCCGCGGTGGTGGTGGGGGAGGCGGGCCCCGACGAGATCGACGCGCTCGGCATCGTCGCCGCGCTCGGGCTCGCGGGTCGGCGCGCGCTGATCGCGCTGCACGAGCAGGGTGTTCCGGTCGGCGTGGCGACCGTGCTGCTCGACGGCAGCCACGACTGGCTGACCCCCGCCCTGAGCCTGCCGCCGCGCGTCATCACCCGGGTGAAGGCCGACCGCGACTGCGCGAGCGTGGCCGCAGCATCCGTCGTGGCGAAGCAGCACCGCGACGCGCTGATGATCGCCGACCACGAGCAGTGGCCGGCCTACGGCTGGGCGGGCAACAAGGGCTACGGCAGCGCCGAGCACCTGGCGGCCGTCGCCGTCCACGGCGCCTCTCCGCGGCACCGGGTGACCTGGTTGCGGGGCCGCACCCTGCTCGACGGTCTAGACTCGTGACGCCATGGACGATGAGGATTTCGACGACTACGACCGCGAGGTCGAGCTCGCGCTCTACCGCGAGTACCGCGATGTCGTGTCGCAGTTCCAGTACGTGGTCGAGACCGAGCGGCGGTTCTACCTCGCCAACGAGGTCGAGCAGGTCGTGCGCGACATGGGCGGCGACTTCTATTTCGAGCTGACGCTCACCGATGTCTGGGTGTGGGACGTCTACCGCGCTGATCGCTTCGTGAAGAGCGTGAAGGTGCTCACCTTCAAAGACGTGAACGTCGAAGAGCTCGGCAAAAAGGAGCTCAAGCTGCCGAAAGAGCTCGCGCTCGACGAGTAGCCGCGGGCGGTCATCCGCCGCTTTCGTCATACGTTCGAAACGTTCTCGGGTTAGGATGCCCCCACCGCGCCCCCGCGCGCAGCATTCCTCCGACCCGAAGTAGGAATCCCGTGCCCAACACCCCTGCCCGTCGCCGGCTTCTCGGGCGGCTCTCTGCCGCGGGGCTCGCCGCTGCTCTCGTCGCTGCCTCTGCCGTCGCGGGTGTGTCGGCCGCGAACGCCGCTCCGGGTGCCCCGACGATCGACACTCCGGTGAATGGGTTCCGCACCGTCGCCACGACGATCTCGGTCTCCGGATCGGTTCCCGACAGCCTCGATCAGGTCGTCACCGTCACGGCACGGCAGGGCGGGGTTGCCGTTGAGACGTGCACCGCTGCCCTGGCCTACTTCGACACGGGGTACTCCTGCGACCTGACGGTGCCCTCGGTGGGTCAGTACGAGCTCACCGCCACGTCCTACGACACTGCTGATCCCGCGCTCGAACAGAGCCCGGTGAGCAACGCGGTGACAGTGCTCGTCGGCAACACGGCACCGGCACTTCTGGGGTACAGCGAGTCGGGTACGGTCTGGACGACGACGACCCCCACCCTCTCCGGCACCGGCCCGGCGCTCGGCTCTGTCTCGGTCGAGCTGATCGCGGGCGAGGGCGGAGGCACCTACTGCACGGTCGATCCGATCCCGGCCTCCGGCAGCTGGACCTGCACTCCGACGATCACCCCGAACTGGACCTGGGGCGAGGTGGAGTTCCGTGCCTACGGGTACGACGTCACCGGGGCATCGACGGTTGACGATCAGATCATCGGCGACTTCGTGCCACCCGTGCCGACGACGGCGATCTCGCTCGGCCCGGCCAGCGTGACCTTCAGTGCCCAGGGCGTGGAGGACACGTTCTTCATCATGCGGGTGTACGAAGTCGTGCTTGCCGGTGAGGGCTCGAGCTTCACGCAGACCGACACGTGCTTCTCGAACGGCGCGCCTCCCACCATCTCCTGCACTCTCACCGGCCTGGCCCCCGGTGTGTGGAACCTCTACACCTCGCAGGACTTCAACGAGACGTACTTCACGACCGTCAACGAGTTCGTCCGCATCCCTGTCGCGCCGACCTCCTTCGCCGGTGTTGTGCTCGACGACCGCTCCGTGCGGTTCTCGGGGCAGGGCACGCCCGGGTTCCGCGCGATCGTCAGCGACGGCACCCCGAACGCGGTCTGCTCGGCGATCGTCGCGTCGAACGGGCGGTGGCAGTGCACGGCGTCGCCCGCCGTGGGCACGGCGAGCTACCGCAGCCTGCAGCAGTCGGTCGGCTTCGACACGAACGACTTCGAGGTCAGCTCCGACCGCTCGCTCGACGGCTTCTCCGCGTTCTCCAGTGCCGTCGCCGTGACGGTCCCGGCCGCCAGCGCTCCGCGTCCGGCCCCGGCGACCACCCCTGTTCCGCTGCCGTGGAGCCTCGAGGGCTACGACGGCTCTCCCCTCACGCCAGGTCAGCAGCTGACGCTCACGGCGTCGGGGCTTCCGGACGGAACCGAGGTCGTCGTCGAGATCCGCTCGACGCCGCGGGTGCTCGGAACCGCGTCGGTCGGCGACAGCGGCTCCTTCTCCCTCGATGTGGTGGTGCCCACCGACCTCGAGCCGGGTCAGCACACGCTCGTCGCGATCGCGACCCCGCCGGGCGGAGTGGCATCGCCGGTGTCAATCCCGGTCGTGGTCGTCGCCGCTCCCGAGGCCGACCTCGTGAAGGAGACCGTCGACTCGATCGCTCCTGAGAAGAGCGATGCCGCCGGAGCAGGCTCCGGCGGCTCAGCGGGCGGCGCCGGTGACCGCTCGAACCCGGCGGCGCCCTCGGCCATCACCGACAGCATCCCGACGCTGCAGCGCATCTTCAGCGACCCGTGGGTGGTGCTGGCCTCGGGGGGCCTGGCCCTGGCCATCCTGCTGCTCGTCGCCTTCCCGGCCGAGCTGCTCAACAGCACGCTGTCGTCGAACACCTCGCGCCTCGGCCGCTGGTTCGTTGCCATCGAGCGCCGTACCGAGCAGCTCACCGAGTGGTTCGCGCGCGTCTCGCGCACGCGCGCGCTGGCCGCAGCGGTGCTCGTGGCACTGACGGCGGTGATCTTCGGCTTCGTCGATCCGCAGTACGGGTTCGACCCTGTCTCGCTGCGCATGACCGTCTCGCTCGCGATCGGCCTGTTCCTCATCACCTACGTGGCGGCGTGGATCAGCGGATCGATCGCTCGCCGAGCCTGGGGTGTGACCACGCAGATCTCGCTGCAGCCGGTCGCGCTGCTGTTCGCCGTCGTCGGTGTCGTCGTCGCGCGTCTGCTTGAGTTCTCGCCGGGCTTCCTGATCGGTCTGGTGATCGGTCTCGACCTGCTGAGCCGCGTCGATGCCGCCGTGCGGGCCCGGGTCGTCGTGCTGAGCACCGCGGTCGTCGCGAGCATCGCGGTCGTCGCCTGGTTCGCCTTCTCCGCGCTGGTCGCGGCGTCGAGCGGAACGCCCGGCTGGGTCGAGCTGCTCATCAGCGACGCCCTCGTCGCGACCACCGCGGAAGGCCTCACGGCCGCGCTCGCTTCGCTGCTGCCGCTCGGCTTCCTCGCGGGGCACGAGGTCTTCCGGCACTCGAAGCCCCTGTGGGCGGGCACCTTCATCGCTGTCGGGGCGCTCTTCGCGCTCATCGTGCTGCCGACCGCGGCGGGCGAGACCACCGATGTGGCCGATGTCGGGTTCTGGATGCTCGTCATGGTGATCTTCGCCGTCGTCACCCTCTCGCTCTGGGCGGTGCTGCAGTTCACCGGCCGGCGGGGCGGCGACGACGAGGGCTCCGGCTCGACGGTCGAGCAGCCCGTGGCCGGCGCCGCACGGTAGGCACCTCCTCCCCAGCGCTCCGCTCGCGCGCGCTCCGCCCCGATCGCGGAGCGCGCGCGTCGCTGCGCGCACGCTCGCGCCATGCTCTGCGCCGGGAGAACCGCTCCCGCGGGAGGCGATATGGCACGCAAAGACGACCTGGGGCGCGCGGGCGAGCAGCTCGCCGTCGATCACGTCACGGCACTCGGGTGGCGCATCATCGAGCGCAACTGGCGCTGTGCGCACGGCGAGCTCGACATCGTCGCCGACGATGGCGAGGCGACCGTGGTGATCGAGGTCAAGACCCGCTCGAGCGTCGACTACGGTCACCCCTTCGACGCCATCACGCCGCGCAAGCTCGCGCGGCTCCGGCGGCTCGCCGGAGAGTGGAGAGCGGCCCACGACGGAGCGCCCGCACGCCTGCGCATCGACATCATCGGGGTCGTCGCGCGCCGCGACGGCATCAGCCTCGACCACCTGCGGGCGGTCGGCTGATGGCCGTGGCCCGCACCCTCGCCGTCGCCCTGCACGGCATCGATGGCGCGCTCGTCGAGATCGAGGCCGACCTTGCCAACGGCCTGCCCGCCTTCACCATCATCGGCCTGCCCGATGCCGCGCTCGGCGAGGCGAAAGACCGGGTGCGCGCTGCGGCCGCCAACTCCGGCTGCGATCTGCCCACCCGCAAGGTCACCGTCAACCTGTCGCCGGCCTCCATGCCGAAGCACGGGTCGGGTTTCGACCTCGGCATCGCTGTCGCCGCCCTCGCCACGACAGGGGCCATCGACACCGCGGCCATCGCGCGCGTGGTGCATGTCGGCGAGCTATCGCTCGACGGTCGGCTGCGTCCGGTCGCGGGCGTGCTGCCCGCGGTGCTCGCTGCTCGCCGTGCGGGGGCGTCGGCCGTCGTCGTGCCGAGCGGCAATGTTGATGAGGCGCGGCTCGTGGGGGGCATCCGCGTGATCGGCGGAGCCTCGCTGCGCGACGTCCTGATCGCCCACGGCGCTGCCCTCGACCCGCTGCCCGTCGAGGCACTGACCTCGGCCAGCGTCACCGCCGACGCCGACGCCCACGGCGACCTCTCCGACGTGATCGGCCACCCCGAGGCGGTCGAGGCTCTGCAGGTCGCTGCCGTGGGAGGTCATCACCTCCTGATGCTCGGTCCACCCGGCGCCGGCAAGACTCTGCTCGCCACTCGCCTGCCGGGGCTGCTGCCCGATCTCGATGCGGAGGCCGCCGTCGAGGTCAGCTCGGTGCGGTCGCTCGCCGGCCTGCCCGTCGGCGGGTCGCTCGTCACGCGGCCGCCGCTCGAGGCGCCCCATCACAGCGCGACCATGGCCGCCCTCGTGGGCGGCGGAAGCGGGCTCGTGCGTCCGGGGGCGATCTCCCGCGCGAGCCACGGCGTGCTCTTCCTCGACGAGGCGCCCGAGTTCTCCGCCGTCGCGCTGGATGCCCTCCGGCAGCCCCTCGAGACGGGGCAGATCACGATCCACCGGGCGCGGTCGGTCGCGCGCTTCCCCGCGCGCTTCCAGCTCGTGCTCGCCGCGAACCCCTGCCCCTGCGGCCTGGGCGGCAGCGACGACTGCACCTGCACGTCGCTGATGCGACGCCGCTATCTCGGGCGGCTCTCCGGCCCCTTGCTCGACCGCATCGATCTGCACCTCACCGTGCGTCGGGTCGGGGCGGTGCAGCTCACCGAGGGCTCAGGTTCGGGGGTCACCACGGCGCTCGCCCGCGCTCGCG
>OFDN01001843.1_pt1 | contig 12921 bp, 10 predicted proteins | sample 1520971 | NCBI WGS metagenome assembly OFDN01 (sample SAMEA94257418, study PRJEB24077) | hot springs metagenome | biome: Aquatic biome; feature: Geographical feature; material: Water | place: India | collected 2012-06-12 | depth 5 m | reverse complement strand
TGTCCGGGGAGTGATCATCAGCTTACTGATGAAATACCCCCCTCGCCCGCCTCCGGCGGGAGAGGGAAGGGGCCCGCGCCAAAGGCGTGGGAAGGGTGAGGGCTAGGATTTCGGGAAGTCCCAGCCCTCACTCTCCCGCGTCGCGGGCCCCTCCCTCTCCCGCCGGAGGCGGGCGAGGTTTTTTTGCATGGGGTGCCCCCACCGCGGTCATTCGCCCAACAATGAAGCATGCGGCGGTGTGACGCAGCGGCGGAACGCCGCGTGTTCGCTGGTCCCGCCCCTGGCACGCCACTTGCTCATAACACTGAGCAATAAGAGCGAAAGGCAGGGGCTATGGGTTTGGAGGGCAAGGTGGCCGTGGTCACCGGCGGCGCCCGCGGCATCGGTGCCGCGGTGACGCGCGGGCTGGCCGAGCGCGGCGCCCGCGTGGTGATCGCCGATCTCGACGGCGCGGAGGAGGCGGCGCAGGCCCTGCGCGACGCCGGCCTCACCGCGGTGGGCCTGCGCGTCGACGTGTCGTCGGAGGCCGACACCGCGGCGATGGCGGCGGCGGCCGAGGAGGCGTTCGGCGGGCTCGACATCCTGGTCACCAACGCCGGCATCTATTCCAGCCTGACTCCCAAGCCCTTCGCGGAGATCGATCCGGCGGAGTGGCGGCGGGTGATGGAGGTCAACACGCTCGGCATCTTCCTGTGCTGCCGGGCGGCGCTGGCGCCGATGCAGCGGCGCGGCGGCGGGCGGATCGTCACCATCTCCTCCGGCGTCGCCTTCAAGGGCAACCCCTTCATGGCGCATTACGTGGCGAGCAAGGGGGCCGTGGTCTCGCTGACCCGCGCGCTCGCCACCGAGCTCGGCCCCCACCGCATCCTGGTCAACAGCGTCGCCCCCGGCTTCACGCTCAGCGACGGCGTGCTCGGCAACCCCACGCTGGTGGCGGGGGTGAAGGAGCCGTCGCTGCGCAACCGGGTGCTGGCGCGCGACATGCTGCCGGAGGATCTGGTGGGCGCCGTCTGCTTCTTCGCCGGGCCGGATTCGGCCTTCATCACCGGCCAGACCCTCGTGGTCGACGGCGGTGCCTACTATCACTGAGCCGGGGACACGAGCATGACCAAGGGCATTCCCGTCATCGACATCGCCCCCGCGCTCGCGGGATCGCTGGAGGACCGCCGGCGGGTGGCGCGGGAGATCGACCACACCTGCACCGAGACCGGCTTCTTCACCATCACCGGCCACGGGGTTGACACCGCGCTGATCGACGCGCTGCGCTCCACCGCGCACGGCTTCTTCGCCCTGCCGCTGGAGGAGAAGCGGCGCGCCATCCATCCGGTGGCGGACACGCCGCGCGGCTACCGGGCGCTCGGCATCGAGGCGCTGGCGCACGGCAACGACCGCCCCACCCCGCCGGACCTGAAGGAATACTACCACTTCGGCCGCGAGCGCTGGCCCGACGAGCCCTACTACAGTTCGGCGGAGGGTCGGCGCTACTTCATCCCCAACCTGTGGCCGGAGCGGCCCGAGGGTTTCGCCGCGGTGGCGGAGCGCTATTACGCGGAGATGGAGCGTCTCGTGCTCTGCATGATGCGGCTGACCGCGCTGGCGCACGATCTGGACGAGCGTTTCTTCGACGACAAGATCGACCGCCACATCACCGCGATGCGGCTGAACTTCTACCCGGAGCAGACCGGCGCCCCGGCCCCGGACCAGATGCGCGCCGGCGCCCACACCGATTACGGGCTGCTGACCATCCTGAACGGCGAGAATGTGCCGGGCGGTTTGCAGGTGCTGACCCGCGGCGGCGACTGGATCGACGTGGAGACCGACCCCGGCAACTTCGTGGTCAACATCGGCGACCTGCTGATGCGCTGGACCAACGACCGCTGGGTCTCCAACACCCACCGCGTGATCAACCCGCCGGCCGAGCTGGCGGCCAAGACCAAGCGCCTGTCCATCGCCTTCTTCCACCACCCCAACTACGACGCGCGGGTGGAGTGCATCGCCCCGCCGGGCAAGGCGAAATACCCGCCCGTGCTGTCCGGCGAATACCGCGACCTGAAGTACCGGCAGACCCGCGTCTCCGCGGCGTAGGCCCCCTGCCCTCCCCTCCCCTTCCCCTGTGATGAACGACAAGGAGCAGATGCCCATGGTTCGCTTGACCGCCCTGGCCGCGCTGGCGCTGGTCCAGGCCACGGCCGCCCAGGCCCAGGACACCGTGAAGATCGGCGTGACCCAGCCGCTGACCGGCGCCGTTGCCGCGTCCGGCAACTACATCACCGACGGTGCCCGCATCGCCGAGGCGATGTTCAACGCCCAGGGCGGCGTGCTCGGCAAGAAGATCGAGCTGGTCATCGAGGACAACAAGAGCAACCCGAAGGAGGCCGTCACCACCGCCGAGAAGCTGGTGCTGCGCGACAAGGTGCCGGTGATGATCGGCGCCTGGAGCTCCACCTTCACCCTGGCCGTGATGCCGAAGCTGCTGGAATACGGCGTGCCGATGGTGGTGGAGACGTCGTCCTCCAGCAAGATCACGACCGCCGGCAACCCGTGGGTGTTCCGCATCGCCCCGACCTCCGCCATGGAGGCGAAGGCCTTCGCGGAGAAGCTGTCGCACTTCGACCCGCCCATCAAGAAGGTCGATTTCCTCAGCGTCAACAACGACTTCGGTCTGGGCGCCGCGCAGGCCTTCAAGAAGGAGCTGGAGGCCAAGGGTGTGGCGGTCGGCGTCACCGAGACCATGACCCCCGACGCGACCGACCTGTCGGCCCAGCTCACCCGCATCAAGCAGTCGGGCGGCGACACCGTCATCGTCACCTCCGGCGTCGAGCAGATCACGTTGGCGGTGAAGCAGGCGGCGGAGCAGCGGGTCACCCACCGCATCCTGACCACCGGCGGCTCCTTCCCCGGCGAGCTGATGGAGCATCCGGTGGGCGCCGGCAGCTACCACCTGCTGTTCTTCCCGCCCTGGAACCCGGAGAAGGCGACCTACGCCGACCTCGCCACCACCTTCGTCGCGGAGTGGAAGAAGCGGAACCTGGAGTTCGCCGGCCTGACCGAGGGCTTCCGTGGCTACGACGCCGTCGCCACCGTGGTGGAAGCGGTGAAGATCGCCGGCAAGGCCGAACCCGCCGCCATCCGCGATGCGCTGTGGAAGGTCAAGGTGAAGGGCATCAACGGCGACATCGCCTTCATGAAGGACGGGCCGGAGGGCAAGGAGAGCGGCCAGAACATGCCCAACGTCTATGTCGTGATGCTGAAGGACGGCAAGGTATCGATGCCGTGAGGCGCGCCCCCCGCCCCCAGGGGTGGGGGCGTGACACCGGAGACGATCACAGCGACGGGCGGGGGTTTTCCCCGCCCGACTCTTTTATGGTCCGCCCGACCCGCCGATCGCGGTTGACGCGAACAATTGCCTGAACATTATGTGTTCCCGTGATCCCTTGGACGGCGGGCGCGGATATGGCGACGGCATCGCGGTGGTACTATCTTGACGGGTTGCGGGTGGTCGGCATACTCGCGGTGTTCCTGTTCCACAACATCCACTTCTTCAGCGACCTGCCCTGGCATGTGAAGTCTCCCGATCGGTATTTCGTCGCCACATTGGCCGTGGTGTACATGAATTACTGGATCATGCCGCTGTTCTTCCTGCTGGCCGGGGCCGGAACGGCGCTGGCGCTGCGAAAACGCAGCTTCGCCGCCTACACGCGGGAGCGGTTCACCCGGCTGCTGATCCCGTTCTTCCTGTGCGCCCCGGTTCTGGTGCCACCGCAACGCTATTGGGAGGCGGTGCAGTTCTCCGGCTTCACCGGCGGCTATTTCGACTTCCTCGCCGGTTACTTTCCGCGCGTGTGGCTGGACACGGAGATGATGCGCTCGCCCTTCTGGTTCGGGGCGGTGGGGACGCATCTGTGGTTTCTGGGCGTGCTGTTCCTGATCTCGCTGACGGCGATCCCGGTCTTCGCGCTGCTGCGCCGGCCGGGCGTGGTGGACGCGCTGCGCCGGCTCGCCGACCGGCCGCTGGGCGCCTGGTGGATGGTGCTGCCCGCCTTGCCGCTGGCGGTGGAACGGGCGGTGATGCGGCCCTTTGATCCCGGCTACATCGGCTGGGCGGACTTCTTCTTCTGGGGCATGATCTTCCTGTACGGCGCGGCGATGAGCGGCGACGCCCGCTTCGCCGAGCGGGCGGTGCGGGCGCGCTGGTGGGCGTTGGGATGGACGCTGATCGTCTTCCCGGCCTCGGCCTTCTTCGACTCGTACGCCGGCTTCGACCGCTACATCTACACGCCCGACTTCCTCTGGGACAGCCTGCTGTTCCACGCGGTGTGGGGGTCGGTGACCTGGGCGGCGTTGGTGGCGCTGATCGGCTTCGCCAAGCGCCACCTCGACCGACCGTCGCCGCGCATGGCGACGCTGGCCACCGGGGTGATGCCCTTCTACATCCTGCACCAGACGATCATCCTGGGGCTGGGCTTCGCGATGCTGGGCTGGAGCGCGCCGGTGCTGGTCCGCTTCCTGACGCTGACCGGCGCCTCGCTGGTGCTGTCGGTGGCGGGTGTGGCGCTGGTGATGGCGGTGCCCGCCCTGCGCGTCGCGGTGGGGATGCAGGCCCGGCCGGCGACGGCGTGACGGGCGCCCTCCCCTGCCCTGCCCAACTTTTGATCAGGGCTGACGCGCTTATCGGTCATAGCGGCTGACCCTTCCCTGTGCCGTACCATCGCCCCGGCGACCCATGTCGCGGGGAGGAAACGGAATGCAGCGGACGCGCGTCTTCCTGGTTTTTTCGCTGGGCTTCTTCATATCCTACGTGTTCCGCGGCGTGAACCTCGCCCTGGCGCCCGACCTGATCGCGGCGCTGGGGCTGTCCGCGTCCGATCTCGGCCTGCTGACCAGCCTGTTCTTCGTCGCCTTCGCCGGCAGCCAGATTCCGCTGGGCATGCTGCTCGACCGCTTCGGCCCGCGGCGGGTGGAGGCGGCGCTGCTGCTGGTGGCCGCGGCGGGATCCGTGCTGTCCGCCCTGGCGACTGATCCGGCGACGCTGATGGCCGGGCGGCTGCTGGTCGGCGTCGGCGTGTCGGCCTGCCTGATGGGGGCGCTGAAGGCGCTGCTTCTGTGGTTCCCGGTGGACCGGCTGCCGGTGGTCAATGGCGGGCTGTTCGCGCTGGGCGGGCTTGGCGCGGTGGCCGCTGCGGCCCCGGTGGAGTGGGCGTTGACCGTCACCGACTGGCGCGGCGTGTTCCTGGGCATGGCGGCGGCGACGGTGGCCACGGCCGCGTTGCTGATGGCGCTGGTGCCGGAGCGCACCGGGAACCAGCCGGACCAGGGCATCCGCGCCCAGCTCGCCGGTCTCGCCCGCATCCTGCGCGACCCGTTCTTCTGGCGGCTGGCCCCGCCGACCATGGTGCAGCAGGGCAGCTTCCTGGCGGTGCAGGGGCTGTGGGCCGGGCCCTACCTGATGGATGTGGAGGGGCTCGACCGGCAGGCGGCGGCCAACACGGTGTCGCTGGTCGGGCTCGCCATGGCGGCGGGTTTTGGGCTGACCGGCACCGCGGCGCGCGCGCTGGCGCTGCGCGGCGTGCCGCTGGCGATGACCAGTGCGGCGACCATGGCCGGCTTCCTGCTGGCGATGGTCCTGATCCTGTCCGGCCTGCCCGTGCCGCTGTGGCTGTCCTGGTCGCTCTTCGGCTTCTTCGGGGCGAGCGGGGTGATCTCCTACGCCACGGTGACCGCGCAGTTCCCCCCTCACCTCTCCGGCCGCGCCAACACGGCGATCACGCTCACCATGTTCGGCTGGGCCTTCATCAGCCAGCTCGGCATCGGCGCGGTGCTGGACGCCGGCACCGCCGCGGGCTACGCAGCATCCGACCTGCACCGCGGCATCTGGGCGGCGCTGGCCGCCATCCTGGCCGCCACGCTGCTTCCCCTGTTCGCCGTGGCGCGGCGCACTTGAGAATTTTCAACCGCCCCCTCCCCGCTTGAAAATTCTCAAGTGGCGTCCGCCGGGCAAAGGCTGTTGCCGAGGCGCCACCCACCATCAACAAAGCATCAACACGCTGTTGATCCGGGGTTGACCCCGCCTCCCCCGCCCCTTAGCGTCCGCGCGAACGCAACGGGCAAAGCGGGGGCTCTATGGGTGCGACCATGGGCGGCGAGGATCTGAAGGCGCTGCGCGCGTCGCGCAAGCTCAGCCAGGACGGGCTCGCTAAGCTGCTGAACGAGCGGTTCCGCCGCTCCTACGACCGCGCCAAGGTGTCGAAGTGGGAAAACGGCGTCGACCGGGTGCCGGACGACGTCGCCGCCTTCCTGACGCCGGCCGACACCGGCCCGGCGGTGGGGATCCCCACCGCCAACACCGGCCCGGCGACCGTGCTCTGCGTGGTCAACCAGAAGGGCGGCGTGTCGAAGACCGGCACGGTGGTGAACCTCGCCTGGCTGCTGGCGCGCTCCGGCCACAAGGTGCTGGTGGTGGACTGCGACGCGCAGGGCTCCGCCACCATCCATCTCGGCCTCTACCCGCCGGAGATGGAGTTGGAGGGGCGCACCCTGTTCCATGTGCTGCTGCGCAAGCGCCCGGTGCAGGAGGCGATCGTGAGCGCCTGCGACGGCATGATCGACCTCGTGCCCTCGGGCATCTCGCTGGCCAAAGCGGACACGGAGATCTCCGCCATGCCGCACGGCGAGCTGCTGCTGAACAAGGTGCTGTCGGCGGTGCGCAGCAGCTACGACGTCATCCTGCTCGACTGCCCGCCGCATCTGGGCAAGATGACGACCTCGGCGCTCAGTGCGTCCAACAAGGTGCTGATCCCCTCCAACGCCGAGATGCTGAGCATCATGGGCATCCCGGCGCTGCTGGAAAGCGTGGAGCAGGTACAGACGATGGTGAACCCGGGCCTGTCCATCCTGGGCGTGCTCCCCACCCGCTTCGACGCGCGGCGCAGCCAGGACAAGGCGCGCATGCAGGACCTCGCCAACATGGCGGCGGAGAACCGGCTGCGGCTGTTCCAGCCCGTGCGCAACGCGGTGATCTATGTGGAGGGGGTCAACGCCGGCGTGCCGGCCCTGAAGCTCGACCCCAACGCGCCGGGCGTGGAGGCCTTCGTCGAGGTGATGGAGGCGCTGCTGGCCCCGGCAACCGCCAAGACGGAGGCGACCCATGGCGCGTAACCGGCCGCAAGGCAACACCTCGATGATCGCGCGGGCGTCCTCGCGCGCCGCCGAACAGGTCCTGGCGGGGGAGGGCGGGCGCAAGCTGCGCGAGGTTCCGGTCGACCAGATCGTCCCCAACCCGCACCAGCCGCGCCGCCATTTCGACGAGGGCGGGCTGGAGAAGCTGGGCCAGTCCATCGCCGCCAAGGGGCTGATCCAGCCGATCAGCGTGTGGCAGGTGGGGCTCGACCGCTACCAGCTCATCGCCGGGGAGCGGCGCTGGCGGGCGTCGCGCATGGCCGGGCTGCCCACCATCACCGCCATCGTCCGCAGCGAGCGCCCGGACGAGGCGACCGAGGCGCTGATCGAGAACCTCGTCCGCGAGGATCTGGACGTGCTGGAGGAGGCGCACGCCATCGAGCGGCTGCTGGAGGAGCAGGGCGTGCAGCAGGACGAGCTGGCCGCCATGCTGGGCAAGGACCCGGCGGAGATCACCCGCTCCCGCAAGATCCTGCGCCTGCCCAAACCGGTGCTGGAGGAGTACCGCGACCACCGCGCCATGGTCTCCCGCGCCCAGATGGTCGCCATCGCGGAGGCCGCGGACGAGGCGACGCAGATGCAGCTCTGGGGCATGGCGAAATCCGGTGTCAGCTCCACCGCCATCCGCGCCGCCCGCAAGAGCGGGGCAGGGGAGGGGGGTGCCGACCCGGCGCAAGCGCTCGCCCGCACGCTCCGCTCGCTGGGCAAGCTGCTGGACGGGCTTCCCACGGGCCCGGTGGCGCTCGGCGACGAGGAGCGGCGGTTGCTGGAGGCGGCGCGGGCGCGGATCGACGCGCTGCTGGGCGGTTGAGAATTCTCAAATCGCCCATCGTTGCGAATTTCGCAACAATCTGATCCGATCAGGCCAGATTGTGCCGAACCCTCAACAGCCGCATCTTCTCCCCAGACGCGGACCACCGCAAACCAGGGAGACAAAGTCATGATTTCGGTTCGGTATCGCGACAATCGCGGCGTGGTGGAGATGGGCTGGCTGAGCAGCCGGCATTCCTTCTCCTTCGGTCACTATTACGACCCGGCGCACATGGGCTTCCGGGCGCTGCGGGTGATCAACGAGGATCGGGTGATCCCCGGCGCCGGCTTCCCCACCCACCCCCACCGGGACATGGAGATCATCTCCTACGTGCTCGACGGCGGGCTGGCCCACAAGGACACGCTCGGCACCAGCTCGACCATCCGGCCGGGCGACGTGCAGCGCATGAGCGCCGGCACCGGCATCCGCCACAGCGAGTACAACGCCTCGGCCGAAGCCCCCGTCCACTTCCTGCAGATCTGGATCCTGCCGGAGCGCGAGGGCATGCCCGCCGGTTACGAGCAGAAGAATTTCTCCGACGAGGAGAAGCGCGGCCGGCTGCGGCTGGTCGGCTCGCACGACGGTCGGGACGGCAGCATCACCATCCACCAGGACGTGGACCTCTACGCCACGCTGCTGGAGGAGGGTGGGGCGGTGACCCACAGCCTGAACCCGGACCGCCACGCCTGGGTGCAGGTGGCGCGCGGCACCGCCACGCTGAACGGCATCGAGCTGCGCGCCGGCGACGGGGCGGCGGTCAGCCGGGAGACGGCCCTGACCATCGCCAGCAACACCGGCGCCGAGGTGCTTTTGTTCGATCTAGCGTAATTTTCTGTCCACCCCGCGATCAGCAGGTGCGGACCACAAAAAATCCGCTATGCTGATCGTCGGGGCAGGAAGCGATTGCGCGGGTCTGCCCCCGTCCCTATAGTGAGCCGCTGATATGTTAGCGGTATTTCTAAGGGGCGGGGCGCTTGCGACAAGGGACCGGGATCAACCCGGCCACCTCCTCCCCCCGTCAGGGTCGATTGGAAGCGGAGAGGGAGGAGAGCATGAGGGCGCAGTCGGACGCCGCTCGATCCGGGGCAGGCCGACCCGGAGCAGGGCAGGGCGGGGGTGCCCCCACACCGAACGCTCCGAGCCCGGACGCGGCCGGGGCGTTGCTGTCTGTGCGCGACCTGCACGTCCATTTCGTCACCTCGCGCGGGGTGGTGAAGGCGGTGGACGGCGTCAGCTACGACGTGAAGCCGGGCGAGATGGTGGCGATCGTCGGCGAATCCGGCTGCGGCAAGTCGGTGACCTCGCTGACCGTCATGCGGCTGCTCGCCAAGCCCGCCGGCCGCATCGTCGCCGGCAGCATCCAGTTCGACGGGCGCGACCTCGTGACCCTGCCGGAGCCGGAGATGCGGGAGCTGCGCGGCCGCGACGTCGCGATGATCTTCCAGGAGCCAATGACCTCGCTCAACCCGGTGCTGCCCATCGGGTTGCAGATCATGGAGCCGCTGTTCGTCCATCTGAAGATGGACAAGGCCGCCGCGCGGGCGCGGGCGCGGGAGCTGTTGGAGCTGGTCGGCATCCCCGATGCCGAGCGCCGGCTGGACATGCACCCGCACGAGTTTTCCGGCGGCATGCGCCAGCGGGTGATGATCGCCATCGGGCTGGCCTGCAATCCCAAGCTGCTGATCGCCGACGAGCCGACGACCGCGCTCGACGTCACCATCCAGGCGCAGATCCTGGAGCTGATGAAGGACCTGTCGAGCCGGCTGGGCATCGCCATGGTGGTGATCACCCACAACCTCGGCATCGTCGCGCGCTACGCCGACCGGGTGAACGTGATGTACGCCGGCCGCATCGTCGAGCACGGCACGGCGGAGGAGGTGTTCTCCCGCCCCCGCCACCCCTACACCATGGGGCTGCTGCGCGCGGTGCCGCGGCTGGACAAGCCGCGCGACGCCCGGCTCTACACCATCGAGGGCATGCCGCCCAACCTGATGAACCCGCCGACCGGCTGCCGCTTCGCCGAGCGCTGCGAGCACCGCATCGACGCCTGCGTGCAGTACCCGCCCGTGGTCGATGTCGGCCGCAACCATACGGCCGCCTGCCACCGCGCCGCGGAGTTCGAGGCGGCCGACCGCGGCCACCCCAATCTGCGGCTGGTGCGCAACGAGGGGCCGGCGGCGCGCCCCCACCATGACGACCCCATCCTCAACGTCGCCGGCCTGTCCAAGCATTTCCACCTCAGCCGCCGCACCGGCCTGTTCGGGCGGGAGAAGGTGGTGGTGAAGGCGGTGGACGACGTGTCCTTCAACGTCCAGCGCGGCGAGACGCTGGGGCTGGTGGGCGAGTCCGGCTGCGGCAAGACCACGCTCGGCCGGCTGATCCTGCGGCTGGAGGACCCCACCAAGGGCTCCATCCAGTTCGACGGCCGCGACCTGGGCAGCGCCACGCCCTCGGAGATGCGGGCGTTGCGCCAGAAGATCCAGGTGATCTTCCAGGACCCCTTCAGCTCCCTCAACCCCCGCATGACCATCGGCCAGATCATCGCCGAGCCGCTGTCGGTCTACCGGCTGGAGCCGAACGCACGCGCGGTGCGTGAACGGGTGGCGGAGCTGCTGAACCAGGTCGGCCTCTACCCCTACATGGCGGAGCGCTACCCGCACGAGCTTTCGGGCGGCCAGCGCCAGCGCGTCGGCATCGCGCGGGCACTCGCCATGAAGCCGTCGCTGATCGTCTGCGACGAGCCGGTGTCGGCGCTCGACGTGTCGATCCAGGGCCAGATCATCAACCTGCTTGAAGATTTGCAAGAGCGGCTGGGCCTGACCTACCTGTTCATCGCCCACGACCTCGCCGTCGTCCGCCACATCTCCCGCCGGGTGGTGGTGATGTATCTGGGCCGGGTGATGGAGATCGCCGACCGCGACGAACTCTACGCCCACCCCGCCCACCCCTACACCCAGGCGCTGCTCGCCGCCGCCCCGGTGCCGGACGTGGTGGTGGAGCGGGCGCGCGCCAGCCGGCCGCTGCAGGGCGAGCTGCCCAGCCCCCTCAACCCGCCCAGCGGCTGCGTCTTCCGCACCCGCTGCCCCAAGGCGACCAAGGCCTGCGCCGAGGTGGTGCCGACGCCCGTGGAACTGCGGCCGGGGCATCTGGCGGCCTGCATCCATCTGTGAGGAGGGGAGGGTGGTCGCGTCCGGCCCCCGCTCGACCACTCAAACCAGCAACGACCACCGCGACACCGCAACCGGCCCCTAGAGCCGCCGTCGCCAAACAGAGGAGGAAACGGAGTTGGGTATCCTGCATCGCACCGGGCGCCTCGCCGCACTCGCCACAACTGCCCTCACGCTCGGCCTTACCACCGCCGCCGGGGCGGCGGAGACGCCGCGCAAGGGTGGCACGCTGACCTTCGCGGTGACGGCGAAGCCGCCGAACTACGATTGCCACGCCAACACCTCCTTCGCCTTCATCCACCCGGTGGCGCCGCATTACTCGCTGCTGCTGAAGTTCGACCCGGCCAACTACCCGAAGATCACCGGCGATCTGGCCCAGTCCTGGACGGTGTCGGACGATGGCCTGACCTTCACCTTCAAGCTGCACCCGAACGTCAAGTTCCACGACGGCAGCGCGCTCACCTCGCGCGACGTGAAGGCCAGCTACGAGCGCATCATCAACCCGCCCAAGGGCGTGGTCTCCGCCCGTCAGGCCACCTTCGACGCGGTGGCGTCGGTGGAGGCGCCGGACCCGCAGACGGTGGTGTTCAAGCTGAAAGGCACCGACGCGTCCTTCCTCGCCAACCTCGCCTCGCCCTGGAACTGCGTCTACAGCGCCGACAAGCTGGCGCAGGACCCCAAATTCCCGGAAAAGAACGTGATGGGCAGCGGCCCCTTCAAGTTCGGGGAGCATGTCTCCGGCTCGCACTGGACCGGGCAGCGCTTCGACGGCTATTTCCGCCAGGGCGAGCCCTACCTGGACGGCTTCCGCGCCGTCTTCATGTCGTCGAGCGCCGTCACCAACGCGCTCCAGGGCGGGCAGGTGCAGGCGGAGTTCCGCGGGCTGGCCCCGGCCGACCGCGACCGCGTGAAGAACGGCGCCGGCGACAAGGTGCAGGTGCACGAGGCGCCCTGGCTGGCCAGCCTGATCCTGGTGTTCAACGCCAAGAAGAAGCCCTTCGACGACCCGCGGGTGCGGCGCGCCCTGTCGCTCGCCATCGACCGCTGGCAGGCCTCCACCGCGCTGGCGAAGATCTCCATCCTCGGGCCGGTCGGCGGCATCCTGCGGCCGGGCTACGAGCTGGCCGCCAGCGAGGCCGAGCTTACCAAGATGCCGGGCTTCGGCAAGGACATCAAGGCGTCGCGCGACGAGGCGATGCGGCTGTTGCGGGAGGCCGGGGTCACCGGGCTGACCGTCAACCTCACCAACCGCAACGTCAACATGCCCTACACCATCGGTGGCGTGTACGTCATCGACCAGCTCCGCCAGATCGGCGTGACGGTGAAGCACGAGCAGTTGGAGACCAAGCTCTGGCAGTCGGCCATGTCCGGCGGCAACTACGACATGGCGATCGACTTCACCGGCGACTTCATGGACGACCCGAGCCTGAACCTGACCAAGTACCTGTCCACCGAGATCTCCCCGGTGAACTACTCGGGCCAGGCGGACCCGCTGCTGGACAAGCTTTATTCCCAGCAGCGCGGCGAAACCGACAAGGCCAAGCGGGCCCAGCTCGTGCGCGAGTTCGAGCGCCGCGCCATGGAGCAGGCCTACGTCGTGCCGATCCTGTGGTGGAACCGCTCGGTCGTGCTGTCCACCGACGTGAAGGGCTGGGAGATGACCCCCAGCCATTACCTGAACCAGGACCTCGCCGACGTCTGGCTGGCGAAGTGACACCCATGAGAAGCCCTCTCCCCCCTGGGGAGAGGGTTGGGTGAGGGGGAAAC
>OFDN01001842.1_pt1 | contig 12924 bp, 11 predicted proteins | sample 1520971 | NCBI WGS metagenome assembly OFDN01 (sample SAMEA94257418, study PRJEB24077) | hot springs metagenome | biome: Aquatic biome; feature: Geographical feature; material: Water | place: India | collected 2012-06-12 | depth 5 m | reverse complement strand
CCGCCGCGGTCGCGGCGGCCGGCGAGCGGTTGACGAGGTCCGTTCAAGCGCTCGCCGGCGTTACCGGCCCCCCCGCCGCAGCAGCATCTTCCCCACCCCGTTCAGCGCCGCGAAGAGCTGGCCGAACTGGGTCCGGAAGCTTTCCCAGGCGAGCTCGCCGCCGACCGCCGCGGCCACCTCCCGGTGCAGCTCCGCCAGCGTGCGGCGGCCGTCGATGCGCGCCAGAATCAGGCCGGCCAGGCGTGGCAGCGGCAGCGTGACCATCGACCCCATCAGCTCCGCATCCAGGCTGCCGCCGGGCGGCAGCGCCCGGCCGATGGCCGGACCGTCCAGGTCGCGCAGCACCGGCACGACGTCCGGCCCGTCCGGGCGCGCCACCGCCCCCTCCAGATCGGCGGGGCGGACGAGGTAGGCGATGTGCTTGGTCATGCTGCCGCACACCCGCTCCGCCCAGGCCGCACGCTCCAGCCAGGACAGCCCCTCCAGCCGCTTCAGCGTCCGCGGATCCTTGACCCACACCGACGGCTCATAGCGGGACGGCTCCACCAGCGCTGCCACCGCCAACCCGGCCGACGCGGCGAGGTCCGCCAGTTCCGGCACGGTGAAGGGCCGATCGCAGGAATGCAGCAGCAGGTCGTAGAGGTTGGCGTCGGCCTGCCGGTGGTCGGTGATGAAGGGGTTGGCGAGCAGCCAGTTGGTCCTGGGCAGATGCGCGATCAGCCGGCGCGCCACCGCCACCCGCTCGGCCGGCGGCAGCCCCTCCGTCATGGTGCGCAGCGCCTGCTGGAGTGGATAGACGCCGGTGCGGCCGTAGGGGGCGTAGACCATGATCCCCATCCCGCCGCCGGGGGCCAGCGCGCCGGCCAGCGAGCGCAGGCCGGCCGCTGGGTCGTCCAGATGGTGCAGCACCCCGCAGCAGTCGATGTAGTCGAACGGCCCCAGCCCGTCCAACTCCAGCAGGGAGCCGCGCCGGAAGACGATGTTGGTCAGGCCGCGGGCGGCGGCCCGCGCCTCCGCCACCGCGCGGGCGGCGTCGGACAGGTCGAGATAGGTGACGGTCCCGGGGTTTCCGGCGTCGGCCATCATCTGGGCCAGCATGATGGTGCCGTCGCCGGTGCCGCCGCCCGCCACCAGCGCCCGCAGCGGCCGTGCGTGGTCCAGCCCGCCGCCGAAGACGAAGTGGTTGACCTCGTCCAGATGGCTGGGCGAGCCGGTGACCAGCCGCTTGCGCTCGTCCGCCGGGTCGCGGGCCGGGTAGGGATAGGCTTCGTACTGGGCGCGCAGGTCGTCGATGCTCATGGGACGGGCGGAACCGCTGGTGGACATCCGATGGCCGCACCATAAGGCCGGTGTGACAACCCGCAAAGGGGCAGCGACGGCGGCGCGGGCCAATTGCGAATTACTCGCGATTGCGATATCCTGCGCGCACAGGGTTTGCGGGACAGGGAAAGGGACGATCCATGCCGACGCGGCTGGAGGAACTGTGCGTTGCCAAGGGGTTGAAGATGACCGAGCAGCGCCGGGTGATATCCCGCGTGCTGTCGGAATCGACCGATCACCCCGACGTCGATCAGGTCTTCCGGCGCGCGTCGGCCATCGACCCGAAGATCTCCATCGCCACCGTCTACCGCACCATGCGCCTGTTTGAGGAGGCGCAGGTGATCGAACGGCTGGATTTCGGCGACGGCCGCGCCCGCTACGAGGAGAACCGGGCCGAGCACCATCACCACCTGATCGATCTGGAAAGCGGCGCAGTGATCGAGTTCACCAGCGGCGAGTTGGAGCGCATCAAGGAGACGATCGCGCGCGAGCTGGGCTACGACCTGCTCGGCCACCGGCTGGAGCTGTACGGGGTGCCGTTGGACCCCGACGACACCGGTTCCGAATAGGCGGGGATCCGAAAAGGCGGCATCGGGCAGAGGGGGCGGTGCCCCCGATGTCTCCGATGGAATAGCCGTCCGTGCCCGGCCGGTGCGACCGTCGCGCGTTTTTCCATTGCGGGGTGCACCGGGTGCGGGACTCGCCGATTCCGAAGCCGTTGCGATAGCGTCACGATCGCATCGCCATGAACACGGAACGCAGGCCCGCTCCATGAACGACCGCAACGACCCTGATCTGCGCACCCAGCTCGCCCGACTGACGGAGCTCGTGGCCCGCCGCTTCGACCGCATCGAGGAACGGCTGAACGGCCTCGACCGGGACAATGGGGAAATCATCGGGATGCTGATCGCGCTGAAGGCCGGGCTCGACGGCACCCTTGGCGATCTCGCGGCGGAGGTCGCGGCGCTCGACGACACGGACGATCCAGACGACGACCCTCTGCCCCGCCACGTCCTCAACTGAGCGGTCCGGCACACCGGCAGCGACGATTCCCCATCCCCCCGGCGTCACGGGTCTGCTATGGATCCGTCTGGAAACCGGACTGGAGGGGCCCGGACGATGCGGCATCCCGGCGTGGCGTTCTTCGATTTCGACGGCACCCTGATCGAAGGCGACAGCCTGCCCGCCTTCGTCGGCGAGATCATCGGCCGCCACCGGGCGCATCTGGCGCTGGCCGACGCCATCCGGTCGGGCGTCCACCGGCATCTGCGCGGCCGTGGCCGCGGAATCGATCTGCGCGGCACCATCAAGTCCGTCTTCATCCGCCGCACCCTGCAGGGCGTGGCTCTTTCGGACGCGCTGGCCGCCGCCGAACGGCTCGCCCGCCGCGTGCGCTGGCACGCGCCCATGGTCGAGGCGATGGTCGAGCATCGCCGGGCCGGGCGGCGCGTGGTCGTCGCCACCGGAGCGCTCGACCTCTACATGCCGGCGCTGCTGCGCGGCAAGGGTGTGGACGACCTGCTCGCCACCGGGCTGGAGGTGAGGGACGGCCATCTCACCGGCCGGCTGTGCACCGGCAACTGCGTCCGCCAGGACAAGGCGCTGCGTGTGCGGGCCTGGCTGGAGGCCAACGGCCCCTTCGGCGAGAGCTGGGGCTATGGCAACCACCCCTGCGACCTGCCGATGCTGGCGCTGCTGGATCGCGGCACCGTCGTCCGGATCCGGCGCTGAGCCGACAGCGGACTTTGCGGCCGGCGGTTGTTCATGGTAACGGTCGAGGATGCACAACCGGGGAGGGGCCATGTTCGACATCGAGGCCCAGGTCAGGTTGCCGGACGGCGGCCCACGCCGCGCCGTGATCGCCGATGGCGACCGTGACCAGCGCGCGCGCATCGCGGGGCACCTTGCCGCCTGCGGTTTCCAGGTGTCGGAGGCGGCGAACGGTTACGAGGCGCTGTCGATGATCGGCAGCGAGGCGCCGCTGGTCGCCCTGATCCCACGCGGCGACGCGGACGACGACGGCGGCCGGGCGGCGGCGCTGGCCAACATGCTCTACCCGCACACCCGGATCATCCTGACGGTGACCGCGCCGGACGGCGTCGATGACGACAGCCCGTTCCTCGTTCTCAGGCGGCCCGTGGACCTGTCCCTGCTGGATCGTTGCTTGAGCGAAATCGTCGCCGCCGCGCGCTGAGCGGGATCACCCCACCAGCACCTCGGCCCCAACCGAGACGCCGGCCAGCCGGTCGGCACGGCCGCGGTTGACCGCGATCTCCACCAGACCGTTGGAATTGCCGTACCAGAAGGCGCTTCCTTCCGGCACCGCGCCGAAGGTGCGGGCGTGGCGGACCTCGACGGCGCCCACCCGCAGCACCGCCGATGCGGGCAGGCAGCCTGCCCGGATGCCGGTCATTGCGTTGCCGTACACATCGACATAAACGATCCGCGGCAGCTCGTCCGGCCATTCCGGCTTGGCAACGGCAGCGAGTGGCAGCGGTGTCGATTCGACGGCCCCACCGGTGGCGAGCCGTGCCGCCACCGGCGCGAACAGGTCGCGGCCGTGGAAGGTGTCGGACATCCGCTCCGGCCGCCAGTCGATGGTCCGTACCCGCGCGCCGGCACCCCGCCGCAGCACCAGCTCGAACAGGCCGTTGTCCGGCCCGACGAAGGCGTGTCCGCCAGCTTCCGCTACCAGGGGGCGGCGCGCCGTCCCGACGCCGGGATCGACAACGCACAGGAAGACCGTTCCGGCTGGGAAACCACCTGCATAGGCCGCCAGCAGATACGCGGACAGCTGGGCATCGAAGGCGGGGGCGTCGGCGAACAGGTCGATCACCGCCACGCCGGGGGCCTGCGCCGCCAGCACCGCCTTCATCTGGCCGGTGTAGGGGCCCGAGAGCCCGAAATCGGTGAAGAGCACGATCATGCGGCAACGATAGCACGCGGGGCCCCGGGGCGTGACCGTCGACAGCGGCGGAATTGCCGCCGCCCCCGGAACGTTCTAGTGTCATTCGACCGTCGCCTCCCTCGGTCGCGACCATCGTCATTCCCGGAGCCGCCGATGCCACCCGCCGCCCGTTGCCGGCTGGGGCTGATCGCCGTGTCGATCGCCTTCTTCATCTACAGCCTGGGCGATATCGCGGTCGGCGTTCTCGAGGACGTGATCGACGTCCCGGTCTCCCACGACTTCCTGGAGATCGGCTGGGGGATCTTCGGCCTGCTCGCGTCGGCGGTCGCGCTGATGCTCGTCCTGCGCAACGACCGCGACACGATGAAGCGCGCCAAGGCCGATGTGGCGGCGGCCCGCCGCAACGCCAACCTCGCCCACCGCCGCCTGCGCGAGGGAATTGAGGCGATGAGCGAGGGCTTCGCGCTGTTCGACGCGGAGGACCGGCTGATCCTGTGCAACAGCCGCTACCGCGAGCTCTACCCGCTGAGCGGCCCGCTGGGCACCGGCGAGCGTTTCGAGGACATCCTGCGCCGGGGGGCGCTGGCCGGCCAATATGCGGAATGCGATCCCGGCGCGGTGGATGCGTGGGTCGCCAGCCGGCTCGCCCAGCACCGCGAGCCGACCGGCCCGATCGAGCAGAAGCTGGCCGACGGCCGCTGGCTGCGCATCTACGAAAGACGCACCAGCGACGGCGGCTATGTCGGCATCCGCACGGACATCACCGAGCTGAAACGGCGCGAGGAGGAGCTGCGGGAAAGCGAGGACCGGTTCCGCAAGCTGGCCGAGGCGGCGCTGGAGGGGGTGCTCGCCCACGAGGCCGGCCTGATCGTCGATTGCAACCCCGCGGCCGCGACCCTGTTGGGGTTGACCCCGGCGGAGATGATCGGCCGCCGCATCGAGGAGTTCCTCATTCCCGAGCAGCGCCACATCGTCGCCGAACGTCACGCGCGGCGTGTGGAATCGCACCTGGAGCTGACCGTCATCCACCGCAGCGGGGCGCGCCTGTTGCTGGAATGCTCCAACCGTTACGTGGTGCGCAACGGGCGCACCCTGTCGATGGTGTCGTACCGCGACGTCACCGAACAGCGCCGGGCCGAGACCGCGCTGCGCGACGCCAAGGAACAGGCGGAGCTGGCGAACGAGGCCAAATCCAAGTTCCTGCGCATGATCAGCCACGAGATCCGCACACCGCTCAACGGCGTGCTCGGCATGGTCGGGCTGCTGCTCGACACCGGGCTGTCGGCCGAGCAGCGGACCTACGCCATGACCGCGCGCGAATCGGGGGAGGCGCTGCTGGGCATCCTCAACGACATCCTCGACGTGTCGAAGATGGAGGCCGGCAAGCTCACCCTGGAACCGCACGATTTCGACCCGGTCGAGGTGGTGGAGAGCGCGGTGGAGCTGCTGGCGGCGCGCGCGACCGACAAGCGGATCGCGCTGGCCATCTGCACCCCGGCCGACATTCCGACACCGGTCATCGGCGATTCCGGCCGGCTCCGCCAGGTGCTGCTGAACCTGGTCGGCAACGCGGTCAAGTTCACCGACCGCGGCGGCGTGTCGGTCACGGTGCGGCGGGAAGCCGACAGCGACGCCGTCACGGTCCGGCTGCGCTTCGAGGTGACGGACACCGGCGTCGGCATCGCGCCGGAGGCCCAACCCGGCCTGTTCAGCGAGTTCACCCAGGCGGATCCCCGGCTGTCGCGGCGCCACGGCGGCACCGGCCTCGGCCTCGCCATCTCACGGCGGCTGGTGCAGCTCATGGGCGGCATCATCGGCTTCGAGAGCGCGGCCGGAACCGGCAGCCGCTTCTGGTTCACCATCCCCTTCGGCCGCGCGGCCATGCCCGCGGCCGGTGTGCCCGCCCTGTCGCGCGCGCTCGCCGGGCACCGCGTCCTGCTGGTGGACGGCTGCGCGGTGACCCGCGCGGCGCTGGCCGGACAGCTCGCCTCGCTGGGGGCCGAGGTGATCCCGGTCGGAAGCGCCGATCCCGCCGCCCTGCCGGCTCCGGCGGCAAGCTTCGACACGGTGGTGATCCAGGGCGGCACGGTCGGCGGCGATCCCGACGCCGACATGGCTCTGGCCGCGGGTCTGCGCGCGTCGGGCACGGACCTTGTGCTCCTGCTGGCCATGGTCGGCCACCGCGGCCGCCCCCCGGCGCCGGGCGTCCTTCTGGTCCCGCAGCCGGCTCGGCGCGAGCGGCTGCTGGCGGCCTTCGGCGCCGCCCCCCGTCCGAATCGCCACACCGCGCAGGCTTCCGGAAGGGACATGGGGGCGGCCGGCAGCGGCCGACGGCTGCTGGTGGTGGACGACAGCGCCACCAACCAGCTCGTCGCCGGCGCTTTCCTGCGCAACGCCGGCTACCAGGTCGATGTCGCCGCCAACGGGCTGGAGGCGGTGGCCGCCGCCCGCAACCTCCCCTACGACCTGATCCTGATGGACGTCGCCATGCCGGAAATGGACGGGCTGGCGGCGACACGGGCGTTGCGGCTGCTGCCGCCACCGGTCGGCACCGTGCCGATCATCGCGCTGACCGCCGGGGCCATGGACGGGGACCGCCAGCGCTGCATCGAGGCCGGGATGAACGACCATGTGTCCAAGCCGATCAACAGCGGTGCGCTGCTCGCCACCGTCGCCCGCTGGCTGCCCAACCAGCCGGTGAGGCCGGCCGCGGACGACCAGGCGCCGGAGGCCGTGGACGACCCCGCCGACGCGCTGGACACCGAGGCGCTCACCCAGCTTGCCCGCGACCTGCCGGGCGGGCTGCTCGCCGACATCATCGGCCAGTTCGTCGGCGAGACGATGGAGCGGGCGGAGCGCATCGCCGGAGATGGGATCGACCGGGTCGCGCTGGGGCGGGAGGCGCACACGCTGAAGAGCACCGCCGGCACCTTCGGCGCCCGCCGGCTGGCGGAGGCCGCGCGCACCCTGGAAGCCGCCTGCCGCACCGGAAGCGACCCGGAGGTCGATGCGTTGAGGCGCCGGATTCCGGCACTCGCGCAGGCGGCGGCCGACGCCCTGGCGCGGGCGGGCTACTGGACGCCCGCGGACACGGACGACCGGGCGCAGCGTCTGACCCCATGACGCGGCGGATGTCCGCCTACAGGTTGCCTTCCGCCTGCCAGGCGAGCCGCTTGCGGTAGATGGTGGAGGCGCTGATGCCGAGGGGGGCGGCGGCGCGCGGGATGTTGCCGTCGCAGGCGGCGATGGCCTCCTCGATGGCGTCCTTCTCCACCTCCCACAGCGGCTTGATCGCCCGCTTGCCCGGGGCCACCGGCACGCTGGCCGGTGCCGCAGCGTGATGCACGGCGGCCAGTCCCTGCTGACCGAGCGGCGGCGGCAGCATGGCCGCGGTCACCGTGTCGCCGTCGTGCAGGACCACGATGTTGCGGATGACGTTCTGGAGCTGCCGCACATTGCCCGGCCAATGGTAGATCCGCAGCATATGCTCCACGTCGGGGGCGAAGCGGACGAAGGCCTTGCTCTCCTCGCGGGCGAACTCCTTGAGCAGGTGCCCGCCGATCTCCAGCACATCGTCCTCGCGCTCGCGCAGCGGCGGCAGATGCACGGGGATGACGTGCAGGCGGTAATAGAGGTCCTCGCGGAAGCGCCCCTCCTCCACCTCGCGCAGCGGATCACGGTTGGTGGCGCAGATGATGCGAAGGTCCACCTTCTCCAGCCGGTTGCCGCCGACCCGCATCAGCGTGCCGGTCTGGATGAAGCGCAGCAGCTTGGTCTGGAGGTTGGCCTCCAGCTCGCAGATCTCGTCCAGGAACAGGGTTCCGCCGTCGGCGCGGGTGGCCGCACCCTCACGGTCGGCCACGGCGCCGGTGAAGGACCCCTTCACATGGCCGAAGATCTCGCTCTCCATCAGGTCCTTGGGGATGGCCCCGCAATTGATGGCGACGAAGGGCTGCTCGCGCCGCGGGCTCTGCCGGTGGATCGCCTCGGCGCAGACCTCCTTGCCGGTGCCCGATTCGCCGGTGACGAAGACCGTCGCCTTGGAGGAGGCGGCGCTGTCGATGATCCGGTAGACGGCCTGCATCGACAGCGACGAGCCGATGAAGCCATGGAAGCGCGTGCGCGCGATGTCGGTCTGGAAGGTGTCCACGATCTCGGCAAGGCGCAGCCGCTCCACCGCGTTGCGCACGGTGATGGCGAGCCGGTCGGCGGAGAAGGGTTTGACCAGGAAGTCGTAGGCGCCGTAACGCATCGCCTCCACCGCCAGATTGACGGAGCCATGGGCGGTGATGACGATGACGGCGCAGGGCAGACCGTCGGCCGCGATGCGTTTCAGCACCTCCATCCCGTGCATGTCGGGGAGCTGGAGATCGAGCAGGACGATGCGCGGCGCACCGTCGTTGACCACGGTCAGCGCCTCCGCCCCCGTCTCCACGATCCGCACCGTGTACCGGTCCTTCTTCAGGTACTCGGCATAGACGCGGGAAAGGGACGGGGTGTCTTCGACGAGGAGGACGTTGGTAATACCGGCAGCCATGCTCCGCATCGCCCGATTATTAAAATTTAGTCACAAGACCAGTGTAGAGAGGATAACAACCCGCTGGAAGAGCTTAACTCGGCACTAGGACCAAAACCACCACCATCCTTGCTTGCAGCGCTGCGGCCGAATCACGCTTCCGTCAGCGCCGCTTCCGGTTCACCGACCAGCCACCGCCGCGGCGCGCCGGACGTCTCCCGTCACAGCGGCAGCAGGGCCTCGGCCAGCAGCTCGTTGATGTCGGTGATCCGGCGCGCGCCATACCGCTCGCTCTGGGCCACGAAGCGGCCGGCCATCTCGATCAGCTTCGTGGCGCTCTCGTGGCGGAGCGCGTCGGAGACGCGCGGCAGCTGGGAGCGCAGCAGCGCCGAACCGTAGGTGTCGGTGGCGGACACCAGCAGCGACAGGTAGGCCTGCGCGCTGCGGTCGGCGCGCTGCTTCCAGTCGTCCAGGGCCGCCTGCGCCGACGGGCGCAGGCTGTCGGGCAGGTTGGGGAACGCCCGCTGGCGCCGGGTCACCTCGTCCATTTCGAACCGGTAACCGCGCATCAGGACGGCCCCGCTCATCACCGCCATCCGGGCGCCGTCGGCCTCCGCCTCGCGCTTGCGGTCGAGCTCGGCGGCGATGTCGGAGGCCAGCCGGCTCAGCCGCTCCGCGTCGGCGGGGCGGTCGGCGTCGGCGGCGAGCTTGCGCAGTGCCGCGACCGGATCGCCGGAGCCGGCGGCCTGGGGTGGGGTCTGTGCCGAGCGCAGCTCGGCGGCGGAGCGCTGGAGCTGCTCGGTCTTCGCCACGCTGGTGTTCACCGGGGCGCCGATCACCAGCCGCAGGCCGACGAAAGGCGCGCGGCGCGCCTGCCCGGTGGCCGGGTCGTGCAGCGGCTCCTCGCGGCGGTCGGACACGCGGACCAGCCGCTCCGGCGTCAGGCAGGAACCGCCGCGCACCACGAAACCGCCGGGCTGACCGTGCAGCCGCTGCGGCGCGGTCCCGCGGTAGAGGTCGATGGTCATCTCCGCGACGTTGCCGAGCACATCGTGCAGCCCGACCGGGTTGGGCTTGTGGGTGCCGATGTACTGGGTCTGCCCGTTGCAGGATTGCTGCCCGGCGACCCAGGCGTAGTCGGTCACCGGCCCCTCCATCGGGAAGAGCCGGGCGAGCTCCTGCGACGGCTGGATCAGCGACCCGCCGCGGGCTGCGTATTCCCACTCCGCCTCGGTCGGCAGGCGGACGAAGCCGGGGACCTTGTCCTCCGTCGGGAGCTTGTCGCGGGCGTTGGCGAGCAGCCACTGCGAGTAGCGCTGGCCGAACTCCAGCCCCTCGAACCAGGTGATCCCGTCCTTGGGCACGGTGTCGTCGGCCTTCGCAGCGCGGCAGCCCTCCCCCATCAGGGTGGCGAACTGGCCGACGGTCACCTCGTACTTGCCGATGTAGTAGAAGCGTCGCTGCGGGTCGCCCTGGTCCGAGAAGCCGCCGACCAGCCGCTCGAACCGCAGATCCTCCGACGCGGCGAAAAGCGGGTCGGTGCTGCCCATGCGGATGCGCTGGTCCGCCATCCAGCCGGGGCCGACGAAGGTGTCGATCCGGCGGAACACCATGGAGCCGCCGCAGGGCATGGGCAGGGTGTAATCCCCGGGGGCGGGCTCCGGGTTCGCGGCTTCCGGCGGCCAGGGCGCCGCTTCGGCCGCCGCCGCGCGCCGGCCGGCACCGGCCCAGCCGATGGCCAGGACCAGCACCGCCAGGACCAGCACGGCCCGACCGGGCATCGACCAGCGTTCACAGACCATGGATACCCTCCCCCGGTTCGATGCGGGTGACGCGCCACGCGGCGGCCGACGAGGCCAGAAGGCCGACCGCCAGGGTCGCCGCGAAGGCGATGCCCAGTTGCTGCGGATCCAGCCGGCTGATGGCGCCATCGACCCGGATCGCGCCGGCGAGGCTGCGGTTCAACGCCTCCGCCGCGCCGGTGAGCAGCAGCCAGGCGAGCCCCCAGCCGACGGTGACCACCACCACCGCCTGGGCCACCGGGAACAGCGCGGCGTCCCGGCGCAGCAGACCGTGCAGGCGCAGGACGCACAGCGCCTGCCGCTTGCGCTCCACGTTGCCCCACAGGGTGGCGCCGAAGGACAGCAGGAATCCGATGCCGCCGGCCGTCGCGATGATCCCGAAGATCAGGCCGAGCGCGCTGTTCAGCCCCATGATGTTCTCGAACTCCTTGAGGCGCGGGGCGCTGACCGACAGGCCGCGCGCCGTCAGATCCAGATGCAGCGACCGCAGCGCCGGCAGATCGCGGGCGTAGAGGCGGAAATTGCGGTAGGCGAAGGGCACCGCCGACTCCACCCCCGGCCAGCCGAAGGCCGGCACCGCCATCCCGTCGCGCCACTGCTCCACCGCCGACAGGGTCTCGTCGGCCAGCAGCGCGCCATCCCCATCCCACAGCGCGGGCTCCATGATCCCGGTCACGGTGAGCGGCAGGGCAAGATCCTCCTCCCGGCCGCCGGCGGTCCGCAGCGCGCCCAGCACGACGCGGTCGCCCACCGCGGCGCCGAGTCGCGCCGCCAGCGTCCGCGTCAGCACGGTCTGAAGGCGGCCGGGTGGGGCCAGGCGCCGCCCCAGCAGCGGGTCGCCGGGGCCGCTGCCGAGCACGATCCCCTCCGCCCGCGGTGCGATCCCCTCCACCGCCTTGGTGAACTCCACCTCGCGCGCGATGGGGGAGGCATGGCCGACCACGAAGCCGACGCGCGGATCGCGGCGCAGCCCGTCGAAGAAGGCGGGCGGGAAATGCCCCTGCCGGGTCACCGCGATCTGCCGGTTGCGCGGGTCCTCGGACAGCTCGGCGACCAGCGAGCCGATGACGCCGACGCGCAGGCTGTACAGAACCAGCAGCGGCACCAGCACCGCGACCAGCGCCAGCACCTGCGTGGCGAAGCCGGCGCGGTCGTGCAGCAGGTCGCGACAGCCCAGCCAGACGGCGGTCCGCACACCGCTCATCGGTCATCCTCACCGGTCGAAAACGGGCCGGCCGGAAACGGTGTGAGGGTCACCGCCTGCACGCGGTCGTCACCACCCTCCGCCCGGTCCGGATCGTCGCGCAGTCCAATGATGGCGAAGCCGAACTCGGCGGCCAGCGCCTCGTCGTGCGTCGCCACCAGCAGCGCAGCCCCGGCGGATGCCGCCGCGTCGGTCAGCAGGCCCATGACGGTCGCGGCGTTCCGGCGGTCCAGCGAGGCCGTCGGCTCGTCGGCGATCACCACGGACGGGCGGTGCGCCAGCGCGCGGGCGATCGCCACCCGCTGGCGCTGCCCGCCCGAAAGCTGGCCGGGCGCGCTTGCGAACAGGCCCGCGATGCCGAGCGTGGCCCCCAGCGCCTCGATGAGGTCCGGATCCACCCGGCCGGACAGCCGCTGGGTCAGGGCGATGTTGGCGCGCACCGACAGGAAGGCCAGAAGCCCGCCGGCCTGATGGACATAGCCGAAGCTCCGCGCGCGCAGGCGGGTCAGCGCGTCCTCGCGCCCCCGGGCCCAGGCCTCGGCGATGTCCACCGGCGGCTCCTCCCGTTCGCCCGGCCCGCGGCCGCGCACCAGGAAGCGCGCCGCCGACACGGGCGCCCGGGCGCAGGCGACGGTTTCCAGAAAGGTGCTCTTGCCGCTGCCGCTGGGGCCGAGGACGGCGACGCGGTCGCCGGACGACAGGCGAAAGCGCGGCACCGAGAGCTGGAAGCGCCGGTCCTTGTCCTGGCGGACGGCGCTCAGCCCGTCGATGTCGATGAAGGGTGCGGCCACGCCCACCTCACGGCATGAGTTCCAGAGGAACCGGGTACACCGCCTCCTCGAAGCCGGCGGCGGGGTTGAGCAGCTTCCAGCGGCCGCTGTCCTGGTAGAAGTCGCGGTAGATCTGCCGCTTGGACCGGATGTCGGTCAGCAACTCGTAGATCTGCTGGTTGCTGGCCTGGTCCAGCGCCTGCGGCGGCTGCGTCAGCAGGGCGCTGCGGTAGGGCAGATGGGCGACATAGCCGGACACGAGATCGCCCAGCGTGCGGATCTCGTCGGGGTTGGGAACCCGCGTCGCGAGGTTCGGGTCGAGCGACTGCAGGGCCGCCGGATCGGTCTGCGCGGTCGACAGGATGTGGCGGAGCTGGGTCACGAAGGACCGGCTTCCGCCCGCC
>OFDN01001841.1_pt1 | contig 12932 bp, 15 predicted proteins | sample 1520971 | NCBI WGS metagenome assembly OFDN01 (sample SAMEA94257418, study PRJEB24077) | hot springs metagenome | biome: Aquatic biome; feature: Geographical feature; material: Water | place: India | collected 2012-06-12 | depth 5 m | reverse complement strand
CGGCGCTCCACACCCCGCTGATGGCGGTGACCAATGCGATCTCCTCGGTGATCATCGTCGGCGCGCTGATCGCCGGCGCCGAGGCCAACAGCCCGGTCGCCAAGTATCTCGGCCTGTTCGGCGTGGTGCTTGCCAGCATCAACATCTTCGGCGGCTTTGCCGTGACCGAGCGCATGCTCGCGATGTACAAGAAGAAGGAGAAGTGAGGATGAACCGCTTCTCCAACTTTGCCACTGGTCTAGTAACTGCCCTTATCGCAGGGCCGGCCTATGCCTGCGAGGTGCTTCCGACAGACGGAAGCTGCTGTCCTCCAAACCCGTGCGGAGTTGAACCGGCCAGCATGAATATCGCTCAGCTTTCCTCAGCCACAACCACGGCAGCCGCTCACGGCGCCGGAACCCCCGCCTGGGCGATGCTCGCCTACCTTGTCTCGGGGGTGTTCTTCATCCTCGCGCTGCGCGGGCTGTCGAGCCCCGCGACCTCGCGCACCGGCAACCGCAACGGCATGATCGGCATGGCGCTCGCGGTGGGGACGACGCTCGTCACCCATGACATCGCCAACATCGTCGAGATCCTGATCGCGGTCGGCATCGGCGGCGCGATCGGTGTCGTGGTCGCGCGGCGCATCGCCATGACTGCGATGCCGGAACTGGTCGCGGGCTTCCACAGCCTCGTCGGCCTTGCAGCGGTGGTCGTCGGCTTCGGCGCGTGGCTCGATCCGCAGTCCTTCGGGATCGTCGACGCCGCCGGGCAGATCCTGCCCGTCAGCCGCATCGAATTGGGCCTCGGCATCGCCATCGGGGCGATCACCTTCTCGGGCTCGGTCATCGCCTTCCTCAAGCTGTCGGGCCGGATGAGCGGCTCGCCGATCCTGCTGCCCGCGCGGCACATTATCAACCTCGGCACGCTCGCCGCAATCCTCGTGCTGATCGGGCTCTACACCGTCTCGCCTGCTGGCGCGGCGGGTGAGGGCTGGATGGTCATCGCCGTCGCGCTGCTCGCCTTCGCCATCGGCTTCCTGCTGATCATCCCGATCGGCGGGGCGGACATGCCGGTGGTGGTCTCGATGCTCAATTCCTACTCGGGCTGGGCGGCGGCGGCGATGGGCTTCACGCTCGGCAACACCGCGATGATCATCACCGGGGCGCTGGTCGGTTCCTCGGGGGCTATCCTCAGCTACATCATGTGCCGCGCGATGAACCGCAGCTTCATATCGGTGATCGCCGGCGGTTTCGGTGTCGACGCTTCGGCAGGCGGAGCGGGCGGCGCGCGCGAGCAGCGGCCCTACAAGCAGGGCAGCGCGGAGGATGCCGCCTACATGCTCGAACAGGCCGAGAAGGTCATCATCATCCCCGGCTACGGCATGGCGGTCGCCCAGGCCCAGCACGCGCTGCGCGAAATGGGCGACAAGCTGCGCGAGAAGGGCGTGGAGGTGAAGTATGCCATCCACCCCGTCGCGGGCCGCATGCCCGGCCACATGAACGTGCTCCTCGCAGAGGCATCCGTGCCCTATGACGAGGTGTTCGAGCTCGAAGACATCAACTCCGAATTCGCCCAGGCCGACGTCGCCTTCATCATCGGCGCCAACGACGTGGTGAACCCGGCGGCCAAGACCGACAAGGCCTCGCCGATCTACGGGATGCCGGTGTTCGATGTCGACAAGGCCAAGCAGGTGTTCTTCATCAAGCGTTCGATGGGGGGCGTCGGCTATGCCGGGGTCGACAACGACGTCTTCTACATGAACCAGACCGTCATGCTCCTCGCGGATGCGAAGAAGATGGTCGAGGAAATCGTCAAGTCGCTGGACTGATCTTCCCATGAAGAAGCTGCTGATCGTACTTCTGCTGATCGTCGGACTGGGTGCCGGGGCGCTGTTCAGCGGCCTCGCCAACCCGCTGGTCGAATGGCAGGTCAAGGGCGCGCTGGTGGAATCCGGCATCGGCGAGAAGCGCGCCGCCTGCATGGCCGAGCGCATGGTGGACCGCCTCACCATCGGCCAGCTGTGGAAGCTGCGCCAGGGCATGGCCGCGCAGGAGGGCGAGCCCGAGGAAGGCTACGGCCTCGGCGAACTCGTGAAGCGCCTGCGCCGCGTCAATGACGGCGAGGCGGTGGCGGTGCTCACCACCTCGGCCGGACTGTGCGCGATCGGATTGGGCTGAGGGTTTTTTATCTGCCTATCGCTTCGCTGCTTGAGGCGCTTGCCTTTTCTCCCCCGCCTGCGCCACACTGCGCAGCGGAGAGGGAGAACACCATGAACCGCATCGCTTTCGCCGCCGCGTTGCTCGCATCGGCTGCCGCCGCGCCGGCCGCCGCCGAGACGCACCGGATCGAAGCCACCGAACGGGCGGCCGAGCGCCTGCAGGAGGCGCTGATCCTCGCCCAGCCGGGTGATGTGATCGAACTGGGTGAAGGCCGCTTCACCCTCACCGACGGGCTCAGCCTCGATGTCGACGGGGTGACCGTGCGCGGGCAGGGGATGGACAAGTCGATCCTTGATTTCACCGGCCAGCAAGGCGCGGGCGAGGGTCTGCTGGTCACCTCCGACAACGTCACCTTGCGTGACTTCGCGGTCGAGAACCCCAAGGGTGACGGGATCAAGTCCAAGGGCGCGGACATGATCGTCTACTCGGGCATCCGGGTCGAATGGACCGGCGGGCCCAAGGCGACCAACGGCGCCTATGGCATCTATCCGGTCGAGAGCGCGGGCGTGCTGGTCACCAATTCCAAGGTCTCGGGCGCGTCCGATGCGGGGATCTATGTCGGCCAGAGCAGCGACATCACGGTGAGCGAGAACATCGTCACCTTCAATGTCGCCGGCATCGAGATCGAGAACAGCCGCCGCGCGCTGGTCACCAACAACATCGCCAGCCGCAACACCGGCGGGCTGCTGGTGTTCGACCTGCCCGGCCTGCCGGTGATGAACGGCGGCACCGTGATCCTGCGCGAAAACGTGGTGAGCGACAACGACACCCCCAACTTCGCGCCCCCCGGCAATATCGTCGCCAGCGTGCGGCGCGGCACCGGGGTGCTGGTGATGGCCAATGACGGCGTGCTGATCGAGGACAATGCCTTCGAAAACAACCCCACCGCGCATGTCATGGTGATCGCCTACACCCAGCCTTTCGACGATCCGCGCTACAACCCCTATGCGAGGAACGTGATCGTCGGCCCCAATGCCTTCGGACGCGGCGGGGACGATCCGCAGCTCGAAGGCAGGGAGGCGTTGCTCGAGGCCTTCGGCGGCGCGCTGCCGCCGGTGCTGTGGGACGGGATCGTGCAGGACGGTGACGGCTTGCGGATCGCGGAAGGCGTGACCGGCTGGACGCTGGGTCTCACGAAACCCGGCCAGAGCCTTGCCGAGGCGCAGCCGGGGCCGCTCACGCTGACCCCGCTGGAAAGCTGGCAATTTCCCGAAGTCGGCGCGCCGGCGGAGCTGGAGGCGCGGCTGAAGTGAGGCGTCCGCGCGTTCTGCTGGCAGCGGCTCTGCTCGCGCTTGGCGGGGCGATGGCGCATGGGGCGGTGCTGGAGCCGCCGCCGGTCGATGACGCGGCGATCACCAGCGCGGGGTTTCCCAAGACCCTGAGCGAATATGCCTTTTTTCAGGATGGGCGCGCCCAAGAGACGAGTGCGCGGGTGTTCCCCTATGCGCTCAATACCCCGCTGTGGTCGGACGGGGCGGAGAAGCTGCGCTTCATCTACCTGCCCGAGGGCACGCAGCTCACGGCCGACGGGGAGGGCCTGCTGCAATTCCCCGTCGGCGCGGCGATCATCAAGACCTTCGCTTTCGGCGAGGGCGCGGACCGCCGGCTGATCGAGACCCGCGTGCTGCTCCACCGCAAGGATGGCTGGGTGGCGCTGCCCTATCGCTGGAATGCCGAGCAGACCGAGGCCACGCTGGCGCTCACCGGCGGGCGGCTCGATCTCGTGACGCCTGCGGGCGAGGCGATCTCCTATGCCATCCCCAACAAGAACCAGTGCAAGACCTGCCATTCGATCGACAACAAGGTTGTGCCGATCGGGCCAAAGGCGCGCAATCTGACCGCGGCGTGGCTCGGGCAGATGGTGAAGGCAGGCGCGCTCGACCGGGTGCCGGAGGGGGCGGGGACGCTGCCCGTGTGGGGGGCGCGCACGGCCGGCGACCCCGCCGAACCGCTTGCCCGCGCCTATCTCGATGTGAATTGCGCCCATTGCCACCAGCCGGGCGGGGGCGCCTCCAACTCCGGCCTCGACCTGCGCTGGGAACAGCGCGATCCCCACGCCTTCGGCATCGGCAAGCGCCCGGTCGCGGCGGGGCGCGGGGCGGGGGAATACGAGTTCTCGATCGTTGCCGGGCATCCGGACCAGTCGATCCTGCTCTACCGCATGGCCAGCGCGGCACCCGGCATCGCCATGCCCGAGCTCGGCAAGGCGAGCGTCGACAAGGACGGGGTCGCGGTGGTGCGCCGCTGGATTGCGGATATGGACAAGTGATGAAGTGGCTCTTGCGCGGGCTGCTCGCGCTGCTTGGCGTGCTGGTGATCGCCTTCCTCGTCTTCCGCACCCCCGACACCGATCCGGCGGCAATGCGCGCGAAGTATGGCGGCCCGCCCTCGCAATTCGTCGCAATCGGCGATGGGGTGAGGGTGCACCTGCGCGACGAGGGGCCGAGGGGTGCCCCCGCGATCATCCTGCTCCACGGCTCCAACGCCGATCTGCACACCTGGGAGCCATGGGTCGAGGCCCTGAAGACCCGCTACCGCGTGATCCGCTTCGACCAGGTCGGCCACGGCCTCACCGGCCCCGACCCGCGCGAGGACTATTCCACCGCCAATTTCGTCGCCGATATCGGTGAGGTGGCGGACAAGCTGGGGCTCACCACCTTCATTCTCGGCGGCAATTCGATGGGGGGCAAGCACGCGCTCGCCTATGCCATCGCCCATCCCGAGCGGCTCAACGGCCTCGTGCTGGTCGACGGCAGCGGCGGACCGATGCTCAAGATCGCGCGCAAGGGAGAGGACAAGAAGGACAGCGGCAATATCGGCTTCACCATTGCGCGGATGCCGGGCGTGAACCTCATCGCCGAACAGATCACGCCGCGCTCGCTGATCGCGCAGAGCCTCGAACAATCGGTGTCGGTCAAGTCGGTAGCGAGCGAGGCGGCCATCGACCGCTACTGGGAGCTGCTGCGCTACCCCGGCAACCGCCGCGCCACCCTTGCGCGCTTCAGCCAGCCCTATGATCCGCTCGGCGCCGCTGCCATCGCCAAGGTGCAGACCCCCACCCTGATCCTGTGGGGCGAAGAGGACCGCATCATCCCGGTCGAGGCCGGGCAATGGCTGGCGAAGACCCTCCCGGCCAACACCTTGCGCATCTATCCCGGGATCGGCCACCTGCCGCACGAGGAGGCCCCGGCGGCGACCCTCGCCGATCTCGAAGCGTGGCTCGCACAGCACGCTCCGCCGCCAAAACAGGGATAGGTTGCCAACCTGCCATGTGACCACTGGACGCGGGGCCGCCCCGCGCCCTACACCCCTTCGCAACTGCACACCGACAACGAAGGGGCACCCGTTTGCGCAAACTCGGGATCATCGGCGGCATGAGCTGGGTGTCGACCGCGACCTATTACGATCGCATCAACCGCATCGTCCAGAAACGCGCCGCCCCGATGGCGAGCGCCCCGCTGCTGATCGAGAGCCTCGATTTCTGCCAGCTCTACGCGCTCACCGCCGAACGCGACTGGCAGCGCGCTGCAAGCGTGCTGACCGAAAGCGCGCGGCGGCTGGAAGGGGCGGGGGCCGAGGCGCTCATCATCGGTGCCAATTCGATGCACCGCCTCTATGATGACGTGGCGGCGAGTGTGAACATCCCGATCCTCCACATCGCCGAATATGTCGGCCTCGCGATGAAGCGCGCCGACAAGACCAGCGCCGCCCTGCTCGGCACCCGCAACGTCATGACCGAGAGCTTCTATCGCAAGCGCCTTGTCGCCCACGGGATCGACCTGCTGCCGCCCAACCTCGCCTATGTCGATCAGCTCGACAAGATCATCTATGACGAGCTGATGGTCGGCAAGGTCACCCGCGAGGCCGAACGGACCCTGAAGACGATCATCACCAACACCGCGCAGGAAGGCGCCGCCGCGGTGGTGCTCGCCTGCACCGAGCTCGATCTGGTGGTCGACGTCGATGCCAACGTGCTGCCGATCTTCGATTCCACCCGCATCCACTGCGAGGCAGCGGCGAACTGGATCCTCGAGCAGGAAGTCGTGGGCTAGTTCTCGGCTCGTCCTCCACGACGGGCGGCCTGCCGCATCGCGGCGTTGCGCGGGGTGCAACGAGTTAACGTTCTCACTATCTGCGCCCCCGGATTTTGTCACGGAAACGAAATGGCATCATCCGGGTCTTCGGGTCGCACCGCAGGCCCTTGGGGCCGCTCTCCTCCCCCCCAATCACCGGAGGGCGGCCCCATATTTCTCCCCAGTTTCGCGGACGCCAGGGCGTTGAAATTCGTTGTTCCTTGCGGTGTTCCCGCCCCGTTCCGGTTGAGCCGCCGCGGCCTTGCCCCTAAGCGCTGAGCCCGTGATGCCTCGTGCCCCCTATGCTGCCGATCCCGCCGCCGGACCTGCCCGCGAATTCGCGCGCGCCGATACGGGCGAGCAGCGCGGGCCGCGCAGCCCGTTCCAGCGCGACCGCGATCGGATCATCCATTCGATGAGCTTCCGCCGGCTGAAGTCGAAGACCCAGGTGTTCATCGCGCCCGACGGCGATCACTACCGCACCCGCCTCACCCACAGCCTCGAAGTCGCGCAGATCGGGCGAGTGATCGCCCGCGCGCTCGGGCTCGACGAGGATCTGACCGAGGCGCTGTGCCTCGCGCATGATCTCGGCCACCCGCCCTTCGGCCATGCCGGCGAGGCCGCGCTGGCGCAGGCGATGGAGCGGCACGGCGGGTTCTGCCACAACGCCCAGGCGCTGCGCACGGTGATGCGGATCGAGTGCCCCTATCCCGAGCATGACGGGCTGAACCTCACCTGGGATCTGCTCGAGGGGCTGGCCAAGCACAACGGCCCCGTCACCGCGCCGAACTGGGCGCTGGCCGAGCTCGACGCTGCCTTTCCGCTCGCGCTCGGCAGCTGGCCTTCGCTCGAAGCGCAGGTCGCGGCCGTGGCCGACGACATCGCCTATGACAACCACGATATCGACGATGGCCTGCGGGCAGGCTTCCTCCAGCTCGATGACCTGCTTGGCCTCGATTTCCTCGCAGACCAGTGGCGGGCGGTCGAAAAGCGCTTTCCCCACGCGGCGCGCGAGCGTCTGCTGCGCGAGATGATACGCGACCAGATCGGGATGATGGTGAATGACGTGATCGCGCATACGGCAGAGCAGGCGAAGGGCCTGTCCTCGGTCGCCGAGGTGCGCGCAGCGGGACGCCAGCTGGCCGGTTTCTCTCTCGCGATGGCCGCGCAGGAGCGGCGGCTGAAGAGCTTCATGTACGAGCGCCTCTACTACCACCCCGAACAGATCGCCGCGGCCGAAAAGGCGCGCGATGTCGTCGCGCGGCTGTTTGCCGCCTATGCGCAGGACGCGACGCTGATGCCCGACGATTGGCTCGCGCGTCTGCCCCGGGCCGAGCCGCAGCGCGCCCGCGTGATCGCCGATTTCATCGCCGGGATGAGCGACCGCTTCGCGATCAAGGCCGTGGGCGCGATCTACGGCACCCGTCCCGAGGGCCTGATCAATGTATGAGCCGCGCACGACCGGCCCGGTGCGGGTCGCGCTGGTGGGGGCCACGGGGCTGATCGGGCGCCGCGTGATCGAGATCGCGAGCGCGGGCGATGCCGTGCGCATCCTCGGCATCGCCCGGCGCGAGGCGCCCTTGCCGCCTGGTGCGCGGATGGAGATGTTCGTCGCCGCGCCCGACAAGTGGGGCGAGGTGCTCGATGCGGTGCGCCCGCGTGCGCTGGTCTGCGCGCTCGGCACCACCTGGAAGAAGGCGGGGCGCGACGAGGCCGCCTTCCGCGCGGTCGATCACGACCTCGTACTCGCCACCGCCGAAGCGGCCAAGCGCGCCGGCATCCCGAACATGGTGCTGGTCAGCGCCGCCGGGGCCGACAAGCGCAGCAAGGCGCTCTACATGCGGGTCAAGGCCGAGACCGAGGAGGCGGTGAGCCGGATCGGCTTCAAGCGCCTCGACATCCTCCACCCCGGCCTCCTGCGCGGCGAGCGCAGCGGCGACCTGCGCCTTGCCGAGCGTGCCGCGATCATCGTCGCGCCGCTGATCGACCCGCTGCTCTCGGGCAAGTGGGAGCAATATCGCTCGATCGAGGCCGGGCTGGTCGCCGAGGCCGCGCTCGGCCTGGCGCTGCGCCGCGCGGGCGGGCGCTTCACTCATGACAACGAGGCGATCCGCCGCGCCGCGCGCGAATGGCGCAAGATTGCGACGCAAGAGGAGGCGGCGGGCTGATGGATTGGGCGCTAGTGTTCAGGGCGGTGAACCTCCTCGCGCTGGTGGCGTGGGCCGCGCTGATCCTGCTCCCGCGCTGGCCCGCGCTGCTCTCGGCGATCCTCTATCTGGGTGTGGGCCTGCTGTGCCTCGTCTATGCCGTCGCTCTGATCGGGGTGGTGAGCGGGCTGATCCCCAACACGGGCGGGGGCGAGGCCGATTTCACCACCATCCCGGGCATCCGCGCGATCTTCGCGAGCGATGGCGGGGTGACGATCGGCTGGACGCATTACCTCGCCTTCGATCTGTTCGCCGGGCTGTGGATCGCGCGCGATGCGGACGCGAAGAACATCTCGCGCTTCATTCAGGCCCCGATCCTGTTCGCGACGCTGATGGCGGGGCCGATCGGTCTCGGCATCTGGCTGCTGGCCCGCGAGCCCGCCGCGCGGCGGCAGGGGCGGTTTCGCTGAATTTGGCGGCTGGACGCCGCGCGCTGCAGGGTTAATCTCCCGTGTAAAAACATGCCCCCGGGAGAGAGACACCAGCATGGCCCAGATTGCGCAGCACCGTTACCTCACCCTCGACGCAATCCTCGCCCACTGGGCCGCCGAGCAGCCCGATGCGCCCGCGATCGAGGGCGGTGCCCAAGCCTTCACCTATGGCGAGGTCGAGCGGCTCTCGCGGCAGATCATCGCCATGCTGGCCGCGCGCGGCATCGGCGCGGGCGACCGCGTGGCGTTCCTCGGCAAGAACGCGGCGAGCTATGGCCTGCTCTATTGCGCCTGCGCGCGCGCGGGGATCGTGATCGCGCCGATCGGCTGGCGGCTCGCCGCGCGCGAGATCGCCTATATCCTCGGCGATACCGGGGCGAGGCTGCTGGTCGCCGCGCCCGACTTCATGGAGCTTGCGGCGAAGGCGGCGGCCGATCTGGCGAGCCCGCCCGAACTGCTCGAGGACGCGGCGATGCTGGACGCGGCGCGCGGCTGCGAGCCTGCGGTCTTCACGCCCTGCGGTGCGGATGATCCCATCCTCCAGCTCTATACCTCGGGCACCACCGGCCACCCCAAGGGCGTGCTGCTGTCCAACGCCAATCTCACCCGCCTGCGGGTCGAAGGGATCGCTGCGGGCCTGACCTATTACACCGATTACCGCAGCGGTGACTGCATGATGGTGGCGATGCCGATCGCGCATATCGGCGGCACGGGCACCTTCAGTCTCGCGATGCTGGCGGGGATCCGCTGCCGGTTCGAGGCGGAGTTCACTCCGGCGGGCGTGCTCGCGGCGATCGAGGCGGGGACGACGCACATGTTCCTCGTGCCCGCCGCGCTGCAGATGGTGATCCAGCACCCGCAGGCGGCCAGCACCGACTTTTCCAACCTGCGCTACCTGATCTACGGCGCCGCGCCGATGCCGCTCGAACTGCTCAAGCAGGCGGTGCAGACCATGCCCAACACCCAGTTCCTGCAGGCCTACGGCATGACCGAGACGACCGGCACGGTCTCGATCCTGCCGCCCGAGGATCACTCTCTTGAGGGCAATGAGCGAATGCGCTCTGCGGGCAAGGCGCTGCCCGGGGTCGCAATCGAGGTGCGCGGGCCCGACAATGTCGAGGTGCCGCGCGGGGAGATCGGCGAGGTGTGCATCCGCTCGCCCTCGAACACCGCGGGTTACTGGAAGCTCCCTGAGGCGACCGCCAAGACCATCGATCCCGACGGCTGGCTCCACACCGGCGATGCCGGCGTGATGGACGAGGACGGCTATGTCTACATCCAGGACCGCATCAAGGACATGATCATCTCCGGCGGCGAGAACGTCTATCCGGCCGAGGTCGAAAGCGCGATCTACGGCCACCCCGCGATCGCTGAGGTCGCGGTGATCGGGGTGCCGAGCGCCAAGTGGGGCGAGGAGGTCAAGGCCTGCGTCGTCGCCAAGCCCGGCATGGCGGTCGACGCGGAAGACGTCATCGCCTGGGCGCGCGAGCGGATCGCGGCGTTCAAGGCGCCCAAGAGCGTTGACGTGATCCCGGTGATGCCGCGCAATGCCAGCGGCAAGATCCTGCGTCGCGAGCTGCGTGCGCCCTATTGGGAGGGGCAGGAGCGCCAGGTGTCGTGAGCGCCAAGAAGCACGCCCCAGCGGCTCTCAGGAACCGCGAAGCCATCGCCGAGGTGCTCGCGCGCGAATTGCCGGCGTCCGGCACGGTGCTCGAAATTGCGGCAGGTTCGGGCGAGCACGCGGTGTTCTTTGCGACGCGTTTCGGTTCATTGGCATGGCTGCCCACAGATCCGGCAGCCGACGCGCTCGCTTCGATCGCGGAATACCGCGCGGACTATCCGGGCACGAACTTGTCCGCACCGGTGATGCTGGATGCGGCAGAGCCCGACAGCTGGCCGGTCGCCGAGGCTGCTGCAATATTGTGCATCAACATGATCCACATCAGCCCGTGGGCCGCAACCCAAGGGCTTTTCCGGGGTGCTGCCCGTTTGTTGGGCAGCGGAGGCGGGCCGCTGATCGTCTATGGGCCGTTTCTGGAGGACGGGGTGCCGACGGCTGCCTCGAATCTGGCCTTCGATGAGAGCCTGCGGTCGCGGGATAGGGAGTGGGGCCTCAGGCGTGCCGAAGATCTGGACAGCCTTGCCGCCGCACATGGCCTCGCCCGCAGCGCGCGCCACGCAATGCCTGCCAATAATTTGAGCCTGGTTTTTCGCCCGATTTAGGCGCGCGGATCAGTCAATCGCGCGTTTTCCGGCGCGGCCGACGGACTTGATGTCCTCGCCCACACCCTCGACGGTGTTGCACCCGGCGCCGGTCAGCGCGAGGGCGGCGAGAATGGCGGCGGCGAGCAGGTTGCGGATCATCGAACGGCTCCAATCGGTGGTTTCCCGCCGATCAAAGCCGCTCAATCCTGAAAATTTCCTGACTTTGCGACGAAACGCCGTTCGCAAAGGGCAGAAAGGGTCAGATTTCGTCCTTCACCTCGCGCGAGGCCGACTGCAGATCCTCGCCCGCGCCCTCGACGGTGTTGCAGGCGGCGGTGGCAAGCGTGATCGCGGCAAGCGCGACGGCGGTGATTTTGTGGCGGGTGTTCATGCGGCTGCTCCTTGATGGCCGATCCTGGTGATCGTCCCCGGGCCAAACCCTACCTGCGCCCCGAAAGGTTCATCCTATTCGCCGGAATGCACCCGGGATCGGGCAAGCTGCCGCTCGCGCCATGCAATCAGCAGGCCCGCGCCGATGATCAGCGGCGCGCCGAGCCACAGGCTGGCGGGCGCGGCGCGGTCGAAGATGTAATAGCCGTAGAAGCTCGCCCACAGTAGCGCGGTGTAATCCATCAGCAGGATCACCGCCGCCGAGCCGAAGCGCAGCGAGGTCGTCAGCAGCATCTGCGCCGCCGCGCCCACCAGCCCCATCCCGAGGATCAGCGCCCAGGTGAGCGGATCGTGCGCGGCGATGACGAAGGGCAGGGCGAGCGCGGCGACAGGGGTTGTCAGCGCGGCGAACCAGAAGACGATGCTCCACGGGTTCTCGGTGGTGTTGAGATCCTGGATCTGGAAGCTGATCAGCGCGACCATGAAGGGCGCGACGAGGCCGACAGCGACCCCGGCGAGCGTCACGCCCTCGTGGAGGCCCGAAAAGGGCTGCATCACCACGATCACCCCGGCAAAGCCGATCGCGACCGCGCTCCAGCGATAGGGGCCGATCCGCTCGCGCAGCAGCACGATCGCGAGCAGCACCGCGAAGACGGGGGCTGTGAAGCCGAGGGTCGTCGCCTCGGCGAGCGGGAGGAGGAGCACGGCGCCATAGGTGAAGATCATCCCGAACAGCCCGCTCGCGGCGCGCCGGGCATGGGCAGGCAGGCGCTGCGTCCTCAGCAGCGCGAGCCTGCCGGTCAGCGCCAGCCCCGTGGCGAGCAGGATCGTGGTGATGAGCTGGCGCCAGAAGATCAGCTCGCCCAGATGCGCGCCGCGTTCCCCCGCGAGCTTCACCAGCATGCCCATCGTCGCCAGCGCGAAGGCGGCGAGCAGCCGCACGAACAACGCGAGCAGCGGGCGGGGGCGGGCGATCGAGCCATCCATCACCGGCGGGCTTGGCCGAGCGGCAGGGATTGCGCAAGCGATGCGCGCCCTTAAATGGCGCGGCATGGACGTGATCGCGCAATTCGAACTGCTGAGCGATGCCGCGCAGATCGCGTGGGCAGGCGGCGCGTGCCTGGTGTTCGCGGTGTTCGCGAGCCTGATGGAATGGCGCCGGGGCCGCTCGCGCAATCTCGCGCGGCTCGAGCAGGTCGGCTGGGTGCCGTGGACCGGACTGTTCCTGCTGAGCGCGATGCTCGGCGCGGGGCTGCTCGCGGTGGCGCTGCCGGCGGTGCTGAAGGGATGATGACGCGTTCCTCCCCGTCGCGAAGCGATGGGGAGGGGGACCGCCCGCAAAGCGGGTGGTGGAGGGGCAACAGAAAGAACCTCTCCGTCAGCGCTTCGCGCTGCCACCTCCCCTTTTGTGCTCCGCAAAAACAG
>OFDN01001840.1_pt1 | contig 12934 bp, 10 predicted proteins | sample 1520971 | NCBI WGS metagenome assembly OFDN01 (sample SAMEA94257418, study PRJEB24077) | hot springs metagenome | biome: Aquatic biome; feature: Geographical feature; material: Water | place: India | collected 2012-06-12 | depth 5 m | reverse complement strand
TCGCGCACGCCGCCTACGGCCACAACAGCTTCTTCAAGGGCAACTACCTGTTCCGCATGTGGACCGATGCGTCGTCGATCATCGACTACCTGGTCTATGCCAAGAACTACGTGGCCGAGTGCGAGGAGCGCCACGGGCTGGAGAAGGTGGAGGAGTTCATCGACTCCTGCCATGCGCTGGCCAACCATGGCGTCGACCGCTACCGCCGCCCCAGCCGCAAGAGCCTGGCCGAGGAACTGCGCGCTCGCAAGGACCGCGAGGCCTATGCGCAGCAACAGGTCAACGACCTGTGGCGCACGCTGCCCAAGCGCATCGACAAGCCCGAGGAAGCGGCGGAGCTGCGGCGCTTCCCCGACGAGCCGCAGGAGAACCTGCTGTACTTCATCGAGAAGAACGCGCCGCTGCTGGAGCCCTGGCAGCGCGAGATCGTGCGCATCGTGCGCAAGGTGGCGCAGTACTTCTATCCGCAGCGGCAGACGCAGGTGATGAACGAGGGCTGGGCCACCTTCTGGCACCACAAGCTGCTCAACACCATGTACGACGACGGCTACCTGACCGACGGCGTGATGATCGAGTGGCTGAAGTCGCACACCAACGTGATCTACCAGCCGCCGGTGGGGCACCGGGCCTACAGCGGCATCAACCCCTATGCGCTGGGCTTTGCGATGTACACCGACCTCAAGCGCGTGTGCGAGAAGCCGACGGACGAAGACCGCGAGTGGTTCCCCGAGATCGCCGGCAGCGACTGGCTGCCGACGCTGGACCATGCGATGCGCAACTTCAAGGACGAGAGCTTCATCGGCCAGTACCTGAGCCCGAAGCTGATGCGCGAGCTGCGGCTGTTCGCCATCGTCGACGACGAGAAGGACAGCGAGCTGGAGGTTTCGGCCATCCACGACGACAACGGCTACAAGCGCGTGCGCGAAGCCCTGTCGCACCAGTACGACCTGGGCTCGCGCGAGCCTAACATCCAGGTGTGGAACGTGAACCTGCGCGGAGACCGCTCGCTGACGCTGCGCCACACGCAGCACAACGACCGGCCGCTGCACGACGGCGCGCAGGAAGTGCTGCGCCACGTGGCCCGCCTGTGGGGCTTCGGCGTGCACCTGGAAAGCACCAACGCCAAGGGCGACGTCACCAAGCGCTGGACGGTGCCGGCACCGACCTGAAGCGCCGGCCGGCGCTCAGCCGGTGGCCAGCTGGATGCAGCGCTGCGCGACCTGCAGCGCCACCTGGCTGGCCGAAGCGCCATGGCGTTGTGCGAAGCCTTGCGCGGCCTGGCGCATCGGGCCCTGGCGCAGGGCCTGGTCCAGCCGGTCGGCCAGCTGGCCGGCCACCTCGCCGTCCAGCAGCAGGCTGCCGGCGCCGGCCGCCTGCACCCGGCGCGCGAACAGCAGCTGCTCGGCATGCATCGGCAACATCACCACCGGCTGGCCCGCCTGCAGCGCGGCGGTGACGGTGCCGCTGCCGGCATGGCACAGCACCGCATCGGCCGTGTAGCCCACCTGCGCCATCGACACCGGCCGGTCGGAAAACACCAGGTGGGGCGAGGCATGCCGCTGCTTCAGCGAGGCGGCCAGGCCGGGCACATACGCCACCGTGGACCAGGGGCCCGCCTGCAGGCAGGCGAGCGCGGCTTCGGTGGCTGCATGTTCCGGCTTCAGGTAGGCCAGCACGCGGCCGAAGTCACCGGCCGGCCAGGGCACGGTATCGCCCTCCGTGGCGCCGGGCAGCGCGCCCCAGTAGCGGGTGCCGGGCTCCTCGCTGCGCGCCGGAAAGTGGTCCAGCTCGGGCCAGGTGAGCAGGAAGCGTTCGTCGGCCGCCAGCAGCTCGTGCAGCGCCGCCATGGGCGCCTGGCCCAGCGGCGCCAGCACCTGGTTGCAGGTGGCCAGCGCCCGCTCTTCCGAGGTGTGCACGCGGCGTGGCGCCATCGGCTCCCAGTCGCGGAAGGCCGGCATCGGCTGGCGCCGCAGCGGCATGAAGAAGCCGGTGCCGCACAGCGCCCGGCGCATTGGCAGCCCGCGTGCGGCCAGCAGCGCGGTGGGCGCATGGTCGGCCAGCAGCAGCTGCGGCTGCAGCGACGACAGCAAGCCTCGCCAGGCCAGCACCAGGCCCTGCAGGCGCTGCGCATCCAGGTAGCCGGCGCGGAACAGCAGCTCGGCATAGGTGGCCGGCGGCGGCAGGCCGTTCAGCGTGGGTTGCCACACCGGCGCCTGCCACACCGTCAGCCGCGGATGCGTGGCCAGCTGGCCGAACACCGGCAGCAGGATGGAGAGGTCGCGCAGCGCGCAGTGCACCTCATGCCCGGCGGCCAGCAGCGGCGCCGCGATCTGCGCCAGCGGCGTGGCGTGGCCCAGGCCGCCGCCCAGTTCCCAGGCCAGGAGGAAGCGCGCCATGGCCCGCCGCGGCGCAGCTACAGCGTGAAGATCTTGCCCGGGTTCATGATGTTGCGCGGATCGAGCGCCCGCTTGACGGTGCGCATCGTCTCCACCGCGCCGTCCCCGGCCTCGGTCACCAGGAAGCCCATCTTGTGCAGGCCCACGCCGTGTTCTCCGCTGCAGGTGCCTTCCAGGCGCAGCGCACGTTCCACCATCTGCAGGTTCAGGCGTTCGGCGGTCTCGCGCTCCTCGGGCAGGTTGGGGTCGATCAGGTAGGCCAGGTGGAAGTTGCCGTCGCCCACGTGGCCGACGATGAAGTAGGGCAGGCCGGCGCCTTCGGCTTCCTTCACCGATTCATTGATGCTTTCAGCCAGGCGGGAGATGGGCACGCAGGTGTCCGAGGTCACCGCCCGGCAGCCGGGGCGCATCTGCAGCGCGGCCAGGTAGGCATGGTGGCGGGCCGTCCACAGGCGGGTGCGTTCCTCCGGCGTGCGGGCCCACTCGAAGTCCTCGCCGCCGTACTCGCGCGCGATGTCCTGCACCGTGGCAGCCTGCTCGGCCACGCCCGCTTCGCTGCCGTGGAACTCCATCAGCAGCATCGGCGCCTCGCGCAGCGTGAGCTTGTCGTGGCGGTTCACCGCGCGCACCGCGTTCGGGTCCAGCAGCTCGCAGCGGGCGATGGGCACGCCCATCTGGATGATGCTGATGGTGGTCTGCACCGCCGCGTCGATGGTCGGGAAGAAGCAGATGGCCGCGCTCACCGCCTCGGGCAGCGGGTACAGCCGCAGCGTCACCTCGGTCATCACGCCCAGCGTGCCTTCGCTGCCGACGAACAGGCGGGTCAGGTCGTAGCCGGCGCTGCTCTTGCGCGCGCGGGTGCCGGTGCGGATGACCTCGCCGCTGGCGGTGACCACCGTCAGGCCGAGCACGTTCTCGCGCATGGTGCCGTAGCGCACCGCATTCGTGCCGCTGGCGCGGGTGGCGCACATGCCGCCGATGGTGGCGTCGGCGCCCGGGTCGATCGGGAAGAACAGGCCTGTGTCCTTGATCTCGCGGTTGAGCTGCATGCGGGTGACGCCCGCCTGCACCGTGACGGTCAGGTCCTCGGCATTCACGCGCAGCAGCTGGTTCATGCGCGAGAGGTCGATGCTCACGCCGCCCTGCACGGCCAGCAGGTGGCCCTCCAGCGAGGAGCCCACGCCGTACGGAATCACCGGCACCGCATGCTCATGCGCCAGCTGCACCACGGCGGCCACTTCCTCGGTGCTTTCGCAATACACCACCACCTCGGGCGGCGGCACGTCGATGGGCGACTCGTCGCGGCCGTGCTGCTCGCACACCGCGCGGGCGGTGGAACAGCGCTCGCCGAAGCGGGCCTTCAACGCCGCCACCATGGCCGGCGGAACGGGGCGACGTGCATCCACGTCGAAGAGGATGGGGGACAGCGGGGCGTTCATGGGCCCAGCATAGTGCAGCGTCCCGCCGTGCCGCCAGCGAGGTTTCAGCGGGGTGTCAGCGCGGAAGGCGCAGCAGCTCGGCCACCAGCCGCACCGGCAGCGCGTAGCTGATGCCGGAGGGATCGGTCAGCGCGGTTTCCTTGCTGCCCTTGATGAACACGGAATTGACCACGCCCACCACCTGGCCGCTGTCCGCGTCCAGCACGGGGCCGCCGCTGTTGCCGGGGTAGGCCGTGGCGTCCAGCTGGTAGATGTCGAAACTGCCCTGCCGGATGCGGGAGATGGCGGCTTCGTTCAGCTGCCGTGCATTGGCCACCGGCGCGGCGATGGGCGTGATGGACGAGATCATCCCTCGGTGGCTCACCGGCGTGAACCCGAGCGCACCGCCCAGCGGAAAGCCCATCAGCACCACCGACTGCCCCTCGGTGATGGCCGCGGGCGCGGCCAGCGGCAGCACCGGCAGCGGCGCGCCGTCGATGCGCAGCAGCGCCAGGTCGTGGCCGCGCACCAGCTGCAGCACGCTGGCGCGGCGCAGCTCGGGCGACTGGCCTTCGCGCCGCACCAGCACCGCCACGTGCGCGCCCACCGCGTCGGCCGGCAGCTCGGGCACCACATGCGCATTGGTGACCACCAGCGTGCCGTCGTCCACCGCAAAGCCGGTGCCGCGGAAGGTGAAGCGTGGGTTGTCGGTGGGCCGGAAGCTGCCCACCGCCACCACCGACGGCTTGCTGCGCGCGATCACCTCCACCGCGCCCGCCTGCGCCGGCCCGGCCCACATCGGCAGCGCGGCCCCGCATGCGGCCAGGCCGGCCAGCCAGCTTCTTCGATCCATGGTGTGCATCCTCGTGGGCAGACAACGCCCCGACGGCGAATCTAACTGCTGCGTCGCCTAGCATCCGCCCATGGCAAACCGACTCACACAAATCGCGACCCGCACCGGCGACGACGGCAGCACCGGACTGGGCGACGGCACCCGCGTGGGCAAGGACCACCTGCGCATCCATGCGCTGGGGGACGTGGACGAACTCAACTCGCAGATCGGCGTGCTGCTGGCCGAGCCGCTGCCCGACGACGTGCGCGAGCTGCTGGTGGTCATCCAGCACGAGCTGTTCAACCTGGGCGGCGAGCTGTCCATCCCCGGCTACACACTGTTGAAGGAAGAGGCGGTGCTGCGCCTGGACGAGGCGCTGGCCCACTACAACGCCACGCTGCCGCGGCTGAAGGAGTTCATCCTGCCCGCCGGCACCCGCAGCGCCGCGCTGGCCCATGTGGCCCGCACCGTGGCCCGCCGGGCCGAACGCGTGGTGGTGGCGTTGGCGGCCTCCGATGCCGCGGCCGTGCGGCCCGAGGCGCGGCAGTACCTCAACCGCCTGTCGGACCTGATGTTCGTGCTGGCGCGGGTGCTGAACCGCGCCAACCTGGACGGGCTGGGCGGCGACGACGTGTATTGGAAGAGCGAGCGGTTGGCGCGGGAGGGGTGAGTTCAGCGCTCAGAGGCCAAGTTGTTTGAGGAGCTGCTGCAGGCCCGCTTTGAAGACCGGCGACGTGACATGTGTCATTTCGGCGTCATCCAGCGTCGCGACGAAATCTTCGAACTTGGCGTTCCCGACCTTGAAGTCGGCATACGGAACCAGAATCATCGCGGCGCGCAGGCGATGCATCTTTCGCTTGATCTTGCGCTTCTGCTCCGCAGAGAGGGTGGGGAGGCCTGCACTGTACGAAGGTACTCGTCTGAGAAGACGTTCTGCCACATTGCAGCGCCGCCGCCGCCCAGGCCCGGCGATGAGACGAAGTACGTCCTGAACTGCCTTCCGATCTGGTGGCGCATGTCCTCTTTTGGCATGTAGGGCTCCTGCAGCTTTGGCAAGCCGAACTGCGCTGGCGCGCGGCATGGCGCTGGTATCGCACTCCCTGTCAGCGCCAGTCAACCCAAGTCGATGGCTGCCATGTCGCTCGATGTTCCACCGGCTGGACCACTGCCCCGCGCCCGCCCCAGCACGAAGTCGATGAACGTCGCCATCGCCCGCGTGTGGTGGCGGTTGGGCATGTACAGCAGGTGCATGTGGGTGCCGAAGATCGACAGCCGCCATTCGTCCAGTGACGTCACGATCTCGCCGCGGTCCACCTCGTCCTGCACCACGTAGTCGGGCACCAGGCCGATGCCCAGGCCGGCCTGCACCGCCTGGCGCAGGAACAGGAAGTTCTCGGAGATGAGCGATGGCTCCAGCAGCACCTCGTGCCGTTCCTCGCGCCAGTAGGCGGCCACGCGCAGCTGGCGGCCGATCACCGCCGCGGTGATCAGCGGCATGGTGCGCAGCTCTTCCAGCCGCTGCGGCAGGCCCTGCGCCTCGGCAAACGCGCGTGAGGCGCAGGCCACGTAGCGCACCGTGCCCATGTCGCGCGCCACCAGGTTCTGCGGCGGCTCCGACAGCACCCGCACCGCCACGTCCACCTCGTCGCGCATCAGGTCTTCCACCCGGTTCTCGAACATCACGTCGAGCACGATGCCGGGGTACTGGCGCTTGAAGTCCAGCAGCCACGGCGACATCACCAGCTGCCCGTAGCCGCTGGGCACCGACAACCGCACCCGGCCCTGCAGCGTCTGGCCCAGCGTGGTGATCGACTCCCTGGCGGCCGTCAGCTCGTTCTGGATGCGCAGGCCGTGTTCGTACAGCTTCAGGCCGATTTCGGTGGCTTCCACCCGGCGGGTGGTGCGCCGCACCAGCTGCTGGCCGATGGAGCGCTCCAGCTGGTTCAGGTGGTAGCTGATGTTGGCCCGGCTCATCTTCAGCCGGCGGGCGGCTTCGCTCAGGTTGCCGGCGTCCAGGATCTGCACCAGCAAGGTGAGGGCGTTGACGTCCATCAGACGAGGCTCCGTGCTGGTTGTCAAAAATGCCTTGACAGTCTGTCAACGGCTTGAGCCATTGTCAAGAAACTATCGACGTCCAACAATGCCTGCACACCCGGAGTCCGACCGGGGCCTGCATTTGGAGACACGCACATGGTGCAAGAAGCCACTTCCTCCGCAGCCGAAGCCAACCCGGTCAGCACCGAGTTGCGCGGCAGGATCCTGCTGGTCACGGTCGACAACCCGCCGGTGAACGCGCTGGGCGTGGCGGTGCGCCGCGGGCTGATGGCCGCCATCGAGGGCGCCGACGCCAACCCGGCCGTGGCCGCGGTGCTGATCGTGGGCGCTGGCCGCAACTTCATTGCTGGCGCCGACATCCGCGAATTCGGCCTGCCACCGCAGCAGCCGCTGCTGACGGAGGTGTGCAACCGCATCGAGGCCAGCCGCAAGCCGGTGATCGCCGCCATCCACGGCGCCGCGCTGGGCGGCGGGCTGGAAGTGGCGCTGGGCGCGCACTACCGCATCGCCGTGGCCAGCGCCAAGCTGGGCCTGCCCGAAGTGGCGCTGGGCCTGCTGCCCGGTGCCGGCGGCACGCAGCGCACGCCGCGCCTGGTGGGCGCCAAGGCGGCGCTGGACATCATCCTCAGCGGCCGCCACGTGCCCGCGGCCGAGGTGCTGAAGTTGGGCCTGATCGACCGCCTGGCCAAGAGCGACGACACGCTGGCCGAAGGCCTGGCGTACGCGCAGGAGCTGCTGGCCGCTAATGCCGGCCCGCGCCGCAGCCGCGACGGCACGGCGCTGGCCGACCGCGCAGCCGCGCAGGCCGCCATCGATGCCGCCAAGGCGGACGTGCAGAAGAAGCAGCGCAACCTGTTCTCGCCGCACAAGATCGTGGAAGCGGTGCAGGCCGCGCTGGACAAGCCCTTCGACGAGGCGCTGAAGCTGGAGCGCCAGTTCTTCATGCAATGCCTGGACAGCCCACAGCGCGCCGGCCTGATCCACGCCTTCTTTGCCGAGCGTGAAGTGGCCAAGGTGCCCGAGGCCGCGGCCGCGCAGCCGCGCCCGTTCAAGCACATTGGCGTGGTGGGTGGCGGCACCATGGGCGCCGGCATCGCGGTGGCGGCGCTGGACGCCGGCCTGCCGGTGACCATGGTGGAGCGCGACGAAGCCTCCATCAACCGCGGCCGCGCCAATGTCGAGAAGGTGTACGACGGCCTGGTGGCCAAGGGCCGCATGACGGCCGAAGGCAAGGCCGCGGTGATGGCCCGCTTCAACGGCAGCACCGACTACGCCGCCTTCCAGGACGTCGACCTGGTGATCGAGGCGGTGTTCGAGGACATCGACGTCAAGAAGGCCGTGTTCGCGGAGCTGGACCGCGTGTGCAAGCCGGGCGCGGTGCTGGCCACCAACACCTCGTACCTCGACATCGACGCCATCGCGGCCAGCATCTCGCGGCCGCAGGACGTGGTGGGGCTGCACTTCTTCTCGCCGGCCAACATCATGAAGCTGCTGGAGATCGTGGTGCCGGCTCAGGTGAGCGCCGACGTGGTGGCCACCGCCTTCGAGCTGGCCAAGAAGCTGAAGAAGACGCCGGTGCGTGCCGGCGTGTGCGACGGCTTCATCGGCAACCGCATCCTGGCCGTGTACCGCCAGGCCGCCGACCACCTGATGGAAGACGGCGCGTCGCCCTACGACATCGATGCCGCGGTGCGCGAGTTCGGCTACCCGATGGGCCCGTTCCAGGTGTCCGACCTGGCTGGCGGCGACATCGGCTGGGCCACGCGCAAGCGCAAGGCCGCCACCCGCAACCCGGCCGCACGCTACGTGCAGGTCGCCGACCGCATCTGCGAACGCGGCTGGTTCGGCCAGAAGACGCAGCGCGGCTGGTACCTGTATCCCGAAGGCTCGCGCACCGGCCAGCCCGACCCGGAAGTGCTGGCCATCGTCGACGCCGAGCGCCAGCGTGCTGGCATCACGCCGCGCCGCTTCAGCAACGAGGAGATCATCCGCCGCTACATGGCCGCGATGATCAACGAGGGTGCGAACGTGGTGCACGAGCGCATCGCGCTGCGCCCGCTGGACGTGGACGTGACCTTCGTGCACGGCTATGGCTTCCCGCGCTTCCGCGGCGGCCCGATGAAGTACGCCGACACGGTGGGCCTGGACAAGGTGCTGGCCGACATCCGCGAGTTCGCGAAGGAAGACCCGCTGTTCTGGCAGCCCTCGCCGCTGCTGGTGAAGCTGGTGGAAGAGGGCAAGAACTTCGAGAGCCTCAACAAGGCTGCCTCTTAAGCACCGCATCCAGGAGACAAACACCATGCGCGAAGCCGTCATCGTTTCAACCGCCCGCACCCCGCTGACCAAGGCGCACCGCGGCGAGTTCAACATCACCCCGGGGCCCACGCTGGCCGCCTTCGCGGTCAAGGCCGCGGTGGAGCGCGCGGGCATCGACCCCGCGATGATCGAGGACGCCATCCTCGGCTGCGGCTACCCCGAAGGCACCACCGGCCGCAACGTCGGCCGCCAGGCCATCATCCGCGCCGGCCTGCCCATCAGCATCGCCGGCACCACGGTCAACCGCTTCTGCGCCTCGGGCCTGCAGGCCATCGCGATGGCGGCCGGCCGCATCGTGGTGGACGGCGCCCCGGCCATGATCGCCGGCGGCGTGGAAAGCATCTCGCAGATCCGCACCCGCAGCGCCACCGACGCCGGCGACTCGGGCATGGACCCGTGGATCGTCGAGCACAAGCCCGCGCTGTACATGGCGATGATCGAGACCGCCGACATCGTGGCCCAGCGCTACAACATCAGCCGCGAGGCGCAGGACCGCTTCAGCGCCGAGAGCCAGCGCCGCACCGAAGAAGCGCAGAAGGCCGGCCGCTATGCCGACGAGATCGTGCCCTGCACCACCACGATGGCGGTGACCGACAAGGAAACCAAGGCCGTCACGCACCGCGAGGTCACGGCCACGATGGACAACTGCAACCGCCCCGGCACCACCTACGAAGGGCTGGCCAAGCTGGCCCCGGTGCGCGGTGAAGACCAGTTCGTCACCGCCGGCAATGCCTCGCAGCTGTCGGACGGCGCATCGGCCTGCGTGCTGATGGAAGCCGCCGAGGCCGAGCGCCTGGGCCTGCAGCCGCTGGGCGCCTTCCGCGGCCTGGCGGTGGCCGGCTGCGAGCCGGACGAGATGGGCATCGGCCCGGTGTATGCCGTGCCCAAGCTGCTCAAGCGCCATGGCCTGACGGTGGACGACATCGACCTGTGGGAGCTGAACGAAGCCTTCGCCTCGCAGGCGCTGTACTGCCAGCAGCAGCTGGGCATTCCGCACGAGAAGCTCAACGTCAACGGCGGCGCCATCTCCATCGGCCACCCCTTCGGCATGACCGGCGCGCGGCTTGCCGGCCACATCCTGCTGGAAGGCCGCCGCCGCAAGGCCAAGTACGCGGTGGTGTCGATGTGCATCGCCGGCGGCATGGGCGCCGCGGGCCTGTTCGAAATCTACTGACCGGAGACAGCCTCATGGACATGAGCTTCACGACCGAAGAACTGGCCTTCCGCGACGAGGTGCGTGCCTTCCTGGCCGACAAGCTGCCCGAGCGGCTGTCGTCCAAGGTGGCCAACGGCCAGCATCTTTCCAAGGCCGACATGGAGGAATGGCACGCCATCCTCAACGAGCGCGGCTGGCTGGCCAACCATTGGCCGCAGGCCTACGGCGGCCCGGGCTGGAACGCGGTGCAGAAGTTCATCTTCGAGCATGAATGCGCCATCGGCCATGCGCCGCGCATCGTGCCCTTCGGCGTGAACATGCTGGGCCCGGTGCTCATCAAGTACGGCAACGAGGCGCAGAAGAGCTACTGGCTGCCGCGCATCCTGAATGGTGCCGACTGGTGGTGCCAGGGCTATTCCGAGCCCGGCGCCGGCTCCGACCTGGCCAGCGTCAAGACCACCGCGGTGCGGGACGGTGACCACTACGTGGTCAACGGCCAGAAGACCTGGACCACGCTGGGCCAGCACGCCAACATGATCTTCTGCCTGGTGCGCACCGACCCGGCGGCCAAGAAGCAGTCGGGCATCAGCTTCCTGCTGGTGGACATGAAGAGCCCTGGCGTGGAAGTGCGGCCGATCATCACGCTGGACGGCGCGCACGAGGTCAACGAGGTGTTCTTCACCGACGTGCGCGTGCCGGCCGAGAACCTGGTGGGCGAGGAGAACCGCGGCTGGGACTGTGCCAAGTACCTGCTGACCTACGAGCGCACCAACATCGCGGGCGTGGGCTTCTCGGTGGCTGCGCTGGCCAAGCTGAAGCAGGCCGCCGCACGAGTGCAGAAGAACGGCCGGCCGCTGGCCGAGGACCCGCTGTTCGCGGCGCGCCTCGCCAAGGTCGAGATCGACCTGGAGAACATGAAGACCACCAACCTGCGCGTGATCGCGGCGGTGGCCGGCGGCGGCGTGCCGGGTGCCGAAAGCTCGATGCTGAAGATCCGCGGCACCGTCATCCGCCAGGAGCTGACGTCGCTGCTGCGCCGGGCGATGGGCCCGCATGCACGGCCCTTCAACGCCGATGCGCTGGAAGGCCCGTACGAAGGGGAAGTGGGTGCGCCGGAAGAAGCGGCCAGCGCGGCGGCCAGCTACTTCAACAACCGCAAGCTGTCGATCTTCGGCGGCTCCAACGAGATCCAGCGCAACATCATCTCCAAGATGATCCTTGGGCTCTGACGCCAGCCAGGAGCAGGACATGAATTTCGAGCACACCGAAGACCGCCGCATGCTGGCGGACACCCTGAACCGCTACATCGCCGAGCAGTACGGCTTCGAGGCCCGCAACCGCATCGCCCAGTCGCCCGAGGGTTACAGCGCCAACCAATGGCAGCAGTTCGCCGAGCTGGGCGCCATCGGTGCGCTGTTCAGCGAAGCCGATGGCGGCTACGGCGGCGCCGGCTTCGACATCGCCGTGGTCTTCGAAGCCCTGGGCCGTGGCCTGGTGGTGGAGCCGCTGCTCGGCAGCGCGGTGCTGGTGGGCAGCGCCATCAGTCATGCTGGCAAGGAGCAGCAGCGCACCTGGCTGGACAAGTTGATCGACGGCAGCACCATCGGTGCCTTCGCGCATGGCGAGGCCGACAGCGTGTATTCGCTGCAGCAGGTGGCCACCACCGCGCGCCGCAGCGACAACGGCTGGGTGCTCAACGGCACCAAGGCCGTGGTGGCGCAGGGCGAGGCGGCCACGCTGTTCCTGGTCTCGGCCCGCACCGCGGGTGGCGAGGCCGATGCGCAGGGCCTGTCGCTGTTCCTGGTGCCGGCCGGCACGCCGGGCCTGAAGGTGAGCGGCCAGGCCGCCATCGACGGCGGCCGCGTGGCCACCGTCACGCTGGACAACGTGACCGTGCCGGCCGACGCGCTGCTGGGCGAAGAAGGCCAGGCGCTGGCCACCATCGAACACGCGGTGGGCCGCGGCGTGCTGGCGCTGTGCGCCGAATCGCTGGGCGCGATGGACGTGGCCCGCCAGGCCACGCTGGAATACCTGCAGACCCGCAAGCAGTTCGGCGTGCCCATCGGCAGCTTCCAGGCGCTGCAGCACCGCATGGCCGATGTGCTGCTGGAAATCGAGCAGGCCCGCTCGGCGGTGATCAATGCCGCCGCGGCCATCGACGGCGATGACCGCATCGCGCGCGAGAAGGCGCTGTCGGCCGCCAAGTTCACCATCGGCCGCGTGGGCACGCTGGTGGCGGAAGAAGCCGTGCAGCTGCACGGCGGCATCGGCATGACCTGGGAGCTGCCGCTGTCGCACTACGCCAAGCGGCTGGTGATGATCGACCACCAGCTGGGCGACGAGGACTTCCACCTCGAGCGCTACATCGCGCTGGGCAAGGTTGCCGCATGAGTGCCACCGACGTGCTGCTGCAGCGCCGCGAAGGCCCGGTGCTGGTGCTGGTCAACAACAATCCGGCCGCACGCAATGCGCTGAGCGCCGAGTTCTACACCGCGGCCACGCAGGCGCTGGTGGAGGCGGATGCCGATCCCACCATCGGCGCCATCGTGCTCACCGGCGCGGGCGGCTTCTTTTGCGCCGGCGGCAACCTGAACCAGCTGGCCACGCGGCGCGACATGGCGCCCGAGGACCGGCGGGAGCGGCTGGAGCTGCTGCACGGCTTCGTGCGCCGGCTGCGCGACACGGCCAAGCCGGTGATCGCCGCGGTGGAAGGCGGCGCGGCCGGGGCCGGCATGTCGCTGGCGCTGGCCTGCGACATGCT
>OFDN01001839.1_pt1 | contig 12936 bp, 17 predicted proteins | sample 1520971 | NCBI WGS metagenome assembly OFDN01 (sample SAMEA94257418, study PRJEB24077) | hot springs metagenome | biome: Aquatic biome; feature: Geographical feature; material: Water | place: India | collected 2012-06-12 | depth 5 m | reverse complement strand
ACGGACGTGCCGGCCCCGCTCAGGCTCGCTGGCCGCGGCCACGCTCCACATCTCACCGAATCGACGGGCGTCCAGCCCCCCCTCCCGTGACGAAGAGGGCGATGTGATGGGCACGAGAGACTGGCGGTCCAGCAGCGACTACGCCGACCTGGTCGATCTGCCGGTGTCGGGCTGGGCGTGGGAGTTCCTGCGCCGCAACCCCGAGTACCGGGCGGAGGTCCAGGCGGCGGAGTCGCGACCGCCGCCCGACAGCGGTGTTCGCTGGGGCCTGACCTTTCGCCGAAAATCCTGACCGGGACGCCGCCGATACCACCATTTTCTGGCAGCCCGACCTGCTCCCCGGCCTTGTGCGGCTGGTGCCGGCCCCGCCGGGCTCGCGGCCGCTGCGAGCGGGGGCCGACCCGCTGACCGGGCCTGGACGCCGCGCCACGCTGGTGACGCCCGAGGGCGTCCACGTCGTCCTTGCCGACGGTCCGCGGGAACGACGCCTGCTGGTCGAGGCTCCTGAACTGCCACCACCGGGAACGCCGCTGCGCGCGGTCGTCTCGTTCGACCGGCCGCCGGCACCGCAGATCGCGGCCATCGAGCGACTGGCCGCCTGGATCACGGGGGTGGTCCCGCCGCCCGACCTCACCACCAACCAGACCACCCTCCTACGGCGCTCTCTGCAGGCACTCGACGCCAGCCTCGCCGGCGCCAGCGTGCGCAAGACCGCCGCCGCGGTGTTTGGCGCCGACCGTGTCGCGGCCGACTGGCTGCGCGACAGCCCGCTGCGCGACCGGACCCGCTATCTGATCCGCCGTGGCCACCGCCTGATGGAGGTCGGCTACCGCGATCTGCTGGCCGGCAGGCCGGGGCGCAGCCCGGCGTAGGTTCGGCGGTTCAGGACCGGGGGGAATTCGGACGCCTTGGTCTTTCCCCTCCCTGGCCCTTCCCGGTTCCCGCGAGCCTCCCGCCATTGCGCGCCGGCTTCCGAGGCGGCGCGCTCCGATCAACGGAGGCCCCACCATGCACGATCCCACCGGCGGTCTGCCGCCGCGCTTTCTGCGCACGCCCGAGGCCGCGCGTCTGCTCGGCCTGTCGGGCCGGACGCTGGAGAAGCACCGCGTCTACGGCACCGGCCCGCGCTACCGCAAGATCGGTGGCCGGGTGGTCTACGCGCTGGCCGACCTGCAGGCCTGGGCCGACCGCGGCCTGCGGACCTCGACCTCCGATCCCGGACCCGGCGGCGTGCCGCCGGCCCGGCGCCGCTGACGGAGACCGGCGATGCCGCAACGTCCGTTTCCGGCGGTTCTGGAGGCCGCCGCCCCGCGCGACCTCCGCGACCTGATGGTCTGGCCGTGGTTCAGCCCGGCCAAGACGCCGCGGCACCAACCGATCCTTCTCGATCATGCGACCGTGCGCCTGCGGGTCGAGCCGGCCGGTTCCCTGGGCATCGCCACGGTGTGGGACGCCGATGTGCTGATCTGGGCGGTGAGCCAGATCGTCGAGGCGCTCGATGCCGGGCTGACGCCGGGGGCGCGCCTTGAAGCACCGCCCCGCCAGATTCTGCGCTTCCTCGGCCGCGGCACCGGCCGCAGCGACTACGCGCGGCTGCGTGCCGCGTTCGACCGGCTGGCGTCCACCAGGGTCGAGACCTCCCTTCGCGCCCCGTTGCCGGAGCCGGCACGGTTCACGTGGCTGGAGGGCTGGGAGACCACGGGGAACGGCGTCTGCCTGACAGTACCGGAATGGCTGTCCGCCGCGGCGCGCGAGCGGCGGGTGCTGCGGCTGGACCCGGCCTATTTCGGCCTTACCGGCGGTACGGCGCGCTGGCTGTACCGGCTGGTGCGCAAGATGGGCGGCCGGCAGCGGGGCGGCGGGGCGATCGGCCTGCGCCGCCTGCACGCCCGCAGCGGCAGCCGGGTGCGCTACGCCGAATTCGCACCCCGCATCCGGCGGATCGCGGCGTCCGGCCTGCCGGGCTACCAGCTCACCGTGGAGCGGGGCGGCGGCGAGGAGCGCCTGCGCTTCGTCCGCCACCCCGAAAGCCCGTGCCCATCCACACAGGGCTGTGGATCGGTGGCGGAAGAGCTCGGGCGATCGGAATGGGAGGAACGCGGGACATCACCATGCCGATTCACGGGACATCGCCCCACCGACTCGGCGTCATCATCTTGTCCCGCTTCGGAAATCCGGCCCTATAACTTTATAACCTCTCTCTATAACAGACTCTTGGCAGCTGATTCATCCAGTCCTGCCCCTGTGGATAATGCGTCCGGCCGCCCATGGAGACGGCCATGATCGCGGCGTTCCTGAATCAGAAGGGGGGCGTCGGCAAGACGACGCTCGCCCTGCATCTTGCCGGCGAGCTGGCGCGGCAGGGCCGGCGGGTGCTGGTCACGGCGGTCGGCCAGCGGGTGGTGTTCGCCCAAGGCGCACGCACCGGACGGCTTGCTTTCGAGCCGGAACCGGGCTTCCCGGCGGCGCGTGAGATTGCCACTCTGGCCGCCGAACTGCGTGGGACCGACCAGTGAGCGGGCCCATCGGCTTCGGTGCCCGGCCGACCACACCTGATCCCCGGCCCTTGGGATGACGGCCGGTCAGGGAAGCGGGTTCGTGGCCACCACGTAGCCGGCCGCCGGGTCCGGTAGAACAAGCACCTCCATGGCGTTGATCGGGCCGTGGACGGCGATGTGCTCGAGGGCGGCTTCGAAAGCTCCCAGCTGAAAACGCCGGCCGCGCGTGGCCTGGGCGATGAACACGACGCCGGCGTGAAGGAGCTGGCGGTTCCGGTAGCGTGCGCGGAATTCGACGATGTTGTTGGTCACGAGCGTGTAGCCTTCGGCCTCGATCAGTGCGAGAAGGACGGGATCCCCGTCGTTTTCCCGGCCGAGGGTGCGGACATGATACGCTTCGTGCCCGCGATCCCACGCCGCCGCCTCGAGCACCGGAGACAGGTTGGCGTCGATCAGGAACCGGTACTTCACACACCGCGGCCCTTGGCGGCGGGTCTTCCCCGCTGGGGGTACAAGCGGTCGAAGAGGATCGCAAGCTCGATCATCCCGTCGGTGACCTCCGGGAAATCCTCCATGATCTCCCGACGGTCGATCTTGTTCCGGACGAGGCCGGCGATGTGGCGGACCAGCACACGGGTCCCCTTGAAGGTCGGCGCGCCACCCTGCACGTCCTCGTCCAAGGCGATCAGGGCGCGCAAGCGATCGATCGTCGCCAGGCGTTCCGCCGCCAGCCGGGCAAGCTCGGACGTGCGGAACGTCGTCACCACCATCCGCTCGGTGTGGGCGACGTCCCGGACGTCGGCGAGGGCGCGGGCCTCCCGGATCGTTTCCGCGACCTTCCCCTCGATGCGCTTCTTGACCGGAGCCGGGTACCGCTTGAGCCGCTCCGCCACCGCGAGCTGGAGGGTGCCGCGCAGGTCGAGCGTCCGCTGTCGGGGACGCCCGGCCACCGTGGTGACACGGCGGTCCTCGAAGGCCCTGGTGACCACGTCGTAGCCCACGTCGGCCACGAACGAGGCCTCGCGCGCCGTCAGCGTCGTGTCCATCCCGAACGCCATGCCCAACCCCGAAAAAGATGCCCATCCACAGGGTATAATTATGCCGGTCGGGAGCGTCGATCAAGCGGCCGGATCGTGCAACTCGCCATCGGGATGGTCGTGCCCGGCCGGCTTCGGGGCACTCAAACGGTGCGTCGAACAGCATCGCACAAATACAGGAGGCCGGACGCTCCAGGAAGGAATAGAGGCGCAGATTGGGCGCGTGTGTGGAGGGGTGAATATACGGGTCAGCAAGATAAAAGGGCGTATGCGGCGGGCGGTTGCGGTCTTGTGTATCAATGGCTTGTCTGTATTGTGAAGCCGGCTCCGGAATTCATGCGCATACGGAGCCTGATTTCCCGCTACCCGATTGATTTCTGTTCTTGCGTCCTGCCCGGCGGCATCGTCTCCGCCGCTGATCGGTCCTGCAGGGTGCGGGCCGGGGCCGGGCAAGGAGCGACGTCCCGATGGGGTGGCGCGGTTCGATCTTCGACGGCCTGAGCGCCGACGACGGCTTCAAGGCCCGCATGAAGGCGCTGGCCGACCGCGGCCGGCGCCTGGCCCGCGCCTACACCCGCCGGCCGATGCAGCGGGTGCGCGTCAAGGGTGCCGCGCCGCAGGCCGGCGCCTACGCCCGCCCGGTCACCGTCAAGGTGCTCTACCACGACCGCGCCCGCGGCGCCTATCCGAACACCGTGGCGGTCCTGGCCAACTACCTGGCCAAGGAAGGCCCGCTGTTCGACCGTGACCGCACCGGCATCGACAAGGACGCCGTCGCCGAAGCGTGGTCGAACGACCGCCGCGTCTTCCACGTCATCGTCAGCCCGAACGACGGCCACCGCATCGACGACATGGTGTCCTATGGCCGCGACGTCGTGGCCGCCTGGGAGCGCCGGGTCGGCGATCTCGAATGGGTTGCCGCGGTCGAGCGCAAGCCGGACATGGCGCACCCGGACGGCAACCAGCACCTCCACATCATGCTGCGCGGCGTCCGGAACGACCGCGACCTCTACCTCGAGCCCGACGTGGTGTCGCGCTGGCTGCGCTTCGACGCCGTCGAGGTGACCACCGACCGCGTGGGCTGCATGACCGAGCGCGAGCGGCAGTCCTACGAGCGCCAGCTCGTCGAGATGGAGCGCCTGCGCCAGGAGCGTGGCCGGGAACGGGAGGGACGGCAGGAGCCGGGAGGGCGCGAGCTGTGAACCGGCCTTTCGCTCTCCGTCTCGTTGGCTACGCCGCGGTGTGGCTGTTGGTGGTGGCCGGCGTCACCGAGCTGGTCGGCTGGGTCTTCGCCTGGCCGCCGGCGTTCGGCGGCTGGCGGCTGGCCGGGATCGCCCTTTACCCGCCCGGCGCCTTCGTCGGGTGGCACGAGTTCCTGGCCCCGGCCGACCGCTGGATCATCACGGTGGCGGCCGGGTTGTGCGTCGCCGCCGCGGTGGCGCTCGCCATACGGGCCTGGCTCGACGGCCGCGGCGACCGGCTGGGCCGCTTTGGCGCCGGCCGCTGGGCCCGCCGCGGCGACGTTCGCCGCAGCGGCCTTCTGTGAGGGCCATGCGATGACCGATCCCTCCGCCATCCTGCTCGGTGCGTACGGGCGACGCCTGCTGCGCGAGCGCACCATGCAGCCGGTCCTGGTGATCGGCCCCACCGGCTCGGGCAAGACCACCACCACGGTGCTGCCCACGCTGTTCACCGGCTGGCGCGACAGCGCCGTGGTCTGGGACTTCAAGGGCTCGCTGGTCCACGACAGCGGGGCCGCGCGCGAGCGTACCGGCGATGTCGTCGTGCTCGACCTCGCCCGGCCCGGCGGTGCGCGCTACAACCCGCTGATGGCGGTGCGGCCGGGATCCCATCTGGTGCCCGACTGCCAGCACGCCGCCCGCATCCTCACCGAGGGCGAGAAGGAGGGGCACTGGCGCAACGCCGCCTTCTCCTACCTCACCGGCGTCTTCGTCTTCCTGCTCACCGCCGCGGCCGACAGCGAGAAGACCCTGGCCGGCGCCCGCCGCCACATCCTGCTGGGCGACGACGGGCTGCGTCTGATGCTGGCCGAGGGCATCCACCCCACCGCCGGGCGCGCCGCCCAGGAGCTGTGGGACAAGAGCGTCGCCGCCGCCGAAGAGGACCGCGAGGACGGCAAGCCGAAGACCGGGCGCGGCGGCGGCGCCATCGACAAGAGCCTGCACTACCGCAAGTCGGTCTACGTGACCGGATCGGTGCTGCTGGCCGAGTTCGAGGATTCCGTGTTGGAGGCGCAGACCGCGGCCAGCGACTTCTCGATCGCCGACCTGGTGGCGGGCGAGCGGCCGGTGACGCTCTACATCGTGGCCCGGCCGATGGACGCCCGCCGGTTGCGCCGCGTGTTCAAGCTGATCCTCACCCAGATGGTCGATTTCCTCACCGTCGACCGCGACCTCGCCGACGACGGGCGGGCGCGGCGCTGGCGGCTGCTGGTGGTGCTCGACGAGTTCCTGCAATTCCACATGGCCGAGGCCGCGGAGTGGATCCGCTATGTCCGCGAATACGGCATCCGCCTGCTGCTGCTGGCCCAGAGTCTGGGCGACGTCGAGGAGCAGTACGGCAAGGGGCTGGCGGCCAACTGCCGGCTGGTGGTGTTCCGGCCGAACTCGTCGGACGAGGCCGAGCGGATCAGCCGGATGGTGGGCGAGGCGGTGGAGGAGGTGCCGACGCGCAGCACGTCCCGCGGCGTCTTCGACCTGCTGCCCACCGTCAGCCGCGGCGTCCGCCTCGACCGCCGGCCGGTGCTGCCGATGCACGCCGCCCTGGAGATGGACGGCGACGACCTGATCGTCTTCGGCTACGGCAAGCCGATCCGCGGCCAGCGGCTCCACCCCTACGCCGATCCGCGCTGGGCGAGCCTCTATGGGCCGCCGGTCCGGGTCTGGACGCCCCGGCCCGACGCCAACCGCTGGCTTGGCGCCGGAGCACCCGAAGCCGCTGTCGATCCGGCCCCCGCCGCCTCGCGCCGCAAGCCCCCGAGGATCTGGACATGACCGATCCGTCCGACGCCATGGCCACCCGGCCGATCTCCGCCCGCGTGCCCACGTTGATCGCCGACCAGATCGAGCTGGTGCAGACCCGCCAGGGCCTGCGCACGCTGAGCGACGCGGTGATCCATGTGCTCGACAAGGGGCTCGACACCATCGCCGGCGAGCGGGCCAAGACCGAGCGGTTGGAGGCCACCGTCGCCCGCATCGACGATCTGGTGATCACCATCGTCGCGGTGCTCAACCTGGTGCACGACCTCGACCCGGCCGCGGTCGCCGAGACCAAGGCCGCGGTCCACGAGCGGCTCGGCCACCCGCGCCGCCCCGGCTCCAAGGTGCAGGTGCGCGACGGCTTCCACCCCAAGGCGTCCGGCACCGGGGGCGAGGCATGACCGGCCCGGCCGCCGACCCCGATCGGGGCGCGCTGCTCCTGTCCGCGCTGGAGCGGCTGCGTGAGGCGCTGTTCGGCGACCTGCTGTCCGCTGGTGTCGCCAACGTGCTGGTTCTGCCACCCCGCCGAGGCTGCACCCGCTGCCGCGTGGTGGTGAAGGACGGCCCGGAGCCGCGCTTCGTCCGGGAGGTCGGCGCGGAGGACGTCATGCGCTTCCTGGCGCTGGTCGCCGGCTTCCACCGCAAGGAGCTGCGCCGCGACCGCCCGACGCTCGACGCCGTGCTGCCGGTCACCGGCGAGCGCATCCACGCCGACATCGAGCCGGTCACCACCGGGCCCTCCTGCTCGATCCGCCGGCCCTACCGCGGACGCGTGACGCTCGACGACTGGGCCGCCTCGGGCGCTGCGACAACACTCCAGGTGACGTTGATCCGCCGGCTGATTCTGGAGCGCCGCACCATCGTGATCGCCGGCGATGTCGATACGGGCAAGACGACGCTGCTGCGCGCCTGCCTGGAGGAGCCGGCCCTGATGGAGGGGCTGCCGGCGGTGCTGCAGGACCCTTATGAGTTCGAGCCGCCATGTCCGTTCGCCTACGCCATGCTGGCCGACCCGCAAGCCGAGCCGCCGGTGACCCTGGAGACGTTGGTGGCGGGCGCCCTGCGGGTGCCGATGACGCATCTCGTGCTGGGCGAGGTGCGCCGCGCCGAGGCACGGCAGATGGTGGTGGGGTGGACCACCGGCCATCCCGGCCTGTGCACGGTGCACGCCGGCTCGGCCTGGGACGCCCTCGACCGCATCGCCCAGATGGTCGGGCTGGGCGGCATCACCATGGATGCCTTGCAGATGCGCTGGATATCCCGCGCGGTGCACGCGGTGGTGCATCTCGCGCGCGACAGCACCGGCCGGCGCTTCGTCAACGAGATCGTCCGGGTCGAGGGCTACGACCCGGCCCAGGGCTTCATGCTCCGCCCGCTGGGGGCGGGAGACGCAGACGGTGGAGGACCTCATGGAGTGGATGCGTAGTGTGCGCCGGGCGCTCGCCCCGGCGCTGGTGCTGGCCGGCGCCGCGCTGCCGGCCCGTGCCCAGGTGATCGCCGAGCTGGGCGCCGAGCTGTTCTCCTGGCAGGCGGTGTTCGACGTCAACTTCGTGCCGATCGCCGTCACCGCCGGCCTGCTGCTGGCGCTGATCGCCGCCATGTTCAGCCGCATGGCCGGGGTGGTGGTGTTCGTCTTCACCGTCGCCGGGGCCGCGGCCTATGGCATGCGCGACGGCATCATCGCTCTGGCCGGCTGACGATGACGGCCCCGCCACTGCCGCCATCCTTTTTGCCGGATGGTTGGGAGAAGCCGGTGCGCCGCACCTCGGTGCGGCCGACCAAGATGCCGCTCGGCGTGCCGATGGAGCTGCTCGCCGTGGCGGTGTGGCTGGCCGCCGAGCTGTGGCTGGCCTTCGGCGCCGTTCCCCAGGCGGTGGCGGGGTTCCTCGCCGTCTTCCTCACCGCCCGCCACCTCACCCGCCGCGATCCCTGGTGGCTCGAGATCGTCCGCCAGAGTGCGGCCGCCTGGCTGCTGCGCGCCGCCCGCACCCGTGGCCGGTCGCTCGGCCTCTCCGCCTACAAGGCCCCCCGGTAAGGAAGGAAGGGTAGTCATGCTCGACCTGACCGCCTTCGACGACGGATACGACGCGCTGTCGCGGCACCTGCCTTGGGACTGCTTCGTGTGGCCCGGTGTGGTGCTGCTGGAGGAGGACGGCGCCCTGATGGCGGTGGTCGAGTATGGCGGTCGCGACCAGTCGGTGCAGGACCCGGCCGAGATCCAGCAGACCGCCATGGCCGCCGGCAACGTGCTGTTCCCCTTCACCGGTGGCTGGACCTTCCACTTCGAAATGCAGCGCCGCTTCGGCCACGGCTACCCGCGCAGCGTCGGCGCCCACGCCGTCTCCGAGTTGATCGACGCCGAGCGCCGGGGCCGGCTCGATGCCCCCGGCCGGCAACTGCGTACGCGCAGCCTGGTCGCCATCACCCACACGCCGATGCGGCGGAGCACCCGCCGGGTGGCGTCCTGGTTCACCCGCAACCCGCCGGAGCGCGCCCGGCCCGACGTCATGCGCGATCACGTCGAGCCGTTCCGCCAACTGGCGTTGCAGGTCGCCGGCCTGCTCGGCCGCGCCGTCGGCTGGGCCCGCATGCTGGGCGACGACGAGGTCCAGGCCTTCCTGCATTCCTGCGTCTCGCCGATCGACCAGCCCCGCGTGCTGGTCCCCGACATCCCCGGCTTCCCGATCAAGGCCAACCTCATCGACGTCGGCTTGGTGCCGGGCTCCTTCCCGGCCTGGAGCAACGGCGGGGCTGCATGGCACGTCCGGGTGGTGGGGATCGGCGGCTACCCGCGGGCCACCCATCCCGGTCTGATGAACGCGCTCGACGCGCTGCCGTTTCCCATCCGCTGGTCGGTGCGTTTCGAGGCGATGGACCATGTCCAGGCCCGCGGCGTGTTCGCCGCCCTCTGGCGCAAGCACGACGACACCTCCTACGAATGGCGCTCGGTGCTGCTGCGCGCCGTCGGCGGCTTCACGGCACTTCGCCACGACCCGGTCGGCATGATGGAGGCGCTGGAGGCCGAGGCGGCAAGGCTGGAGGCCGAGCAGGCCGGCACCAGCTCGGGCTGGATGACGCCGGCCGCCGTGCTGTGGGGCGGGAGCGTCGAGGAGGCCGACGCCCGGTGCTCCGAGCTGGTGAAGGTGCTGCGCGGGTTGGGCTTCACCGCGATCGAGGAGGGCTGGGGTGCGGAACGCGCCTGGTACGGCACGCTGCCCGGCCATGTCCGCCCCAACCCGCGCAAGGTGCCGCTGACCCAGGTCCAGCTCGCCGATTTCCTCATCCTGTCATCGGTGTGGGCCGGACCGCGGGTGAACCCGCACCTGCGCTGCGATCCGCTGATGCAGCTCGAGGCCGAGGGCGGCACGCCGCTGATGCTCGACCTGCACCAGGGGCCGGATGGAGCGGCGCTGGTGATCGGCCCGCCGCGCACCGGCAAGTCCACCGTGCTCGCCACGCTCGGCCACCAGTTCCTCGCCCGGGTGCCGCAGGCCCGCGTGGTGTGGATCGACGTCGATGCCACCGAGAGCACCAGCCTCGTCGCCACCTGGGCGGCCGGCGGCGAATTCCTCTCCATGGGCGCCGGTGATATCGCCTATCAGGATCTCGCCCTTCAGCCCCTGGCCGATGTCGACACGCCGGGCGGATTCGCCTGGGCTCACGGCTTCGTGCTGGACCTGCTGCGCCTGCAAGGGGTGCTGGGACCGGGCGGACTCTCCGTGGCGGAGGCCGGCGACGCGGTGGACATCGCCTTGCGCCTGCTGGCCGCGTCGCCGCCTTCCGAGCGCACCCTGTCGCATCTCACCCATGTGGTGCAGGACAACATGATCCGCACGGCGCTGGAGCCCTACACCCGCGGTGGTCCCTACGGCGACCTGATCGACGCCGCCGAGGACCGGCTGCTGTCCTCCTCCTGGACCACCGTGGACATCGGCGCCCTGATCGACCGCGGCGCGGGGGCGGCGCCGGTGATCCGGGCGCTGTTCCGCCGCTTCTACCGGCTGTTCGAGGACGGCCGTCCGACCCTGTTCCTGGTGGACGAGGCGTTCAAGGCGCTGAGGCACCAGCCGGCCGAGCTCGACGAACTCCGCCGGCGGGGGCCGAAGAAGAACGTCGCCCTGGTGCTCGCCACCCACCAGCTCGACGACATCGAGGGTTCCAGCATCGCGGCGATGCTGAAAACCATCCAGGTCCTGGTGCTGCTCGCCGACCCGAACGCCGCCAAGCGGCCGATCCTGCGCGAGTGGGGGCTCAACGCCGCCGAGGCCGGTCTCGTCGCCCGCGCCATGCCGCGGCGCGACGTCTTCTTCAAGACGCCCGAAGGCAGCCGGCTCGGCCAGCTCAACCTCGATCCTGTCGCGCTGTCGGTCTGCGCCTGCGGCGGGGCCGCACACCGGCGCGCCGCCTTCGAGACCATGGCCGCCGCCGGCCGCGACGGCTTCGCCGCCGCCTGGCTGCGCCGGCACGGACTTGGCACGGCCGCCGACACCCTTGAGAAGGGACACCCAGATGAAGGAGGCACGCGATGACGGCATTCCGCACTCTCCGCACCATGACCGCGATCGGCATGGCGCTGGCGGTCGTCACCACCACGCCGGCCCACGCCTTCCTCGGCGGAGTGTTGAACAGCTTCTTCGGCGGGGGTGGCGGGGGCGGCTGTTTCGCCGACGAGGGCGACGGGCTCCTCGGCGCCGTCGGCTCCGCCGTGTCCGGGCTCGCCGGCGGTGGGGATCCCGCCGGCGGCTGTCCGATCGTCGAGAGCCGGCCGCTCGTCGTCGAGGAGATGGTCCACACCCAGGAGCTCGAGCTGATCGCCCAGACCGCGCACATGCTGACCCAGATCGACAACCTGGTCGCCATGCGCGCCCTGTCCGGCACCGACACGCGCGATGTCGCCGCCGCCCGGCTGGCCGCGGCCCGCGCTGTCGCGGACCGGACGGAGCGGGTGCGCTGGAGCCTGGACGGGGTGGAGCGCCAGTTCGCCGCCCTCTACCCCGACGCCCTGCCGGATGGGCTCTCGGCCGCGGGGGTGCTGGCCCACCGGGCCGAGCAGGCGCGGCTCGCCCGCGACGCCAGCCTGGCCAGCAAGCAGGTCTCGGCCGAGGTGATGACCGCGCTCGCCGGCTACCCGGACCGCATCCGCGAACTGGTGGCGGCGGTGAAGGCCTGCCGCGGCCAGACCTGCGCGCTCGACGCCGGGGCCCAGGCCACCCTGCTCAACGCCGAGCTCGCCGGCCAGCTTCTGGTGCTCCAGGCCGCCCAGGGCCGCGCCGCCGAAGCCCAGCTCGACTATGAGCAGGCCGCCATCGAGCGGGCGCGCCAGAACACCATCATCAGCTGGCGCGGCCTCGCCACCTACGGCGCGCCGGGGAGCTGATCATGACCAACCGTCGGATCCTCCTGGTGTTCGCCCTGCTGTTGGCGATCAGCGTGGCCGGGGCGGCGATCCTCGTCGGCGTGGCCCTGGTCGACGACCGGCCGTGGACGCGGGAGCGGCTGCTCCAGCACCCCGACTGGCGCGGCATCGACCAGTACCGCCTCCCGTGGGAGTGACCGGCGATGGACGTCGGCGCGCTGTCCGTCGCCCTGCAACAGCTCACCGCCGCCGCGGTGACCGGCCTCGGCCTGCTCGGGCCCGACGCCGAGGCGGCGCTGCGCATGCTGGCGATGCTGTCCTACACCCTGGCATTGCTGCTCTGGCTGTTCGAGGGCAAGCCCGCGGTGCATGGGCCCTTCCTGCGCATGCTGCTCAAGTTCGCCGTCATCGGTGCCCTGCTGGAGTGGTTTCCCGAGGGCTCGGCGGCGCTGATGCAGGCCGCGGCCGACCAGGGGCTCAGCCTCGGCGGCGGGGGCTTCTCGCTCGACGACCCCGGCTACATCGCCCATCTCGGCATCCTGGCGGTGATCCCGCTGATGGAGCGGGTCAAGGAGATGCTGGGACCCATCGACTTCTTCCTCAACTTCGTCGAGATCGTCATCTTCCTGCTCGCCGCCCTCATCGTGCTGGTCAGCTTCTGCGTGCTGGCGATCCAGGTGTTCCTGGCCTTCCTGGAGTACCGGCTGCTGTCGCTGGCCGCCTATCTGGCGATCCCCTTCGCCGTGCTGGGGCCGACCAGCTTCGTGGCCGAGCGCGCCATCGGCTACATCGCGGCCTCCGCCATGAAGCTGCTGGTGCTCGGCTTCATCATCGCCATCTGCGGCACCACGCTGCGCACCATCACCTTTCCGGGCACGCCGACCCTGGCGCAGGCCTTCGGGGTGGCGGCGCTGGCCGCCGCCATATTCGTGCTGGCGATCAAGGCGCCGCGCGCCGCCGCCGGGCTGGTCAACGGCGGGCCGGTGATGGACGGCGTCACCGCACTGGCCGCCCTGTGGACCGCCGGCTGGCTCCGCGCCCGCACC
>OFDN01001834.1_pt1 | contig 12965 bp, 11 predicted proteins | sample 1520971 | NCBI WGS metagenome assembly OFDN01 (sample SAMEA94257418, study PRJEB24077) | hot springs metagenome | biome: Aquatic biome; feature: Geographical feature; material: Water | place: India | collected 2012-06-12 | depth 5 m | reverse complement strand
ACAGAGATCGCCATGATCAAAGTGTACCGACCACCTGCGCAGCTATCCAGTTTCTCAGGCGGTGCCGGTGCCATTGCCATCTACACCAAAAAAGGCGCTTTTGCCACCAACGGCCGCAACCGACACAACTTCATCGTCAAGGGTTACACAAAAATTGAAAGCGTCTGGGAGTAGGGAATGATGAATGATGAGCAAGGAATGATGAATGATGAAGTGGACTACCATTCAACATTCATCATTCCTTGCTCAATATTCAATATTCATAAAACCCTTTGCCGGTTTTTCTGCCCAGTTCTCCGGCGGCTACTTTTTGTTGCTGCAAGGGTGAGGGGGTCAAACGTTCGGGTTTGCCAAGTGCCTCCCAAACGATCTGGCTAACGCCATAATTGATATCCATCCCAATCAGGTCCATTAGTTTGAACGGGCCCATCTTGAAACCCGATGCTTCCATGACGGCATCCACGGTTGGTATATCAGCATGTCCCTCTTCCACCAGTTTCATGGCCTCAAGGTAATAATGACGGGCAACCCTGTTCACAATAAATCCGGGTGCGTCTTTACAAACAACAGCGGTTTTACCCAGGCTTGCTGCCAAACGGGTGAGGGTATCTATCACACCGGGATCTGTCTTTCCGGTATGGATCACTTCCACCAGTTTCATCAGGGGTGCGGGATTAAAAAAGTGCATTCCCGCCACACGCTCAGCATGTGGCACTGCCGCTGCAATGGCAGAAACAGCAATGGAAGAAGTATTGGTGGCAAAAATGGTATCGGGTCTGTTCACCTGTGCCAGCTGGTTGAACAGGTCGACCTTGGCTTCCTGCTTTTCAACAATGGCTTCGATCACCAGGTCGGCCACGCAATCCGTTACTGCAGTGGTGAATACAAGGCGCCCCATGGTTTGCTCTACCGTGTCGGCATCGATCTTTCCTTTTTCGCTTAGCCACTGCAGGTTTTTTTCAATGGCTGCGCGGCTTTTTTCAAGCATGGCTGCACTCAGATCAAACTGAATAGTGGTATACCCCGCCAGGGCGGTTACCTGCGCTATGCCACTGCCCATGGTACCCGCACCGCAAACACAGATGGTTTTGATCGTATGCATCCTGTTTTGTTTGCCGTAAAAGTACAGTATTGTCTTTTTCAATGTCGTACGTACCCTGTCAGAGCGCCTGATCCGGTCAAAACAACGCTATTTTCATAAGATACTTACATCTTTTCCACCTACCGGCAAGCAGGGCTGAGCGGGCAGGCGGGTTGTCGTATTTTTACTTCATGCAAAAAACACTGCAGCAACTCGATCTTTTTGGTTTCCCCATTGAAACAACGGTGCAGCCAAAGAAAAAAGAGAAGGCCGTAAAAGCGGTGACAGCTTCTGTGGAAGCGCCTGTGCTTGCTGAAAAAGAAGTGGTACCGGTGGCGGCACCCCTGCACGTACAGGAAGCAACCGAACAAGTGGCCGTCGTGGTGGACGAGCCCATCAGACTTACCAGAACCGCTTCGCCCAAAAAGATAACGGTATCCAAAACCACAGGTAAACGTGGCAGGAAATCCTTCAAAGAGATGGACAGCGAGGCCGACCTGATAGAAGTACCCGAAGAAGATGTGCTGCGTCAGAAATTATATTACAGTATCAGTGAAGTGGCCAGCTGGTTCAAGGTGAACACCTCCCTGCTCCGCTACTGGGAAAACGAATTCGATATCCTGCAACCCCGTAAGACACGTAAGGGAGACCGTTTGTTCCGTTTTGAGGACATCAAGAATCTGCAGCTGATCTATTTCCTGCTGCGCCAGCGTAAGTTTTCGATCGATGGAGCCAAGAACTACCTCAAGAACAATAAAAAAGAAGCGGACACACAGGTAAGGCTGATGGAATCGCTGACGAGGTTCAAATCTTTCCTGTTAGAATTGAAGACCAACCTGCAGGCCTAATATCACAACGATATCTATTTTGACCTTACGATCACATCCGTATTGGCTGCGGCCAATTCCACACCTGATTTTTCAAATAGTTCGATCAGTTCCAGGTTCACTGCTTCGCGAAGGCTGTTGAACTCTTCTATGGACTGCTGCATAGAAGTGAAATAGTCCACTGCAATGATATGTGCCGTTTTACCGGTATCCATCAGATATACGATGGTATGTTCTATCTCCGGTTTCTGCAGTACGGTACGGACAGCGGGCAATAAAGTTCTCAGCTGTTGCGCTGTGGCAGATAAACTGATCTCCAGCCGCAACTCCGCCTTCCGCTGGGTTCGGAGAGTGATATTGTCAACGATCGTATCTACCATCTGTTTATTAGGCACAGAGATGAATGTCTTATCGGTGGTACGAATACGCGTACTGCGCAAACCGATCTTCTCGATATTACCTGTAAAATTGTTCACTTTCACCAGATCTCCGGTAATGAAGGGCTTGTCGAAAAAGATGATGAACGATGCAATAAGGTTCTCCATACTTTCCCTTGTTGCCAATGCAACGGCAGCACCCACGATACTTAACCCGGTAAGCAGGTTGCCGATGTTCTTATTGAAAGAGAAGCGAAGGATCAGCAGTATCCCAATGATCACCATGATCACTTTGAAGAAATCCTTGAAGAATACGATCAGCTGGTTATCGGTCTGGTCTTTGGTGAGATTGGCCTTTTCTTCCAGGATCATGGCAATGAACTCGATCACGCGCAGGCAAAGCCAGATAAATACTATGATCAGCGTGGTGGTAGCCAGCGAATCGATGAGTTGCTTGAAAGTGATGTGGTAGATGGTAAAATCAAGGGCAGAGGGGAACTTGAGTTTATCCAGCGTAATGATAGAAATGATCAGGACCAGGAAAACATCCAGAGGCTGCACTACCAGATCAAGGAACGACTGGCGCGCAATGTTCTTTGCCGCTTTGGCCACGATCTTATACAACAGCTTGGCCAGGTATTTGGAAATAAGCCGTTTGATCAGCAATATCAGCAGAATGGTTCCCAATACATAGAGGTAACTCTCAATGGTATTGTCCAGGATCTTTTGCTGTAGTAAGTTTTCCATAACAGTAAGTTACAATGGCCGTTTACATTAACCTTCCCATTTGTGCAGCTGTACGTCCGTACCATCAAAGCTGGCATAGGTAAAGTTACGGATCCAGTCTCCCAGGTTGATATACCTGCTGTTCCTCGGCAGTGCGATGTTCAGGGGCAGGTGCCGGTGACCAAACACAAAATAGTCGTACTGGACCTGCTGCAGTACTTCCTTGCAATAGATCACCAGCCATTCGTTCTCTTCACCCAGGAACACTTCGTCCGAACTACCTGTCTTCTCGCGGCTTTTCCGGCTGAAATAATTGGCAAGTCCGATGCCCCAGGTAGGATGCAGCTGACCAAACAGCCACTGACACAAAGGGTTGCGGAATATTTTTTTGATGAATTTATACCCATGATCTCCCGGACCCAATCCGTCGCCATGACCGATCAGGAACTTTTTGCCGTTCCATTCGAATGTCTGGGGTTGGTGGTATACCGGGATATTCAACTCCTGTTCAAAATAACCGCTCATCCACATATCGTGATTGCCAACGAACACATACACAGGGACCCCGCTATCGGTGATCTCCGCTAGTTTGCCCAGCAACCGTGTATACCCTTTGGGCACCACTTTTTTATACTCGTACCAGAAATCAAAGATATCGCCCACGATAAAGATGGCAGAAGCACTATGCCGGATATGCTCCAGGAAGGCCACCACTTTTTTCTCGCGCACCAGGCTGCTATTATGGTCTGGTGCCCCTAAGTGAAAATCGGAAAGGAAATAGATCTTTTTATCGGGTGATGCCATCATACAGTTCCGCTTTTATACTTGTCATGCAGGTACTGCAGTACATCCCCGCTTTCTACCAGAGGTTTACCGGAAACATCTCCGTTGAACCAGTATACCCAGGCCTGCGTTTGCTGGTCGCCCACATAGATGGTCGTAAGTTCCCTTCTATACAGGGCAGGCTCGTTGTTCTCTGTATGCAGGCCTTCGTAATCATCCAGCTGGCCCATGGCCCAGGAAAATTCATCGGGATTGGTGATATGGTATAATTCGCCAATAATGAACAGGTCGGCATCCACCGGGATGGCAGCGGGATAATCGCCCATATCGAACAGGGCGCCCCTCACTTTTGCATCGCTCACAAAAGTAAAATAGCGGCTGATATAAGCATAGGCAGGATGATGGAAACCGCTTCGCAGTGACCCATATACAAACAGCTGACCATTATTGGGATCCGTCATACGATCTAATTAAATTAACTGTCCACTAAAAAACAAAACACTTCTTTCGGGCCATGTACCCCCACCACCAATGTTTTTTCAATATCGGCGGTACGGCTGGGGCCTGTGGCCAGTGTTACCATGGAAGGGAACTGCTGACCATAGCCTTCACGAAGCTGTTGCAGACTGTCGCCTATGTCGTATACCAGTTGCCGGGTGTACGCTATGCAGATATGCACCGGTGCATATACACTTACCGTGCGTCCGCTTTGCTGGGCACTGCTCATGACAATGCTGCCTGTACGGGCCACCAGTGATTCGCAACCGGTGATGGATGCTTCGCAATGGTTGAGGTCATCTGTGTAGGGAAGATCCCATCCGGCCCTGGCCAATACATCCTGCATGGCCGTTTCCCGGGAATAGATCTTCGTCCATTTCCGGGAAGCCACCAGTGCGCGTAACTGGTTCACGAGTTCCTGCTCATCGGCGCAGAAAGAAAAACGGCCTTCCAGTTTACTGAAGTTCTCTGCAAATTCTATTTCCAGTTCCTGCTGTTGGGGCAGAAAAACGGAACCGTCCGTTCCTGCCGAGGGAAAAGGAACAGGCACTGGTTTGCCCAGTGCCTGTTTTATTTTACGCAGAATATTTTCTCTGGCATTGTTTGTCATTATCCGATCGTCGTGTTTTCTGAATGATCTATACGCTCTCCGTCGAATTTCTTTTCACCAACCGGTTGCCCGTTATCGAGTTCCTCTTCGATCTCTATCAGTTTCTTCTCTTCAAAGGGTCGCTTGCCTATCAGGGTCTCCACATCGCTTTTGTGCAGAACTTCTTTGTCCAGCAGTTCTTTTGCCAGTGTTTCCACTTCCTGTTTGCGATCGGTCAGCAGTTTCAGCGTGCGCTGGTATGCATTATCGATGATACCTCTTACTTCCTCATCGATCAGTTTACCTGTTTCTTCGCTGAAAGGTTTGGTAAAGGTATTCTCCTGCGAAGGATCGTAGAAACTTACATTACCTATTTTCTTATTCATACCGTAAGCAGTGACCATGCTGTAGGCGATCCGGGTGATCTGCTGCAGGTCGTTGGCGGCACCGGTAGATATCTTGCCAAAGAAGATCTCTTCGGCAGCACGTCCGCCAAGTGTCATACAGATCTGGTCCATCAGCTGGTCCGTATTATACAGGTACTGTTCGGTAGGTGTGTATTGCGCGTAACCCAATGCTGCGGTTCCTCTTGGTACAATGGTCACTTTTAACAGTGGATACGCATGTTCCAGGAACCAGCCGCACACTGCATGGCCTGCTTCATGGTAGGCAATGATGGATTTCTCGTGCGGAGCGATGATCTTGTTCTTTTTCTCCAGCCCGCCGATCACACGGTCGATGGCGTCCTGGAAATCGATCATCTCCACGGATTCCTTGCCTTTTCTTGCTGCGATCAGTGCCGCTTCGTTACATACGTTCGCAATATCTGCGCCGGCAAAACCCGGTGTCTGTTCGGCCAACTTATGCAGATCGAGCGATTCAGATATTTTGATGGGGAGCAGGTGCACCTTAAAGATGGTCTCCCTTCCCTTCACGTCGGGTTTATCTATGGATATCTGGCGGTCGAAACGTCCCGGGCGCAGCAGGGCTGTATCCAACACGTCGGGGCGGTTGGTGGCTGCCAGGATGATGATGCCGGTATCCCCGCCAAAACCATCCATCTCTACCAGCAGCTGGTTCAGCGTATTCTCACGCTCGTCGTTGCTCATGATGGCATTACGGCCACGGGCACGACCGATGGCGTCTATCTCATCGATGAATATGATACAAGGGGCTTTTTCGCGGGCCTGTTTGAAGAGGTCACGCACACGGCTGGCGCCCACACCTACGAACATCTCCACGAAATCACTACCGCTCAGGCTGAAGAAAGGCACTTGTGCTTCACCCGCCATGGCTTTTGCCAGCAGGGTCTTACCCGTTCCGGGAGGACCTACCAGCAATGCACCTTTGGGGATCTTACCACCCAACGCCGTATATTTTTTAGGGTTCTTCAGGAAGTCCACGATCTCCATCACTTCCACTTTGGCCTCATCCAGACCAGCCACATCGGCGAACGTGATGTTAACCTTGGCGCCCTTATCGAACAAAGTGGCTTTGGATTTACCGATGCTGAATATGCCGCCCGGTCCGCCGGCACCACCCTGGCCGCCCATCTTGCGCATGAGCAGTACCCAAACAGCAACGATCAGCAACAGAGAGATAACGGTATTGGCCACCGGACCGAACCATTCACCTTCCGAGGTAACCCTTGCAGGGATCTCTTCCAATGATGGGTTGTTCTTATAGATCTCGGCGAGCCTCTCCTGGAAACTCTTGATATCGTTCACCTCGAACTCGAACAGCGGAACACCCTTCACCTTGTCTTTTGAAAGGATGGCCTTGGGAAGTTTTTCAGAATAGAACTTTTTATAGATACTGTCCGGTTTGATGTATACGCGGACCCTGTCCTTGTTCTTGATCAGGTCAAGTTTTTCCACATCGCCCTGCAGCAGCATCTTCTGTTTGAATTCCTGCTCCCAGGTCTGGGTGGTTTCGGGTGCGAATTTCATGAACTGGGCAAACAACAGCACCACTGCTATGATCGCATAGATCCAGTATATATTGAACTTGGGTCCCTTTCGTGAACCATCGCCCTTATCGGGGCCACCTATTCTTGCATTTTTGTTTTCCTGTGACATATCAAAATCCCTCTGTATTAACTACGGTTTCTATGGTAAACGAATAACTGTTTGGTATATTTTAGATCCTACAGATCATGAAGCTGCGATGCTGCATCGCTCCACATCTCTTCCAGTTTGTAGAATTTCCTTGCTTCGGGGTGCATCACATGAACCACTACGTTCACATAATCGATCAGAACCCATTGCAACGCCTGGCGCCCTTCATGTTTGTAGGGCGCTTCACCGCACTTTTCCTTCACTTCATGCTCAACAAAATCACAGATAGCTTTTACCTGTGTGGTACTGGAGGCTTCGCATACGATAAAGAAATCTGCGGAAGCTTCCGGTATTTTCCGGAGGTCGAGACTGATGATATGCTCTCCCTTTTTATCCTGGATGGCTTTGATAATCGTTTTGAAGATCTTAGAATTGCGCGTAAGCCGGGTGATCTGGCTTTTTTCACGGCTTTGTAAAACAGAAAGAGGTTCCAATAATCGATCGGATTTAAGTTCTTAATTAGGTTCCTGCCCGGCCGGCTCCTACCGCTTTTTCTGCTGCTGTATGACCTGCTGGACTAACTTCGTCAAAAATACTAATTCTTTGTTACCCTCACATACCAAAACTACCATCGGGCAACCTTTCATAGAATTGGCTTCGGTAGAAAGCACCAACATCTATGCCATGGAGCTGTTACAGGCTAATTTGGCTGGTCATGGCGCAGCGTTCTTTGCCCACCACCAAACTGCCGGAAAAGGCCAGCGGGGCCGAAGCTGGACCGCCGAGGCCGGCCAGAACATCGCTTTGTCCGTGATCCTGGATACTTCCTTTCTTACCATAACCCACCAGTTCCCTTTAAGTTCGATGGTAGCTGTAGCATCTTATGATTTCTTTAGCAATTACGCAGGTGATGAGACCCGTATCAAATGGCCGAACGACCTTTATTGGCGTGACAGAAAGGCAGGGGGCATCTTGATCGAGAACCTGGTCCGGGGCAATAAATGGCAGGGGTCTGTGGTAGGTATCGGGATCAACCTTAACCAGACCGTTTTCCCACCGTTGTCGCGCAACCCCGTTTCCCTGAAACAGATCACAGGCAAGCAGTTCGATCCCGTTAGTATGGCCCGGGAGCTTTGCGATTGCCTGGAAAAACGTTTTGTACAACTAAGGAATGGGGAGGAAGCGGGACTGCTGGAGGCATACAACCGGGTACTCTACAAATGCGGGGAGGAAGTGAGACTCAGATACGGCGCCGTTGGCTTTAATGGACACATACAGGAAGTTACAGCCGATGGGGACCTACGGGTAAGCGGTGGATGGAAGGACCGTTTCCATTTTGGAGAACTGGAATGGGTCATTTGATGATCTTTTCCAGCAAAAGGTTCTTTTTATCCTGTGCTAGGTATACTTCTGCATCGTTGCTCATCATCAGGATGAACTCTTTCTTGTCCACTTTTTTGATATGGTTCAGGTTTACGATATAACTCCTGTGCGTTCTGAAAAAAGGTCCGTTGTTTTCCAGGAATTCAAAGTCTATCAGTTTTTTGGTAATGGTCAACACCCCGTGCGATGTGGTATAGAACCTTGTATAACTACCCTCTGCCTGCATATAGATGATGTCTTCCATGCGCACCACAAAGATGGTCTCAGCGGTCTGCAACACAATTTTCTTATCCAGCTGGTTGGTAAAGTTCTCTTTCAACACCTGATATTGCCGGTTCTCTGAAGCTACTGCGTGCTCTTCAACATTGATCTTTTTCAATGCGCGGGCAAGGTGTTCCAGCCGCACCGGCTTGAGGATATAGTCTACCGCTGAGGTTTCAAAAGCCCGTAAAGAGTGTTCACTGTACGCCGTAACGAAAATGATCTTGAACTGGAGGTGCTGCTCATCAAAAAAGTCAAGCAGCTCAAAGCCACTATACCCCGGCATGGCGATATCCAGAAAAACCACATCGGGCTTAAAGCGGTTGATGGCTTTTACCGCCTCCGGTACACTTTTACATTCTCCCACAATTTCTACCTGGCTGAAGTTCTCCTCCAGTAATCCCCTTAATGCCCGGCGCGCGTTGGGTTCGTCATCTACAATAATGGCAGTGATCTTCTGCATAGAATTCCGAAGGTAGCTTTGCTTGGTATGTGGCATGGTGCAATTTTTTTGTCAGCCCCTGTTATGATATGACTGGTAATGTTTTTTTCATAAAGCATCCGGATCCTGTGTGTAATCAGGGATCAACAGCTCTACCCGGGTACCCATTGGCTGCTGCATCTCATCCACCTTATCGATGATCCGGCAAGTGATCTTTTGTTTGTATAAACTGTTGAACAGGTTCATTCTTTCGTTCAAAGCAACTGTGGCGAAACTAAAGGGCTTATTCTTGCTTCGTTTATTGATCTCCATAGAGTTCGTTCTTCCGATACCATTGTCATCGATGATCACTTTCAGCCCTCCGGCCTCTTTTTCGAACTGTATCAATACTTCCTTATGGCCCTTCTTATGCATCAGCCCGTGTTTTACCGAGTTCTCGGCAAATGGCTGCAACATCAGTGAAGGCACATATACGAAAGAGATATCATCCAGATTCACCAGATTGATCTGGTATTCAAACCCCCCGTCAAACCGGGCTTTCTCCAGTTCCAGGTATAAGCGCAGGTTGTCTATCTCGTCCTGTAAAGGCAATAGCTGCTTGTCGCTGGCTTGCAGGGTCTTCCGCATCAGGTCGCTGAAATTACCCAGCAGTTCTCCGGCTTCGGTCTTACGGTTCCCATACACCAGGCCCTGCACGGTGTTCAGCACATTATACAGAAAGTGGGGGTTCATCTGGGCACGTAATGCCACAAGCTGGCTTTTCAGCAATTGTGCCTTGATCTCCTGCCGCTTCAATAAACTCACTTTCCATTCCTGCAATAAGAACCAGGACATCAGGCCTATCACCACCAGCAGCAGCAGGAAGAACCAGGCCTTCTGCCAGAAGGGTTTGGATACCGTAAATGCGAAACTTTTTACAACGCTTTTATAATTGGGTCCGGCAACGGCCTTGATCTCAAAAACATAATCACCGGGTGAAAGCCGGTTGAAATTTAGCTGGTTGGTGAAATTACCTATAGAACGCCAGATGGTATCGATGCCTTTCATGCGGTATTGGTAGCTGAGTGCATTGGATGAGAGATAATGCAAGGACTCGAAATAAAATGCGATATCCCTGTTCTTGCCTGGGAGTATATCGTTGTTCTTCAACTCCGTGCCATTGCTGCTCGCTCTCAGCAGTGGAAATTTGATCTGGAAGTTGAAATATTTAGGAAGGTTATACCTTACCAGTATACCCGATGGCGTGGCAAACAGGATCTTTCCTTTCTGTATGATGAAATCGTTGATGATGGTACTGGTCAGGCCATAATCCTCCAGGTAGTTGCTGACAATCCCCTTTTCCGTATCTATACGGTCAAGCCCGCCATCCGTCAGCACCCATATGTACTGGTCTTCCCGAAGTAGTTTCCAGATATTGGCACTGCTGAGACCGTCACGGGTTGTATAGGTTCTCTGAACGGTTCCGTTGCGGACGAACATGACCCCCTTAGTGGAGGTTCCCGCTACCAGGGATCCATCCGGCAATTGTAACAGTGATTTGGCAATGATCGGATCTCCGCGTTCGTCTTTAAGTATACGGATCGTATCTGCATCATAATGATACTCGTATAATCCGTCATCATATCCCACCCAGAAGCATTCCCTGTTATTTGATGCCAGAACAGACAAGGCCCTTTTTTGCCGCAACAGGATCGATTCAAAAATACCCTGGAAATGGACCGTATCCTTGCCGAATTTGCGATACAGCCTGCAATTCAGCTCGGGGCGCCTGTGTTTTGACCGGAATTGATCATTGATCACATAGGCGCCATTGAATACGGCAAATACAAGGTTCCCGTAACGGTCACGGATAACCCCTTTATTGAAATCCATGATCTCCAGCGGCTCCTTTGCATCAAGCTTGAATACACCCCTGTTGGAAATGATCACATTGGCCATTGAATCATAGCTGATAAACTCGGTCTGCCGCTCCCGCACCAGTTTATAGCGTAGGTGCTCCATTGTTTCAAGATTTGTTTTCGAAAGCAAACCATGGCTGTTCCCGCTGACAATGTCCCCATTCGGCAGACCTGCCAGTTTGGTGAAATTATCCAGCAAAGGGTCATTATAGATCTTTACAATGGTATTGTATAAAGAGGCGCACATGAACACGCCATTGTCCAATGTACTGAACCAATAATTACCCTGGTAATCCTTCACTACATCTGACACCCTTTCGTTCGGAAAATAACACCTTACTTCGCCAGTTTCCGGCACCCATTTGTATGCACCGTTTTGCGTACAGAGCCAGAATTCCTTGCTGTCGACACAGATCGCCTGAAAAATATATACATCCGCTGGAAGGTCTATCCGTGGGAGAGGTATCGTGCTGTCTCCCACGATCTCTATGGGTTGCTTTCTTTCGAAACCAATGCCCAGGCCCAGCAACCGCGTTTTGCCATCCACGAGCCTGAAATCCAGATAGGGCTGTTTCAGGTTGGTCCATTTGTTTTTGAGCGAGGAAAACAAAAAGCCATTGTTAGAGAAGGCATAGTATCGACCCTTATGGTGCAGCGAACTGATGATGGGGTCAAAACGGGATGGGGCATCTGTGATATCGAGCAGGCGATGACTGCGCTTGTCAAAGCGATAGATGTTCTTGAAAGAATGGAACTTGATATCATTGGCTCCCACCATCACATTCTGAAAAGTAACCGGCCAGTTAGCAGAGTCTTTGTCGAGCGTATACCTGTGCAACGTGTCTTTCTGAAAATAGAAGAGCTGGTTATAAAAGTTCATGCACCAGATCGTACCCTGCGCGTCTTCCTGCAGGTAGGCAACGGCCTTAAAAGAAGTATTATCAAAGGGCACGGCCACAAAAGCGCGGCCATTGAACCTGTACAAACCCCTGTCGGTTCCCAGCCAGATATAGCCCTGGCTGTCCGTCAGCATATCATATACTACCTGGGTGGGTAACTGTTCCGGGTAATTCAGCTTTTTGGCATAGGGGAACTGCCCCTGTAGCTGGGAGAAGGAAAAAAGCAGTAAAATAACCGGTATGATCCGCATCTGGGCAGTTTAACGCTACAAACAGTGATTTAAAGTTAATTGCTGTTGCTGATAATCAGGCTTTTTTGAGGATTGCACTATGTTTTTACCCAAAAACCGCATTGGTAAATAAACCTACCTATTTCATGGGATAAACAGGGAGATTGGCAAAAAAAAGGATAAATCAAGGATTTATTGCCCCATCTTACACCCGTTACTTAATCAGTAATAATTGGGGGTAAGAGAGCTGCATCAACTGCAGCTTTCTTCATTTATGGCCGATCCTGCAGTTTTTTCGGTTTCCATTGTACTTTGCATCATCTTTCATGTTCACCAACAATGACAATGGACCCTGTAAAACTCACTCAATTCTCTCATGGCGCCGGCTGCGGCTGCAAAATTGCACCGGCTGTTCTGGATACGATACTGCAAAGCCGTTCATCTTTTTCCGATAACAAGAACCTCCTGGTAGGTAACAGCAGCAAAGACGATGCTGCCGTATATGACCTGGGCAACGGTACCGCACTGATCAGCACCACTGATTTTTTTACCCCGATCGTTGATGACGCTTTTGCCTTTGGGCGTATTGCCGGGGCCAATGCCATCAGTGATGTATATGCCATGGGGGGTAAACCCTTGCTGGCCATTGCCATTCTGGGCTGGCCGGTAGAAAAATTACCCGCGGAACTGGCGCAGCAGGTGCTGGAAGGTGCCCGAGAGATCTGCGCAGAAGCCGGTATCCCGCTGGCGGGTGGACACAGCATTGACAGCCCTGAACCCATTTTTGGCCTGGCTGTGAATGGACTCGTGGAAATCGATCAGCTGAAACAAAACAGCACTGCCCGGGAAGGCGACCTGCTCTTGCTTACCAAACCGCTGGGCGTGGGCATCCTGTCTACCGCACAGAAAAGGAA
>OFDN01001833.1_pt1 | contig 12965 bp, 10 predicted proteins | sample 1520971 | NCBI WGS metagenome assembly OFDN01 (sample SAMEA94257418, study PRJEB24077) | hot springs metagenome | biome: Aquatic biome; feature: Geographical feature; material: Water | place: India | collected 2012-06-12 | depth 5 m | reverse complement strand
AGTCGCCGGCGTCGGCCTGCAGCCGATGGGTCAGCAAGGCGAACAACGAGGACTTGCCGGCGCCGTTGCGGCCGACCAGGCCGACCTTCTCGCCGGGATTCAGCGTGAGGTTGGCGCCTTGCAGCACGATCTTGGGGCCGCGGCGCAGAGTGAGATTCTTGAGAACGATCATGAGGACAGCAGGGAAGCCCGGGTCAGCAGCAGCACCTGGTCGTCGCCGGCGCTGGTTTCGAGCCACACGGCCTCGAGGGTGGGAAAGGCGCGCTCGAAGTGCGCGCGCTCGTTGCCGATCTCCAGCACGAGCACGGCATCTTCGGTCATCTGCGCCGGCGCGTCTTGCAGCAGCTTGCGCACGAAGTCCATGCCGTCCTCGCCGCCGGCCAGCGCCAGCTCGGGTTCGGCCTGGTACTCGGGCGGCAGGTCCGCCATCGACGCGGCATTCACGTAGGGCGGGTTGCAGAGGATCAGGTCGTAGGGGCCGTGGACGCGCGCCAGCCCGTCGGACCGCAGCAGCGTGACGCGATCACCCAGGCCGTGTGCGTCGACGTTGATCTTCGCCACCTCGAGCGCGTCCTCGGACAGGTCGCTGCCGTCGACACTCACCTCGGGCCAGGCCATCGCGGCCAGCACCGCCAGGCTGCCGTTGCCGGTGCACAGGTCCAGCACGCGGGTGGTGGCGTCGCTCAGCCAGGCGTCCAGCGTGCCGTCGGCCAGGGCCTCGGCGATCAGCGAGCGCGGCACGATGGCGCGCTCGTCCACGTAGAAGCTCACGCCCTGCAGCCAGGCTTCCTTCGTCAGGTAGGCGGCCGGGCGGCGGGTGGCGATGCGCTCGCCCACCAGCGCGTCGATGGCGGCCTGGTCGTCGGCGGACAGCGCGCGTTCGGCCACCGCGTCCAGCTCGTCCAGCGGCAGGCCCAGGCGCCACAGCACCAGCCACACGGCCTCGTCGAAGGCGTTGGTGGTGCCGTGGCCGAAGCTCACGCCGGCGGCCTCCAGCCGCGCGGCCGCAGCCTCGATGGCCTGCATCAGCGTCATGCCAGCACCTTGTGCAGCAGGCCGCGGTAGATGTTCTTCAGCCGCTCCACGTCGGCGGCGATCACGTGTTCGTCGATCTTGTGGATGCTGGCGTTGATCGGGCCGAACTCCATCACCTGCGGGCAGTGTTTGGCGATGAAGCGGCCGTCGGAGGTGCCGCCGGTGGTGGACAGCGCGGCGGTGACGCCGGTTTCCTCGCGGATGGCCGCGCCCAGCGCCTCGGTGAGCGTGCCCACCGGCGTGAGGAAGGGCTCGCCGCCCAGCGTCCAGTCCAGCGTGTACTGCAGGCCGTGGCGGTCCAGCACCTCGGCCACGCGGGCCTTCAGGCCTTCGGGCGTGCTCTCGGTGCTGAAGCGGAAGTTGAAGTCGACCACCACCTCGCCCGGAATCACGTTGGTGGCGCCGGTGCCGCCGTGGATGTTCGACACCTGCCAACTGGTGGGCGGGAAGTACTCGTTCCCACGGTCCCACTCGATGGTGGCCAGCTCGGCCAATGCCGGCGCGAAGTGGTGGATCGGGTTGCGCGCCAGCTGCGGATAGGCGATGTGGCCCTGCACGCCGGCCACCCGCAGCTTGCCCGAAAGCGACCCGCGGCGGCCGTTCTTCACCATGTCGCCCAGGGTGTCCACGCAGGTGGGCTCGCCCACGATGCACATGTCCAGCCGCTCGCCGCGGGCGGCCAGCAGGTCGACCACCTTGACCGTGCCGTCCAGCGCCGGGCCTTCCTCGTCGCTGGTCAGCAGCAGCGCGATGGCGCCGGCATGCTGCGGCTGCGCGGCGACGAATTCCTCGGCGGCCACCACCATGGCGGCGATGCTGCTCTTCATGTCGGCGGCGCCGCGGCCGTAGAGCTTGCCGTCGCGGTGGGTGGGCATGAACGGGTCGCTCGACCACTGCTCCAGCGGGCCGGTGGGCACCACGTCGGTGTGGCCGGCCAGCACCAGCGTGGGCCCGGGCCGGGTGCCGCTGCGCTTGGCCCACAGGTTGGTGACGCGGAAGTCGGCAGGGCCGCTTTCGATCGTCTCGCAGGTGAAGCCGATGGCGGCCAGCCGGCCGGCGATGAGCGCCTGGCAGCCGGCGTCCGCGGGCGTGGTGGAGTTGCGCGCGATCAGCGCTTCGGCCAGGTGCAGGGCGGCGGTCATCAGGTGCGGGGCAGGGTGGGGAAGGTGGCCGGTGCACTGCCCGCGCCAAAGGGCGAGGGTGGCGGTGGCGCCAGCGTGGGGGCGGGCACGTCCATCGTCACCTCGGTGTACACGGCCACGTCGGACTCCTCGGCCCGGGCCACCGGCCGCGCGGCCTGCACGGCGGCGTTCTGCAGCCGCCACAGCAGGTTGGTGGGCGAGTCGGCATTGGCCAGCGCCTCGTCGCGGGTGACGGTACCTTCGTTCACCAGCCGGGCCAGGTCCTGCTCGAAGGTCTGCGAGCCTTCGGCCAGCGACTTCTCCATCGCCTCCTTCACGCCGTGCATGTCGCCCTTCTCGATCAGCTCGGCCACCAGCTGAGTGTTGAGCATCACCTCGATGGCCGGCACACGACCGCCCGACGTGGCGCGCAGCAGCCGCTGCGACACCACCGCGCGCAGCCCGGCGGCCAGGTCGGCCAGCAGCGAGCCGCGCGACTCCGGCGTGAACAGCGACAGGATGCGGCCCAGCGCGTGGTAGCTGTTGTTGGCATGCAGCGTGGCCAGCACCAGGTGGCCCGACAGCGCATACGACAGCGCCAGCGACATGGTCTCGCGGTCGCGTATCTCGCCGATCAGGATGCAGTCGGGCGCCTGCCGCAGCGCATTGCGCAGCGCCACCTGCAGGCTTTGCGTGTCGCGGCCGATCTCGCGCTGGTTGATGACCGACTTCTTGTTGTTGAACAGGAACTCGATCGGGTCCTCGATGGTGAGGATGTGGCCCGTCATGCGCTGGTTGCGCAGCTCCAGCATCGAGGCCAGCGTGGTGCTCTTGCCGCTGCCGGTGGCGCCCACCATCAGGATCAGGCCGCGCTTTTCCAGCACGATCTGCGACAGCACGTCGGGCACACCCAGGGTGTCGATCGGCGGGATGTTGAACGGGATGCAGCGGAATACCGCCGCCACCGAGCCGCGCTGCTTGAAGGCCGACAGCCGGAAGCTGCCGACCCCGGGCACGGCCACCGCGGCATTCAGCTCGCTGGTGGCGTCCAACTCGGCCAGCTGCTCGTCGGTGAGCATCTCGGCCAGCAGCTGGCGCGGCTGCGCGGGGGTGAGCGGCTGGTCGGACAGCTGCATCATCTGCCCGTTCACCTTGATCAGGATCGGCGTCTTGGCCGAGATGTACACGTCCGACGCCGACCGCTCGGCCATCAGCCGCAGCACGCGCTCCAGGTTGCCGCCGCTCATCTTGGCTGGGCGCTGCGGGTCAGGCGCGCAGCAGGTCGTTCAAGCTGGTCTTGGCGCGCGTCTGCGCATCGACCTTCTTGACGATGACCGCGCAGTACAGGCTGTACTTGCCGTCGGCGCTGGGCAGGTTGCCGCTGACGACCACCGAGCCGGCCGGCACGCGGCCATAGTGGATCTCGCCCGTCTCGCGGTCGTAGATCTTGGTGCTCTGGCCGATGTACACGCCCATGGAGATGACCGAGTTCTCCTCGACGATCACGCCTTCCACCACTTCGGAGCGGGCGCCGATGAAGCAGTTGTCCTCGATGATGGTGGGGTTGGCCTGCAGCGGCTCCAGCACGCCGCCGATGCCCACGCCACCCGAGAGGTGCACGTTCTTGCCGATCTGCGCGCAGCTGCCGACGGTGGCCCAGGTGTCCACCATCGTGCCTTCGTCGACATAGGCGCCGATGTTCACGTAGCTGGGCATCAGCACCACGTTCCTGGCCATGTAGCTGCCGCGGCGGGCCACGGCGGGCGGCACCACGCGAACGCCGGTGGCGCGCATTTCCTCTTCGGTCAGGTGCGTGAACTTGGTGGGCACCTTGTCGAAGAAGGCCAGCTCGCCGGCATGCATCGGCTTGTTGTCGTTCAGGCGGAAGCTCAGCAGCACCGCCTTCTTCACCCACTGGTTCACCGTCCACTGACCCACCGCCTGGCGCTCGGCCACGCGCAGCCGGCCGGTGTTGAGCTGGCCGATCACCTCCTCCACGGCTTCACGCACCGCGGGCGCGTTCAGCGCCGTGATGTCGGAGCGGGCTTCCCACGCGAGTTCGATGGTGGATTGCAGTTCTGCTGTCATGGGGGGTCTCACAAGGACTTGACGTAGGAGGCGATGCGTTGCGCCGCCTCGAGGCATTCGGCCACTTCGGCCACCAGCGCCAGGCGCACCCGCCCGGCGCCGGGGTTGCTGCCATGCGCGCTGCGTGCGAGCAGGCTGCCCGGCAGCACCGAAACATTGTATTGAGCGAGCAGCCCGCGGGCGAAGGCCACGTCGTCGCCGTTGAAAGCCGCCGGCACGCCGGCCCACAGGTAGAAGCTGGCATCGGGCAGGGCCACGTCCAGCACTTCTTCCAGCACCGGCGTCACCTGGGCGAACTTGGTGCGGTACAGCTCGCGGTTGGCCACCACATGCGCCTCGTCGCCCCAGGCGGCCAGGCTGGCGGCCTGCACGATGGGGCTCATCGCGCTGCCGTGGTAGGTGCGGTAGAGCAGGAACTGCTTCATCACCTCGGCATCGCCGGCCACGAAGCCCGAGCGCATGCCCGGCACGTTGCTGCGCTTGCTCAGGCTGGTCAGCATCACCAGGCGGCGGAAGTCACTGCGGCCCAGCGCCTGCGCGGCCTGCAGGCCGCCCAGCGGAGGCTCGTCGCGGAAGTAGATCTCGGAATAACACTCGTCGCTGGCGATGACGAAGCCATGGCGGTCCGACAACTCGAACAGCGTGCGCCACTCGTCCAGCGGCATCACCGCGCCGGTGGGGTTGCCCGGCGAACATACATAGACAAGTTGGGTGCGGGCCCAGGTGGCCTCGTCGATCTGCGACCAGTCGGGTGCGAAGTTGCGCGCGGGATCGCTGTTGGCGAAGGCCACCTCGGCGCCCGACAGCAGGGCCGCGCCTTCGTAGATCTGGTAGAACGGATTCGGGCACACCACGGTGGCGCCCGGCCGCGTGGGGTCGATCACCGATTGCGCCAGCGAGAACAGCGCCTCGCGCGAGCCGTTGACCGGCAGCACCTGCGTGGCTGCATCCACCGCCACGCCGTAGCGCGTTTGCAGCCAGCCGGCCATGGCCTCGCGCAGCTTCGGGTCGCCGGCGGTGGCCGGGTAGCTCGACAGCCCCTTGAGCGACGAGGTCAGCGCCTCCTCGATCAGCCTGGGCGTGGCATGGCGCGGCTCCCCCAGCCCCAGGCTGATCGGCCGCAGCGCCGGGTTCGGCACGATGTCTCGGGTGAGTTGCCGCAGGCGCTCGAACGGATAGGGCTGCAGGCGGTTCAGCAAAGGGTTCATCGGGCGATTATCGCGAAGCGGTCTGCCGCGCATCCGTGCGGCCGGCGACCGGATGAACTGCCGATGCCGAACGGCCGGGCCGCCAGGGTGCGCCTAAAGTCGCAGCCTCCAGCAGTCATCGGAAAGCCCACCGCCATGAGCCTGTACGCCGGATACCAGGAACTCCGCATTCCCACCGCCGACGGCGTGCAGATCGCCTGCGTGACCGGCGGCAAGGGCCCGCCGCTGCTGCTGCTGCACGGCCATCCGCAGACCCGCGCCATCTGGCACAAGGTGGCGCCGGCGCTGGCCGAGCGCTTCACGCTGGTGGTCGCCGACCTGCGCGGCTATGGCGACTCATCCAAGCCCGCGGGCGATGCCGAGCACCGGCTGTATGCCAAGCGCACGATGGCCCAGGACATGCTGGCCGTGATGCGGCATCTTGGCCATGAGCGCTTCGGCGTGCTGGCCCACGACCGCGGCGCCCGCGTGGCGCACCGGCTGGCCGCCGACCATCCGCAGGCGGTGCAGCGCCTGGTGGTGCTGGACATCGCGCCCACGCTGGCCATGTACGAGCAGACCAACGAGGCCTTTGCCCGCGCCTACTGGCACTGGTTCTTCCTCATCCAGCCGTCACCGCTGCCCGAGCGCCTGATCGAGGCCGACCCCGCCGCCTACCTGCATGATGTGATGGGCCGCCGCAGCGCCGGCCTGTCGCCCTTCGCGCCCGAGGCCTGGGCCGAATACGAACGCTGCATCGCGCTGCCCGGTGCCGCCCATGCGATGTGCGAGGACTACCGCGCCGCCGCCGGCATCGACCTGCAGCACGACCGCGAGGACCGCGACGCCGGCCGCAGGCTGGCGATGCCGCTGCTGGCGCTCTGGGGCGCGCAGGGCATCGTGCAGCGCTGCTTCGATCCGCTGGCCGAATGGCGGCGTGTCGCCACCGATGTGCAGGGCAGCGCATTGCCCTGCGGTCACTACATCGCCGAAGAGGCGCCCGAACGGCTGCTGGAAGCAGCGCTGCCGTTCCTCAACCAAGCAGGAGATTGAACCCATGAGCACGAAGCACCGCATCGCCGTGATGGCCGGCGACGGCATCGGCAAGGAAGTGATGCCCGAAGGCCTGCGCGTGATGGACGCCGCGGCCACCCGCTTCGGCATCGAGTGGCAGTGGGACGAGTTCGACTGGAGCTGCGAGCGCTACCTGAAGGAGGGCGCGATGATGCCCGCCGACTGGAAGGCGCAGATCGGCGGCCACGACGCCATCTTCTTCGGCGCGGTGGGCTGGCCGGCGACGGTGCCCGACCATGTGTCGCTGTGGGGCTCGCTGCTGCTGTTCCGCCGCGAGTTCGACCAGTACGTGAACCTGCGCCCCGCACGCCTGATGCCCGGCGTGAAGAGCCCGCTGGCCGGCCGCGAGGTGGGCGACATCGACTTCTACATCGTGCGCGAGAACACCGAGGGCGAGTACAGCAGCGTCGGCGGCAAGATGTTCGAGGGCACCGACCGCGAGATCGTGCTGCAGGAAAGCGTGTTCAGCCGCCAGGGCACCGACCGCATCATGAAGTTCGCGTTCGAGCTGGCGATGAAGCGGCCCAAGCGCCACCTCACCTCGGCCACCAAGAGCAACGGCATCTCGATCTCGATGCCCTACTGGGACGAGCGCTTCGCCGAGATCGCCAAGGCCTACCCCGGCGTGCGCACCGACAAGTACCACATCGACATCCTGACCGCGCACTTCGTGCAGCACCCGGACTGGTTCGACGTGGTGGTGGCCAGCAACCTCTTCGGCGACATCCTGTCCGACCTGGGCCCGGCCTGCACCGGCACCATCGGCATCGCGCCCTCGGCCAACCTCAACCCGGAGCGCAAGTTCCCGTCGCTGTTCGAGCCGGTGCACGGCTCGGCGCCCGACATCTACGGCAAGGGCATCGCCAACCCGATCGGCCAGATCTGGGCCGGCTCGATGATGCTGGAGCACCTGGGCCACCCGGAAGCCGGCGCCGCGGTGCTGCAGGCGATCGAGACGGTGCTGCAGGACGGCGGGCCCCGCACACCCGACCTGGGCGGCAAGGCCACGACGGCCGAGGTGGGCAAGGCGATCGCGGAGGTGGTGGCGGCGCAGGGGCAGTGAGTTACAACCGCCCCACGCACCCCACCGCGCCGCAGCGGCATTCCAGCTTGCCTTCGTGGTGCGTCTCGCCGTAGTTCACCGTCACCTCGTCGCCCACGGCGATGGGCTTGACGGCATAGAACTCGATGCGGCCGTCGCGGATCACCAGGCGGGCATTGGGCTGGCAGGAGTGGTTGGTGAAGCGCATCGGGTCGGTGCTCTTGGAGGCATCGATCGCCGTCTTGTGCGACACCTCCACGATCATGATGCGCTGCTGGCCTTCGGCCCGGCGGCGCGCCTCGGCCACGCTGATGGCCTCGCCCCGGATTTCGCCGATCTTCAGCCGCGGCGGGATCGGCTCGGCCGCGAAGCAGCCGAAGCCGTCGATGCGGCTGCGCGCCACGCGCACGTCGAACTTCTGGTAGGGCGGGCGTTCGGCCAGCGGCATCGTCAGAGCAGCCCGGATTCGGCGGCGTGCTTCGGCAGCTCCACCACCGGCTGCGGCTGCCAGCCCTTTTGCCGGTGCTCGGCCACCACGTTGGTGTAGATGCCGCCGCGCACGTACCACTTGGCGGTGATGCGCACGAAGCGCGGGTCGGTGGCCTTCACGATGTCGTCGAGGATGGTGTTGGTCACCTTCTCGTGGAACGCGCCTTCGTTGCGATAGCTCCAGAAGTACATCTTGAGGCTCTTGAGCTCGATGCACTGCTGGTCGGCAATCATGTCGATCGTGAAGTGGGCGAAGTCGGGCTGGCCTGTCAGCGGGCAGTGGCAGGTGAACTCGGGCACCTGGAACTGGATGACGTAGTCGCGCTCGGGCGCCGGGTTGGGGAACACATGCAGTTCCTTGCTCGGCGCGCTGGGCGGGTTGGGCGGCATCTGGCGCTGGGGCGCGGCGGTGGCGACGGGCGCCGTGGCCACGGGTTCGGACTTCGATTTCTTGGCGTTCTTGGCCATGGCAGCAGGAGGCGGCGCCGTGCGCGCCGCGGGTGCAACAAGGGGTTGCGCGCCCGGGAAGTGGCCCGGGAACGAGGGGGCGCGATGGTATCATCCGGCCCCGTTCCTGCCCCCGCGCACGAACAAAAAACCCATCTGAATCAACACCTTGGCGCGCTCCAGGGCACGCGCTCATGCGGCTCAACCAGATCAAGCTCTCGGGCTTCAAGTCCTTCGCGGAACCCACCACCTTCCAGTTGCCCGGCCAGTTGGTCGGCGTCGTCGGGCCCAATGGCTGCGGCAAGTCCAACATCATGGATGCGGTGCGCTGGGTGCTCGGTGAAAGCAAGGCCAGCGAGCTGCGCGGCGAGTCGATGCAGGACGTGATCTTCAACGGCTCCGGCAACCGCAAGCCGGCCAGCCGCGCCAGCGTGGAGCTGGTGTTCAGCAACGAGGATGCACGCGCCGGCGGCCAGTGGAACCAGTTCGCCGAGATCGCCGTCAAGCGCGTGCTCACGCGTGACGGCACCAGCAGCTACTACATCAACAACCAGCCGGTGCGCCGCCGCGACGTGCAGGACGTGTTCCTGGGCACCGGGCTGGGCCCGCGGGCCTACGCCATCATCGGCCAGGGCACCATCAGCCGCATCATCGAGAGCAAGCCCGAAGAGCTGCGCATGTTCCTCGAGGAAGCGGCCGGCGTCAGCAAGTACAAGGAACGCCGGCGCGAGACCGAGAACCGGCTGAAGGACACGCGCGAGAACCTCACGCGGGTGGAAGACATCCTGCGCGAGCTGAACGCCAACCTCGAGAAGCTGGAGAAGCAGGCCGAGGTGGCCACGCAGTACCACGGGCTGCAGGAGCGCGGCACGCTGCGGCTGCACCAGCTCTGGTTCCTGAAGCACCGCGACGCGGCCACGGAAGAGCAGCGCATCAAGACCGCCGCCGCCGAGGCCACCAATGCCCTGGAAGCCCGCCTGGCCGAGCTGCGCCACCTGGAAGCCGGGCTGGAAACCATCCGCCAGGCGCACTACGCCGCCAGCGATGGCCTGCACACCGCGCAAGGTGCGCTGGCCGAGGCCTCGCTGGAGGTCAGCCGGCTGGAGGAGCGCATCCGCTACGTGGTGGAAGGCCGCAACCGCGCGCAGCAGCGGCTGGCCGAGCTGCAGGCGCAAATCGCGCAATGGGCCGACCGCGGCGCGCAGGCCGAGGCCGAGCTGGAGACCATCGCCGGGCAGATCGCCGCCGCCGACGAGCAGGCCGAGGTGCTGGCCGCGCAGGCCGAGGAGCAGGCTGGCGCGCTGCCCACGCTGGAAGATGCGGTGCGCGCCGCGCAGGCGCGGGCCAACGAACAGCGCGGGCTGGTCACGCAGGTGCAGCAGCAGATCCAGCTGCTGGCCGCCGACAGCCGCAACATCGAGGAGCAGACCCGCGCGCTGCGCGGCCGCCGCGAACGCCTGTCCGCCGAGCGCCAGGGCCTGGCCGCGCCGGATGCCGGCCGCCTGGAAGAGCTGCGCGCGCAAAGCGAGGACGCGGCCGAGGCCCAGGCCATCGCCGACGAGCGCCTGCATGAGCTCACCGAGCAGGTGCCGCAGCTCGACGAGCAGCGCCGCGCCCAGCAGGCCAGCGTCAACCGCGAGACGGCGCACCATGCCGAGCTGTCGGCCCGGCTGGAAGCGCTGCGCACGCTGCAGGAGAAGGTGCAGACTGAAGGCAAGCTCAAGCCCTGGCTGGCCAAGCATGGGCTGGACGGCCTGCCCGGCCTGTGGACGCAGGTGCACATAGAGACCGGCTGGGAGACCGCGCTGGAATCGGTGCTGCGCGAGCGGCTGAGCGCGCTGGAAGTCGGCCGGGTCGACACGGTGAAGGCCTTCGCCGCCGATGCACCGCCGGCCAAGCTGGCCTTCTTCACCAAGCCGTCGGCTGCGGTGCAGGACCTGCATCGCACGCTGCCGCGGCTGTCCGACCTGCTGCGGCTGCAGGACACCGGCCTCAAGGCAATGATGACCGACTGGCTGGAAGGCGTGTACACCGCGCCTTCGCTGGACGAGGCGCTGGCCTCGCGCGGCCAGCTCACCCATGGCGAGATCATCGTCACGCGCGAGGGCCATGCGGTGTCGCAGTTCGCGGTGGCCTTCTATGCGCCGGATTCGGAGCAGGCCGGCATGCTGGCCCGCGCGCAGGAGATCGAGAACCTGGCGCTGGAGCTGCGCGCGCAGTCGCTGATCACCGAGGAAAGCAAGACCGCCGCGGTGCGCAGCGAAGCCGCGTACGCCGAGGCCGCCAGCCGCCTGGCCGCGGTGCGTCGCGAGGCCGCCGAGGCGCAGACGCGCGCCCACCAGCTGCAGGTGGAGCTGATGCGGCTGCAGCAGCAGAGCGAAGCCGCCCAGTCGCGCCGCAGCCAGCTGCAGGAAGAGCTGGCCGAGATCGACGGCCAGATGGAAGAGCTGGCCGAGCGCCGCGTGACCGGCGAGGCCCGCTTCGAGGAACTGGACCTGCAACTGGCCAACACCCAGGAGCGCCATGCCGAGCTGGACGAAGCGGTGATCGGTGCCGAGCGCAAGCTGGCGGATGCCCGCGAGCAGCTGCGGGCGCTGGAGCGCCAGGCGCAGGAGGCGCAGTTCTCCGCTCGTTCGCTGGCCGCGCGCCGCGGCGAGCTGCAGCGTGCGATCGAGACCGCCGCGCAGCAGGCCGCCAGCAATGAGCAGGCGGCCGGACAACTGCAGCAGGAGCTGGCCGGCTTCGACGATGCGGCTGCGCAGGCCGGCCTGCAGGATGCCTTGGCGCTGCGGGTGGAACGCGAGAAGGCGCTGGCCGCCCAGCGCAGCGAATATGACGAGTTGTCCATGCAGCTGCGCCGGTCGGACGAGCAGCGGCTGACGCTGGAACGCAGCCTGGAGCCGCTGCGGGAGAGCATCAACAAGCTGCAGCTGGAGCAGCAGGCCGCCTCGCTGGGCGGCGCCCAGTACATGGAGCAGCTCACCGCCGCCGCGGTCGACCTGGCGCAACTGGCCGCCGGCATCGAGGCCGACGGCGTGAAGCTGCACGGCCTGCAGAGCGAGATCGACCGCATCAACCGCGAGATCGCCGCATTGGGCGCGGTGAACCTGGCCGCGCTGGACGAACTGGCCAGCGCGCGTGAGCGCAAGAGCTTCCTGGATGCGCAAAACGCCGACCTGCTGGAGGCCATCGGCACGCTGGAAGGCGCGATCCACAAGATCGACCTGGAGACCCGCGACCTGCTGAACAACACCTTCAACCAGGTGAACGAAGGCTTCGGCCGCATGTTCCCCAGCCTGTTCGGCGGCGGCAATGCGCGGCTGGTGATGACGGGCGACGAGATCCTGGACGCGGGTGTGCAGGTGATGGCGCAGCCGCCGGGCAAGAAGAACAGCACCATCCACCTGCTGTCGGGCGGCGAGAAGGCGCTCACCGCCATCGCGCTGGTCTTCGCCATCTTCCAGCTCAACCCGGCGCCCTTCTGCCTGCTGGACGAGGTGGACGCACCGCTGGACGACGCCAACACCGAGCGCTACGCCAAGCTGGTGACGCAGATGAGCGAGGGCACGCAGTTCCTCTTCATCAGCCACAACAAGATCGCGATGGAAATGGCACGGCAGCTCATCGGCGTGACGATGCAGGAGCAGGGCGTGTCGCGCATCGTCGCGGTGGACATGGAAACCGCGGTCGGCATGGTCGAAGCGGCTTGAGGACGGGACGACGATGACCTTGACGATGGCTTTGACGATCGTGGCGGTGCTGGTGGTGCTGGCCCTGGTGGCCCACAGCATCTGGACCGCGCGCCATGCGGGCCCGCGCCGCGCCGATGGCGAACTGCCCGGCCATGCGCGGGTGGAACCCGGCCTGGAAGGCGCCGCCGCGGCCGAGCCCGCGGTGCCTTCGGTCGAGCCGGACCCGGCCATCGAGGTGTTGCCCGAGCTGCGGGTGCCGCCGGTGGGCGGCCGCCGGCTGGCGCGCATCGATCCGCTGATCGACGCCATCGTGCCGCTGACGCTGGAGTCGCCGGTCAGCGGCGACATGGTGCTGGCCCACATGCCGCCTTCGCGCCGCGCCGGCACCAAGCCCTTCCACATCGAGGGCCTGAACGTCGAGACCGGCGACTGGGAAGCGCCCGCGCCGGGCCGCCGCTACAACGAGCTGCAGGCCGGCGTGCAACTGGCCAACCGCAGCGGCGCGCTCAACGAGATCGAGTATTCGGAGTTCGTGCAGAAGGTGCAGGCCTTTGCCGAGGCGGTGGGCGCGATGCCCGACTTTCCGGACATGCTGGAAGTGGCCGCCCGCGCCCGCGAGCTGGACGGCTTTGCCAGTCCGCACGATGCGCAGCTGAGCATGGTGCTGCGCGCCAACAGCGCGGCCTGGTCGGTGGGCTTCATCCAGCAAAGCGCGGCACGCCAGGGCTTCGTGCCCGGCAGCCTGCCGGGCCGGCTGGTGCTGCCGTCGCCCGAGCCGGGCGCGCCGCCG
>OFDN01001831.1_pt1 | contig 12988 bp, 12 predicted proteins | sample 1520971 | NCBI WGS metagenome assembly OFDN01 (sample SAMEA94257418, study PRJEB24077) | hot springs metagenome | biome: Aquatic biome; feature: Geographical feature; material: Water | place: India | collected 2012-06-12 | depth 5 m | reverse complement strand
CTGCTGGTGCGGCGCTCGCCGGTGCCGGTGCTGCGCAGCTGGCATTGCCCCGATGGCGGGATCGGCACGCCGCTGCTCCGGCCCGGCGCCGAGCGCGCCTTCTGGGAGGCGCTGCTGGCTCGGCTCGACCGGCACCCGGGCCTCGCGGCAGGCTTCATCGCGCGGAGCCTGCCGCTCGACGATCCTGCCACGCTCGCGCTCGCCAGCCTGTGCACCGAACAGGGCCGCCTGCTGCATCGCGGGCCGAGCATCATCCGCCGCGGGCGGAGCGCAGGGCGGCCGGGCGACCCGCGCGCGGCCGGGGTGATCGAGAAGCGGCTGACGCAGCTCGAAGCCCGGCTCGCTGCCCGCCTCGGTCCGGTGCGGCTCGCGCTGCACAGCCGCGCGGGCGATTGCGAGCCGTGGCTCGCCGCCTTCCTCGCGCTCGAACGCGGCGCCGGCATCGCCCGCCGCGCCGCCGAACCCTTGCGCACCGCGATTCGCGAAGGCCACCGCCGCGGCGCGGTGCGGCTGGTCAGCCTCAGCGCCGGCGAGACGATCGTCGCCATGTCCGGCTGGCTCGTCGCGGAGCGGCGCGGCTACGGCCTCGCCTGCGTGCACGACACCCGCCTCGCCGCCTATGCGCCGCACCGCCTGCTGCTGCGCCGGGTGACCGCGCTCGCCGCGCTCGAGGGACTGACCCGCTTCGACGTCGGCGCAGGGTGCCATCCGGGCACCGAGGCGCTGTGGCCCGAGACCCGCGAATTCGCCGACTTCGCGCTTGCCATCGGCGGCCCCACCCGGCGCGCGCTGTTCGACCGGGCGATGCGCTCGCACTACTCTTAAGCGGGTAGCGCCAGATGCTTGGCGCCGAACACTGCCTGCCAGCTCGCGATCTCCTCGACCACCGCCTCGTCGAGCGCATGGATCAGGTCGGCGGCGGCGGCAGCACGTCCTCGGTCAGCTCGCGCAAGGGCTCGCGAAAACGGCTTGACGATCCTGATCCAGGATATAAAAATGATATCACAATTATATCGGGAAACTGGAGATTCGTCATGTCCACTGCTGATACGCCCGCCCTCAACCGCAGCCGCGAATATCCGGCCGCGACCCAGAGCGGCTATGTGATGCTGCTGCTCAGCCTGGTGCTGGCGGTGGTCGCCGTGTGGCTGTTCATCACCGCGGTGCGCGGCGAGGGGCCGCCTGCTGGCCTGCCGCTGATCCTTGCGGCGGTGACCGGCTTTGCCAGCCTGTTCTGCCTGACCGGCTTCTACATGATCAACCCCAACGAGGCCGCGGCGATCCAGCTGTTCGGCGCCTACAAGGGCACCGACCGCAACGAGGGCCTGCGCTGGGTGCTGCCGTGGCTCGCGCGCAAGAAGATCGCGGTGCGCGCCAACAACGTCATCAGCGAGAAGATCAAGGTCAACGACGCGCGCGGCAACCCGATCGAGATGGCCGCGCAGGTCGTGTGGCGCGTCACCGACACCGCGCAGGCGCTGTTCGATGTCGACGACTACCGCGAATTCGTCACCGCGCAGATGGAAGCCGCAGTCCGCGCGATCGGCTCGCGCTATCCCTATGACGACATCGAGCATCTCGAGATCACCCTGCGCGGCAATCACGAGGAGGTCGGCGCCGAATTGCGGATGGCACTGATCGAGCGGCTGTCGGTGGCGGGGATCACCGTCGACGAGTGCGGGCTCACCCACCTTGCCTATGCCCCCGAGATCGCCGGCGCGATGCTGCGCCGCCAGCAGGCCGAAGCGGTGATCGCCGCGCGCGCCAAGCTGGTCGAGGGCGCGGTCTCGATGGTCGAGCTGGCGCTGACCCAGCTCAGCGAGAAGGACGTCGTCCAGCTCGATGACGAGCGCAAGGCGGCGATGGTCTCGAACCTGATGGTGGTGCTGTGTTCCGAGCGCGACACCACCCCGGTGGTCAATGCGGGGTCGCTCTACTGAAGAGCGTGCCATGGTCGCAAAGAAAGCCTTTCCCCTGCGCCTCGATCCGGCGCTTCACGATGCGGTGCAGCGGCTCGCCGATGCCGATCTGCGAAGCGTGAACGCCGAGATCGAGGTGCTGCTGCGCGAGGCGCTGGCACGGCGGGGGATCAAGGTGGCCCGCGCCGAGCCTGCCCGGCGCGGCCGCCCACCCGCCGCGGATCGCGACTCCTAACGTAAGTTAATCCGTTCTAATGCAGTGCTTTTTTGGAACAGAGAGAAGCGAATGGGGGTGACTGCGGCACCGTCTTGATGTTAGAAGCCGGTCAACTAAAGAGTCGCAGGAGAGGCTTATGCGTGATCGGGGGAAGCCCTTTGTCATGTACCGGCGTGGCCCGGCCAATTTCATCATCGTGCCGCGCGGGGTGAGTGGCTGGATCCAGTTCGCGGTATGGATGGCGCTGCTCGCGGCGCTGGTGATGTGGTTTGCCGACCATGCCGAAGCCAACGACAGCGGCGCGGACTACTACTACGGGCTGGCGCTGTTCGGCTTCGGCGTGTTCGCCTGGGTGGTCACGGGCCTGTGGTGGATGATGGCGCGGGCCGAAACAGTCGATGTCGCCGAGTTGATGCGCAGTCGCCAGCGGGAACGGCGCAAGCGTCAGCGGGGGTAGCAGGAACCCCGCCGCACCCGGCGGATTGTGCCGACATGGCCGCCCGCTCGCGCACCCTTGCCCTCATCACCGCCGCGGCACTGGTCGGCACGCCTGTCGTGGCTGCGACGCCGGGCCTCGCTGCGCAGAATACCGAGACGCCGGATGTCGCCGCACCGGCGGCACCGGCCCCCGCCCCATGGCCCGACGAGCTGGTGCTGCGTGGCGACAACACCATCACCCTTTGGCTCAATGGCCAGCAAGTCCGGCTCGAGGTCAGCGCCGAGGCGTTCGGGCTGCCGGTGGTCAATCCGGACACCGCCGCACAGGCACTGCTGGTCGCCGATGGCAGGCGCGGCTGGCGGTTCGGGCCGGTCGTGGTCGAGGGCGAGACCACCAGCGCGCCGGTCGATTTCGGCGCAGGGCCGCTGCCGCTCGCGGTCAGCTGGTCCGACCGGCCGGTCTCGGACAAGGCCGACGGGGTGATCGGCGTCCACCACATGCCCTATGCCCGCGTGACCTTCGTCTTCCATGAGCCTGCGCCGGGCGAGGTGCTCCAACGCTTTCCCCTGCGCCGCACGGGCGGGGACAGCAACACCCGGCTCGGCACCGAGGTGGTGGTCGGCAAGCGAAAGCTGATGATGATCTTCGTCCCCGAACGCCGCGAGAACCTCGTCACCGCCCCCACCGCCAATTTCATCGCCACCCATCGGGAAGGCGGGTTCCAACCCGGATCGCAGGGAATCGTGGTGATGGATTTCGGCGTCGAGCGCCCCACCCGGATGATGCGCATCGCCGAGCCGATCCTGCTCGGCGGCCTCGCGCTCGAGCGCTTTGCGGTGCGGATCGAGGATTATGGCGAGCCGCGCCGCGTGGGCGAGATCGCGGTGGATGACCCGCGCTTCGATCCCGACACCATCCTCGTCAGCCGCCGCAAGGGGCGCGGAAAGCCCGATCTCCTCACCCGCATCGGGCGCGACCAGATCGCGCATTGCTCGTCGATCACCTATGACCTGCGGGCGGAGGAAATCCGCCTGTCCTGCGCACCGCGCTAGCTGCGGGTGATGGCGTAGCTGCGGGCCATGTCGCAGGGCACGTCGGGTTCGATCATCCGGCATGTGCAATTTGGCGCCACAAGCACGCGGTAAAGCCGGGTGAAGACCGCCGCATACCAGTGGAACAGGCTTTCGGGCGGCGGCAGGCGATCGCCCGCCAGGCTGCGGTCGATGGTGAAGCGCCATGCGTCCTGCGGGGTGAAGGCTCCGCCCCCGACGAACGTCCAGGCGTGCTTGCGGATCGCCGCCATCAGCAGCGGCGCGGCGAGACTTGCGGGGAGGCGGCGCAGCAGCCAGCCGGCTGCGCGCGGAATGCGCCGGGCGATGATGTAATCCGCCGTGCGCGCCCCCGCCTCCTCGGCGATGACGGCCGCGCCTATCGGATCGTGCAGCGCCAGCCAGCGGTGAAGTCGCAGCGCCTCGGTCTCGGGGATCATGTGCGCGCCGCTCGGCAGGTGGGCGATCTGCGCATCGGCGAGAATCGCTTGCGTTTCGGCGTGACCCAGCCGTTCCTCCATCACCTCCACCGCCTTGAGCACGGCGTTGGGCCCGATCAGCGCCTCGGCCCGCCGCCGTGCGAGGATGCGCCGTTCAGTCGACATCGATCCGATCCCGTTTGCGGCTTTCATCCCCCCGTTCCTTGGCACGCTCCTTCATCTGCGCCCGCACCGCCTCGCGGCGCTCGGCCGCCTGCGCGGCCTTGTCGGCATTGGTCTCCCAGTCGGTCGCTGCGTCGGCGGCGGCGAGGCGGCTTGCATCGAAGTGCCAGTCGAGCTGCTTCTTGGTCTGCGGGCCCCAATATCCGGCCTTGCCGAGATCGTAGAAGGTGCGCTTGAAGCCCGCGCGCAGGAAGGCCCACAGGCACCCGAGCAGATAGCGCCGCCGGAAGCCGGTGCCGCGCCACGGATAGTGGAACAGCGCCTTGCGGCTGTAAAAGCGCCGGTAGTTTTTCATGACACCGTCGAGCAACTCGCCTCGCTCCATGGCCGCAGGCTTCATGATCGGGGTGACGAAATTGTATTTCGAGAAGTCGTGCACCTCGACCTGGTCCTTCAGCGTCTCGAACAGCGGGGTGTAGGGCCAGGGCGTGTACATGGCCCAATTGGCGAGATCGGGCTGCCAGTCCCACGCCATCTGGAAGGTGTCCTCCAGCGTCTCGGGCGTCTCGTTGTCGAGCCCGACGATGAACTGGGCTTCGACGAAGATGTCCGCATCGCGCAGCAGGCGGATCGCCTGCTTGTTCTCCTCGACCCTGGTTTCCTTGTTGAACCGGTCGAGCTTCATCTGCGCCGCGGCCTCGGTGCCGAGGCTGACGTGCACGAGCCCGGCCCTGCGGTAGAAGGGCAGCAGCTCCTTGTCGCGGTAGATATCGGTGACGCGGGTGTTGATCCCCCACTTCACTTTATCCGGCAGCCCGCGATCGATCAGCTCCTGACAGAACCTGATGAAGGCCTTGCGGTTGATGGTCGGCTCCTCGTCCGCAAGGATGAAGAAGCCGACGCCGTGCTTCTCGTGGAGCTCCTCGATCTCGTCGACAACGTCCTTGGGATCGCGCACCCGGTAGTCGCGCCAGAATTTCCACTGCGAGCAGAACGAGCAGGTGAAGGGGCAGCCGCGCGCGAGGTTGGGAATGGCGACGCGCGTGCCCAAGGGGATGTATGTGTATTGGTCCCAGTCAAGGATGTCCCAATCGGGCTTGATCGAGGCCATGTCCTTGATGGTGTCGGCGGCCTCGGTGGCGACGATCTGCTCGCCTTCGCGGAAGGCGAGGCCCTTGATGCTGCGGGCGTCCTTGGGCCAGCGGCCCTGCTCGATCGCGGTGAAGAGTTCGACCGCGATTGCCTCGCCCTCGCCGCGCACGATCACGTCGATATGCGGCGCCTCGGCGAGGACCTGCTGGTACATGAAGGTCGCGTGGATGCCGCCCAGCACCCGCACCGCCTGCGGCACATGCAGCGCGGCGATTTCGAGCACGCGTTCGGCGGCGTAGATCGAGGGGGTGATCGCGGTGGTGCCGACCACATCGGGCTGCAGCGCGGTCATGCGCTGGCGCAATTCGTCGTCCGAGAGTTCCTCGGTCATGGCGTCGATGAAGGTGATGTCGTCGAACCCGGCGCGCCTCAGCGGCCCGGTGAGATAGGCGACCCAGGCGGGCGGCCAGGTCCCGGCAATCTCGGCCCCGCCCGAGCGATAGTTGGGATGGACAAACAGAATGCGCATGGGCCGATTCCCCCCTGACAAGATATGGTCAAATTGGGGGAGTTGGCGCGGGCGCGCTTTGCTTCAGATCAAATGTTGAAGGCTCACGCCTTCGCCGCGTGCTCCGCGCGGGCGATCTCGTGGAGCCAGTCGGCGTGGCGGGGCGCGGTCTTGGTCTGGCTCCACTCCTCCAGCATCACCGGGGCGACGCGGGCGAGTTCGGCATATTGCTCGGGGGTGCCGATATCGGCGGCGAGTTCCACGCGGTGCCCGTTGGGGTCGAAGAAGTAGATCGACTTGAAGATGCCGTGATGCGTCGGGCCGAGCACGGCGATCCCCTGCGCTTCGATATGCGCCTTGGCCGCCAGCAGCGCCTCCTCCGAAGGCACCTTCAGCGCCAGATGCTGCACCCATGCGGGGGTGTTCGGGTCCTTGCCCATCTCGGGCTGGTTGGGCAGCTCGAAGAAGGCGAGGATGTTGCCGTTCCCCGCATCGAGGAAGATGTGCATGTAGGGATCATACTCGCCGGTCGAGGGCACGTGATCCTCGGCAAAGGCGGTGGTGTAGGTCATGCCGAGCACGCGGGCGTACCACTCCACCGTCTCCTTGGCGTCCTTGCAGCGATAGGCGGCGTGATGGATTCCGGCGAGGTTCACGGGGTGGGTCATGCTTTCATTCCTCTCCTCTCGACACTCAATAAATTCCGCATCTAACGACATCAAAAAATTATCGGCCTATATGAAAATATCTTTTCTACCGCCGTACTGATATCGAACGACCCGTCGTCCCGCAGAAAAGCGTTATTGCTGTAAAAGATGAGGTCAGACCATTCTGGATCGGGGCAGATACGATCCAAGATCGCAAAGATTTCGTCTTCTCGCTCTTCACCAGCTTCTGTGCTCAGCAATTCTGCAATAAGAAATTCCGCGGTCTTTATGGTTTCGGAGTGCATCATGTCTCTCTGATACGAATCAACGGAGTCCGTTAGATGATCCTCTCCATATCATTAGCGTTTGCGCGCAATCCTTGGAGTGCCGGGTAGCCTGTCGTCCGCAATGTCGAAGCTGACTTACGCCGCCGGTTCCTCGATATTGAGCACGCCGCGGATGATCTGGTCGCGTTCCATGCTTTCGAACAGGGCCTTGAAGTTGCCCTCGCCGAAGCCTTCGTCGCCCTTGCGCTGGATGAACTCGAAGAACACCGGCCCGACCTGCGCCTGCGCGAAGATTTGGAGGAGGAGGCGGGGGTTGCCGCCTTCCGTGGTGCCATCCAGCAGGATGCCGCGCGTCTGCAATGCGTCCACATCCTCGCCGTGGCCGGGCAGGCGCCCTTCCAGCATCTCGTAATAGGTCGCGGGCGGCGCGGTCATGAAGGGGACGCCGAGCTTTTGCAGGCGGTCCCAGCAGGCCGGAAGATCGTCACAGATCAGCGCGATGTGCTGGATCCCTTCGCCGTTGAAGGCGCGCAGGAACTCCTCGATCTGGCCCTTCCCGCCCTCGCCTTCCTCGTTGAGCGGGATGCGGATCTTGCCGTCGGGGGCGGTAAGGGCCTTGCTGGTGAGGCCGGTATATTCGCCCTTGATGTCGAAGAAGCGGATCTCGCGGAAGTTGAACAGGGTCTCGTAGTAATCGGCCCAATACTTCATCCGCCCGCCATAGACGTTGTGGGTGAGGTGATCGATGGTGTGGAAGCCCGCGCCCTCGGGGCGGCGCTCGACGCCGGGGAGGTACTCGAAATCGATGTCGTAGATGGTGAGGCCGTTGCCGCCTGCCGCGCCCTCGTAGCGGTCGACCAGATAGAGGATCGCCCCGCCGATGCCGCGGATCGCGGGGATGCGCAGTTCCATCACGCCGGTCTGGACCGCGACAGGCTCTGCGCCCTTGGCGATGAGGTGGTCATAGGCCTTGGCGGCATCGCGCACGCGGAAGGCCATGCCGCAGGCCGAGGGGCCGTGCTCGCGCGCGAAATACCACGCGGCCGAGCGCGGCTCGTAATTGGCGATGAGGTTGATGCCGCCCTGCCGCCACAGGTGCACGTCCTTCGAGCGGTGCTGCGCCACGCGGGTGAAGCCCATGGCCTCGAACACCGGCTCGAGCACGCCCTTTTCCGGCGCGCAGAACTCGACGAATTCGAACCCGTCGAGGCCGGCGGGGTTGTCGAAGAGGTCTTGCCCCCCTTGCGTGGTGGTCGGCGCGTTCATCGGTGATCCCCTCCGGTGGCGAGATAGTTACAATTGAAACCATCTACCGCAAAAGGCCGATTCGCGCAAGGTCAGGCCAACCGCCCCAGCGTCCGCCCGGGTCCGTCCTGCGAAAGCGAGAGGCGCTTGCCGAAGGGCTCGCCGCTTTCGAAGGCCTCTGCCGTCGCCGCATCCGAAAGATCGGCATTGCCCACCACCCGCTCGCCAACGTCCGAGCGGCCGATGAAGATCGCCTCCGCCCCCTTGGGGCCGCGGTTGATGGTGTAGGTCTCGACCACCGCGCTCTCGACCGGGCCGCGCGCAAGCGGCACCTTGTCGGTGGCCTTGGGGAGCACTGTGAAGCGGTCGTTCGCGGACCAGTCGGCGGGCTCGGCCGAATAGATTCCGGTCGCATATTTGCTCATCCAGCCGCCATTCGCGCCCACCAGAGCAAAGCTGCCGCGGTCGGCGCGCACCCGCTGCACCGCCTCGGCGATGGCGTGCGCCGAGTAGTTGTTCCCCGCGCCGCCGAAGAACGGGAGCCCGCCGGTGAGGGTCAATCCGCGCGGGTCGTCCACCGATAGCCCGAAATGGTCGCACTGGTTGAACACCGGGATCGCGAAGCAGGAGTAGAAGTCGAGATAGGCGATGTCGCCGATCCCCTTGCCCGCCCGCGCCAGCGCCGCGTCAACGCTGGCGAGCGAGGCCGGGTTGCCCGCGAGGTCGGGCCGCTGCGAGAGCTTCAGTTCGGTCGCGGTGGTGACGGCGTGGATGTGGACCCACTTGTCTTGCCGAACGCCGAATTCGCGCGCCAGCCCCGCGCTGGCGACGATGATCGCGGCGGCCTGGTTCACCTGGTCGCGCGCGACCGTCATGCGCGGATAGGGCTCGGCGACGATGCGGTTGCGGTCGGTGACGGTGGCGAGGTCTTTTGCCGTGCGCTCGACCGGCGCGGCGGAGTGCGGGTTGGCGGCCGCCACGCGGGTGAAGGGCGCAAACAGCTGGCCGATGGCCAGGCGGTAGTCCTCCAGCCCCATCCTCAGCTTATGCCGCCGCGCATTCTCCGCCAGTGCATAGAGCGGGATCGCTCCGCTCGCGCCGTGGGCGAAGAGGACGGGCTCCATCAGCTCCTCGACGCCAAAACCCTGATCTTCGAAATCGCCCGGCACCTCTTCCGACCAGTCGGGGATCTCGCCCTTGGCGGTGAGCGCCAGCACGGTCGAAATCGCCTCGGAGCCGACGATCACCGCGCATTGGCTGGTGCCGCCTGCGATGGCCGAGGCGAATTCGCCCACCAGCTGCTGGTTGGTCTGCCCGCCGGTGGTGGTGAGGATCGCCCGCGCCGGATTCGCGCCGACCCGCTTGGCAATCGCGCGGGGCACGTTGCTTGCCGCGCCGAAGGGCGGCTTGCGGTCGGGCCGCGACATCTCGAAGGCGCGGATCGCGGCCAGGGTGTCGATCGCGCCCGCGACGTCACCCTGCGCGCCGCTGTCCGCAATCGCCGCCGCCAGCGCCCGCCCGGCGAGGTCCATGTAGGAGAGGGCCTCGTAGCCGGGCTCGCCGACCCTCTCCGAATACTGCCCCACGCCGATGATGACGGGGGTGTTGTCAGCGACGTCAGTCGACAAAGTCTTCGACCCGCTCGACGATGATCGCCGGGGCCATGCCGCCCGCCGCGCACATCGTCACGAGGCCATAGCGACCGCCGCGACGTTCGAGTTCGTCGACGATGGTGCCGATCAGGATCGAGCCGGTCGCGCCGATCGGGTGGCCCAAGGCGATCGAGCCGCCGTTCACATTGACCTTGTCCCAATCGAGTTCGAGATCGCGCACGAACTTGGCGGCGACCACGGCGAAGGCCTCGTTGATTTCGAACAGGTCGATATCGTCGGTGGTGAGGCCCGCCTTCGCCAGCACCTTCTTCGCCGCCGGCACCGGCGCGTTGAGCATCAGCGTCGGATCATCGCCCATGTTGGCGGTGGCGACGATGCGGGCGCGGGGCTTGAGGCCGTGCTTCTGCGCGTAGTCCTTCGAGGTGATCAGCACCGCCGCAGCGCCGTCCACCACGCCCGACGAATTGCCCGCATGGTGGAAGTGCTTGATCTCGAGATCGGGGTACTTCTGGTTGATGAGCTTGCGGAAGGTCGTGCCTGCCTCGTCGAGCGGAACGTCGGCGATCTTGGGGAAGGCCGGTTCCAGCTTGGCAAGGTCTTCGCGGGTGGTCTGCGGGCGCGGGTATTCCTCGCGGTCGAGGATCACCGTGCCGTCATCGGCCACCACCGGCACCACCGACTTGGCAAAGCGGCCCTCGGCAATCGCCTCGGCCGCGCGCTGCTGCGAGCGGTAGCCGACCTCGTCGAGCTCCTCGCGGGTGAAGCCTTCCTTGCTCGCGATCGCGTCGCCGCAGATGCCCTGATGCGACTGCGGGTGCACCTGCTGGAGCCGCGCGTTGTAGCTGCCCATCATCGGCGGCTTGATCCCGGCGCGCATCTTTTCCTGGCTCATCGCGGTGGTGAGGCTCATCATCTCGGTGCCCCCGGCGACGACGCAATCCTCCATCCCGCTCATCACCTGCGCGGCGGCGAGCGCGACGCTGGTGATGCCGCCGCCGCAGAAGCGGTCGAGCGTGGTGCCCGACGAGGTGATGTCATAGCCTGCGTCGAGCGCCGCCATGCGCCCCATGTCGCCCGCCTGCATCCCGTCCTGTGTCGAGACCGACCAGATCACGTCGTCGACCGTTGTAGTGTCGAGATCGTTGCGCTCCTTGATCGCCTTCAGCACGGTTGCGGCCAGATGCTGCGGGTGGCACGCGGCGAGCGCGCCCTTGCCCTGCTTGCCGATCCCGCGCGGGGTGCGGACGGCGTCGATGATGTAGGCTTCGGCCATGGTGATCCTCTCCGTTTCTAGCGAAATTGCGGTTGACGCGTCCGTAAACCCACTGCACCACTCGCACAAGAATTGCGTTTCGAAACGCAATCACATTTTCGATAGGGAGAGATTCGAGTGAGCGAGACCACCGCACCCGAAGTGCTGACCGAGGTCGAGGACGGCGTCCTCATCGTCACCATCAACCGCCCCGAGGCGAAGAACGCCATGTCCAAGGCCGCCGCCGAAGGGATCGCGGCGGCGATGGACCGGCTGGATTCGGAAGACGATCTCAGGGTCGGCATCCTGACCGGCGCGGGGGGGACCTTCTGTTCGGGGATGGACCTCAAGGGTTTCCTGCGCGGCGAGAGCCCGACGGTGGAAGGCCGCGGCTTCGGCGGCGTGGTGCAGGCGCCGCCCAAGAAGCCGCTGATCGCCGCGGTGGAGGGCTATGCGCTGGCGGGCGGCCTCGAGCTGATGATCGCCTGCGACCTGGTGGTCGCCAACGCGAACGCCAAGTTCGGCATTCCCGAAGTGAAGCGCGGTCTGGTGGCGGCAGCCGGGGGCGTGATGATGCTCCCCGACCAGATCCCGGAGCGGATCGCGATGGAGCTGGCGCTGACCGGCGATTTCATCGACGCGCCCCGCGCCTTCCAGCTTGGCCTCATCAACGAGGTGACCGAGGGCAGCGCGCTCGATGCGGCCAAGGCGCTCGCAGGCCGGATCGCCGCCAACGGGCCTCTGGCCGTGCGCGTCTCGAAGCAGGTGATGAAGGAATCGCGCGGCTGGGCGATGGAGGAGCGCTACGCGAAGCAGGGCCAGCTGATCGGCCCGGTCTTCGTCAGCCACGACGCGCGCGAGGGCGCGGCCGCCTTTGCCGAGAAGCGCAAGCCCAACTGGACGGGGAAGTAAGAAAATGTCGGTTCTCAACGTGCCTCAGCCCGCCTTCATGGAAGACGAGGAAATCGCCATTTTCGCCGACGCGGTCGGCAAGTTCTACCAGCAGCACGCCCCCCAGAAACGGGTCGAGAAATGGCGCGAGGATGGCCAGGTCGAACGCGAATTCTGGCGCGAGGCGGGCGAGGCGGGCCTGCTCGGCGTTTCGGTGCCGAGCGAGTACGGCGGGCACGGCGGCGATTTCCGGCATGACCTCGTCGTCATCGACCAGCAGTCCAAGCACGGGGTCGACGGTTTTGCCGCCTCGCTCCACAACACCGTGATCCTGCCCTACCTCGTGCGCCACGGCACCGAGGAGCAGAAGCAGAAGTACCTGCCGCGCCTCGTCAGCGGCGATCTCGTAAGCGCGATCGCGATGACCGAGCCGGGCGTGGGCTCCGATCTGCAATCGATCACCACCACGGCAGTGAAGGACGGCAACGGCTACCGCATCAGCGGCTCCAAGACCTATATCTCGAGCGGCCAGATCGCCGATTTCATCATCGTCGTCGCCAAGACCGACCCGAACGAGCGGGCCAAGGGCATATCGCTGATGCTGCTCGAGACCGAGGGCGCCGAGGGCTTCCAGCGCGGGCGCAAGCTCGACAAGATCGGGCTCGATGCGGCCGACACCTCGGAGCTGTTCTTCGACAATGTCTTCGTTCCGGCCGAAAACGTGCTCGGCGGGGTCGAGGGCAAGGGCTTCTACCAGCTGATGGGCGAGCTGCCGCAGGAACGCCTGATCATCGCAATCGGCGCGATCAACGGGATCGAGAAGGCGCTCGAGACCACGATGGATTACGTCAAGAACCGCAAGGCCTTCGGCCAGACGATCTGGGATTTCCAGAACACCCAGTTCGTGATGGCCGACTTGAAGGCCCGCAGCACCGCCGCGCGCATTTTCGTCAACGACTGCATCGCGCGGCACCTGAAGGGCGAGCTCGATGTGGCGACGGCCTGCATGGCGAAGTACTGGGTGACCGAATTGCAGGGCGAGGTCGTCGACAAGTGCCTGCAGTTCCACGGCGGGGCCGGGTTCATCAACGACTACCCGATCGCCCGCATGTACCGCGACAGCCGCATCACCCGCATCTTCGGCGGCTCGAACGAGGTCATGAAGATGGTGATCGCGCGTTCGATGTAGCGTGCCCGCCTCCGCGGGCACGTCCTCGGTGCTGTTCC